>JGI25160J50197_1000243_pt1 | contig 42173 bp, 39 predicted proteins | sample AraplaMF_Cvi_mMS_FD_50197 | JGI IMG/M metagenome (IMG submission 50197)
TGGAATCGCTCGACTACACCAAGAGCGTGACGGTTGCGGGCCAGACCACCGTCTTCGTCTACTTGCGCGATTCGACCAAGGCGGCCGACGTCAAGCCGACCTGGGTGCGCGTCCGCAACATGATCGCAGACATCAGGGGCGATTTTCCCCAAGGCGTGATCGGGCCCGGTTTCAACGACCGCTTCGGTGACGTCTTCGGCAACGTCTATGCCTTCACCAGCGACGGCTTGAGCCAGCGACAGCTCCGCGACCAGGTCGAGGACATTCGGGCCAAGGTGCTGACGGTGCCCGATGTCGGCAAGGTCGACATTCTCGGCGCGCAGGATGAGGTGATTTATCTCGAATTTTCTACCCGCAAGATCGCAGCCCTTGGCCTCGATATCCACGCCATCATGAATTCGCTGCAAGGGCAGAACGCGGTTGCGCCCTCCGGCGTGTTCCAGGAGGGGCCGGAGCGGATCAGCGTCCGCGTGAATGGCCAGTTCGCCTCCGAGGCGAGCCTCAAAGCGGTCAATCTCCGCATCAACGATCGCTTCTTCCCGTTGACCGATGTTGCGACCATCACGCGCGGCTACGCCGATCCGCCGTCGACGCTGTTCAGATACAACGGTCAGCCCGCCATTGCGCTCGCGATCGGCATGAAGTCCGGTGCCAACCTGCTCCAGTTCGGAGAGGCTCTGAAGGAGGAGATGACCAGGATCATCGCCGACCTGCCGATCGGCGTCGGCGTGCACCTCGTTGCCGACCAGCCCGTCGTGGTCGAACATGCCGTTTCGGGCTTTACCGAAGCGCTGTTCGAGGCCGTGATCATCGTGCTCGGCATCAGCTTCCTGAGCCTGGGCTTGCGGGCGGGGCTCGTGGTGGCGATCGCCATTCCGCTCGTGCTCGCGATCACCTTCGTCGTGATGGCCTATTGCGGCATCTCGCTGCAGCGCATTTCGCTGGGGGCCCTGATCATCGCGCTTGGCCTGCTGGTCGACGACGCCATGATCGCGGTCGAGATGATGGTGGCGCGGCTCGAGATCGGCGACCCCCTCGAAAAGGCGGCAACCCACGTCTATACGTCGACCGCATTTCCGATGTTGACGGGAACGCTGGTCACCGTGGCCGGCTTCATCCCGATCGGGCTCAACAGCAGCAACGCCGGCGAGTTCACCTTCACCTTGTTCGTGGTGATCGCGGTATCTCTGATCGTCTCATGGATCGTGGCCGTATTGTTCACGCCGCTTCTCGGCGTCACTATCCTGCCGGCCAGGATGAAGGGACATCACGAGCAGAAGGGGCGCCTGGCGCAGATGTTCGCGCGCCTGCTGCTGTTCTGCATGCATCACCGCTGGAGCACCGTCGCTGTGACGGCCGGCACCTTCCTGCTCGCCCTATTCGGCTTGCAGTTCGTGCAACAGCAGTTCTTCCCCTCGTCCGACCGTGCCGAGCTCGTGATCGACTGGAACCTGCCGCAGAACGCTTCGATCACCGAGACCAACACGCAGATGGCTCGCTTCGAGCGCGAGCAGCTGCAGGGCAATAGTTCGGTCGAGCACTGGTCCACCTATGTCGGCACCGGGGCGCCGCGCTTCGTGCTGTCGTTCGATCTGCAGACCGCCAACACGTGGTTCGGCCAGCAGGTGATCGTGACCAAAGGCGGCATCGCCGCGCGCAACAAGCTCAAGTCGCAGTTCGAGGACTATTTGAGAAAGACGTTCCCGGGCACCGACACCTACGTCAAGCTGCTCGAGGTCGGTCCTCCCGTCGGTCGTCCGGTGCAATACCGCCTGAGCGGCCCCGACCTCGCCGAGGTCCGCGCCCTCTCGCAGAAGCTTGCAGGCGTCATTCGCAGCAGTCCTGACCTCGGCAACGTGGTGTTCGACTGGATGGAGCCGGCGCGCGTCGTCAAGGTCGATGTGCTCCAGGACAAGGCGCGTCAGCTTGGCGTGACCTCGGAAGACATCGCCACCACCCTGAACTCGGTGCTCCAGGGCTCGCCGATCACGCAGGTGCGCGACCGCATCTATCTGGTCAATGTCACGGGACGAGCGACTGCGCCGGAACGCGCCTCGATCGACACGCTGCGCGACCTGCAGATGACCGGGCTCGGCGGCCAATCGGTGCCGCTCGGGGCCGTCGCCAATCTGCGCTACGAGTTGGAGCAGCCCACGATCTGGCGGCGCGCGCGGATTCCGACCATCACGCTGAAGGCCGCCGTCGTCAGCAACGTTCAGCCGAAGACGGTCGTCGACCAGCTCGCGCCGAAAGTGGCGGAATTTGCAAAGCGGCTGCCCGCGGGCTACTCGATCAAGATCGGCGGCTCGGTGGAAGAGAGCGCCAAGAGCCAGGGGCCGATCATCGCGGTCGTGCCGCTGATGCTGTTCGTCATGGCGACCGTGCTGATGGTGCAGCTGCAGAGCTTTTCGCGCCTGTTCCTGGTGTTCGCGGTCGCGCCGCTCGCGCTGATCGGCGTCGTCATGGCCATGCTGCCGAGCGGTGTGCCGCTGGGCTTTGTGGCCATCCTCGGCGTGCTCGCCCTCATCGGCATCCTGGTGCGAAACTCCGTGATCCTGATCGTGCAGATCGAGGATCTCAAGAAGGAGGGCAGGCCGGCCTGGGATGCGGTGGTGGAAGCAACCGAGCACCGCATGCGTCCGATCCTGCTCACGGCCGCCGCGGCAAGCCTCGCGCTCATTCCGATCGCGCGCGAGATTTTCTGGGGCCCGATGGCCTATGCCATGATGGGCGGCATCATCGTCGGCACGCTGCTGACGTTGCTGTTTCTGCCGGCGCTCTATGTGGCGTGGTTCAGGATTCATCCGGATCACGCGGACAAGTCATCTTCAGATGAGACGGGAGTCGTTGCGGACGAAGCGCCAGCCGAAGACAGGCCCGCTCACCACGCCCCGCAGCCTGTGCTCGAGGCCCAAATCTAGAATGGAGACGATGATGCTCTCGAAGACGCTATCTACCTTTGCCGTCGCTGTGACGGTTGCGGCAAGTTCGCTTGTCCCCTCTGTTGCATTTGCGCAATTTCCGCCGCCGCCACCGATGGCGCCCGCCGGCCCTCCGCCGATGGCGCCAGCAGGGCCCCCAACCCTCGCAGCTCCCGGTCCCGCCGCCCCTGTCGCTGGTCCGGGCGCGCGTCTCGGTCCAGCAGCTGGGCCGCGCGTTGATCTCGCCGCGCGAGGTGCCGGCGGGGGGCCGGCTGTTGTGGGCGCCGCGCGGACGACGGCGGTCAACATCGGTGGAGCCGGGTATCGCTACGGCGGTGAGCGCGGCTATGGCTATGGAGCGCGTGCCGCGGCCTATGCCGGATACGCCTATGGAGGGACGGGCTCGAGCTACTATGCGAGTGGCGAATGCCGTTACGTTTACAGCCGTCATCGCAGGTATCTCGTCTGCGATTAGCCTGTGAGCGCGTCGCATCTGAATAGAGCAGTTTCGCTAACGACATTTGAATCTCAGCATCCCTCAGATTACGGAAGCAATATGCACAGGATTTTCGCGTTCACCGTGGTTGTCGCGGCGTCAATAGCCACGGCGATTCTGATCCCACCGGAGCCGGCCGGGGCAAAGGAATACGCGTTCTGCCGAGACGACTATGACTCAGGCATGCGGAGTTGCGCTTTCGCGACGATCGACCAGTGCGTGTCGGCAATCGCTGGACGTGGCGGGAGCTGCTTTCGCAGCCCGGCCGGCGAGGCGAACGCATCATTTGCCCGCGCTCCGAAGATGCATGCGCGTCACCGCCGCTGATGGATTGGCCGGCGCTGCTGGCGGCCAATATCGATCTCGATCGGTGTCGTCGCCATTCAAAGCGACCCAGACAGGTGCCGCTGGACAATATTCCTAACTTCGCTAACTGTTAGGTCTTTGGATCACTAAGAGCAAAAAAATGTTGGACCTCTTGAAGGGGGGTACCGAAGAAAGCTTCGGCGTTATCGAGCGTGAACTGCGGTGCGGCCTGTGGAGCTGGAATCTACGTGCAAACGAGATGCACTGGTCGCGGGGGTATTATGATCTTCTGGGCATCGAGCCGGGAAAGGTAACACCATCCTTTGCAGCGATCCTCCAAGTGACCCATCCGGACGATCGCACTGCACAGGCCGAGGTCGAGCGCGTCATCCAGAAGGCGTCGACGATCAGACGGAAATTTCGCGTCATTCGCCGCGGCGGCAACATCGCCTGGATCTATTGCCAGATCATCATCTTCGTCGATCCGGAGGGGGCCGCGGAGAAGGCAATCGGCATCTGCACGGATATCACGGCTCGCGAGGATCAGCTCAACCAGTTGCGGATTGCCGATGAGCGATACCGTGCCTTGATCAAGGCAGCCGGAGCAGTGGTATGGATCGCCAAATCGGACGGCCGGATCCACGAGCTCGTCAACTGCGATCATGGCAGCCAGGCCGTTGCGTCGCAATCGGGTTGGCTGCAGCTCATTCATCCGGACGACCAGGAGAAGATGATCCGAGTTCGCGACGAGGCAAGCCGAGAAAAGCGCGGCTATGATGTCGTGCACCGTATCATTCAGCCCGATGGCAGTTTCAAATGGAAGCGATCGACCGGGCAGCCGGTGCTTGATGACGGAGGAAATATCAAGGAGTGGCTTGGGATCAGTGTTGATCTCGACCGCAATACATCGCGTTCTGGCGCCCACCGCATCACCGGGGCGCAAATCAGGGCTGCGCGCGGGCTGCTGCGATGGTCGGTGATGGATCTGGCGCAGGCGGCCGGTATCACGCGTGCGACCATCCGCCGCCTGGAGGAACTGGACGGCGCCCCATCGCACAACGACCCGGCTCTTCCCCTGATCGAAACGGCCCTTGCAGGAGCCGGTGTCGAATTCCTGTTTCCGGAAGCAGGAAAACCTGGCGTGCGTCCTCGCTAAATTGGCGCCTTAGTTGCGCCGATCTTACGCAATTTGGCTGGGTTCTCGATTGCCAACGCCGCACCCCGCAAATCTGGCGTTCCATTGTCGCGACATCGTGCATCGCCAGTCGCAATGGCCGCACAAGCCGAGCCGCACGCGCCAATTTTGCCTAACAGAAGGTTAGCAGGGTCGGCATTATTGTTCTGCACGTTGGGCTCCGGCAAGGCGCGCGGGCATGATGGCACAAATCACTCGGTACCTCGGAATCGACACGCGCACGCAGCTTCTGGCGGGGCGGCTGTGGAATTTGCTCGACGAGCCGAGCGGCCTTGTCATCGCTGAGTTCTACAGGCGCACACGGCACTCACATCCAGGCGTCCTGCTGGATGAGCGCACCGTCAACCGGCTCATGATCAAGCAGAAGGAGCACTGGCATTCGCTGTTCAACAGCGGCTTTGATCAGGCCTATCTCCGCAGGGCGACCAAGGTCGGAATCATGCACCACGAACTGGGCCTTGATCCCAAGTGGTACATCGCCGGCTATGCGCTGATGAAAGCTCAATTGGCCGAACAATTACTGTTCGACGCCTCGATCCCGCTGCCGCTGAAAGCAGCTCTCGTCGTCACGCTCGAAAAATATGTGGCCGTCGATATGGCTCTCACTCTTTCAAGCTATTCCGACTGGCTCGTCGATTAGCCGCTTCGATGCCGGATTCCCGGTCACTTTTCTCACAATCAGTTTTGAAAGGGCATAGCAATGACGGACCTGCCTGTATGCGCCAATTCCGATCAGCACCGCATGGCCAGAATGCGGTTCATGGGAATTACATCCCGCAGCGGGGAGCTGTTGCGGGAATTCTGGGCGATCGCCGAGCCTGCGGTACCGCGCATTCTGGACGGCTTCTACCGGCATGTCACGAGCGAGCCCCAGCTTGCCGCTTTGATTGGGAACGACATTCACAGACTGAAAACGGCGCAGGGTACGCACTGGGCGCGACTGTTCAACGGCCGGTTCGACGACGAATATTTGAGGGGGGTCCGTGCCATCGGCATGGTCCACAACAAGATCGGCCTTGAGCCGCGCTGGTACATTGGTGGATACAATTTTGTCCTGAACCAGCTCGTGTCCCTCGCCGTTCGGCGCTATGGCTGGAGGCCAAGGCATCTGTGCGACCTCTTGACCGCCGTGAATTGCGCGGTGATGCTCGACATGGAGATTGCCATCTCCGTCTATCAGGAGGCGATGCTCGCTGAACGAGAGAAGCGTCAAGAGACGATCCGCGCTGCCATTCGGAGCTTTGATGCCCGGATGAAGACGGTCGTGGATAGGATCGGCGGTTCGGCTGGCAATCTTCAGAGCGCAGCCAATGCGCTGGCCGCGAGTTCGTCACAGTCGACCCAGCAGTCCAGCGCGGTGGCCGCTGCCTCGGAAGAAGCATCGACGAATGTGCAGGCGGTTGCCGCGTCGACCGAGCAACTTACCTCCTCAATTCAGGAGATCGGCCGCCAGGTATCCGAATCAACGAAGATCGTCCGGACCGCGGTGGAGCAGTCGGCCCGGTCTGGCGACACGGTCCAGAGCCTTGCGAAAGCGGCCCAGCGAATTGGCGATGTGGTGGAACTGATCAGCACCATTGCGGGGCAGACCAATCTGCTCGCCCTCAATGCCACGATCGAAGCAGCGCGGGCCGGCGAGGCCGGCCGGGGCTTCGCCGTCGTTGCTTCCGAGGTCAAAGCCCTGGCGGAGCAGACTGCGAAGGCCACTGGTGAAATCAGTGAGCAGATCCTCTCGATTCAGGGGGCTACGAAGGAGTCGGTGGGGGCCATCCAGGACATCGGCCGAACGATCGGGTCGGTCAGCGAGATCGCCACCGTCATAGCCGCGGCCGTCGAAGAGCAGGGCGTGGCGACCGCCGAGATCGCGCGCAACGTCCAGCAAGCGGCTCAGGGCACGCACGAGGTATCAAGCAACATCACCGGCGTGAGCCAGGTCGCCGCCGAAACCAGGCAGACGGCGGAAAAGCTTCTGAGCGCGTCCGAAGAGCTGTCCATTCAGGCTGCGGCTCTTCGCACGGAAGCGGAGGCATTCTTTGCCGACATCCGGGCGGCCTAGTATGTCATCAAGGCTTGGCGACACGATGATCGAACCAACGATCGAATTCGAAATCGCGAATGTTGACATGAATAGCGGGTCTTCCGCTTCGTGCGATACGTGCCGATCTCGTCAGCCTGCGAGCGGCGAGACCGACCGCGAGCGAAGGGTTGAGGTGAACTGGAAGCAGCTGCTGCATACGGCCATCGAAAGCAGCGCTCATGGCCTGTGTGTCTTCGACGATCAATCCAGGCTGGTGATAGGGAATGAACAGCACCGCAGCCTCTATTCGCTGGCATCCTCCGAGGTTTCGCCGGGCCTCCCGGTGGAGGATGTTCTCAAGTGCCGCCATGCCCGAGTAGTCGGGGCGAATGCGAGTGGCCAGTTGTCCGATTACCTGGCGGCGATACAGCGAGGCAAAGAGTTCCAGACGACATATGAATTGCAGGATGGGTCGTTCGTCGAACTCGATATGCATCCTATGTCCGACGGTGGCTTCGTCGAACGGCACCGGGATGTCACCGAGCTTCGCCTTGCTGAGGTCCGGGCCGAGGAAGCAAGGCAGGAGCTGATCGAGAAGCAGTACGCAATCGATCAGGCCGTGATCGTCGCGATCACCGATATTCGCGGAACGATTACTTACGCCAACGATCGATTTTGCGAGATCAGTGGGTACACCCGGGAGGAGCTGGTTGGAAACAACCATCGCCTCCTGAAATCGGGGGTTCATTCGCAGGATATTTTTCGACAGATGTACCGTCGCCTGGCCCGAGGAGGCGTATGGCGGGGCGAGCTTTGCAACAGGGCGAAAAGCGGGGAGCTCTACTGGGTCGACACCGTGATAACGCCCCAGCTTGGCCCGGAAGGGAAGCCGGTCGCCTACATGGCCATTCGGGTCGATATTACTGCCCGAAAGAAGGCCGAGGCGCAGCTCTGTCACGCAGCCCGACACGATGCGCTGACTGGTCTTCTGAACCGGGCAGCTCTGCTGGGGGGTCTTTCGGAACGGCTCTCCCAAACGCAGGCAAAACAGCAGACCCTTATCGTTTACCTGCTTGATCTTGATGGTTTCAAGCATGTGAATGACACGCTTGGACATGCCGCCGGAGACGCATTGCTCAAGCAGCTAAGTGGACGTCTGATCTCGGTTGTTCCGGAGACTGCCCTGGTCGCACGTCTGGGCGGGGACGAATTTGCGATCGTGCAAAGCAGCGCGGGGAATGGGCGTGAGGAGACCCAAGCGCTCTCTGTCGATCTCCTGCAAACGATCGCCATACCGTTCGCGGTCGAGTCGCAGGAGGCGTCGGTCGGCGTTAGCATCGGAATATCGATTGCACCGTTGCATGGTCTTACGGCTCCAGAACTCCTCTACAAAGCCGATCTGGCTCTCTATCGAGTCAAATCGGAGGGGAGGAGCGGATTTCATGTCTTTGAAGATGAAATGCGCAGCCGCGCGCAAGACCGTAATCAGCTCGTCAACGAGCTACGGGCTTCAGTTGCGCGTGGCGAGTTCGAGTTACACTATCAGCCCATCTGTGAGGCAGGATCCCTCCGGCCGCGCAGCGCGGAAGCGTTGGTGCGATGGCGCCATCCCTCTCGAGGCTTGCTTTATCCAGATGAGTTCATCGGAGTTGCCGAAGAAACCGGGCTCATGGAGGCGTTGGGGCGATGGACCCTGGAAAGAGCCTGCGCAGATGCCGTATCGTGGCCCGGAGAGATCAAGGTGGCGGTCAATTTGTCTCCGGCTCAGTTCCGAGGAGGATTTCTCTTCGACTTGATCATCGGCGTGCTGATGAAAACGGGGCTGCCGCCGCATCGGCTCGAGCTCGAAGTGACGGAATCGATGCTGCTGCAGGATAGAGAGGAGAATCTTCTCTTGTTTCGCCGATTGAAGGACATCGGAGTGACCTTCGCACTGGACGACTTCGGCGTTGGTTATGCCTCGCTAAGTTCCGTTGTGGCATTTCCATTCGACAAGCTGAAGATAGACCGGTCGTTTACGAGCGAGCTACCGAGCAGGCCCGCGAGCAGGGCAGTGGTCGCGTCCATCATGACATTGGCCCGCGGCCTCAATGTGGAGGTGACGGCGGAGGGCGTCGAGACGAAGGAGCAGCTTGAATATTTGAGCAATCAGGGAGTTGATTTGATTCAGGGCTATCTGCTGGGCAAGCCTGTCCCATGCTCCGGGCTGGTCCTTACGGGAACGCCCGACACTTTTGGATTGTTGGATGCGAGTTGACCCTGCAAAAGAGCGTCGAATGCCGTCGTCACCGCAGCCTCGTGCGGCGGAAGGACGCTGCCATTGATGCGTTCCGGCCTCTTCTTGCAGGCACAGGCGGCCTATACCGTCGATTCGATGTGACTATCGCCACTTCCCGGGTGAGGGTCGTTTCTTTCCACGCAACCGTTCCGTGAGCCAGAACGCGAAGAGGAAAAGTCCTACACACGACGGAAGCTAATTCGCGCGCAGTGTCGGTTGGGATCTTCCGGCACACGGGTGTCAGCCCAGCGCTATTGTCCAGGTGGGCAGATCAAAGCGTCGACGTTTAGCTGTTCGCCGCGCAATTTCGCTGATGCAGCCCAGCTTGCGCGAGCAGGACCGTTTCAAAAGTTTGCGGCGACCAAATCGTAAGAGCCCCTGCTGCCGCGGCTGTAGATCTTGGCAGCGGCGGCACAGATCAAGTCACGATTGCAATCAAGCGCGTTCAGAAAGCCTGGTTCATCGTAGCTGGCATCTGGTTTAAGTCGCCTCAGCGCACCTTCGTTTATGAAGAACGACGCCTCAATAGCGCTGTCGTGTCCCCAAAATCGCACGGCGCGCCGCGTGCGATCATAAGAGCGACTGTGATTTGGAAACTCAATCATGGGTTGAGCCGATCAGTTGCCGATACACGAGACTCGCGCCCAGCACGATTTGCATCGGAGGTTGGAGCGATTCAGTTGCGCGAACTCTCAAGTGGTTATCTTGGAAGCGTATTACAATGCCGCTCGATGCTAACGACAGCAAGAAAGTTGCGCTTGGCCCTCGTCATTCTGCGAATAGGCATTACATCTTAGTCATCACCGCGCGCTCCTCGGCTGTTATCGGTGACTGAGAGCATTGTGCTCCCGCCGCGGCCAAGAGGCGGTCAAATGTCGAATATCTCCAAATTCAGTGTTCGCGAGTGGATGGTACCTCCCGTATTGCTGCCGATCTTTTTCGTGCTGCTGATCGCTGCTGCAGTGCTTATTCAGTGGTAGTTGCACCCAGCAGGCGAGCGTCATCAGATGCTTGTCCCAGATCGATCTCTCGTACCACTCAACAGCCGTTTCCCGTAGATGACCCATCCAATGATGCTGGTCCAGCGCTGATCTTGCAGGGTCGTCCGTAGCGCCATCGAAGCCTTCGACAATCCCGATGAGTCGAAATTCTCGACTCGGGACCCGATAGCCGGATCACGTCGGCTGCCGTCATCGCTGTCGCGATGACGCTTAAGGAGCTTTGCACGAACTCCACGAAGTTTGGCGGCCTGTCGGTCCCGGAGGGGCGGGTCGACCTCGTCTGGACAGTGGAAGGCATGTGATGCGTCTTGCGGATCGGGAGGCTTGCGAGTGCTCTCAGCCACCGATGGCAGCGGAAAGAATCGGACGACGAAGAATCAAGCTTGCCGCACCGGATGACCAGCTGCTGATCAATATTGCTCACGTTCCAAGAGAATGGGCGCCAGGTGCGGCCAAGGAGTTCGACCCGCATCCGGTGCATCCTGAGCGTAGGCCTGCAGCCTTGTTCAGTCCGCCGTATGAAGTGCTGGCTTTGTGGATTGAGCAATATTGCTCAGCAAAACATCCCGACCTGGATCAATATGCTGGTTCGCAGGGGCGAACTCGGAGGAAGGACCAACTATGAATCCGATCACCGCATTTCTTGCGATAGCCTGCGTCGCTATCGGCGCGGTGCTTGGCCTGATGGGTTACTTCGTGCTAGGCGCCGCTTCGTTGATCGCGGCGATCGTCATCGGCTCTGCTCTGAAGATGGCGAACACCTGGCAGAAGTTCGTTATCCTCCGCGCCGGCAAATTGCGCGGCGTAAAAGGGCCCGGACTCTTCGTGATCATTCCGGTTGTCGATAGTGTCGTTGCCGTCATTGACGAGCGCATTCAGACTACCGCTTTCAGCGCCCAGGAGGCTCTGACGAAGGACACCGTTCCAGTGAACGTGGATGCCATTATTTTCTGGTTCGTCCATGATGCACAGAAGGCGGCCTTGAACATTACGAACTACCGGGAAGCCATCGATCGTGTCGCCCAGACTTCGCTGCGCGAAATGATCGGTTCGGCGATGCTCTCCGCGCTCTTGTCGGAGCGAACCGCCGCGGACCAGCTGTTGCGAAGCGAAATCGGGCGCAAAACGGCGGACTGGGGTATCTCAGTGAGGTCGGTCGAGATCCGCGATGTCGCGATCCCGGTGGCTTTGCAGGATGCGATGTCTCGTCAAGCCCAGGCCGAGCGGGAAAAGCAGGCACGTGTGATCCTTGGATCAGCCGAAGCCGCTATAGCCGGCAAATTCGTCGAGGCGGCCACGATCTATGCGGGGCAGCCGGCGGCGCTGCAACTTCGCGCCATGAACATCATCTATGAGACAACCAAAGAGCGCGGCACCACGATCCTGATGCCGACATCGATGGTCGACAGCATGAACCCCATCGTGGCCTTGGCTTTGGCGGGCCAAGACAAGGCCGCGTCAGCGGATGCAACAGGACTGCTGCCGCTGAGCAGCCCATTCACGCAACAGAAAAATGTTTCCGACGTTGACAGGACTTCGCTTGTTCCTGAGCCAACTTGATAAACCGCCATCTCGGTCTTGGAGCAGTTGCCAAAGGGCCGCCGGTGGACAAGCTGGAACGCACATCTCCGAAAGCAGTCGAGACATGGTTCAAGGCCCACCGGAAACTCGCGCGTTGGCACAGCTGCTTGCCCGCTACCGCCAACCCAATAACGCGCGGGGCATTTTCGACCTGATGATCACAGCGGTACCTTTCTTTATCATCTGGGCTCTGATGCTGGTTGTCGTTCCCCGCGGCCATTGGATCGTTCTGCTGCTGGCAGTGCCCGCGGCGGGCCTGGTCGTTCGTCTCTTCATGATCCAGCATGACTGCGGCCATGGCTCGTTCTTCCGCGGCCGTCTTGCGAACGATTGGGTCGGCCGAGCCATCGGCGTTGTTACCCTAACTCCTTACGATTACTGGCGACGCAACCATGCGCGCCATCACGCGAGTTCGGGTAATCTCGATCATAGGGGCTCCGGCGACATTGATAGATTGACCGTGAGAGAGTTTACCGCACGGCCTCGATGGCGACAGATCCTCTATTGTCTGTACCGGCATCCGATCGTAATGTTCGGCGCAGGTCCCACATATCTGTTCATTTTGCGGCATCGCTTGCCGATAGGGTCGATGCGCGGCGGCTGGCGGCCCTGGCTGAGTACAATGGGTACGAACGTCGCCATCGCGGTTCTGATCGCCGGCATGATTGGGCTGGTTGGCCTTGGGCCGTTCCTGCTGGTGCATCTGCCGATCGTGGTTCTGGCTGCGTCAATCGGTGTCTGGCTGTTCTATGTTCAACACCAGTTCGAGGAAACATCGTGGTCCCGTGATGAGGCGTGGAGCTTTCACGAAGCTGCGCTGCATGGCAGTTCGCACTATCACTTGCCGGCTGTCTTGCGCTGGTTTACGGCGAACATCGGCGTCCATCACGTGCATCATCTATGCAGTCGAATTCCCTGCTATCGGCTGCCGGACGTGCTCCGGGATATTCCGGAGCTCGCTGTCGTGGGACGGATCACGCTTTTGCAAAGCTTGCGGTGTGTGCCGAGGGCCTTGTGGGATGAGAAAGGGCGGCGACTCATTTCGTTCCGAGAGGCCGACATTGGCCAAAAGCGGGGGCTGAGAAGTTCTCCGTTTGCGTGACCCACGCAGAATCCCGGAAGCCGGCGCCGTTGCCAACCATGCACCGAGTCGCGGGGCTGGTAGCCAAGTCAAAGTGGGCGGTCGCGAGTCATCCTGTGGCATGCGTTACCAACGCTGCCCCCCAATTGCCGCGCCACCTACCTCCTGGCCGCTGCCACCCCGAAGCAGCCATGCCCGTCGAGCTGCAAAACGAACGACTAGTCGTTCCAATGTGAGCAAAATTGACCAGTGAGCGCGGCATTTTTGAAAGCATACTACCGCTCTGATCGCCAGAGATTGGCCGCCGTTGTCTAACATTCCGTTATTGGCTTGAGGTCTCAAACAGGTTCCCGTATGCGGCGCATTGAAGCCGTCCTCGAAACGCGCATTTCAGTCCCGCAGCGATGTGCGATGCGGACAGGAAAGTGGGCGCGCTTCATTTTCTAGGAGTCTCCTAATGGTTGAAAATGCGCCGCAGAGTAGATTTTTCGTTCGCGCGGGAGGTGTCGGCTGGATGGTCTACGATCGAGAACGCAGGGGGCCGGCTCTGATTGGAACCGATGTGGCGGATCGTTTGTCGAAGGAACAAGCAGAACGGGCGTCTGCGATCCTATCTGCATTTGCAGAGAAGACTTGAAGCTTAAAGCTGGCCGCCTCACTTCGCGGACTGACAAGGGCTAGCCTCGAGTTTCGCGCCATTGCCGTGCAGGCACAGGTCGCTGAAGTTGGGCCAAGTCTCATCGACCCCCTCTCAGACAATTGTCTCGCTCGCGTTAGCACGCGTCAAACCACGCTGTGCGATTTGATCGCCGCTCGGTCAGCATTTTCTGGCATTTTCTACGTATGAGAGTTATCTTCAGCGTTTCTATCTATGGGAGTTCGCTAGAGACCAGAGAAGATCGGTGTCTCGCATAATTGTGTGACGCGCCGCCGCCACGATCGGAAAACCGATGCTTAGATTGCTGGCACGATGCGCGGTGATCTCTTTTGTGCTGACTTCGGCGCTCGCCGCCGAACCGGTCAAGCTCAAATTGGCGTTCTTCAGCTCCGACCGCTCGACGAGTTATCTCGCCGCGGTCAAGCCGTTCGTCGACGCGGTCAACGCCGAGGCCAGAGGCCAGATCGAAATTGAAACCTATTTCAGCGGCGCGCTTGGCAAGGACCCGGCTGAGCAGCCCCAGCTCGTGCTCGATGGTAGGGCGGACATCGCCTACGTCGTGACAGGGCTGACGCGCAATCGATTTGCGGATAATGCAATCCTCGAATTGCCCGGCCTGTTTGCGAGCATGCGGGAGTCCGTTGCGGTGCTCACCCGGCTGATGGCAGCCAACGCGCTGCAAGGATACGATGACTACATCGTGATCGGCGCTTATGTCAGCGAACCCGAGACGATCCACAGCAATATCCCGATCACGTCGCTGAATGATCTGAAGAACAAGAGAATTCGCGTCAACAATCCTGGCGAAGCCGCAGCGCTCGAAAAGCTGGGGGCGCGGCCTGTGCTCCTGCCGGTCAACAAGATCTCCGAAGCCATCGGCAACGGGAGCATCGACGGCGCCCTCGTGAACCCTGCTTCAGTGGTCGATTACGGCGTCAAACGCGTTGCGACTTATCACTACCTTCTTGGCATCAGCGGCGCGCCGCTGATGGTGTTGATGAACCGGAAGACATTCAACCGGCTACCAAAAACAGCGCAGTCGATCATCCTCAAATACAGTGGTGCGTGGTCTGCCGGACGCTTCGTAGATACCTACGAAGCTGTGGAAAGCAGCATTATGGGGGAGCTAAAGTCCGATCCCAACCGTCACGTGATCATGCCCTCGCCGTCGGACCTGGATGCGGCAAATGCCGTGTTCGCGACCATTGCCGATGATTGGGCTTCGAAAAGTCAGCGCAATGCCGAGCTGCTGAAAACGGTCCGGACCGAGCTCACGAAAATGCGATCAACCCGGTAGCCGCGGATGCAGTCATTCGCCAGCATCCGGCCTCAGCGAAACATCGTCATCATCTGCGCCGCGCTTGCCATTCTGTTGCTGGGCACCGGGGCGACCCTGAAGATCACGACCGATCATCTTCTCCGTCAAGACGCGACGTCGACCGCTCGCAGCTGGGCCCGGTTCCTGGCAGCCAGTGTTGCCGATCTCGAGCAGATTGCCGGCGGCGAGCAGCCGTCCGCCGCAAGCCTAGCGTTCTTCCTGTCGGCGCGAAATTCCGGTGAGGTCTTTCAATATGAGATCTTCAACCGCAATGGTTATTCGCAGCTCGTGTCGACCCCAGAAAAGATCGCTCTCCTCGACTTGTCGGTATACAGCCCCGATGCGGCGCGATCGGTCGCCGAGGCTCAACCTATCGTCGATGTCAGGGAGGGCAATTCGGTCGACCGACCGGCATTCTTCGCGCGCGCCTATGTCCCGGTCCAGGCCGACGGCCGTCACATTGCGGTCGTTGCGGCCTACGTGGATGAAACGGAGCAACGCAGGAGTTTTCACAATACGTTCCTGACCGCAGCCGCATTCCTTTGCCTGCTGTCGGGCCTCGCCTTTTCCATTCCCGCAGTTGCGTGGTATCGTGAAGCAAGGGTGAAGCAGGTTGACCGACGCATCCGCTTCCTCGCCCACCATGACGCGTTGACCGGGCTGGCCAATCGTCCCCAGTTGATCGAAAAGCTGGAGAGAGCCCTCGCTCACTTGCCGACGCGGGGCGGCAGCCTTGCCGTGCACTTCATCGATGTCGACCGCTTCAAGGAGGTCAACGATACGCTTGGTCATGACGGCGGCGACTTTCTGCTCAAGTGCATCGCCGAGCGTCTGCGCGCTGCGGTCCGGATCGACGACGTGGTGGCCAGGCTCGGCGGCGACGAGTTCGTCGTCGTGCAGAACGACGTCGGCGGCAGGATGCAGGCCGAGTCCTTTGCGCGCCATCTTGCCACCGCCGCAAATGCTTCGGTGAAGTTCAATCAGCACGAGATACTCACCACCGCTAGCATCGGCGTGGCGCTGGCGATGGAGGGGGACACCACCCCGGAGCGATTGCTCAAGAGTGCCGACCTCGCCCTCTACGCGGCCAAGGCCGCCGGCCGCGACTGCATCCGGTTCTTCGTGCCCGAGATGGATGCCGAGCTACAAGCGCGCATCGAGCTCGAGAGAGCGATTCGCGAGGCGGTACAGAATGATCGCTTCGAATTGCATTATCAGCCCCTCTTTGAAGTATCTCAGCGCCGCCTTGCCGGCTTCGAAGCGCTGATCCGGATGCCTGCGGCGGACGGGACCCTCGTTCCGCCACTGGCCTTCATCCCGGTCGCCGAGGACTTGCGGCTTATCGACAAGATCGGGGCTTGGGTGTTGCGGGAGGCATGCCGCACCGCCGCGACCTGGCCGGCGCACCTGACCGTTGCAGTGAACCTGTCACCCCAGCAGTTCGTGGCGGGCACCATCAGCGACATCGTCGCTGCCGCACTGAAGGAGGCGGAACTCGCGCCGGACCGGCTCGAACTGGAGATTACCGAAGGCTTGCTGCTCGGCAACACCGAAACGATCATGGCGCAGCTCCTGACGCTCAAGACAATGGGCGTGGCCATCGTGATGGACGATTTCGGTGCCGGTTATTCGAGCCTCAGCTATCTGTGGCGCTTTCCGTTCGACAAGATCAAGATCGATCGAACCTTCATGCAGGGCCTCGACGGCCCCCATCGCCAGGTCGGAGCGGTGGTCAAAGCGATCATCGCGCTTGGACGCGAGTTGCACATGCGCGTAACGGTCGAAGGCGTCGAGACCGCCAGCCAAGCGGCGTTTCTCGATACGGCCGACGGTGATCAGGTCCAAGGATTTTTCTTCGGCCGACCGGTCCCGGCCTCGGAACTCGGCGCCAGCATTCTGGCCGGCTTCTCGAGGCCAATGCCGCCGGCTTCGCCCGTGCCCAAGCTACACGTCGTCAACGCCACGGCTGAACGGTAGCACGAACCTGCATCTCCGTGGGCGGAGCGGCTTCCGGCCCTCCGCCATTGTAGACCATTCTCGCGTTTCGGTTAGCGCTTGTCTCACCAACATGACATTTTTCTTCCGTGGCCTGCATCTCTCGCCGAGGTTGCGAATTGGTGATCATGCCTACCATGGAAAATCAATCGCGTTGCACCTCCGCGCCCGAACGCGGCAGCCCACACACAGGTGGCCCTCTCACGACGCCGATCGACGGCGCAACAAATGGCGGGTCCGGTCCAGGGCACGCGTTGGACGGGCATCTTGATCCCGGCAAGACCGAGGTCTCGGAGACTGACGCTCCGACCGCGAATGTGACGCAATCCAAGCCGAGCCGGATACCACTGCGATTCGTGAAGGCAGCCGCGGGCATCGCCATCGTCGCAGTATTCGGCTGGCTCCCGCTGAGAGCGGTTTTCCAGTCGTCAAGCGTCGAAGCAGTCGTCAACGCGAGGCTGGTGACATTGAGGTCGCCGATCGACGGCAAGATTTCATCCGGCGCCGGCCTGTCGGGCGATCCAGGGATCGTCGCCGGGGGCACGTTCATCCTGCGCGTCGTCAACCCGCGCGGTGACCGCGTGCGGCTGGATGATCTGCGCAGCCAGATGTCTCGCCTGGAAAACGAAAGGCCAAGCCTCATTTCGAAGATAGCTTCGGCCCGGGCAGCGCAGAAGGATCTGGCGCGTCAGGCGGCCCTGTTCACGGAGGGACGTATTCGTCAGCTCGAGGCGCGCATCGCCGAGATCCAGACCTCGATCGAAGCGGCTGCGGCGCGTCGCGAAGAGGCGGCGGCTGCCGTGCAAAGAGCCTTGTCGCTCATCAAGTCAGGCAGCGTTTCCTCCGTCGAGCTTGGGCGCTTGACGCGAGATCAAACCATAGCCCTGCAGACCGAGATCGGCGCGCGCCGCCACCTGGATGCGACCCAGGTCGAGCTCACCGCCGCGCGCGAAGGCACGTTTCTCGGCGACAGCTACAACGATCGTCCAAGTTCGGTGCAACGTGAGGAGGAAATGCGGCAGCGGGCGGAGGGGCTCACCGCGGACGTCGCGCATGCGGATGCGCAGATCGCGTGGCTCGAGGGTGAGATTGAATCCGAGAGATCTCGCTACATCAGCCGCTCCGAAGCGGAGATCACATTCCCCGTCGCCGGCCGCGTCTGGGAAATCCTGACTGCGCCAGGTGAGGACGTCCAGGCCGGCCAACCGCTCGTTCGCCTACTCGATTGTTCCGGCGCGGTGGTGACGGCGAACGTCAGGGAGAGTGTGTATAACAGCCTGCAACTTGGATCGGTCGCGCATTTCCGACCGAGCGCCGAAGGGCCCGAGTTGGCCGGCACCGTGGTCAATCTCACGGGCTCCGCAGGAGCCGCGGCCAACCTCGCCATCAATCCCGATGCGCTGAGCAAGGAACCATATCGTGCCACGATCTCGGTCCCCGCCCTCAACGATGGCTCTAACGATTGTCCGGTCGGGCGAACCGGACGCGTCATCTTCTCGGCAGATAGTGCGAGAAAGCCATGATCGCCGCGTTGACACCGGGCCTTCTTGCGCTCGGATTCTGGCTTGCCATCCTGCCCTGGCTCCGGCTTGGGAACTCTGCGGCGCGTTCGCTGATGATCGCAATCGCATTGCTGCTCATGGCCCGCTATTTTGGATGGCGCGCTACATCCACGCTCCCGCCCGTCGGCTGGACCGTTGATTTCGTCGTTGGAGCCTTGTTCCTCGTCGTCGAGGCTGCATCACTCGCGGCGGGTGCACTGTCGCTGCTGTTTCTCAGCCGCACGACCGATCGAACACCGCAAGTCGAAGCCAACAGGCGATGGCTCGCCGGACAGGAATCTCCCCTGATCGACGTGTTTATTTGCACCTACAACGAGGAGGTTTCAATTCTTGAGCGCACGATCGTCGGCGCAACCGGAATGAACTATCCTAACTATCGAGTTTGGGTGCTGGACGACGGGCGGCGCCGCTGGCTCGAAGAGCTTGCAGGCGAGCTCGGCTGCCGCTATCTCACACGGCCCGACAACAAGGGCGCCAAGGCCGGCAACATCAACCACGCTCTGCGGCATGTGACGGGGCTCGCCGATCCCCCCGACTTCATTTCGGTCCTGGACGCCGATTTCGTTCCCATGCGCGAATTTCTCGCTCGCGCGATGTGCCTGTTCCGTGATCCTGGCGTAGGCGTGGTGCAAACGCCTCAGCATTTCATCAATGCGGATCCGATCCAAACCAACCTGGCCGCGAGCAAGGTCTGGCCGGACGAGCAGCGCTTCTTCTTCGATATTATGATGCCAGCGAAGGACGCGTGGGGCGTGGCTTTCTGTTGCGGCACGTCGTCGGTCATCAGACTCTCGTCACTTATGAAAATCGGCGGCTTTCCGACCGATTCCGTGACGGAGGATTATCTCCTGACGCTGCGGCTTAAGGAAATTGGCGCGCGCACGGTGTACCTGAACGAGCGTCTGACCTTGGGGTTGGCCCCCGAGGGACTCAAGGAATACATCACTCAGCGCAGCCGATGGTGTCTTGGCTTCATGCAGATCTTTCGGGGGCGCAGCGGCCCCTTTTCCCGAAGATCGCGGCTGGATTTCGTCGACCGGCTGTCCCTCGTCGAAGCATTCATGAGTTGGACCTCGACCTATGTCGTCAAGGTATTCGGTCTTGTCGTTCCGAGCCTGTATCTTCTGTTCGGCATCAAAGCCGTTCAGGCGGATCTTTCCATACTCATCGAATATTTCCTGCCGTTTTATGTCTGGTATTCGTTCACCATGGCCTGGATTTCTCGTGGACGGTCAATGGCGGTCATGTCCGACGTCACTCAATACATTGCTCTGCCGTCGGTTCTCAAAGCGGCCGCGACGGGACTGTTCAAGCCGCTGGGGCACAAATTCGAGGTCACGGCAAAGGGCGGGGATCGCGATCAAGGTTTCATCGAATGGCCGCTGCTTAGGGTCTACGGCTGCGCGTTGGCGATTACGCTCGCCGGAATTGCCTATTCCTTCGTGCTTCATGCGCAAGGCGACGTTATCGCCTATGGCGGCCTGGCGCTGGCCTGGAGTTTATATAATGCGGTCATCCTGACGATCGTCTGCTTGGTGTCCATCGAGCAGCCGCGGCGGCGAAAGGCCGAGCGGTTCGAGCGAACTGAGCCGGTTCTTTTCAACGTCGATGGGCGGTCCGGCATCTACCGTCTGGCCGATATGTCGATCACGGGTGCCCGCTTCGTGAGCAACGATCCCCCACCTGTTGGCACTGCCGTTCATTGCACTCTTCGGAAGAGGACTGTCGCCGCTCTGGTCGTGCGGCGCACTGGGGATGGATTTGCGGTCCGGTTCGATGAGACCCTCAACACACGCGTTGATCTCATTCGAGCTTTCTATTCCGGTGACTACGTCACCGCATTCACCGGCATACGCACCGTCCCCCTCGGCAAAGCAATCATGATGCGGATTTTCGGGTGACTACGATTTGCGGGCGATAGGCGTCGCCGCTGCTCGGGCGCTGCACGGAACGGGTTGGGCAGCTTGGCTGTCCCACCAAGATGTCGTGCTGATGGGCGGCAAGAGCGAGCCACAACGGAGAGTGTCGCCGCAGATCAGGGCCGGTTGATAACCAACGCGCTCGTCGTTGAAACTGAGCCATATTGACCAGCGAATCGGTGTCTCTAAGAGCATGTATACTTGGGGGGCGGGCTGTTGGGAGGAAGGAATGATCGCCGAGCGGAAGCCACCCAGCTTTTGGCCTCAGAGTCCGGACGACGACGAGATCCGAATGAGGGGCATCCTTCGCTCTCTCGAAAAAGAGAATATGGAGCTGAAGGAGCTGGTCGTCCGCCTTTCGGAGACCATCCTTCGTTATATCGAAGGGCGGCGCTGAGTTCGCGAAACGATGCGCTGAGCCAGATGTCCGTTGAGCGGGTCACGGCCGTAGCGAAGCAAGGCGTCGCACTCGACTTCGTCGCGGCAATGCCTACATCGATGGTTTCAGCGCCTGATCGCTTCGGTTGCGCGCGTGCTATGTCGGCGCCTGCAGCTCGCCCCGAAACCAAGCTAAAGTATTTGCGCATTTCATCGGGTCGACTGCCTCGTCGAGGAGCTGGTGGATGAGATCACAAGCGGGACATTCGAAGGTATGAATGCGAAAGCCGGCGTGACCGGGCGTAATGCGCGCCAGCATCATGCTTATCTGGCATTCGGGACACATCGGTCGCTGGATGGTCATGGAGCTAGCCTTGATCAGGGCGGGAGCGCGAAACTCCCAGTCACCGGTGGATGCCACTGGGGGCGGTGATGCACCATTGTGGAACTATGCATGCTGCTGCCGCTGACCAATATTGATCACCTCCCGAATTAGCGTCGTGTATCCCAAACACGCGCTTTCACGATTCGACCCATTTTTCGAATACGCAACTGTCAGATCGTTCCCATGGATAGGCGTCCTACCGGCCCTGGCTGGCCTGTCGGCGCCGACGCGCCGCCGGCAGATGGCTAGCCGACCGGCCGATGAGAAATTCGCTGCGCGCGAGCAGCAGCCCGTTCGTCGTACGAACACACGCCGCGGAACAGACCAGCGAGAACTGAGGGCCTTGAAGCAACCATTGGTGGCGCGCAACGTTGATCCACCACCAAACGAACAAGGAAACATAAATGTCAGATCAGATCCGGACAGACCAGAATTTGCCGCACCAACCGAATGGCAATGATCAACTCAATACAGGAGCTTCGTCCAGCGCCTTGCCTGGGGGCTTCCTTGCGATTGCCAGTGCTTACGGGGACTACACGAAGAAGTCGCTTGAGGACACGAAACTGTTTGTTGAGAAGCTCTCGGGCGTAAAGTCGCTCGACAAGGCGATTGAAGTTCAAGCCGACTTCGCCAAGGCAACTTATGACACGTTCGTTGCGGAGTCGCAGAAGATCGGCGTGCTTTACGGCGATCTTGCCAAGCAGTCGTACAAGCCATTCGCAGAGCTTGTCGCAAAGATGACCCCGACAAATCGGTAACATGTCTGCCCCGCGGTGACGGAGCAAAGTGACTCTGGTTCATCGCGAGGCATAACTGAGCTTGGCAAACGAGCTCGCCTTGAGGAGCATTATGGCCAGTGTCAATCCGATTTTCGAAAGCTTATCCGTTGATCCAGGGCAGGTAACCGCCGTGAACGCAGCGTACGACCTGGCATGTCGAACGCTTCAACACATCGGCCAGCTCGAGGTAGATCGGGAAATCATTGCCAGGAGAATTGTGCAGGCTGCGGGCGACGGCGAGCGCGATGTCGGCAAGCTGTGCGAGCGTGCCATCCATGGACTGACCGCGCTCGACTACCGGCAGCACAGCACCTAAAGCCCCGAACGATCGACCGGCCGGCAGCGAAGCTCCGACAGCGGCCGAACAAACGGGCCGAACAAACGTCCCATGGTGGTTTTGTAATCACCGCTTTGGCTGGTGAACTGATGATGGGTTCGCGCTTTGATTCGTTGGAGAACCAGCTTGCGCCGCATATTCAAATCCTTTGTATTTCTGATGGCCGCCGTCTACTTCTTGGTGGACGTCGTGCTTTTCGCTCTCGCCAAGCCTGTACTCCGCTGGGTGGCGGATTGCTGGGTCTTCGAGAGCGTGCGGGCGTGGATTGTGTCGCTGGGGCCGTATCCGACCTTGGCGTTGTTTATTGTGCCGGTTGTTCTGCTGGAGCCCGTCAAGCCAGTCGCAGCTTACCTGACGGCGACGGGACACTTCGTTGAAGGACTTATGGTCCTCGTCCTTGGCGAGCTCCTCAAATTCCTGCTTATTGAGCGGCTTTTCAGGCTTAGCCGCGAGAAACTTATATCAATTCCTGCTTTCGCCTGGTGCTACGACAAGTTCTGTCGAGCCCAGGACTGGGTCGTCACTCTGGAGGCATGGCAATTCACGCGCCGCTTAGGTGTGCTTGCCAAGCACGCTATTCAAAGCTACGTCCTCGAATTTAAGACCGCGCAGAAGCAAAAGAGGCTTTTTTTGCGAGCGCGCTTTGTGCCTGTTCGAGAGCCAATTCAGCCAGACGCGAGAGCGCGTCCGGGAGCCCGAACGAAAGGCTGAATGCAATCGTCGTCAATTGACGGCGCCTATCTTCCAACCGAAGACAGCAGCGGAACTATAGTCTGTTGAGACCGTTCCACCCTATGGCCGACGCTCGTCGGCATAGACTCGATTTGAATTGGAAAATATCAGATGAAGAAGTCCTTAATGGTGTCTGCGGCCGTTGCCGCCCTATTGGCCACGACCGGGCTTGCGACAGCGCAAGGCGCCGCTCAAGGAGCAGCGAAGGAAGCCCCGGCTGCCGCCTCGCCCAAAGGCGATACTGCGGTGCCGATGAACGCACCAGCGGCAAAGGGAGCCGAGACAGCAACGCCGGGCGCTGCGTCAAAAGAGGGTAAGCCTCAACATGTGCAGGTCAAGCCGGATGCAAAAACGACCGGCGACATGAAAGCCGAGGGCCAGTCGAAGGCATCGGACTCGACTGCTCCGACCGCCCCTTCGAAGGAGATGAAGAATCCGACCGCAGAATCGAAGTCGCTTTCCGACAGCAAGACGGCAGGCGAGCCGAAAGCCGACAGCAAGGCAAAGGCCGTTGATTCGACCGCCACCTCTAAGGACTTGAAAACGCCGACTGCCGAGACCAAGCCCTCGACTTCCGACAGTAGAACGACGGGAAATGCGGCAACCTCGGCGACGGCATCGCCTCCCGCCGAGAAGCGCACCCAGATAACGTCGGCGATCAAGCAAGAGAAGGTCGAGGAAGTAACGAACGTGAATTTCAATCTCACGATCGGAACGGCCGTCCCAGCCGGTGTCCGGTATTACCCGATGCCGTCACGTATCGTGGAAATCTATCCGGAATGGCGTGGATACGATTTCATCCTGGTGCACGGCAAGTATTTTGTCCTTCGCCCGCGCACGCATGAGATCGTTTACATCATTGAGGGGTAGGCGAGCTCCCGAACCACATGACAAGCAGCTGAAAAACGCGAGAGGGCGGCTCAACAGCCGCCCTCAATATATGAACCGAGCGCTGCGCGCGTGGTGTTGTTATCTCCTCCGCGAGTCTTGTTGCGAAAGCGAGCAATATTGACCAGCGCAAAGGGAACCCAAAAAGCTAGGTTGTTTGGATCACCGCCCTACCATAGGCACCGATCGGTGACTGAGAGTGTCGCGCTCCCGCCTGGTTCTCAAGGGGAGGGTCATGCCGTCTAGTCAATCCAATCCTAGGCTTAGTGCCGCAGACTTCAGAATTCATGGCTGCTCGAGATGCCGCACACCGATGACGTTGGTCTGCATCGAACCGGACAAGCCCGGTTATGATTTGCGCACCTTTAAATGCGAACGGTGCGGTCACGACGAAGTGCTCCTCGTTGCATTTAGGCGGGCTTCGTAAGCCGCTTGTTTGCCTGCCTGAAGAGCGGAGCAAAGCTTCACGCCTGTGCTCTTGCGAAGCCTGACACTGAAAGGGGGAGTGGCACCGAGGAGATGACCCGCTCATCTCCAGAGGGAAAACCATGGTTGCCGTCGTACCGCCGCCGCAGAGTCCTTCCATCCCGCTGGATGTCGATCCGGCAGAGCCACACGCTGCGGCAATCGAGGCTGCCAATGAGACGGAGATGCCGCTTCCGTCTGATCCGCGGACGTTCTTTCTCGGTGGCCTGTTCGGATTAGGTGCCCTGGCGGCGCTCTACGTCGCAAGCTCGATCATCCTTCCGGTCATGTTTGCCCTCGTGCTGAATCTCCTGCTTCAACCCGCTGTCCGCTTCTTGGGGCGTTTGCATCTGCCGCGGGCTGTCGGAGCGCTCTTCACCGTCTTTCTGGTGATTGGAGCGCTTGTCGGTCTGGTGGCGGCGTTATCGGTGCCGGCCACGACCTGGGCAGAGCGGCTGCCCGAGGGTATCCCGCGCCTGGAGGCCCACCTACGGCTTGTCAGCGGGCCGATTCAGGCGTTGCAAAAAGTCATTCAACAGGCCGAGCAGGCTGCAGATGCTCCGCCTGGCAAGGGGTCAATTGTTTCCGTTCGCCGCGATCTGGGCATAACAGGCGTCCTTTTTGCCGGCACGCGCTCCGTACTCGATGGCCTGTTTACGACGGTTTTGGTGCTCTATTTTCTCTTGGTCGCGGGCAACATATTCCTCCGACGCGTCGTTGAAATCCTGCCGACCTTCAGCAACAAGCGACAAGCCGTCGATATCTCTCAGCAGATCCAGGAGGACATATCAGGATATCTCCTGACCATCACGGCCATGAACGCGGCTGTGGGTATCGCGACGGCGGCTGCGATGTATCTTTGCGGCCTGGGAGACCCTTTGTTGTGGGGCGCCACCGCCTTCCTGCTCAACTACATTCCGATTTTGGGGCCGCTTTTCGGCGTCTGCATCTTTGTGCTGGTCGGAATGCTGAGCTTCGAGAGCTTGTGGTGGGCCTTGCTGCCGTCGGTGCTCTACTTTGGCATTCACCTCGTCGAGGGCGAGACATTGACGCCCCTGCTGCTTGCGCGGCGCTTCACGCTGAACCCGGTGCTGATTATCCTGTCGCTGGTGTTCTGGTTCTGGATGTGGGGCGTGCTTGGTGCGATCTTGGCTGTGCCGATGCTGGCTATTCTGAAGATCATCTGCGACAGGTTGCGCCCACTCAAGGCGCTGGGTCATTTCCTCGAAGGGGAATAGTGACGTCGACTGGCGTTTTCACGCTTTTTTTGGTGTGCCGGATCTCGACCTCGCATCCCTGGCGGAACGAACGCCTGCAGCGCGACTTGGTGAGGGGCGACCGGATGCATATGCCCCCCAAGCATCCGATGAACTGACGGCCTCAGCGCGCCCCCACGCCCTGGGGTCGTTTCTTGCGACCGCCCTGCTAATCGCGCTCTCTCAGCAAGGGCTTCTCATGCAAAACCGCGCTCAACAGCGAATTGTGGACCTCGATGTGCCCATTATAGCTGATGAGGCCCAGCCTGCGAAACTTGTTCATGAAATAGCTGACGCGGGATCGCGTGGTCCCGATCATCTCCGCCAATGTTTCCTGACTAATGCTCGCGCTGATCGGCTGCGGGCTGCCTTCCTTGCCGAAATTGGCGAGCAGCAACAGCAGTCGAGCAAGCCGCCGCTCGCTCGAATTGAAGAGCTGATCGATCAGGTCCTCCTCAATCCGACTGTTCCGGGTCAGGAGATACGACATGAAGAGCTGTGAAAATTTCGGCTCGTCGCGAATAGCCCCCATCATCGCTTCTTTGGTGATCGACGTGATAACGCAATCCTCCATCGTCGTTGTCGTCGCGATACGTAAAGGATGACCGTTCATGCATCCTTCGCCGAAGAATTGGCCGGGCTCCAGAATTGCGACGACCGCTTCCTTGCCTTGCTCAGACACGACCGTTAGCTTGACCCTGCCTTTTTGAATGTAAAACACCGAGTCTGCGACGTCGCCTTGCTCGAACACATGCCGGTTCTTCGGAAGCTCGAGAATCGTTTTCCCTGCGCCCACTTTGGCGAGGAATTTTTGGGGGTCAAAGATGTCCTTGATTGGCTTTGCCACGGAAGCCTCCTTTGACTCGCAAACCTGCCCGATCTCGGTTAACTGCCAAGCGCCCGGGCACGAGCGGCGCGTGCTGTTTTTAGCCAGCTAATCACTTGCGGGGCTTGCCCCGTTCTCAGACATTACCTGCTGATTATCAGCAGTTCTACGGAAAAAAGCCCGTCGTGAATCGGGATAAGACGGATGCACGTCGAACGCTCCGTTGTTCACGGATGCCGATGATCGTGGGGTGATGCGCCAGTATGCTGGCTCGGCACTCCAGCCCCCTGGTCAATATTGCTCACTCTTGTGCCATCTTATTTGAACGCCGGGGCTCGTTATTCGAACCGTCGATCCCCATATTCAGGCAAGTTCGACCATCGAGGATGGTCGGAGATGGGCCGAGACTTCAAACGAAAGGGCCCGGCATGTTTAAATCTCAGCAGTATCGTGCAAAAGCAGCCGAGTACGGCGAACTGATTAAGCGTTCGACCGACCCGGATGAGGTCCGTAGATTTCAAAAGCTGCAGCACCGATTTGCCTTGCTAGCCGATAACGAGCAGGGACTGGCGGACGAGTATGACAATGCAGTGCACGTGGCGGGACAGGACCGATCGCACGGTGTAGCCCTCGCGGCCGAAGAAGAGCTTGTTCTGCGGTGTCTTGGCGCGGCCATCATCATGCAATGGAACGCTCTACCGACGACGCTGCAACGGGAGATCTTCGACACTGCCGGGTCGATTGGCAAATTGCTGGAGACGGCGGCGCTCCGCGGCCAAATCGCCCGATTTCTTCATAACCACAAGGATGACGCCGGTCGCAGCAAATTGCCTCTAACAGAAGACATGCCCGCCGATCCGAGATCGTGCACTTTGGCTCTCTCACGGTGGGACAACGAGGGAGGCGCAGTTCGCGACGGGCTGCCGATCTAACCGGACGCCGATAACAGGAGATTTCCATGTCACTTACACAGTTTCGGGTCGATGACGGACCACATACCATGGACGGGTTGCGGCTTCTTGCTCAGGACGGAAATGAACAGATCGAGGCCTTCATGGGCCGGAAGGTGATGGACGTTTGGGCGGAGTCTGTCGAGCACCGTGGAGGACGACAAAGTCTGTTCCGCGGTCAATACAATGCGCTTGGCAGGTTGAACCTTGCTGTACTTCAGCGGATTGTGAGCGCGAAGTACCAGCGAGGCGCCGCATTCAACCGCCAGCATCCCTTTGTCGAGATACTATTCGCTGACGTTACGGATAGCGGCGAGGCTCTAAATTTAAGTCAACTCGTGCGAGAGGCGTTGCCGCCAGCATTTCATCGGGTGGCCTGAGATCGTCACCACGAGAGTGCTGCCGACCGCAGTGGGATGTTCGGCAGGGCAGGGCAGGGTAGGCCATTAGTGTATAAATATTGCCTAGGCTAGCCGTAAATAGCTTCAGAAAGTGGAACGATTGATCTCAGGAGTTCTTGGTCCTCAGCTCTCGGAGACTTATTCCGAGAGCCAAGCCCACTGACCGGTCGACATTTTGCCCCAATGCCCGGCGGAAGGCTTAGCGGCCTCAGATGTCCCCCTGAGGCCGTTGCCTTGATCAAAGCGAAGTTTCACGTGGCGCGAAGACGGCTTGACGAAGCGTTTGAAGAAGATCGCGAGCAGCCAGACCGCGCTACTCGGTCTGCCACCTGCGAGGCAGCCGATATCGGCTCTTGGGAGGCGTGCAAGAGAACTACTGGACCAAACCACCAGGGTAGAGCAACGAATGCTGGGAGAGCAACAGTCCAGTACTAGCAAGGTCACCTCGTCTTACCGGGCACCGTTTCAGCCTCGATCGCCGCGACAAGCTCGGGTGCAAGGTGCGCGGCCAAACGCTGGATGATGTTCAGTAGCTGCAAGATTTCTTGCTCACGCAAGGCGTCAATCTTGTTGTGCAGCAATTCGATCTCGAGCTCAGCCTTCACATTTATTCGATAGTCGTGTTCTGCGTGCCTGCGGTCAATCTCGGATTGACGGTTCTGGCTCATCATGATGATGGGCGCTGCGTAAGCGGCTTGGAAAGAAAGAACCAAGTTGAGCAAGATAAAGGGATAAGGGTCCCAATGGTTGATGAATGCGATCATGTTCAGCATGATCCAAATGCCAAGTAGCACGCTTTGGATGACGATGAAGCGCCAAGAACCAACTATTTCAGCAACCCGGTCGGCAAGCATCGCGCCTGGCGTCAGTGCGAGCTTGGGTACGTTGCGGGCTGGCTTTTGCGCCCGAAGTTCTCGTAACCGCTCTTGGTCTTCGGGGCTTAGGTGCACTTTGTGGCTTTGTTCATCGCTCATTTGTTGCGTCCACAGTTGAGAGAGTCTGCCATACAAAGAGGTTGCGAATCGCACGTTTCGACAAAGTTCGGCTTCGAACAAGAAAGAGGAAGCCACATATCGCTTCCAGTACCCGAAGCTGTCGCGGTAGGTCGTTGTGACTTGCGGGAAGTCGTAGACCATTTCGAAGCCGACCCGGAGTTGGTCGCGGCACCCATTGTCTAGTGCACTGTCGCGGCAGCGGCTTCGTCGATGGCCGCCATCAAATCGGGCGTCGCAGATTGATGGACCATATGACCGACGCCGGCGATCCGGTGCAGTTTGCTCTGCTTGATCTCTTCGTGAAGCCTGACCGATTGCTTTTCGATGTCGATCAGACGGTCGTCCTCACCCCCAATGATGATCGTTGGCATCTTGAGTTCGCCATAGGTCTTCGCAGCAACGAAGGCCGCCGGCACCATCAAGGCCGCTTCTGCGGCACTGGCGCGCATCTGTGCTGGCCGTACAGCCATTGCCTTGGGAAAGTCGGCGAACTTCTCGGGGACTGCGCGCGGGCCGAATAGTTTGCGCAGCATCACGGGCCACATCAGCCGCCCGAAGATCGGGGATACGGTGTAACTGATGATATCGCCGAGACCGGGGATTGCAGGAGCTAAAGAGGTTGCGGCATCGGTGCGGGCGGTCGGGAAATAATATCCCGATACAAGCACCAATGCTTCGACCAGCGATGGATGCCTGATCGCCAGCGCCACCGCCAGCGATGCTCCCCATGAGTGTCCAAGCACAATGGCACGCTGAACGCCCAGACGGCCGAGTGCATCCCTGAACAGATCTGCCTGTCTCTCAGGGGTCCAAACCGCATTGCGGGGCCGCAAGCTATGTCCGAATCCCGGGCGGTCGAAGACGATAACCCGATAGTTTGCAGCTGCCAGCTCAATCAAGCCGCTCGACTCGAAGTCTTGGATCATGCTGCCGTTGCCATGAAAGAGCACCAGTGGCCGGCCGTTGCCACGCTCTACATAGTGCAAACGCACGCCATTGACCTCAATGAATTGGCCCTGTGGCGGGTTATCGCGTTGTGCCTTCCTGGCAAGCTCCCGATTGATGAGGGCGGCCCCTGCCATCAACATTACTGCCCCAGAAACGGCGGCGAGCGCGGGATATCGCCTCGCGGCGCCGAGGCAGCTGGAGAGGAGCGAAGGGAAACGAGTTTGCAGCGAGACCATTGGCAGTACCTCATAGGGGTCTGCACGATGCCTCAAGGCAGAATGAGAAATGTTGCAGGTATTTCAAACGAGGGCGTCGTGGGTTTGGTTCCTGTGCGAATTCGGAAGTCTCCTTGATCTGTTTTCCTGCCAAGCGCCAATTTCGAACTTCTAGCGTCAGAAACCGCCTTATCGTCAAACGCGCATCCAACGATGCGCCGTCCCGGGTGAACGTCGCGCTCTGAACTGGCCAGCTACTGCGGAGCTCACTCCGGAGGGTTCAGATCATCCGAATTGATCCACTCATCAATGCGGGCCCCGGTTTCTGCCTGACGAGCTTTGCGAAAGGCGGCATCTCGCTTAGGGCCGGGCGGTAACTTCTCGGCTTCTTCTTTCGCCAAAGCAGCGAAACCTGCAATGCGATCCCGTAGCGATTTCGTCTGGTTTATGCGGATTCTCTTCGCCATTGTCGCTCCCCTAAGAATCGGGCGGGAGCGCAGCTGGCGTTCTCGTCACCGATGGGAGCCTCGGGCATCGCGGTGATGTCCTTATATAGGTACTTTCCCGGCCTAACCTAATCTGCTGTACGGTCTAGCGCTGGACCCACCTATCCGTTCTGCAAGTTGCCAACTGTTGAGGCCGCATCAAGCGCCTTTACTTGGAATATGCAAGGCATGGTGCAGATCGTGGATCATTCCCGACCGAAGCTGCGAATGCTACGGAGGAGTGCGGCTCGAACTGACCGCCTGATGCGTATGGAGCTTTCTACACGGCCAAGGTTGCGAGCTGGCGAGCCAAAGCGCTAAGCCTATGCGCGATATTTCTCAGCACAGCTGCCTAGTTGGGCGCAAGGCCGGGCACCACCCCTTTTGCACTCAGCAGCCACCTTTCGGCACTAGCTACTTCTGCGGAGCAGCTTCTTCTTGCTCTCCTGGAACCATTGGTCCGCGAGTCTATTGGCTCACTGACACAAACTTCTTTTGGGAGATACTTCATGAGAATTCTCACAGTTTTAGCAGCCGCAGCCAGTACGCTTATCGTGACCGCGGCATCGGCAGCCCCGCTTTCCCTCAGCACATCGCCCACGCCGGAGAGCAGCCTTCAAAAGGTTCGCATGGTCTGCAATGAAGACGGACGGTGCTGGCGCGAACGTAGTGAAAGGCGCGTCATCATCCGCGAAGGGCACGATGCGTACGGATATGCACCACGTGAGCGCTACATCGAGCGACGTGGCTATGAAGACCGCGGGGGCGTTGGTTTCCGCGCTCCCGGCGTGAGCGTCGGGATCGGCACCTACTGAGAGACGAAGCGAGCCGATTGCAAGAGGTCGCGGTGCAATCCGCGGCCTTTTTGTTGGATTTTCAGGCGATCGACAAGCCAAGCGGTGCCGGCCCAGCTGGGAAGCTAAGGTATCGGACGCCTTCGTCAGAGCTCGCTCACGGCTTGAACAAAAATCGGCTCACGCGACCGCGGCGATCGAGCCGAGTGGCACGTCCAGCGCGTAAACTAATCCGCCCCGTTCATATGCGAGGCTCACCTGCCCGGTCAGTTGCTGGCCCAGAGACCCCATCATCCGGGTGCCGAAACTCCGGCGTGTGGGCGGCTCGACCGGGGGACCGCCCCTTTCAGTCCAGACAAGGCGAAGCCTCTGCTTCAACTCATCGATCGCCCACGAAATCTCGACGCGGCCTGTGGGGACCGACAGGGCGCCGAACTTGGTGGTGTTGGTGCACAGTTCGTTGAACGTCATCGCAAGCGCAATGACGGCGACCGAGGTAATCCTGAGATCCGGTCCATTGAAGTGGAAGCGTCTGTCGCCCTGACTGTCGTAGGGCTCCGTTGCGCTGCTCAGCGTGTGGGTCAGGCTCGCATCGGCCCAACTCACCTGCATCAAGAGATCATGGGCTCGCCCCAATGCGAGCAGCCTGCCCTCCATGGCCTTCTGTCCATGCTCGATACTCGGTGCTCCGCGGAAGCTCTGGGATGCGATCGCACTCACCATGGCAAGCGTATTCTTGACGCGATGATGAAGCTCTCCGAGGATCAGCTTCTGCAATTTGTCGGCGGCACTTCGCTGTTCGGCATCGATGCCGGCCTGAATGATCAAAGCCTGCGCGTCGATCTCGGCCTGTTCGAGCAGCAAGCGAAGGCTGTCGTTCTCGGCGGACAGGGAAGTCTCCTGCTCCGACCGGGAGGGAGAGGCGCGCGCGGCGTCAAATGCGCCACCGGGCGTCCAGTCGTCTGCCGTCGGAACGATCTGCAAAGCACCTGCGCCCACCATGGCCTGCAACTCGGTGATCATTTGCTCGACACCGAGCGGTTTACCGAAAAACCTGCTGTCCGCCGGCCGTTCCGCCTCGGACGGCTTCACTTGGCCGGACACCAGAATGATCTTGATCGAGGGCCAGCGCTCGTGCACCGCATGGGCGAGCTTGAGGCCATCGATGCTGCCGGGCATCTGAATGTCGGTCAGCAGCAGCGAGATGTCCGATCGGGACTCCAGAACCGAGATTGCCTCGTCGGCATTGATCGCCTCGATGGGACAGAAGCCGGCATCCTCCACGATGTCGACCGCACGCATCCGCAGGATCATCTCGTCCTCCACGACGAGAACGTTCGGCACCTGGATTGGCTCTATTGACATGGTGATCTCGCTCTCTCTCGGCGGGCCGAGGGAGTCTCGGCACCCGCGAATGCTCGTAAGCCATGTGCTCTTGACCGACGTCCCCCACCCATTGCTGCGCCTCTCAAGAGGAGAACGCCAGCCAATTCGCCATGTCCGCGCTGTCCCGATCTGAGCGCGATGGTCCGATCCCGACTAGACTGGCTTGCTTGGACGGGAAGAACCTTGGCGATGGAGAGGTGGGCCGATCCCTCAGGCAAGCGGATTGAACCAGGACCGGACTATCGCCGGGCAGTCACGAGGCGAGCTTCCTGGACCTTCGTTCCGGCGCCAGCGTGTCTCAAGCAGGGCGTGGTAAAGTCCGGCCAGACCTGTGCCGAGCAATCTAGTGAAGCGGCTCGAATTTCGAGCCGGTCCGCTTTGGCCCGGGCCACAAGCTCATCCGCTTGCACTTTTGGCGCAAAAGCCGGCAATGCGGCCACCGCCGCACCGAGGACCACGAAGATCGCGAGGGATGATAGGGATCTTGCCATTTTGTTCAGCTGACTTTTTCGTCTTCGATCCCGCCACGTTCGAGGATCCGTCAGGACAACAACCGTAACGAGATGTCGTTCCACCTGTTCAACTCGGTGGTTTGGTTTGATTCCTATGCCTGGTGGGCGCCTTGTGCAATCGAGCGGAGTGCCGCGTCTAGCAGGCTATGGCTGCGCCTTATTGTGCCTGCGTCCTAGTTGCCGAGGGCCCCAAGGAAACTCTCGCGCCACGCCGTAATGCTATTGCGGCGGAGGACCGCCATCATGGCCCGCCAACGTTCGGATCTCTCTTCAAGTGGCATTTCCAGCGCAGTCTTCAATGCTTCGGCGACGGCCTCGGGGTCATACGGGTTGGCGATCACGGCAGCATCGAGTTCGTAGGCCGCGCCTGCAAAGGGCGAGAGAATGAGCACGCCGGGGTCGTCGGGGTTCTGTGCAGCGACATACTCTTTGGCGACCAGGTTCATCCCATCGCGCAACGGGGTGACGAGAGCCACGCGGCTGAGCCGAAAGAAGCCAGCGAGCGAGCGTTGGGAAAAGCTCCTGTTCAGATACTGGATTGGCGCCCAATCGAGTTCCGCGAAGCGTCCGGCCACGTCTCCCGCCAGCGCGCCGAGCCTCTGCCGCAGCTCACGATATTCAGGAACCTCGCTGCGCGTCGCGGTGGCGATCTGCAGCAAGCGGACATGGTTGCGGTACGCGGGATAGGCGTCGAGAAAGCGGGCGAATGCCTTGAACCGGTGCTCGAGCCCCTTGCTGTAATCCAGCCGGTCCACCCCAATGATAAGCCGGCGACGCCGGAGACCCTCCTGCAGCCGGCGTGCCGTTCGGGATTTCACGGCGCCACTGGCCATTTCGGCGATGGCTTCAGTATCGATACCGATCGGGAAGGCGCCGGCGCGTAGAACCCGATCGAAAGCCTGAACGTGGCCATCGGTCGAAATCGTGCCTCCTGCACGGCGCGAGATGGCGTCATTGAACGCGGTCAAATCCTCCGTTGTCTGGAAGCCGACGAGATCATAGGCGCAGAGTGATTTCAGCAGGTCGTCGCAGTGAGGAAGGGTCGCCAGCACCCCCAAAGACGGAAACGGCGTATGCAAGAAGAACCCGATCCGTTGTGTGGCCCCGGCGCGGCGAAGTTCCTGGGCCATAGGGATCAGGTGATAGTCATGAACCCAGACGAGATCCCTCGGCTTGAGCAAGGGCGCGAGGGCGTCGGCGAGCAGGGCGTTCACCCGTCGATAGGCGACCAAGTCGCGGCGGGTAAAGTTCATGAGATCGAGCCGATAGTGGAATAGAGGCCACAGTGCCGCGTTGGAAAAGCCGCTGTAGTAGCCGTCATGGTCCGCGCGGGTAAGATCGATGGTGGCGTACGTCACTCCCTCGGTCTCGAAAACATTCGGCTCCGGTGCCGTTTCTCCCAGCCGGCCACTCCACCCAAACCATAGTCCTCCAGCCTGATGCAGAGCGTCGACGAGGCCGGTCACAAGCCCGCCGCTGCGCTTCGCAGCTTCTCCCGGCAAGGCGACACGATTGGAGACGACGACCAAGCGGCTCAAGCGGGTTCCTCGGTCCTTTCAGATTATCTTAACCGGGAAATGGTGGTCGTTGCACGGAACATGTCGTCGCCATCGACAAGATCTTCGGGAGAACGCCGGCCAACGCGGCCCTCACATACAGGATCAAAGCCGACCCAGCAGCAGCAATACGAGGAGGATGATCAGGATGGTACCAATGACACCCATGCCACCGTGGCCATAGCCGTAGCCGTAGCCGCCCAAGCGGCCGCTGAAGCCGCCAAGCAGGAAGATGACGAGAACAATGACGATGATAAGTCCGATCGACATTGTGCGGCTCCTCGGGCTGGACGTATGGATCTGACCGCCGCGTCACTATGTCCGGAGCGCCACGTTGCGCCTTACTCGCGGGGGCTCGATGTATTCGCTGTGTCCGGTATCTGCCAATAGGCGAGGCTACTTGATTAGCCTCGCAACCGCGTTGACTGCGACGGTCTATGAAGACTGTCGCACTCGAACAGCGTCGCTCGTTCGCTCAATACGGGGCGTAGTATTGGCGGCGATAGGGATACGCGCCGCCGTAGTAGCCTGGCGCGTAGTAGTCTGGTGCATAGCCCCGCCCGTAATAGCCATCGCCGTAGGCTCCATAGGCGGCGGCTCCAGCCGCAGCACCCAGGATGCCAAGTCCGATTGCGGCACCCGGAGCGCCGTAATAGCGGCCACGATAGTGGCGTCGGTAGTAGACCTCGATTAATCCTGATGAAGAAGCCGCGTGTGTCGGAACAATCGTACTCGGCGGGATCGGAGCTGCCCCCGAAGGGAGGACCGAGCCGAGCATCGCCGCACCGGAGAGCGCGACGGCAATCGCGCCTTTTACTATCTGGTGGTTCATAGTCGTATCCTCTCAATTTTGGAGTACGCCATTCCCTGATGCGGTTCAACGCGGCAAGAGAACGCCTTTTCGGCTGCGGCTCCTTCGCCTCCTCATCCGCCAGCAACTTCAAGAGCACGTTCCGCTCCGCTTCACTGTGCTGTTCTGCAAGACGTTCTTGAAAAGAATGAGGTTCTGTAGATGACGGGAGCAACACGCTCCCACTCACCGATGGATGCCGAGAATGGAGCGGTGATGAAGCATATCGTGAAGCAGTGCAGCTCGAGCTTATGGTCAAATTTGCTCATTCACGACAATTTAATGGACCGGATTTTGCCACCCCGAAGCTCCATTGCGTCGCGCTAGGATGTGACGAGAACTTCTACGGACATCCCGGCGAAGGCACCGGTGCTGCCGACGAAGCTCCCGGACACCGGGATCGTCTGCTGGATGTCGCGCGCGACCGCGACCGGGATCAGATTGAAGCCCCCGAGACTGCGATTGGTCGGGTCGAAAGTGATCCAGCCGGCTCCCGGCACGAAGACCTCCGCCCACGCATGGGTTGATCCCGCACCGGTCGATCCGACGCCGCCTTGTTCTGGATTGTAAAGGTAGCCGGAGACGATCCTGGCTCCGAAGCCGAGCGTGCGTGCTGCTTCGGTGAATAAGACCGCGAAATCCCGGCATGACCCCCAGCCACGATTTAGGGTTTCTACTGGCATTTGCGTGCCCTCATCCTCACGGCTCTGATACCGAACAGCCTCGGAAACGCCGACGCTGAGGTCCTTTAGCAGCGACAGCGTATCAGTCCGACTTCCTCGAACGAACATTTGTGCCCAGTTTCTCAGGACTCCCGCCGCGTCCGAGAATTGGGGGGAGGCCAGGGCGCCGAGATCGGTCCAGTCGTCATCAGAATAGCGGAATGGATAAGACATGGCCGAAACAGCGATGTCGAACACGGGCCATGCGACCGCGTCGAGCTGAAGCTCCGCGACGCTGGAGATCACCAGGTTGGAGGCCGTCATCTGAAACGTGGCCGTCGCGATCGCATTGCCAAACACATCGTGCGCCCAGGTCAGGTCCGCATGCGGCGTCACCGTGATGTTGCTCGAAATCAAACGAAGCTCGCGGCTTTCGCGTGGACGAAGCATCAAGCGGTGCGGCAACAGGCGCACATGTTCGTTGAATCGATAGGTCGTCGTGTGAAGAACCTTCAGCGTCGTCAACGAAAGCTCCGATCGGGGCCCCTCCGGCCAGGCCCCTTATCCGGTGATCCGCTTCGGGAAGTGTGGCTGAGTTGACGAGGCTATGCAAATGTCGCTCCAGATGACCGAAGCCTGAGGCGGGGCCGGATCCGGCGGAGCTCGCTTGATCGAGGCGTAGATGGAGTCCCGTGATGCTCCAGTTCGCATCACTCTTGGGACATAAGCCGTCTCCGACGACTGCCGGACGCCTTCACCAATTCTCTGAAACGACGTGCCGTTGAGCTGGGCGGACGCCAGCATTGCGAAGATCGGCCAAGTGCCTCATGGGCACGCCACATTTGTCGCAGGGCCGTGACGGTATCTCCGATCGCTCCAACAGGAGAGTGGGCGGCATCTCCGTCACTTCTCAATGCCTGAGATTCCGTTGATCCAGCCTAGCCAGATGACTGACCGGATTGGGTCTTCCAGAGCACCAGCTTGGTCGATTTCCAACTTTGGACCTTCAGAGGAAGGGAACTCACCCCCCCCAAAAAAAATCGTCGCGAACAAGTCCTTGGCTATTGGGGATGGTTGGGAAGCGACTCGTTGAGAGTGGGGAGATCTGGGATATCCTCAACTACGGACTGACCAGAGTTCCGCCGCTGTACCGTTATGCTCATTCGCCAAGAAGTCCGAAGCCAAACCTGCAATGGTGGAGATTCCTCCAAGGTGGCCGTGTCATACATGCCGCAGTCCGTGCTCCGCACAGATGGCCCGTTGTCAGCGCCGGAACCCAGGGGACGCCGGCGTATACGTCGTTGGGCCAGTCATCCGGCTTCGTATGCTCGGCTTCTTATTCGGCTAGAAGATCTCGATGCGGGTCACCTTCGCTGATGGCGATGAGCTTCTTGTAGCGCCGGATATTTTCGTGATTGACATAATCATTCATTGCGCACTCCCAACGGACTTAGCAGCGTGGTGCGCGAGATTCACTATTGGCCGCCTCTTGCGCAGGAAACCCAAAGTCTCATTGTAGGATATGAGAACAGCGATGTAGGCGTCGCCATTCAGATTCGACGAGATGCCTTAAGCGAAGGATAGGATGAGATGATCGCAGGTTCGGTTGGCGTGGGGAAAGGCGGTAGCCCTCCACTGACTCGAACCCGCGACGTCTTGCTGAGCCGCCGGCACGCTCTTTTGCGGTTGGATGTTTCGCTGCAAGCTATTGATCTGCAGTGATCGGATTTTGGCTTGGTTGGAAGAATTCCCTTGTGAAACCAATGGTAGCAGCGTGTCTCTTAATCAGCTGCTCGATCAGCACGCAAAGTCCTATCACGCGTTGGTCCGCACGACTTCCGGAGCAGATCACCGGATGAGAATGGCTGAGACCTTACAAACTGTCTTGCTCGAAAACGATAGCGCTTCAGCGAGACGACCCAGGATGCCCTCGCACGTATCGATACTGACGGTGTCCGCTTTCACGCGAGCAGCATGTGGTTGGCTAAGCTCCGAGAGGCGCTTCCTTATTTGGAAATGCCTGCCAAGCAATTGATATTCCTAGAGGCGAATTGGCTCGATTTTTCCAAATGCACCTTGAAATCACTGAATAATCAAACAGATTTTGATTCCGCCATTCGGAGGTTCGATCCCTCCCGCCCCAGCCACTTGATATCATTTAGAAATCTGCCTCTGTTATGGGGGCGTCATTCTGACACAACTTTTGCCCCTTATTCTGACAAGGTGTCGCCGTTTCGTTCGCGGCTGCCTTAGTTGTTTCGTTCGCAAGTCTGGAGGCATGCCGCTTGTGAGTAGCGACGCCGACCATCGATGGGCATCGAGCATGGACTCCTTCGCAACTTGAGAGCCGCGCGCAGACGCTGCACTTTGTGCTGCATCGTGGACATCCCGCGTCGGTCGATCTCGTGCAGAACGTTCTCGAAACGCTAGTCTCCAATCACCACATGCAGTCGTGCCCGGCGCTGGAGAAGCCGGTGCTGCTCGGCTGGTTCGTCGGGCAGATGATGAAGGTGCTCAACAGCAACGCAGATACGGACGAGCTGCTACGGAAGGCCGTGGCAAAGGCAGGACAAAAGAAGACCTAGGGCGTGTGCCCATAGATCATCGTCCGGGACGTTGGGTCCGCAGTGCCCTCAAAAGCAGACATCAAAGGTGCCAACATTACCGTCCGCTAAAGGCCAGAAGCTGACATCGCCAAACGGAACGATGACGATCCCAGTCATCCGGCTAACCGGTAAAACCGTTTCAAAAACTCATCGATCTCGCTATCGCCCGCCTGCCAACATGGTCCACGCTCGTTTCTCAAGAGACAGAGGCCGAGGAGTTCTAAAGGGCCATCTGCGAGAAGTTCGAGCGTCCCTTTCTTCGCGGTCCAATGCTCCTGGCCATCGCTATTGGTACGTTCAACGAGATATCCGAGTTTGGTCAGCGTGAGATATGCCGGAACGTCGGTATTGCCTGCTGCCGCAATCCGTTCTTGCACCATCTCGTCCCCCACGTCAGTTGAGCCCGAAGTTGGCTATCACTCCGCTCATCGCAATCGACCTTGCCCGCGCTGCGCGATGACCGCAATGGGTCAGAAGCGGTCCAGCGCGCGATGCTCTCGGAAGGTTGGGTACGGGCCAAGAGCTGACCTCTCGGCGTTGGACGGATGCGTCTGGCGAGTGCTCAGGCGCGCCGTGTGAGATGACGTTCCGTCAAGTTCCGCCTACTCCTATTCGCTACCTTTAGAACCCTGCTTCAGGCGGAGCGCGTTTGCAAAATTGACGAGATACTGCCGCCCGTCGCGCTGAGCGAGATCAAGATAGGATGCCAACAACGGCGAGTTACGCGCAGAAAATACCTCAAGCGCGGCATTGCGCTGATATTCATGCTCAGTGCTCCAAGCGCGAAACGCCAGTGGCTCCGCTTTTTCCGACCGTCTGCGCGCGAGAGCAAGAAGCGCCCGCCGGCTTACGTACTCATCCTCGTCGTGAAAAAGTTGTTCCAGAAGCGGCTCGACCTCAAAGGCGAGAAGTTCGACGCTCCCAAGGGCATCTGCAAGCTGCCAGCGCGCATCGCGCTCTGTTGAATGAAGGGCTTCTCGCGCCAAAGCCAGCAGATGGTCTGGCCTAGCGATCAACTCTTCCTTCAGCATCTCCATTTCATTGTCGCGGGCAAGGATGTAAAGCAGCGACTCGACGGTCGAAGCGTCCCAAAGCTGCGGAGCACCTAAATCCAGAAGCGCGGTAAACGTACTTGTAATCTCTGGCCAATGTTTATAGTCGCATTCCCACTCGCCAGACCTTTGACCTACGGGGTAGCGATCAGCCCAACTGCGAAAGGCCAACACTGCTTCAACGAAGTTGGCCGCAGCAATCCGAAAGTGTTCGCTTGGTTCGTCCGTCATGATGGTCTGGCGATGGTTGTGGATGGCGGGCTGCAAGCTCATCGATCCGACTGATCGAGTAGCCGGAAGACATCACCATAGCACAACTAAAGCGTCTCGTCCGCTCTGGGTCACAAGCAGAAGTCGGTACGGCTGCCTGCCGCGTTCTAGTTCTCATCTGAACGCAGGCCTCTGCGCCGCTCTCACTCGAAGCCGTGTCATGGTTTTATCTGTTTTTAGAGAGAAGTTTGTTCTGATCGTCCAAATTGCGCATTGTTTATCAATGGTGCAATGGACCCAAAATTTCAGAATAGCCGTTGATTTTATTGAGGTTTCCAGCGGATTTTGATTCCGCCATTCGGAGGTTCGATCCCTCCCGCCCCAGCCAGTTGATTTCGCTCAGCAAATCGCCGTCGCCGTTACTCCATTTGGAAAGAGCGAATTCCGCTGCCCGTTGGAGACGTCGCTATTTTTGTTCGCCACCATTCACTCATAACATCTTCCAGAAACTCGAAATCAGTAACCGGATGGTATTCGCGATTTTCGCACAACGATCGCGCGGGTCCCTGAGGACAAGCTGCCCACCTGTTGGATTGAGCGCAGCACGCGTGACGGTCGTACCTTGTGAAAGGATCGCACCAACTGCCACCGCGCTGACATTCAGCTCGTTAGTCATTTCATCGAAGCCAACTAGCTGTTTGCTTGAGCCGATGGCGCGGGTCCGCCGAGGGCGACTACCACTGAATAACTATTGCAGCGACGATCAACAGCCCGAAAAAGATCGGCAGCAATACCGGAGGTACGAGCCACTCACGAACACTGAATCTATCGGTATTCGACATTTGGGACCGCCTTTTCAAAACGGCGGGAGCGCAACACTCTCAGTCACCGATAACAGCCAGGGGACGCGCGGTGATATGGGGGATATGGTGACGCTTCGCCGAATCACGAGGGCTGGTCGCAGCTTAATTGTCGTGGGCAGGTTGTAATCCGATTCCAGAGTAGCCATTTACGGCTTAGCGCAGCCGGCTCGCTTCCACATCTTTTCCCGTTGCGCAAACTTGATCGGACCCACCCACGTGATCGAGTTTCCGAATTATAGTCGTTCATATGACCGAACGCGGCATGCCGTGCGTTTTTGGGGATACGATAGCGCGCTAGAGGCATCGTTCTTCGTAGAGGAAGACGCGCTGAGGCGACTTCAACCGGACGCTCACCCCAATGAATCGGGCTTCCTGAGCGCATTCGATTCCAATCGTGATGCGATATGTGCCGCCGCTGCCAGGGTGTACGTCCGCGGCAGCAGGGGTTCTTACGATCTGGTCGCCGCTAATTTTTGAAACGAAGACTCACGTCTTAGTTGACGCGGAAGACTCCGTTTACGGCACGTAGTTCATTACGACTGCCAATTCACAAATAATCACAAACGCCAAGGAGGATCGCATGAAATTCCGTCCGCTCCATGACCGTGTCGCGGTCAAGCGCATTGAGGCCGAAGACAAGACCGCTGGCGGCATCATCATTCCGGACACTGCCAAGGAGAAGCCCTCCCAGGGCGAAGTCATCGCCGTCGGCCCCGGCGGCCGCGACGAAGCCGGCAAGCTGATCCCGATCGACCTGCAGGTCGGCGACCGCGTGCTGTTCGGCAAGTGGTCGGGAACCGAGGTCACGATCGACGGCCAGGAGCTGTTGATCATGAAGGAGAGCGACATCATGGGCGTTCTCACCGATCTGCCGGGCGCCAAGAAGAAGGCCGCGTAAGCGCCGGCCAGTTTTCCTTACCCTGAGGATTCGGCGTAGCCGGATTCTCGAAGGATGAGGCCCGCAATTCAAATCTCATCCCTCAAGAGCTCGCCAGTTGCGCGGTCTTTGGGATCTGACCAGTTGAAAACGGAGATCACTATGTCAGCCAAAGAAGTCAAATTCGGCGTCGATGCCCGCGACCGCATGTTGCGCGGCGTCGAAATTCTCAACAACGCGGTGAAGGTGACGCTCGGTCCGAAGGGCCGCAACGTCGTGCTCGACAAGTCGTTCGGAGCTCCCCGCATCACCAAGGACGGCGTCACCGTCGCCAAGGAGATCGAGCTCGAGGACAAGTTCGAGAACATGGGCGCCCAGATGGTGCGCGAAGTCGCCTCCAAGTCCGCTGACGCGGCCGGCGACGGCACCACCACCGC
>JGI25160J50197_1000333_pt1 | contig 32129 bp, 12 predicted proteins | sample AraplaMF_Cvi_mMS_FD_50197 | JGI IMG/M metagenome (IMG submission 50197)
GGTACTACTTCTACTACGCTTACCATCAACAACATGCCCGCGCACACGCACACGGCAGTTAGCACCATCGCAGCTGCAGTTGCTGCCAACACTACTGCTGGTACTACCAACACACCTGCTTCCGGCGCAGGATTAGCAATGCCGCCCAGCATCGGTAGCGGTCCTAGCGCTGCCCAGATAAAAATCTACGCAGCGCCAGACAGTGCTAATACCACTCCCCTGGGCGGTGTAACCACAACAGGCGGTGTTACGATCGGTGTTAGCGGCGGCACACAGCCTTTCAGCATCCAGAACCCTTACCTGGCAATGAGCTGGCTGATTGCAACGGTAGGTATTTTCCCCTCCAGGAACTAAAATAATTGAGGAACAACGTAAGAGATGAAAACCTCCCTCAAAATTGGATTCCTGACACCCTATTCGGGTATCTATCCCTACTACTCGCAACACCTGTTCACCGGGTGGCTGCTGGGCATGGGCCTTGATCCCATGCAGCAGAATACCATCGAATTTGTGCAGGAATACACTCACATGGGAAGTCTGAACGCTTGTGAAACTGCAGCCCGTAAGCTGCTGTTTTTTAATCGGGTTGATATTCTTTCCGGCTTGATAAGCTACCAGTCAGTACCGGGCATGGTGCCCCTGATAGAGAACGATAAACGTCCCGCCTTCTTTTTTGATATGGGAGAATATGTCCCTTACTTTCCCTATCTCAGCCCCGATATCTTCTATGCCTCCCAGCAGGTATGGCAATCCCAGTATGCACTTGGCCGTTGGGCACAAGGCAAATGGGGCGCCGGCGGTCATATTTTAACGGCCGTATACGAAGCCGGCTACCACCTCAATAACTCTTTCCAGCAAGGCGTTGCTGCCGCAGGCGGCAATGAACTGCAGCTGACAGTATTACCCTTTGATCCGAACGATCCGCACAGGATGGAGCTGGCCGGCTTCTTTGCGCAATTAGCCAAAGAACCGCCTCCCTATGTACATGTCATCCTTTGTGGCAGCATGGGCACCCGTTTTCTCGAACAGTGGATACAGAGCGGTTTCCATAAAAAGATACCCCTATTGGTATTTGAGACGATGGCATATGATGACATCCTTGAAGATATTAAGAACGTCAACCTCGAAATATATTCCGCGCAGTTATGGATGCGGGAAGATGAGAATAAGGCCAACCAATTGTTTGTAAGATCATTTGAGACCATCGCGAAACAGCCCGCTAACATCTACTCCCTCATGGGATATGAAGCCGGACTGGTATGGAGAGAACTGTTGCCCCATGCACTCAAAAATGACTGGGGTGCAGTAAAGCAGCGGCTGCGCGAAGGAATCATTAACGGGCCTCGTGGGGAAAGGAATTTTTACCCATCCTCCGGCTTTGCACTGCCGGCTGCCAACATTCTAAAGATCACAACATCCGCAAATAAGATCCATAAAATTATCCTTGACCAGGGAACGGGCATGCGATTCGATGCGAAGGAATTAGAGGCGATCCACCAGGAGAGCGTATCGGGCTGGCAAAATCCCTTACTCTGTATTTAATACTTTAATATGAAGTACAACTTTACGCTTCTTAAAATTGTGAGAACCCTATTGTTTGCCCTGTGCTGTATGATCGGCGCAGCGCAGGCTATAGCACAGTCGTACACGCCTTCCAACGTACAAACCGGTGGTCTATACGCCGGGCTGACAAGCGACAATAGCGGTAACCTCTATGTAATGCGGCACACTTCCGGTTCTATCTATCAGCTGGAGAAATGGCCGGCCGCCAACCCGGCAGGGGCGGTAATCCTTGCTACTGGCGTGCGTTCTGCAGCCTACGATTATCCATCCAGTATTGCCGTGAATTCAACTACCGGTGATGTTTTCTATTTAAACCCGGATGCAGGTACCAATAACTTCGGACAGATCATGAGAATACCTGGAGGAGTCGCAGGAACGGCCACGCAGGTACAAGTGGGAAGATATTTTTCCGCGATCGCCCTGGATAACACCGGCAACCTGGTGACCATTGAATATAACGGGACCAATTACGCGGTGGTACGATATAATACCACCGGCACTGGGTCGGGCACGCCGCTGTATAGCGGTCTGACAATAACGAGCAGCCCGGATGGTACTTCGCCCTGGGGCTTGGCAGTAGACCGGCTTACCAATGATGTTTATCTTACCGATACTTATCCGAATAGTGACCAGGCGGGAGAGCCGGGTCTGATAAAGCTGACGGCGCCAGCATTTACCCGTACTAATCTGCAATTTGGCAGGCATTTTACATCGCTATATGTTGATGGCAGCAGTACGCTATTTGCGATAGAGCAAGCCAGCAGCGGATCTGCCAACTACAAGGTGGTGAAATACACCAATCCAGCCGGCACCGGATCAGAAATATACCCGGCGGCTATACCTGGAGGCACGATGCTTACTTCCGCTTTTGGTGTTTATCCCTGGGGGATTACCGGGAATAGCGGCGGAGATATATACGTGGACGATGGATTTTCCACCACTCCCACTGACGGCAGACTCCTGAAGCTCGCAGCTCCCACTATCACAGTGCAGAGCATTAACCGCGTTGCTGCCGCTACTAACCCCACCAATAGTAGCACAGTACAATTCCTGGTTACATTCAGCGACGTCGCCACAACGGTTCCGGCCAGTGCCTTCACCCTGACTACTACAGGCTCGATAAGCGGCGCCAGCATAAATCCTTCAATAACAGGCAGCGGTACGACCCGCACAGTGACTGTCAACACCGGTAGCGGCGATGGTACCATCCGCCTGGATGTAGTTACCAATCCGGGTATCGTACCCACGGTCACTAATGCCCCCCGTAACGGCGATCAAACCTTTACCATTGATAAAACAGGACCGCTTGTAAGTTCCGTAACGGTGCCCACCAGCAACACCTATATCATCGGCAACCAGTTGAACTTCACTGTAAACTTCAGCGAAAATGTAACAGTGACCGGTACTCCTTCTATCCCTGTCACCATCGGCAGCAATACGGTACAGGCAACTTATGTCTCCGGTACAGGTTCCAACGCCCTGGTCTTCCGCTATACAGTGCAGGGTGGCGACAGCGATAACGACGGTATTGCAGTAGGCAGCGCTATCGCCCTCAACGGCGGCACGCTCAAAGATGCAGTTGGCAACGACGCTACGCTTACACTGAACAGCATTGGTAGTACCGCCGCCGTATTCGTGAATACTAAACAGCCTGTCCCGACGATCACCACTGCCGCAACCTTCCCGGTAACCGGCGCGTTTACGATCACCATCACCTTTGATGAACCGGTGACTGGCACGCTGGTGGCAGGAGAGTTCACATCTCTCAACGCTACGCTTAGCGGTGTGACACCTGTTAATAGTACAACCTGGACAGCCACCATTACACCGCCCGCCGGCCAGCAGAATGGTAGCGGCTCGGTAAGAGTGGATGCTAATGCAGTGACGAACGTAATAGGTAATCCCAGCCTGATGTCAAATACTCTGAACATTTCATGGGATACCAAAGCACCGGCTGTCACTGTCACCCCGCCCGCCAATCAATATTACAAGGCAGGCGATGTGATCAGCTTTACCGCCAGCTACGACGAAGACATAGTAGTAACGGGTGCGCCTACGCTGCCCATTACGATAGACGGTAATGTACGGCAGGCTGCTTACGCAACCGGCGGCAATGCCCACACGCTGATCTTCAGTTATACGGTAGCCGCTGGTGAACAAGACCTGGATGGTATTGACTTAGCTGCCAATATCGCACTGAATGGCGGCAGCATCAAGGATGCAGCCGGGAACAACGCAGCAACAGGAGTAGCCACCACCAATTATCCCAATATCCAGGTAGATGGCCGTGCGCCTACCGTTACTGCCGTAGGCATGCCCGGTGCTGGCACTAACAACGGTTATTATATAGCTACAAATACGCTCGTCTTTACCGTGACCACCAGCGAAACGGTAACAGTATCCGGCACCCCGACTTTTGATGTGATCATTGGTTCCACTACACGTCAGGCGGTATATATTTCAGGCAGCGGCAGTAATACGCTCACCTTCAGTTATACAATAGTAGACGGAGATAATGATGCCGACGGCATTACCATAGGCTCTCAGATCAACTTCCCCGGCGCCAGCTCAATCAGGGATGCTGCCACCAACAACCTGGTAGCAACACTGAATGGCGTTGGCGATGGCAGCGCCATACGGATCAATACCAATCATCCGACGGTGACCATCACGCCGCCGCAAGCTTCAACGGTAGTTACCACATTCATCCTCGATGTTACTTTCAGTGAAACGATGACAGACGCCCTGGCAACGGGCGATTTCGTTGTTAGTGGTTGCACCGTCTTCACTGCGAGTACCACTGATCAGAAAACCTGGCAGGTGGTCTTCACTCCAACCCCGAATGCCCAGGGAGCAGGCACCATACAGCTGCCCGCCGATGTGCTGCATAACATTGCTACTAACGGCAACCAGGCATCCGCTGTCTATAACTTTAACTATGATACGAAGTCACCGGCTATTACTTCCATCACCCCCCCAACCGATGGAACCTATAAAGCCGGCCAGACGCTCACATTTACTATCAACTACGATGATAACTTTACAGTGACAGGTGCGCCTGTACTGCCCATTATCATCGGTAGTAATACAAGGAACGCAACGCTCACTGGCAGCACCGCCACTTCGCTGACCTTCAGCTATACCATCGTAAATGGTGATGAAGACGCAGATGGTATTGCCCTTGGCAATATTGCATTGAACGGTGGTACTATTAAAGATCCTGTTGGGCATGATGCAGCACTGACCACATCCGGCAGTTATGCTGGTATCCTGGTTGATGCTACACTGCCCATGGTTACTTCCGTAGACGTGCCTGGCAACGGCTACTATAAAGCTACCCAGCCGCTCAACTTTACAATACATACCAGTGAAAATGTAACGGTAACCGGTGCGCCCACCCTCGATGTGATCATCGGCGGCGTTACACGCAAAGCTGCCTTAACCGGCGGCTCCGGCACTAGCGCGCTCACATTCGCCTATACCGTAGTGGCAGGCGATAATGATATGGACGGCATTGCAGTGGGCGCCCTCAACCCTGAAGGCGGCACCCTGCAGGACGCCGCTGGCAACGACATGGTGCTGACGCTCAATAACGTGGGTCCGACTAACAATGTATTTGTCAATACCGTGATCCCCTCTGTGACGATCTCCTGTCCACAGGAGGGCGGCTTATTCAGTGCGCCTATCACTGTAACCGCTGTCTTCAGCGAAGATGTGACCGGCCTGGCATTAGGCGATATCAGCTGTACCAACTGTACAGCAAACACGCTGATGCAAGTTGACGGCAAAACCTACACCTTCCAGGTCAGCGGTAGCTCCTTTGGCGCTGTCCAAATTCAGATCCCCGCCGGCGCAGCACAAAACATCGGTAATAANGACAATACCGCGTCCAATACCATCAACTCCACTTATGATAATGTTGTTCCNTTTGTGAACAATATCACCCTGCCGCCCGGAAATTATAAGCTGGGCGACATCGTTACGTTTACCGTAAATCAGAGTGAAAGAGTGGTGGTATCNTCCGAGCCTTACCTTGCCTTTAATGTAGGCAGCAACCCTGAGCGTGCGAATATTGATGTTGCCCTTAGCGATGCCGAGCCTGCATCTGTGTTCAAGTACCAGGTAAAAGCCGGCGACTTTGACAATGATGGTGTTGTGCTGACCAGCAGCACGATCGTCCTGAATGGCGGCACGATGCGCGATATCGCCGGAAACAACATGAATGTTAATATACCTGCTGGCAGCCTCTCCTTTACAGGCGTTGTCATAGATGGTATCATACCTGCTGTTACGTCTGTAGACGTACCTATCAACGGCTACTATAAAGCAGGCGATGTACTCGACTTCAGGATACATACCAGCGAGAACATCACTGTAACGGGCGCACCTACACTCGATGTGAACATCGGTGGCGTCATTAGAACGGCTGCCTTTACAGGTGGCAGCGGTTCCCAGGTGCTCACCTTTGCTTACACAGTAGTAACCGGCGACAACGATGATGATGGCATCGCCCTGGACGCGCTCAGCCTCAATGGCGGTACCCTGCAGGATGCTGTTGGCAACAACATGAACCTGACGCTCAACATGGTACCGTCCACAGCTGGTGTCTTTGTCAATACCGTAACGCCAACGGTAACATTATCTGGTACGCCGGTGCTGAACGGCCCCTGGACCATGACCATCACCTTTAGCGAACCCGTAACCGGCCTTGCAACAACTGACTTTAACCCCGGCACCACGAATGCTGATCTGAGTAATCTGGTCGCTGTGGGGAGCAGTGGCAGTGTTTATACGGTTGACGTGCTGCCGCCGGCAGATGGCCCGGTAAGCATTAGCCTGCCCGCTAATGCGGNGGTGAATGTTGGCGACAATGGTAACTCCGCTTCCAATCCGATTACATATACTTTTGACGGAACGGCGCCAACCGTTACTTCCGTAGCAGTACCTGCCAATGGTACCTACACCAACAGCGATGTGCTTAATTTCGATGTTAACTTCAGTGAAGCAGTGACAGTGAGCGGTGGAACGCCTTCTTTACCGGTTACCATCGGCACTACAACTGTACAGGCCAATTATACTGGCGGTACAGGCACCACCACACTGACCTTCAGTTACAGCGTGCAGAACGGCGACTATGATATGAACGGTATTGCGATAGGCGCTGCTATGGTGCTGAATGGCGCTTCTATAAAAGATGCTGCGAATAACAACGCGGTATTGACGCTCAACAGCATAGGCAACACCACCGCCGTACTGGTAGACGCTGTACCGCCGGCCATCACTTCCGTGAATGTACCAGGCAGCGCTTACTACAAAGCAGGCGATGTACTGACCTTTACCGTTGATTTCAACGAGAATGTAGACGTTACAGGCACGCCTTCCGTACCGGTGATCATTGGCAGTACAACCGTACAGGCCAACTATACCGGCGGTACAGGCACCACCGCGCTCACCTTCAGCTATACAGTGGTAGCAGGAGATAATGATATGGACGGCATCGCCGTAGGCAGCGTATTAGCGCTCAATGGGGGTACGGTAAAAGACGGATTGGGCAACGATGCGGCGCTTACACTCAATAGTGTAGGCAACACTGATGATGTGCGGGTGAACACCGTGATACCCACCGTAACCTTATCCGGTACACCGGTGCTGAACGGCCCCTGGATGATGACGATCACCTTCAGCGAGGCAGTGACAAACTTTGTAGCAACTGATATTACTACAACGAACGCCAATGTGAGCGCCCCGATTACCAGCGATAACAAGGTCTACACGGTAATGGTATCGTCACCGGGAAATGGCCCGGTAAGCCTGAACGTACCGGCTAATAGCGCCTTTAATATAGGCGGCAACGGCAACAGCGCTTCCAATCCAATTAATTATACTTACGACGGTACAGCACCTGCCGTTACTGCTGTAAACGTGCCCTCCGCCGGTGGTTACAACGCCGGTGATGTGCTTAGCTTCACAGCTGACTTCGACGAGAACGTCGTTGTTACCGGTACGCCATCCATCCCGGTAACGATCGGCGCCATTGCTGTTCAGGCAACATACGTTTCCGGCAGCGGTACCAATGCGCTGGTATTCACTTACACCGTACAGAACGGTGACAATGATGCCGACGGCATTGCCGTTGGCGCTGCCATCGCCCTCAACGGCGGTACTATTAAAGATGCAGCTACCAACAATGCAGTACTAACCCTGAACAGCGTAGGCACTACCAGTGGCGTGATAGTAGACGCAGTGGCGCCGGTAGTTACTTCCGTAACAGTGCCTGGTAACGGCTACTACAAAGGCGGACAACAGCTAAACTTCACCGTGCACTTCAGCGAGAACGTTACGCCGTCAGCGGTGCCTTCTATCCCGGTTATCATCGGTTCAACAACTGTAGAAGCGGATTATGTAAGCGGTTCCGGTACCACCGGCCTGCTCTTCACTTACACCGTTCAGCCTGGAGATATGGATATGGACGGTATTGCAGTAGGCAGTACCATAGCGCTCAACTTAGGTACTATCAAAGATGGAGTGGGTAATGATGCAGTGCTTGCGCTGAACAACATTGGTAATACCAGCGGTGTATTCGTGAACACGAACTCACCTACCGTGGTACTGTCCGGTACACCGGTACTGAACGGCCCCTGGACCATGACCGTCACCTTCAGCGAAGTGGTAACCGGCTTTGCACTGGCTGATATAACGGCTGCCAATGCAACATTGAGTATCCTGAATCAAACGAATAGCACCACCTACACCGTGCTGGTAACAGCCGCTGCGAATGGCACGGTAACACTCAATGTACCGGCTAATATTGCCGATAACATCGCCGGCAACGGTAACGCTGCTTCTAACACGATCTCTTATTCGCACGACGGTACAGCGCCGGCTATTACTTCTGTGAATGTACCTGCGAATGGTACTTATAACAGCGGCGACGTGCTTACCTTCACCGCAAACTTCGATGAGAACGTAACAGTGACCGGCACGCCTTCATTGCCGCTGATCATCGGCAGCACAAACGTACAGGCCACTTATACCGGCGGCAGCGGCACCAGCGCGCTTGCATTCAGCTACACGGTACAGAATAACGAAAGTGATCTGGACGGCATCGCTCTTGGCGCTGCGCTGCAGCTCAACGGCGGCACAATAAAAGATGCAGCCACCAACAATGCAGTACTGACCATTAATGGCGCAGGCAACACCAGCGCCGTACTGGTAGATGCGCTCGCACCGGTGATCAGCTCCGTAACAGTGCCTGCCAACGGCTACTATAAAGCCGGCGATGCATTGAACTTCACCGTACAATTCAGTGAGCCGATCGTATCAGCTGGTTCAGCTGCCACATTACCAGTTACCATCGGCGCCACTACCGTGCAGGCTACGATATTCAGTACACCAACTCCCAATACTATCGTCTTCCGTTATGTGGTACAGACCGGAGAGGAAGACCTGGATGGTATTAGCGTTGGCACAGCGCTCGTCCCCGGTGGTACTGCCATAAGAGACGCAGCCGGTAACAATGCTTCGCTTACCCTGAACAACGTGGGCAATACCAGCAATGTGTTTATCCTGGCCAACCGTCCTACTGTGGCTATCACCGGAGCTATCAGCTTAACGCAGCCCTGGACGGCTACCATCACCTTCAGCCATGCTGTAACAGGCTTCGCGCTGACTGATATCACGCTGACGAANGCGGTGGCAAGCAACCTGCAAACCAATGATAATATTACCTATACCGCCCTGATCTCACCGGTAATACAAGGAGGGGTTTCCATAGAAGTATTGCCTAATATTGCACAGGATGCTGCCGGCAATCAGAACCTGCCTTCCAGCCGGCTCTCTTATTATTATGATCCGAACCCGCCTGTGATCACTTCTGTAGAAGTGCCTGCAAACGGATACTACAAACAGGGCGATGTGCTGAACTTCGCCGTGAACTGGAATGAGGTAGTAAGGAATAACGTTTCGCCCAGCAAGCTCACATTGCCTGTCACCATCGGCAGCACTACCGTGCAGGCGGCCTATACCGGTGGTTATACCACCCAGCGGATCACTTTCGCCTATACCGTACAGGCAGGCCAGATGGACCTGGATGGCATCCAGCTGGGTACAGCACTGCAATTACCTGCCGGTGCAGAACACGTAACCGATCTTACCGGTAATAACGCCAACCTCACGCTCAATAGCGTGCCCGCTACCACCGGCGTGTTTGTGCATACGGCCCGTCCATCTGTTACGCTTAGCTCAGCTGCAGCGACCCGTGTGAATGCGCCGTTCAGCGTAACAATTACCTTTAATGAACTGGTAACAGGGCTAGCATTGACAGACTTTACGCTGACTAACGCAACTGTCTCCAACCTGCAAACAACAGATAATATCACTTACACCGTGCTGGTAACGCCAACAGCAGATGGTGCAGCCAGCATCAGCCTTCCTGCAGATGCTGCAGTGAACGTAGTAAGTAACGGCAACACCGCTTCCAACACCATTACCCGTACTTACGATGCCACACCGCCGGCCATCGCCGCTGGCCAGCTCTTCACCGTAAGCCAGTACAGCGCTGCAGGCACCATAGTAGGTACTGTTACCGCTACCGATGCTTCAGGCACCGTAGAGAACTGGGCGCTCGCAACAGACGGTTCCGGTGGAGCGCTGCAGATCAGCACCGCCGGTGTGATCTCTGTGAAGAATACCACCCTCCTCAACGCGCTTGTAGGTACGGATGTCAGCTTGGGCCTAACCGTGAGCGACGGTCTCAATACCAGCGCTGCAGTACCGGTTACGGTGCGCGTGGTGTTCGTGAACCAGCCGCCCACCCTGGATGTGATCAGTAACGTGGCCATCTGTAAGGATGTACAAACCCATACCATACAGCTCACCGGTGCTTCTGCTACAGAGCCGGCCCAGACATATACCATCACCGCCACTTCCACCAGCAATATCTTCGATGTGCTGACAGTAGGCGCCGGTAATGTGCTGAGCTACCGCCTCAAAGCGGATGCGCCTGCAGGTACCGCCACCGTTGCCGTTACCATCCGTGATAATGGCGGCACTACAGGCGGAGCAGTAGACTCCCTGCGCCGCACCTTCACCATCACAGTGAACGCACTGCCGGTGATCACCATCACCAGCGATAAAGGCGCCAGCATTTCAAAAGGCGATATCGTGAAACTGACCGCTGCCGGTGGCAGCACCTATGTATGGACCGCCGCAGACGGCATCATCAGCGGACAACGCAGCCCTGTACTGGAAGTGAAGCCTATGGCCAACGCCAGCTACGAGGTAACGGCCGCCAGCGCAGCAGGATGTACCGCTGTAGGTTCCTTCGCCCTCAGTGTGGTGGTAGACTTCAAGGTAGATGCGGTGAACATCCTGACGCCTAACGGCGATGGCAGGAACGACCGCTGGGTGATCCGCAACCTGGACAGCTATCCGGATAACGAGGTGAAGATCTACGATCGCGCCGGCCGCCTGATCTACAGCCGCAGAAATTACAGCAACGATTGGGATGGTACCGTGAACGGCAGTCCGCTGGCGGAAGGTACCTACTACTATATCCTGACCATACAGAATGGCGCCAAGACGGCAACAGGTTATATTACGATTGTACGTGACCGTTATTGATCCTTTAAATGTGTAAGATTATGAACATCCGATCTAATAAAATATCACATATGCGCCTGGTAATGCTTTGCTGCGTTGTACTGGCTACTTTATTCACCCGGAATGCCCAGGCTCAAGGCCTGGGTAATTCCCTGGGTTTACTGGAGCCCTCCGGCACTCAGTGGTTCCAGAACCAGTACCTCGCTAACCCGGCTATGGCCGGCATTGACAGCGGCATGCACCTGAATGCCGCTTACCGCCGCCAGTACAATGGTATCGACGGCGCGCCTACAACTGCTCATTTCAGCGCCGACGGCGCCCTGGGCCGCAGGGTAGGGGCCGGCTTTAAGCTCTTTAATGACGAAGCAGGACTGATCACACGTACCCGCCTCGCCGCTACCTATGCTTACCACCTGCCGCTGGGATCAAATAACCAGCAGCTGCATTTCGGCCTTTCGCTGGCATTTAATATCCAGCGCCTCGACTATACAAAGGTGGACGGCGATGCAGCAGATCCTTCTTTGTCCGCCTTCAACCGCCGCGATAACTATTTTGAAGCAGAATACGGTATGGCCTATACAGATGGCCACCTGTTCCTGCAGGCTGCCCTGCCCAACGTAAGGAGCCTATTCACCGGCAAGGATTATGGCGTGAATGGGGGTGGGCTTTACTTTACCGCAGCATCCTACCGGTTCACACCAGAGCAGGGAGTGATCAGCGGCATAGAGCCTAAAGTATGCTACCGGGGCATCGAGGGATATGATAACATCGTTGACGCAGGCTTGAATTTATACATCCTTGATAACGTGGCCAATGTGATGGGCATGTATCATACTTCAAAAAGTTTCACAGCAGGGGTAGGCGTTAATATTAAAAAAATGGTAATATTACAGGCGCTTTACACCACTCAGACAGGCGGCATCAAAACATATGTGGATGGCACTTATGAGATCGGCGCGACTGTAAACCTTTTCAGATAGTACATGCGATTTTCAGTTTTTATTATAGGCATCCTGGTGTCCCAGTGGGTATCCGCCCAGACCAGGATGCTTTCAAAACACGAGATAGACAGCATTTTTACCGGCCTGGAATACCCCGTCTTCCGCGGCTGGGAGTATAAAGATCCCGCCGGATTGCATTATCTCCTCTTAATGGAAAAATATTCCCAGACAAAGCCCAAAGACACGATCACCACNAACATTAGTGCAGTATGCATGAGCAGGTATACGATGGAATCAGGGGTTCCCATGCTCGGTATGCAAAAGGAGCAGCGGGTTCCTACACTCCGCTGGAGACTGAGAGACGCACTGGAAGCTGATGAAAAGTCCATCTGGTTCTTTACAAGATACATATCCCCCAGGGATATAGACGGCGATGGTTATGTTGACCCCCTGATCATCTACGGTACCTCTCCCAAAGAAGATGGCAGCGACCAGCGGCGCCTCAAAATGCTGCTGTATTACCGCTATAGCAAAGTAGCTATCCGGGCCGTCACCGGCACCCTGGATGTTGAGCGTAGTATTCAGTACGATGCGGCCTTCTACAAGCTGCCGCCATCTATTCAGTCTTACATGAAGCAGTTATTGCAGCAGATCAGCAAAGACCAGGATTTTATTCTCGCCAAGTAGCGGGGAAAGCCTCCTGGTATCCTCGTGTCATCCGTATAGGAGCCATTTGTTGCAGCCGTGTTAGCTTAGTGATCTTCACAGGAGAGCGGCATTAAAAGCGTTCGGAGGCGCCATTAAAAGCGTTCGCTGGCAATACGAACAGCGTTCGACGAGTTATCCACATGCCCGATTTATTGATCCAGATCAAGTCATTTCTCAGCTGCCTATCCTAACTTCATTATATTGTTTAACTACTAAAATTAATTGAAAATGGGTAAGCAAAAAGGGCCTACATATATCACAGGTACCTTTAATGGCCTGTGTTATTACCAGATGGACGGGAACTATTACGTACGCCGTAAAAGTTCTCTGAGCCGCCGGCGGGTAAAGCGATCGCCTGCCTTTAAGCGCACCATGCATTACGCCGGTCTGTTAGCGCAGGCTTCGCGTATAGCATCCGAAGTATATCGCATTACACCCCGTAAAAGCAGAAAACGGGAGATCTATCACGGGCTGACAGGGAAGGCATTTGAACTCCTTAAAAAGGGCCTGCAGGCGGATCTGGTAACGGAACAGCTGAAAGCAGCATACAGGCCGCCAACGGCAGCACCTGTACAGCAAGTGGAAAAGCCAGCCACTGCACCGGTAAAGGTCTTGCGGGTGCTTCGTCAGCAGCGTACGCGCAAACAGACAGGCAACTATCACGTAGCTGTAGACGGCTCTCTGAAACTGAATGTAAGGGATTTCATATCCTCACCCCGGCTGATGGTGGCATCAGCAGGAGGAATGTCAGGGCGAAGGTCACGCGTTTCTCTCGCATCACCATGAGTCAGGGTCTTGAGTCCCGTCATTGCGAGAAGCCGCGAAGCCTTAGCTCGTGGGGCGACGAAGCAATCTCCTCAGGGTCTTCATTCGCTCAAATATCCCGCGCCTCAGCTCACTTAAACGCGTACTTCAACGCGCCTGCCAACACCACTCCGTCATTCTTTGCAAAGTCGGAGTAGGGACCATTTACCCCAACACTAAGCTGTGCCCACAATCCCTTCGCCAGCCATAGTTCCACCCCTGCAGTCCCCCTGATAGTATTCACATCATTCCTGATCTTCCCAAACAACCGCCCATACGTCCGCGTATGAAACGCCGCCTCGATCGTCCCATGCAGCCAATAATTCCCCGCAATCACTCTTCCCCCATACACCCACGATGTCTTATTCCTCTCAGCTATATCCTCACTAAAAGTCCTTGCATATTGCCCGAACAATACCCCCTGTCCCCATTTACCCGCCTTTATGCCCCAGGCGGCATATACGCTGAACTTATTCGACTCCAGGTGCGACCAGTTATAATCCGGAGCAAACCAGCTGTTTCCCAACCCTATTCTAAGTATCCCTGCATTCCAATGCTCCCGGAGGAACTGTTTTTGCTTTTCCGCGATCAATATCGCCAGCACCTGGCGGTCCTGCTGCCGGAGATTGGTTATTTCCTGCAATACCTCCAGGTAATGATCTATCAGCTTATTCACCACATGTTCTTTAGGCGTATCAAAGCCCCGGTCAAAGCCCAGGCGGGCGCCAAATTTCCTCCCTATTGCTGCACGTATAGAGTCCTGGCTAAGGCTGCCTGTTTCGAAGCTGAAAAGGCGGTATAACAGGCTATCCGTCGCCGGGCTCAATCCCTGCTGTTCAAAGAAAGGATCCAGGTGGTCCTGCCGGAAATCATCCTGTAATAACTGCTGCGCTTCCTGCGGCGTATGGCTCACGGCGCCGCCCTGCATCAGCGCCAGTACGCTTTGGGCGAACTGCGGGTCATTGGAGGGATCACTATGGTCAAAGATCACGAAGCTGATGCCCACCGCCAGCCTGGATGCAAAAGAATCCTGTGCGCCGCCGAAGGACAGCTGCAGGTTCCGGAGGATGAGGCTTTTCCGGTAAGCAGCCAATACGGTATCCCTGTTCCTATGCATGCGGTTGCCGTCAAAGGTCTGGTAGGGCGCCCAGTCAATGGCAAAGCCGGGGATCGCATTTGATACATCGCTTTTGGCAATGCACATCAGGGAGGCAGCCAGTTCTTTGGTGCCGGCCGGTCTGGCTATTTTATAAGGATTGACATGCATCAGCGTAAAGGCTGACAGATCTGCAATGGGGAGGTCTGTATATAATACATCGGCTGCTTTGCGGTCCTGCGCCTGCAGGCGAATGGCGATCAGGCATGACAGCAGTAAGATGGCAAGTTGCTTACAGGTAGTTTTGGGGTAAACCATGGCTGTTGGCATATATTCACTGGTAACATAAAGTTATCGATTTTTAGCCACATCCTAAAGCGAATGATATGATTACCCACAAGGCGATTACTTCAGCTCATGCANATTTATGGAATATCTTTAACCTTGCATCATAGTGATATGCTCAAATTGGGAAAGGCCAGTTTTCTGGGCAACAGCGCCCATAGCTTCCATACGGAAGGGATAGCCGTAACCGAAACCGAATACCAGGAGAAAGTATTTGAAGGCTGGCACTGCCATGCACATCATCACATCAGTTTTATCCTGGCGGGTGGCAACCTGGAACAGCGTCAGCGGCGGGAGTATGCCGTTCGCCCTGGTAGCGTGTTACTGTATCATTCCGGAGAGCTGCACCGCAACAGCCATACTCAGCATCCTTCCAGGAATATTAATCTTGAAATAGAAGATGCTTTTCTCGCCAAATATAACTTGTCCTTTGAGGTGAGGATAGATGACGCAGGGCTCCGGCCTGCACTGATCCGCATCTGGCAGGAGAGTAAGATAAAAGATGCCTGTTCGCTGACAGCTGTGCAGGCATTGGTATTGCGGCTGCTGCATCCTCCTGCTGCGGACAGCAGGCCGCCATGGGTGGATCAGCTACGCGATCTGCTGCATGATTGCTGGAATCAGACTTTGTCCCTGGAAGACTTGTCTGCAGTATTACATATTCACCCCGTGACTATCTCCCGGTATTTTCCACGTTATTTTTCCTGCACACTGGGCGAATATATGCGTAAGGTGAAGATTGAACGGGCACTGGCGCTGCTGCGTGACAATAACCAGGCGCTGACGGATATTGCTTATGAATGTGGCTTCTCAGACCAGAGCCACTTTACCCGCACTTTTAAAGCTTTTACCGGTATGCTGCCCGGCCAATACCGCAAATGTTAAACAGGCTAATTTCATGCTATTTTGGAAATGGATAGGATGTGATCTTTGTAGCAGATCATTACTTACATTATCATGAAACAACTCCTTGTATTTTTATTATTATCACTACCTGCTCAGGCGCAGTTGCGCCCCCTTGCACCCAAAGAGATCGCTGCTGCTGTTAACAGGATCGCCGTGCTGATCAAAGAACAGTATGTATTTGAGGAAAAGGGAAAGAAGATTGCAGATGATTTGCTGGAGCAATACCGCCGGGGAACATTAGATAAAGCAAAGAACTGGCACGTATTTGATTCCCTTGTAACAGGGATTATAAAAAAAGCCGGGCAGGATGGTCATCTTTATGTGCGCTATGATCCTCAAATGGTAAAGACATTGCAGGCGCCTGAAGATACTTCAGAAGAGCATGAAAGTATGTGGTTCCATGATCAGAAAGCACGGGATAAGAACTTCGGTTTCGAAGAGGTGAAGATCCTGAAGAATAATATTGGTTACATGAAAGTATCTGAAATCAATATTTCAAGTGAAAGCCTTCCGGTATTGTATGCGGCTATGCAGCTGGTGGCCAACACCCGTGCGCTGGTGATTGACCTCAGGGATAACGGAGGTGGAGGAAGTGATGTAGGAGCGGCATTTGAAAGTTTTTTCCTGCCGCCCAATAAAGTGCTGCTGGAAGTGAAAGGACGCACCAGCGTATTGGAAAGCGTAAAGACGGTGGGATGGCTTACCCAGGAAAAATATAAGCAGCCTTTGTATATACTCGTGAATAAAAAGACCGCTTCGGCAGCAGAAGCCTTTGCATTTACGCTGCAGGCACAAGNCCGGGCGGTGATCATCGGACAATATTCTGCAGGCGGTGCGCATATGAATACCTGGTACCCGGTGAATGATGAGATCTATGTGTCGGTATCTACAGCAGCGCCGGTATTGCCGGGAACAGAGATATCCTGGGAGGGCAAGGGTGTAAAGCCGGATCATGTGGTGGAAGAGGGGAAGGAGCTGGAAGTGGTGAGGGGATTGGTGGGGAACTAGAACAAGGATCCCTGCAGCTCTTTTTTAGGATAGAAAACACCAATGATTACAAACGGATTAGGAGAGCGGCGTGTATGCCACTGTTTGGTGGTGCCTAAGAACAAATGGAGGTCTTTTTGCCTAAATTCGTTCTCGTACTTTTCCTTCACTTTTACAAGCGCTTCCGCTTCGTTGCCGTTAGCTATCCTCAAACAGTTCCAGTAAAGGGCGCCTATTTCCCAATCTTCAATCATTAATCTTCGTTGTTTATTTGTTTCATCAGTAAATAGATAGAAGAACTTGTACGGAAGTTTAGGGATTAGTATTTCGGGAGCTTTGTCAGACGCGAATAGGTCGCCTTGCTTGCGCAGCTCCTTCCATTCGTTTTTCCATTCCCGGTCAGTTTCTTCCCATTCCAGCCGGATGATGCCTGCCGGTTTAAAAACGGCCAACGAAGTATTCCGGGGCGCCCTGGAGTCTTTAATAAGGCGCTCCATGTTTGTATAGAGATTATGTAAGCATGCCTGTCTGCGAGCGGCCCAGTTATGCTGGGTATCCAGGCGCTCTAATATTTTCAGGTCCCGGAAATCGTAGTTTTCAGGAGAATGGCTTTCTGGTCTGAAATCATCTTTTCGTTTTCNAAGGTCAAGTTCTATCCAGGTGTACTTTACATTCTTGACCTGTCCGCTTCATTTTAGGTCGATAAGAAAGCTAAGCGGTACCGGATAGATACGGATCATTTCGCCGGTTTCAAGAATTCCGGCTGTACAAACCAGTTCGTCATGGCTGCGGGAAGGGAGGGGATAAGTGGTAACCGTTATAAGTACTTTTTTTCGGGGCATGGATGAATTTAAATGTGTTTTATTTCATAGTCAAATCCGGGTAGCTTTTTAATTGCCGCTGCCAGGTGACTTCTATGGCATTGGCAATAACTTGCCTCAAAGCAGGTTAAAGCAATTCGTTTATATATACGTAAAGTGTTTAAGATTTGGTTTTGTGTTTCAATCGTTTTAGGCAGATTGTTAGCACGATAGTCGGCAAATAACTTATCATAGTCGTCCTGCGTATGCAGTGCCTGTCTTTTATCTGAAACAATACCGACTTCGGGGAAGTGCATATATTGTATCCCAAGATTCTCACAATATTTTTTAAGCTGGCTTTTACTAAAGCCGAATTTCATACTGAGCGGATTATTGCGCACATCAACAAGCACTTTAACATTATGCTTTATCAGGCGGTTGAGGTAATTTTCCAGGCTACCGCCTTCATATCCNATCGTATAGAGAATTGTCTTNTCTGTTGCTGTCCGATAGGATTGTATTTTTTTCTGTTCTGCTGCTGTTAAAATGGATGCAGCTTTGACACTATTAATTGCCCAGTATGGGAAGTTTATATAGGTGTGTCTCATCAAGGCATTGCTGTCCATGCCACCATATACCGACTTAATATTTTTTAGTTTCGATATATCGTCGGCCTTTAAAAGCGGTAAATAACTGGTATGGTCGTTTTTTTGGAAACTCTTATCAGTTTCGATAAGTAGTCCTTTTGATACCATTGTTGTCAGATCTGCATTTGCAGAATACGAATAACAGCCATACTTATACGGTATGAAATCATAGTCCGCTTTCTCTTGTTGCTGCGAGAAAAGAAACAAGAGCTTTTGAAGGCGGATTTTTTCCAGCTCACCGTCAAACAGCTCCAGCAGAGATAAGATGATTTTTCGTCTATAGAACATTACATAAAGGTACGGAAACAATAATTTAACATAAAATATCCCCCGCCTCAGCAAATTTATACCTCCCCCTTTTTCATCTCCCTCACCGCATGCTCCACCGCCCTCGCGGTCAGCGCCATATACAATAAACTCGGGCTCTGATTCCCCGTGCTCGTCATACATGCCCCGTCCGTCACAAACACATTCTTACAATGATGCAGCTGATTCCATTCATTCAGTAATGAAGTCTTTGGATCACTTCCCATTCTACATCCTCCCATTTCATGTATATCCAAACCCGGAGCCTGATGATTATCATGTTGCTGTATATTTTTACACCCTGCCTTTTCCAGCATCTCCGCGCTCTGTGTTAAAAAATCCTTGATCATCTTTTCCGCATTCTCATCATAATCAACAGACGTGATCAGCAGCGGAATCCCCCATTGATCTTTCTGATCCGTGCTCAGGCGCACATGATTAGTTTCCTTCGGCACCATCTCACCTTGCATATACATATAAGCGCCCCAGCCACCAGGCTCAGTTAGTGCCGCTTTATAATCAGCGCCAATACCGCCGTTCTCCGGTTCAGGCAGCCGCCTGCGGTAAGCCCCCATAAAAGTGGTGAACCCACCCACATAATCAGTATCCTGTTTTTCCAGGTTCCGGTAGTTAGCAATAATAGGCTCTGTAGGATTGCGGCCGTAGTAATATTTATCATNCATACCATCTATCTCTGCNTTAACAGAAGCGCGGTAATTATGAAAACCCACATACTTTCCCAGCAAGCCGCTGTCATTACCTAATCCGTTGGGAAAACGCTTGGAAGTAGAGTTAAGCAGCACCAAATTGCTGTTCAGTGCAGATGCATTGACGAAAATAATACGTGCAAAATAATCTGTAGCAGCATGCGTATTGGCATCTATTACCCGTACACCGGTAGCCTTTCCTTTTTGTTCATCATAGATAATAGAATGAACCACAGAGAAAGGCCGTATAGTCAATTTACCGGTCTTTTGTGCCCAGGGCAGGGTAGAGGAGACAGAACTGAAATAAGCGCCATAAGGACAACCCCGCATACAAAGATTCCTGGCCTGACATTGCGCCCGGCCCTGCTGCAGGTGAATATCTTTCGGAGCCGTAAGATGCGCCCAGCGGGCATGCACCAGGTGCCGGTCTTTATAATGAGTGCGGATCTTTTCCTGTATCATGGCTTCCGCGCAGTTAAAATCGAAGGGCGGAAGGAATTCGCCGTCTGGCATGGCGGCGATGCCGTCGCGGGTACCGCACACACCAATAAAGCGCTCTACATGCGAGTACCAGGGGGCGATATCATCATAGCCAATGGGCCAGGCCATACCGTAGCCGTATCGTTCGGGCGCGCTGAACTCAAAGGGGCTCCAGCGCTGGCAGGCACGTCCCCAGGTGAGGGATTTGCCGCCTACCTGGTAGCCGCGGATCCAGTCGAAAGGTTTCTCCTGTATGTAGGGATGATCTTTGTCTTTAATGAAGAAGTGAGCGGTATCCTCCGCGAAGCCGGCAGCTTTGCTGATGAGCGGATTTTCCTGCAGGAAGCTTTTGCTCATTTGTCCGCGGTGTTTGAACTCCCAGGGCGCTTTGGTGGCAGTAGGGTAGTCTTTATTATGTACCACATTACGGCCCCTTTCCAGCACGAGCGTGCTTAACCCATGGTCGCAAAGTTCTTTGGCAGCCCACCCGCCGCTGATGCCTGAGCCGATCACGATGGCGTCGAATGTATGAGTGTTCGCTGGCATAACATGGAATATTTATACTAATATAAGACCTATTTTTTTGACTGCTGTAGTATAAGTACTACAAACGATATCGAGGAACTACTAGTATGCTGCATGATACATTTGTATACTTTCGTGACATGTGATTGTCATAAGTCAACGAGAATCATTGCAGAGAGAGTCATTATAACAACGAACCGTAACCTTTTTTTTGTAACCACAACGTATTCCTATGGGAAATTTTACCCACTGTAAGCCATCACCATTATATCTATTGGTCTATATCCGTCTGACGACGTAGTTCCATATCCTATATAATCGAGTATTCCAAGATCACCTATTGGAGCTTTCCTGGCCGGCTGCCCATTTAGCCGGCCGGGGAGCACCACCTTTACCCAAAGCTATTGCACCATGTCCCCTTCAATTGAAAGAAACCCTGGTCTCCGTTTTGTAAGCAACAGCTGCAAACGTTTTCTGCTGCTGATATTTTGCCTCATCATCGGGTTTGTATCGAGAGCAGCTGTTTTCCAGGTTACCAATGCGAACAACGCTGGTCCCGGATCATTGCGGCAGGCAATACTGGACGCCAATGCCGCCACAGCAGGGCCACATACCATCACCTTCACCATATCGGGGATCATCAACCTTGCCAGTGCGCTACCGGCTATTACCAAGCCAGGCATTACGATTGACGGCGGCGGCTCGGTGATCATCTCCGCTAACGTGAACGATGTGGTAAGGGACATCTTTACGTTGAACGCCGGCGCCAATAACACGGTGTTAAGGGGAATGACACTGCAGAACACCGGCTCAGACATGATCCACATCAACGGAGCACTGACTGGTGTTGTAATTGAGAACATTATCATCCGCAATACACTCACCGATTGGATCAACCATGGGATCTATGTGGCGGCAGCTGCTACTAACATGACGATCCGGAATGTTACCATGACAGATATCCAGGATCATTTCTGGGGCATCCGTTTCGTAGGCGCAGTGAATGGGTTGACGATAGATAAATACAAAATATCCAACGGGGCCGGCGGACAAGCCAGGGCCATACAATTCCAGGGAGCTGCAACAAATGTAACGGTAAAGAACTCGACAATAGACATGAACGACCCCGCCACCACAAATGACGGGGATTACGGCATTTATTTCAATGGCAATGTGAACGGCCTGACTGTAGACAGCACCGTGATGCACGACGCTGAGATCTATGGTATTTATGTGGGAGGCGTGGCTTCCAACATCACCATTAAGAACTCCACCTTCGACAACCTTAATGGCTGGACAGGCACAAATATGGTCTACTTCAAGACCAATGTCAACAACGTCCTTGTTGACTCCTCCCTCTTCAATCTCGATCTTGCCAACAGCGCCAACGATGGCGATGTAGGTATCTACTTCCTCGGAAATATGCAAACCGTAACGATCCGCAATTCAACGTTCATTGAAGCGGATACAAATGCTATCTTCCTGACCTACCCTGCCAATGCTACCGTTTTTAATCACGACAATGTACTGGTGTCGAAAAATACTTTCGAACGGAACGGATCCGGCACGAATGTAACAGGAGGTGTACAGTTTGCAGGAATAAGGAACACTACCTCAGATGGCGGCAAGTTTGAGATCAGTGATAACACCTTTCTTAATAACAGTGGCATCGCCATCTACCTGCGGCCAGGTAATGGTGGCAATTACGTCGTCCCTAACATTAACGTCAGTAGAAACGTCATAACGGGCACGAAAGCCACGGATACCTGGGGAGCAGGTATCCGCATCAATTATATAGATAAGGTGGTGATGTCGCAGAATAGTGTTTATAATAACAATAACCTGCTGCCCATTGATCTGAGCAATGGATCCGGCGCCAACTGTGCCTATGAAGGTGCAAATACCCCCCAGCTGCTGTCCTCTGTAGAAACCAGCGACGGCAGTGGCGTTTATACGGTAACAGTAAAACTACCTGCGCTTTGTGGAACGGCTGGAGCAGGTAAATGTACCGTTGAGCTGTTCTCCAATGAAGCCGGACTGAAAGGCATTAATACACAACATTACGTAAATACCTACACGAACCTCGCCTCCGGCAACCAGGTCCTGACCAATGTTACCGGCGTGTTCCCTGAGATCACCGGTGCTCCCTATGGTACCTGGACCGCCACTTTGCGCACGTCCACCTGTGGTACTTCTGAGGTGAGCAATAAGATCGCTATCAAGGTGAATGGTCCCGGTGGTGTGGATAACGGCGTATCCCTCTGGCTCAATCCCGATGTGACAGATCCCGGCAATATGGCCGCTGGCATCGGCTGGGAAGATTTCTCCGGTAATAACAGGAACTTTAACACTGTTGTAAGTGATCCTTCCCGCGTAACGGGTGGATTGAACTTTAACCACTATATTAATTTTGACGGGGATGATTACCTGCGTTCTACTGCCAGTCCCTTTGTAAACAAGTTTACCGCAGGTGAAGCGATCGTGGTGACCAAGACGCCGATCACGAATGTAAACAGGGGCAATCCCTATGACTTCGGCGGCACCAGCCGTAATCACCATTATACCTGGGGCAATGCAGGAGTATATGTCGGCTTAGGTACTACAGACCGTTTGGCCTGGAATCCTGCCACAAAAGCTATTATCGAAGCCAAACCAGGTATTGCCAGTATCAGTGGTACGCCTATAGACGTAAAAAGATGGAACCTCTTCGGCGCCCACTCCGCTCCAAACAACTTTGGAGTGGATTTCAACGGTGGCCAGCAGTTTGCATCTACTACTAACAATACGGTAGGCTTCGGGCTCTTAGCGGGTAATGAGCATATAGGCGCGGTGGGCAATCCAGGTGGCCCTATTATTTTCATCGGCGATATTGCTGAAGAAGTCTTGTATAACCGCGCATTGACCGCCACAGAACGCCAGCGGGTAAATACCTACATGGCCCTGAGGTTTGGCCTTACCTTATACCAGGACTATATGGCCAGTAATGGCAGTACGGTATGGTGGAGCCTGAGCGCCAATAATGGTTACAACAAAGGCATTGCCGGTATCGCAAAAGATGTGGTGGGCATACTCTACCAGAAGCAGTCGCGCTCCGTCTCTGCCGCCGATGTAGTGACGATCGGTGTAGGCAACGTATTATATGCCNCCAATGAAGATAACCCGGGCACTATCCGGAACGACCGCTCCGCCTTTATGTGGGGCACGGATAGCGCCAGCGTGCTATACACCACTCCATTTGTTACTGCGTACTCAGATGCCCGCATGGCGCGGCGCTGGAAAGTACAAAAGACCAACTGGTCAGATACCACGATCATTGTCCGTCTTACCGGCGGTAATGCCAACAGGACATTGCTGGTAAGCTCAGATCCGGCATTCCTGCCTGCTACCACCACCAGCTATCAGCTGAACGATACAGGTGCAGTGATCCTTAACAGCAGCCTGCTGGCCAATGGCGCTTATTTTACTTTCTCCAATAAGCTGGCCGGCCCGGGTTGCATTACCAGTGGTATACAAGTATGGTACCGCGCCGATGATGCCAATGCGGATGTAAGCGCCTGGTCCGATTATAGTGGTTATGACCGCACGGCTGTACAAGCTGCAGCTGCCAGCCAGCCTATCTTCAGCACCAGTTCGATCAATTTCCAGCCGGCATTCAATTTTGATGGTGCTAATGATCACATGAATATCCCGGGTAACCTGACGATCACTGGTACCAATCCTTTCACGGTGATCAGCGTCAGCAAGCGGGAATCACTTGGCACGGCGGATATGATCTTGGGAGGAGCCTCAGATGCTACCAATACATTCTCTTATTACTACCAGGGCGCTAATAAGTTCGCTATAGGCCCCATTAATGTGAGTTCCATCGCATCTACCGGTACATATCCTACGGCCAATGTTCCTTATCTTAACTCCATTACGCGGGCAGGAAATGTATTTAATATATATACCAACGGCGCAGCCGATGGAAGCGGCACGCAGGCTTACACCTTCCTGAATGTGAACCAGCGCATCGGCTGGCGCGGCGGCGCTACTACAGATTTCTTTGATGGCAACATCAGCGAGATCGTAGTATACAACCGTGCATTGAACGCTACGGAACTGCAGGCAGTGAATTCATACCTCTCGCTGAAATATGGTATTACCCTTAATAATGGTACTACCGATTATATCGCCAGCAACGGCACCACCAAAATGTGGGATGCTGCCGCCAATGCGGGCTATAATAAAGACATTGCAGGCCTTGGTAAAGATACCTGCGATAACCTGCATCAGAAACAATCCCGTTCGGTAAATGCCAGCGGTCTGGTAACCATGGCCCTGGGCGATGCGATTGCAGCAGATAACAGATCCAATACTTATACCGTCACCAATAACCTGTCTTTCTTAACCTGGGGCGATAATGGCGGTGCTACCACTTACAACACAAATGTAAATGCGGCCAATGCCACCCTGCGCATGGCCCGCATCTGGAAAGTGGACAAGACCAACTGGGCAGACCAGGAAATGACGATAAAACTGAACAGCAGCGCACGTAATACCTATCTGCTGATCAGCGCTGCAGACGCTACTTTTGCTACAATAGACCAGGAGCTGGCATTGAATATCGACGATAGCACAGTGACCATCAACACCAGCCTGCTGCCGGATGGCGCCTTCTTTACCTTCGCCAAAGAACTGAAAGGACCGGCTTATGTGAATAACGGCGTGCAAATGTGGTTGCGTGCAGATGACGGGGTGTCCTCTGTGACAGACTGGTTCGATTTCTCCGGTAACGACGTGAATGGCACGCAGGATACGGTAGCCAAACAGCCGGTGATGCTGACAGACGCCCTGAATTATAATCCGTCCTTCAAATTTGATGGTACGGATGATTATACCAAGATCCAGCAGGCTACCATCGTAGGTAAGCTCCCCACTGGTAATGCAGCCAGGACGATCATTGGCGTCGGCCTTCCGCTCACCAATAAAGACGAGGTACTGTTCACTTACGGTTCTTTCCTTGCTAACCAGGCTTCCGGGATACGAAAAGGAGCTTCTCAGGATGCTGTATTTGAAGGAATGGGTGCAGGTCCGGGTGTAGTAGCTCCGGCTAATACGATCCCCGTTAATAAAGTAACCCTGATCAGCGGCCGTTACACCGGTGGGGCCACCGGCAATGCAGCTGTATATGCAAACGGCCTTAGCGCCCTGAACAGCGGCGCCCGCAACTGGAATACAGTGCTCAGCATTAATGGCGCACAGGTGGCTAAATACGTAGGAGAGGCACGCTATTGGAATGGCCATATCGGAGAGCTCATCGTGTACAACAGGAATGTGTCTGACGGAGAATTCCAGCGTATCAGTTCTTACCTGGCGCTCAAATATGGTATCACCCTTAACCAGACCACACCCACTGATTATATCGCTACAGACAGTACTACCCGTATGTGGACCGCCGCCGATAATACCGGCTATGGCTTCCGCATCGCCGGTATCGGCAGGGATGATCTTACTGCGCTGAATCAAAAGCAGAGCCGCAGCGCAGAAGCAGGCGCCTTGCTGAGCATTGCAGCAGGTACTTCCGTGGCTGCAGATAATGCTTCCAATACAGCATCTATTGATGATCTTTCTTTCTTCACCTGGAGCGATAATAATCTTGCCACTACTTTCAGCGTGGCGGTAAGCGGCGTGGCGAATGCAACCAGCCGTCTGCCCCGTGTATGGAAGGTAGACAAGACCAACTGGACCGACCAGGATATCACTATCAAAATAGACCAGATAGGTAACCGCTACCTGCTGGTAAATGCTACCGATCCGGCATTCGGCACAGGNACTGTAGAATACCCGGTAAATACCACTACCGGTACGCTTACACTTAATTCNGCTGATCTGCCGGATGGCGCCTATTTCACCATTGCCACAAAGATCGTTGGNCCNGGCTGTGTAAATCCTGGTATTGCGATGTGGTTGCGTGCAGACTATGGCGCTGATAACACCACCTGGAACGATTTCAGCGGCAACCAGGTAAATGCGGCCCAGGCTACGGCGGCTAATCAGCCGGTGTTTGCGATGGGTTCATTAAACTACAATCCTTCACTTAAGTTTGATGGCGCTGCAGACTACCTGCAGATCTCCCAGGCCGCTATTACCGGCAAGTTCCCTGCAGGCAATGCAGCACGTACCATCATCGGCGTAGCCTTACCTTTATCTAATGCAACTGATCAGACGCCCTTCACCTATGGCACCTTTGTCGCTAATCAGGCATCAGGTTTCAGAAGGACCACAGCGGCAGCAGCCGTGTTCGAAGGCGATGGCCTCCCAAGCAATATAACAGGACCCGACAATTCCTTCCCGTTGAATAAGATCACNGCGATCAGCGGACGCTATACCGGTGGCGCCAGTGGGATAGCATCACTATACACTAATAGCCTTACACCCATCGGAAGCGGCCCGCTGAACTGGGCAACGTTGATAGGCGCCCAGGGCGCCCAGGTGGGTAAATATGTAGGAGAGAACCGTTACTGGAATGGTAATATCGGCGAGATGATCGTCTATAACAGGAATATTACCGATGAAGAGTTCCAGCGCGTCAGCTCTTACCTCGCATTCAAATATGGTCTTACACTGAACCAAACTACGCCCACAGATTACATTGCCAGTAACGGTACTACCCGCATGTGGACCGCTGCCGATAACGCCGGCTACAACTTCCGCATCACAGGCGTAGGCCGTGATGACTGCCAGGGCCTGCACCAGAAGCAGAGCAGCAGCCAGGAAACCGGCGGGTTGGTTACCATCGCGCTGGGTAGCACCTTGGCTGCATCCAACGCAGAGAACCTGGATTCCGTGATCACAGATAATTCTTACCTGGCATTTGCAGATAATAATCTTGATACCGCTTATTCCGTGCCGCTTACTGCCACCGGAATTGTATCTACTATGCGTATGCCGCGTATCTGGAAAGTAGATAAGACCAACTGGACAGATGCAGATATTACTTTCAAATATAATCGTAACGTGCTCCGCACTTATATGCTGGTAAGTACGGATCCTGCTTTTGCCACTGGCGTACAGGAGATCGCTATACTGCCGGAAGATAGTCTTATCAACATCAGCAGTGATGTGCTGGCAGATGGCGTTTACTTCACCTTCGCGAAAGAAGTATACGGTCCCGGCGCCGTAGCCAATGGCATTACCATGTGGCTGCGTGCAGATGATGAACTGGCTGGTATAGACAGCTGGAACGATTACAGCGGTAACGGCAGAAACGCAGAACAGTTCACCGCCGCTAACCAGCCGGTTTTCAATGATAACAGTGTAAACTATAACCCTGCCTTTACATTCAATGGTACATCTACCTGGATGGCAACACCTCCATTGCCGGTAAGCGCTTTTGTTTCCAACAGCTATTTCACTGTTAACAAACTGTCGAACGTAGCAGGCGGTGGTGATTATTTTTCCGCTGCATCTTCTGCTTCATCTGTTATGGAGTTCAGGCACCAGGTGGGCAAATTCGAATACGTGGAAGGTAATGCCGCTGTCTTAGTTACATCACCCGCAGGTACCGTAACGCTGAGCACGCCTTACCTGGCTGCTGTTACGCAGACAACGGGCGCTAATAATGTGAAGCTATACAAGAATGGCACGAATGTCATTACCGGCACTATTAACCTTAGCATGCCTAACGCTGCGTCTACCATTGAAGTGGGAAGACGCCATGCTACATTTGGTGCTGCCGGTTACTTCCCCGGTGATATGAATGAGATCATAGCCTACGATCGGATACTGAGCGGCGCAGAACAGGCACGCGTTAATTCCTACCTCGCGCTTAAGTACGGCGTCACGCTCAACAACGGTGCTTCTGACTATATCGCCAGCAACGGCACCACAAAAATGTGGGATGCGCTCACGGGCGACAATACCACTTATAAGAACAATATTGCGGGTATAGGCCGTGATGATGACGGCAGACTGCTCCAGAAACAGAGCCGCAGCATTAATACTGCCAATGCAGGTAGTATGCTGGCCATTGGCCTCGGCAGCATTGAAGCTACTAATAAAGACAACCAGGCAGCATTTGATGATGACCTGAGCTTCATGGTATGGGGCGATAACGGTGCATCCGGCCTTACAACTACTACTGTGAGCGGCGATGGTACCACAACCATTGGCGATAATGCCTGTCTGGCACAGCGCCGCCTGGCCAGGATATGGAAAGTGCAGGAAACCGGAACAGTGATCAATACACAGGTGCAGGTAGATTTGACCAACCTGGCCCTTGCCAAGAACGCAAAAGACCTTTACCTGGCCATCAACGCAACTGATAACTTCTCAGGAACGGTTACACGCCTGGTGGCAGCCACTTCCTATGTTAACAATATCGCCACATTTGATAATGTAGATTTCAGCAATGGACAATACTTCACCGTGATAGGAGAGAAGGCCACCGCGCCTGCAGGTATTGCCGGCGGTATTCAAATGTGGTTAAAGGCGGAAGACGGCGTAACTCTGAACGGTACTGCTGTAACACAGTGGGCAGATCAGAGCCCTGCAGGCATCAATGCAACGCAGGCTACCGCCGCCAACCAGCCGGTATACGTAAGCGATGGATTGAACTACAACCCCGCGCTGAAATTTGACGGTGCAGCTGATTATCTGCAGATACCGCAGGCTTCCATTACCGGGAAATTCCCGGTTGGCAACGCTGCCCGTACTATCATCGGCGTAGCCCTGCCGGTGTCTAACGCTACAGACCAGGCGCCCTTTACTTATGGTTCGTTTGCTGCTAACCAGGGAGCTGGTTTCAGGAGACAAACAGATGGAGCTGCGGTCTTCGAAGGTATGGGTAACCCATCCAACATAATAGGCCCTGCCAATTCATTTCCATTAAATGAGATCACCCTGATCAGCGGCCGTTATACCGGCGGAGCCAGCGGATTGGCGTCATTGTATACCAATGGCCTTACCGCCATCACAAGCAGTACCCGTAACTGGGCTACACTGATCGGCGCAGATGGTTCGCAGGTGGGTAAGTATGTGGGAGAGAACCGCTATTGGAATGGTAATATTGGTGAGCTCCTCCTCTATAATAGGGACCTTACCGATGAAGAGTTCCAGCGTATCAGTTCCTACCTTTCATTGAAGTACGGTCTTACACTAAACCAGGCCACACCAACAGACTATCTGGCCAGCGACGGCACTACAAGAATGTGGACAGCTGCCAATAACACCGGCTACAACTACCGCATCACTGGTATCGGCCGCGACGATTGCTCTGCCTTGAACCAGAAGCAGTCCGGCAACCGCGATACGGTTACCGCTGGCTATGTAACAGTAGCATTAGGTTCCCTGGCCGCCAGCAACGCAGATAATACCACTGATTTTGATGCGGATAAGGCATTCCTCACATTTGGCGACAATAACGGCGCCACTACCTTCAGTACCGCCATCGCCGGCCAGTTTGCAGTCAACTATCGCGTGGCCCGTGCCTGGAAGGTACAGGAAACAGGTGCTGTAGGCACTGTGCAGGTTTTGATACCGGACAATGGCATGGATGCATATATGATCCTGAGCGATGACGCAACCTTTGATAATACTGACGAATATCTTCCGATGACGGCTGTTACCGTCAACGGTGTTAATTATCTGGCTACCGATGTGGACCTTGCAAATGCGCAATACTTCAGCTTTGGCGCTGCTATTAAAGCGCCGGGCGGGATAGCAGGCGCATCTCTCTGGCTGCGGCCAGACAAGGGCACTTCCTCTACGGTGGATAATACGGCTATAGAGACCTGGAGCGACAACAGTTCCAGCGGCAATAGTGCCGAGCAGCCCACGCCGGCGAATCAGCCGCTTTACGCGCACAATGCGACAGACAATCTTAACTTCAACCCTGTTGTGAAGTTCAACGGCACAGGTAACTTTATGAACCTGGACGTGACCAAACTCCCCATAGGTACTACTGCCAGAACATTGATCGGCGTAGGTAACATTAACAATCTTAGCGGTAACAGGTATATTATAAGCTGGGGAACCAATACCACTTCGCAGGGAATGGGTATAGCCAGTGTAGCCGGCGCGGGACAGTTCGTGGGAACCGCCAATGATGTGGCATCTCCCGGTTTCTGGAAATTGAATACGCCTGATGAACTGACAGGTGTTTGGGCCGGTGCAGGCGGCGCCGCCACCCTTTACAGCAGAACAAAGCAGCTGGCCACAGCCGCCAAGGCATGGAATACTGGAGGGGCCGCAGCGAAGATCGGGGCATATCTTGGCAATGATCAGCTGTGGAGTGGTACGATAGGCGATGTGATCGTTTACCCGGTTGCGCTGACCGCCACTGAACGGCAACGTGTAAGCAGCTACCTGGCCATCAAATATGGCTATACGCTCGATCAGACAAGCGCTACCGACTACCTGGCTACCGACGGCGCTACCAAAGTATGGGACGCTGCGACCAACGGTGCATACAAGATTAACATCGCCGGTATAGGCCGTGATGATGTGGAGGACCTGAACCAGAAGCAGTCCCGTAGCATCCATACAGGCTCCATCCTTACGGTGGCGCTGGGCGATGTTGCAACTACCAATGCAGATAATACCAATACCTTCGCACAGGATAAAAGCTATTTCGTTTGGAGCAGCAACAGTGCAGCGCTGACTACCTCCGCTACCGACCTCCCTGCCGGCAGCTGTATGGAACAGCGCCTCACACAGGAATGGAAAACACAGCTTACCAATTTTGATAACGCCGCTCAGCCGCTGCGCCTGCAATTTGATCTTACCGGCATTACGGTAGCAGGTACTGCATTGAGCGACTTCCTGCTGCTGATAGACCAGGATGGCGATGGCGATTTCACTACAGGTACCGTTACTCGTATCCCTGCTACAGACTTCAACAGTGGCATAGTGGGCTTTGATAACATCACCACCCTCACCAATGGAGTAGTGCTCACCCTCGTTACCAGGAACCCGGCTGCCACCCGCACCGCTGCACTGGTAGCAGATAATACCGTGAAGAACGTTGTCACCGAATGTGTCGATAACGACTGGTTATATTTCATTGATCCGGCAGATGCCACTAAATACATTGCCGCCATCCAGCTCAATGGCAACACCATGGATGTAGCCCAGCTTTCTGCCGTGATAGATGTGAACCGCGACATGAACACCGCCCTGGGCAAGAACAACGGTACTGATTACGGTACTCAGCTGATGCGCAGGTTGGTGCAGATCACTTACAGCGGCGCAGCGCTCACAGCGAACGGCGGCGTTAAGCTTCGCCTGTTCTGGGATCCTGCAGAGAAGACCAATGCAGAGAGCTTCCTCTCAGGTACCCGCGGTGTAGCCAGTGCACAAAAATGGACATGGTTCAAGCATAGCGGCGATATTACAGCTACCCTGGCTGATCTTGCCCCTGCAGGACTGGCCGGCATCACCGAGCTGACACCTTCCGGTACGGGCACACAGGATGGTGTGGAATACATTGAATTTGCCGGTATACAATCCTTCTCCACCTTTGGCGGCGTAGCCACCGCCAACCAGGTGTTAAGCATCACCAAAACAACGGATGCCGCAGAACCATCTACCAACGGAGGCTTCAGTATCGGTCTGCCAGCCGGTGTGAATGCAGATGAGGACATTACCGTGAACTATACGCTTAGCGGCGCTGCCACCAGCGGCACAGACTATGCTGCCCTGAATGGTACCATTGTACTGCCCGCAGGCAGCAA
>JGI25160J50197_1000381_pt1 | contig 28878 bp, 31 predicted proteins | sample AraplaMF_Cvi_mMS_FD_50197 | JGI IMG/M metagenome (IMG submission 50197)
CAGATCGGCGAGAGGATCAGTTTCCAGATGAAGCCGACGATGACGAAGGACAAGAGCGTCGGCAGGAACATCGCCGTGCGGTAGAAGGCAACGCCGCGCAGTTTCGGCACCGAAAGCAGGGCGGCAAGCGCCACGCCGATCGGGTTCTGCACGCACATGTGGATGGCAAAGAAGATCAGGTTATTGACAAGGGCATTCCAGAAATCGCGCGCCCAGCGCGCATCGCCGAACAGCACCTTGAAATTCGCCAGTCCGACGAAGGCCGGCTGCCCGTCGACCATATTGTAGAGCGACAGCCGGAGGGTTTCGATGAGCGGCAGCACCATGACGGCGGAATAGACGATCAGGGCCGGCAGCATGAAGACGAAAATGTGCCAGCGCACCGGGCGCTTGATCGGGACGATATCGGCCGCGTTGTTGGTTTCGCTCATGGCTTTTGCCTGTTCTTGTCGACTGGCCGCAAGGGCAGCACAGGTGGAAAACGTTGCGCCTCACCCGGACTCTCCACCACCTGGGAAGAAAGGAACGCCCTGCTGGGATGCTATGTCGGGCTGGGAGGTCGCTGCGAATCTCCTTCTCCCCGCACGCGGGGAGAAGGTGGCCGGCAGGCTGGATGAGGGGCAGCAAACGCCGCCCCTGATCACATCACTTGGCCGGCTTGTACCAGCTGTCGAGGCCCTTCTGGAGCTTTTCGGCAGCAACCGCCGGCGTATCCGTGCCGTTGATGACGTTGGCCGATTCGACCCAGGTCTCGTTTTCGAGGTTCGGCGTGCCCCGCGACAGGATCTGATAGGTCGAGCGCACCGTCGACTTGTACGGGCCGCGCCAGGAAACGAATTCCTGAGCGAGCGGATCGGACATCTTGACCGGGTTGGAGTTCAGGCTGAAGAAGCCCGGCAGCGCGTTGGCGTAGATATCGGCGAACTCAGGCGAAGCAACCCAAGTGAGGAACTTCTTGGCTTCCTCAGCATGCGCGCTCTTCGCGTTCAGGCCGACCGCAATGTCAGGATGGTCGGAGATGTAGCCCGTGTCGCCAGCCTTTGGAACCGGCGGCGGGAAGGCGCCCATCTTGAACTGTGCCTGGCTGTTGAACAGCGCGATTTCCCACGAGCCGGCCGGGTAGATCGCTGCACGGCCGAGCGTGAAGAGGTTCTGGCTGTCGGAGTAGGTCTGAGCTTCGAAGCCGTCGCCGAGATAGGGCTTCCACTTGGCAAGTTCTTCATAGGGCTTGACCCAGTCGGCGTCGGTCAGCTTCTGCTTGCCGGCGATCAGGGCGGCGCGGCCGTCCTCACCCTTCCAGTAGTTCGGGCCGATGTTCTGGTAGCCCATGGTGGCGGCTTCCCAGAGGTCCTTCGTGCCCATGGCGAGCGGGATATAGGTGCCGTCGGCCTTGATCTTGTCGAGCGCTGCGTAGAACTCGTCCTGCGTCTTCGGCACCGAGATGCCGAGCTTGTCGAAGGCATCCTTGTTGTAGATGAAGCCGTGGATGACCGAAGCCATCGGCACGCAGAAGGTCGACTTGCCGTCGTCGGTCGTCCAGGCGGCCTTTGCGACCGGCGAGAAGTTCTCCATACCCGGCAGATCATTCAGGCTCGTCAAGTTGCCGCTCTTGAACAGGGCCAGCGACTTGTCGAAGGGACGGCAGGTGATGATGTCGCCGGCGCTGCCGGCATCGATCTTGGCAGACGTTGCAGCATCGTATTCGGTCGGCGCTGTCGGCGAGAAGACGAGTTTGATGCCCGGGTTCTTGGCTTCGAAGGCCGGGATGATCTTCTCCTGCCAGATCTGCAGGTCGTCATTGCGCCAGCTTTCGATCGTCAGCGTGACGTCGGCGGCATGGACGAGGCCTGCTGACGTCAGCAGGCTGGATGCAAGCAGGAAGCTTTTCAGAGCAGTGTTTTTCATTTCCCTCTCCTGTTTAAGCGCCGCGAGGCGCTGTTTTCGATCTGAAACAAGCAATTGGCGTGCATGAGGCAACACCCAACGCCCCTTGGAGGACCGCCAGCAATGCCGGTCCCGAAAGCTCGACGGACACGAAGGCGGATCGCCTGCGGCCGGACTGCGCACCTTCCCAGCGGCTACACCGGGGCGGCGAAATGATGGGGAAAGCCGATGAATGCCCGAATTCGCCACAAGCCCGATAGGCCAGTGGGTCGTCATCTCGATCACCTTCGTAGCGGTTCCGGCTTGGCTTAACTGCCGGTTTTCGTGGGCTTCGAAGTGCTGTTCCCTTTTGCGGAATTAATGCCAAAAAAATACCAATTGTCCAGCCGAATTTAACTTTTCGGCCTGAGAAAATTCGTTAAAAAATTAAATCCAGTGAAATCAATGAGATAAAAAGATTGATTTTCTCCCTCATTCCCACTTGGTAAATGGTATTTTTTTGGTATTGTATTAAAAAACATAGGGAACGGTATATTCGGAGGCCCGATGACGGAGCTTGCAATCGGCATAGACGGCGGCGGAACGAGCTGCCGGGCCGCAGTCGCGGACGGAAACGGCAATGTCATCGGCCGCGGCAAATCAGGCCCTGCCAACATTCTGTCGGATCTCGAAAACTCTCTTCTCAATATCGTCGAATCCGCCCGGCAGGCGCTGTGCGATGCCGGGCTTGCTGCTGAAACCATCTCCTCCGTCGCAGCCGTCGTCGGCGTCGCCGGTGCCAACGTCGGCGATTACGGCAGACGAATCGAAACGGCCCTGCCCTTTACCGAAGGTCGCGTCGTCACCGATGCGCTGATTGCCCTGCAGGGTGCGCTCGGCGATGCCGACGGTATCGTTGGCGCCTTCGGCACCGGCTCGGTCTATAATGCCCGTAGGGATGGCCGGCTGAACGGCATCGGCGGCTGGGGTTTCGTCGTTGGGGACCAGGCAAGCGGCGCCCGCCTCGGCCGCGACCTAATGGAACGATCGCTGCTCGCCCATGACGGGGTGCGGCCGGCATCGCCGATCACCGAAGCGGTCATGGCCGAATACGGCAACGATCCCGAGCGCATCGTCGAATTCGCGCATTCGGCAAGACCGAAGGACTTTGCCCGCTACGCACCTGTTGTCTTCGAACATGCGGCCAAGGGCGATACTGTTGCGGTTGGCATCGTCACCGATGCCGCGACCGCGATCGGCGAAAGCCTCGAGGCGCTGCTCTGGCCCGAATGCCCGTCGATCTGCCTGCTCGGCGGCCTTGCCGAAGCCTATGAACCCTGGCTTGCCGAACGTTACAGGCTGCTGCTCGCCAAACCGAAGGGCGATGCCCTGCAGGGCGCGGTGGGACTTGCGGTGAAGCTCCTGAACAACAGGCAGAGAGGTGCGGCATGAGCGACGACCTCGCTACCATCCTATCCCTGGAGCGCCTGCAGGCTGCCGGTACCGGCCCGCTCTACGTCAAGCTGCGCCGCATGCTCGAAGAGGCCGTGCGCACCGGCACGCTCGGCCACGGCGATGCGCTGCCGCCGGAACGCGACATCGCCGAATTCGCCGCCGTCAGCCGCGTCACCGTCCGCAAGGCGATCGACGAATTGGTCGCCGACGGCCTGCTGGTGCGCCGCCACGGCTCGGGCACCTTCGTCGCCAAGCCGGTCTCCAAGGTCGAGCAACGCCTGTCGCAGTTGACCTCCTTCACCGAGGACATGGCGCGCCGCGGCATGTCCTCCCGCTCCGAATGGCTGCACAAGGGCATCCACACCCCCTCGCCCGACGAGATGATGATTCTCGGCCTCGGTACCGACGTCAAGGTTTCGCGCCTCTCCCGCCTGCGCATCGCCGACGACCAGCCGCTGGCGATCGAGAATGCCAGCGTTTCCGGCGAGTTCCTGCCCGATCCCTCGGCCGTCACCAATTCGCTCTATGCCGAACTCGAACGCCTCCAGGTCCGCCCCGTGCGCGCGGTGCAGCGCATCTCGGCAACCAATATGAAGGAAGCCGACGCCCAGCTTCTCGGCGTCTCGGTCGGTGCGGCCGGCCTATCGATCGAGCGCATCTCCTATCTTGGCTCCGGCCGCGCCGTGGAATTCACCCGCTCGCTCTATCGCGGCGACGCCTATGATTTCGTCGCGGAGCTGACGATCGCGGTGACTTGAACCGCAAGGCCGACATCATTGGCTCAAAAGAAAAATCTTCTTGATTTTCAAAAGCATGGAGCCGGAAAGCGATTCACTTCCGGCTCCCTCGTTTCTTGAATCATTTTATCAGCGGAAGACGCCAAACGGCTGGTTACGCCGCGTCGTCGATCTCCTCATCCGCCTTGCGCGGCACGTAGTTCAGCACCGGTCCGAGCCAGCGCTCGACTTCGGAAACCTCCATGCCCTTGCGCTTGGCATAATCTTCCACCTGATCGCGCTCGATTTTGGCGACACCGAAATAATAGGATTCGGGGTGGCCGATATAGAGGCCGGAGACCGAGGAACCCGGCCACATCGCATAACTTTCCGTCAGCTTCACGCCGGCCGCTTTTTCAGCGTCGAGCAGCTTGAAGAGCGTTGCCTTTTCGGTGTGGTCCGGCTGGGCGGGATAGCCGGGCGCGGGGCGGATGCCGGCATAAGCTTCGGTGATGAGATCCTCTTTGCTGAGCGTCTCGTCCTTGGCATAGCCCCAATATTCGCGACGCACCTGCTCATGCATACGCTCGGCAAAAGCTTCGGCGAAACGGTCGGCCAGCGCCTTGACGAGGATCGAAGAATAATCGTCGTTCGCCCGTTCGAAACGCTCGGCAATGGCGATTTCCTCAATACCGGCCGTCACCACGAAGCCGCCGACATAATCCTGAACACCGCTTGTGACAGGCGCGACGAAGTCGGAGAGCGCCACGTTTGGCCGCCCGTCCCGCTTCGAAAGCTGCTGGCGCAGGGTATAGAAGGTCTCAAGCTCCTGCTTCCTGCTCTCGTCGGTGAACAACCGGATATCGTCGCCGACGGCGCCGGCCGGCCAGAAGCCGATGACGGCGCGCGGGCGGAACCACTTCTCGTCGATGATCTTCTTGAGCATGGCTTGCGCATCGGTCCAGAGCGCGCGCGCTGCCTCGCCCTGCTTCTCGTCTTCGAGAATGGCGGGGTAACGGCCGCGCAGTTCCCAGGTCTGGAAGAACGGCGTCCAGTCGATATATTTGGCAAGTTCGGCCAGATCGTAATCCTCGAACACCCGCGTGCCGAAGAATTGCGGCTTCACCGGCTGGTAGGCAGACCAGTCGATCTTGTGAGCATTCTCGCGAGCCCGGGGCAACGGCAGGCGCACCTTCTCGGCCTCGCTGCGCGCATGGGCGGCCGCCACCTTGGCATATTCGGCTCTTATATCGTCGACATAGCCCTGGCGGGTCTCCGGCGAGAGCAGCGCCGAGACGACGCCAACAGCGCGGCTGGCATCGGTCACATAGATCGTCTGCCCGTTGTTGTAGCCGGGATGGATCTTCACGGCCGTATGCACGCGGCTGGTCGTCGCCCCGCCGATCAAGAGCGGGATCTTGAAACCCTGCCGCTCCATCTCGGCCGCAACGTGCACCATCTCGTCGAGCGACGGCGTGATCAGGCCCGAAAGGCCGATGACGTCGACCTTCTCGGCGATCGCCGTTTCGAGGATCTTCGTCGCCGGCACCATGACGCCGAGGTCGACGATCTCGTAATTGTTGCAGGCCAGCACGACGCCGACGATGTTCTTGCCGATATCGTGCACGTCGCCCTTGACCGTCGCCATCAGGATCTTGCCGGCCGACTGGCGCTCTTCGCCGCCGTTGAGGCGCTTTTCCTCTTCCATGTAGGGCAGCAGCACGGCGACCGCCTGCTTCATGACACGCGCCGACTTGACCACCTGCGGCAGGAACATCTTGCCCGAACCGAAGAGATCGCCGACGACGTTCATGCCGGCCATCAGCGGGCCCTCGATGACATGCAGCGGCCGGGCGGCCTGCTGGCGCGCCTCCTCGGTATCGGCCTCGATATATTCGGTAATGCCGTTGACCAGCGCATGTTCGAGACGCTTCTCGACACTCCATTCGCGCCAGGAGAGATCCTGGACCCGGCCTTCCCGGGCGCCGGCGCCGCGGAAGCGCTCGGCCACTTCGAGCAGCCGTTCGGTGCCGTCGGGGCGGCGGTTCAGCACCACGTCCTCGCAGGCCTCGCGCAGCTCGGGATCGATGTTGTCGTAGACCGCCAGCTGGCCGGCATTGACGATGCCCATGTCCATGCCCGCCTGGATGGCGTGGTAGAGGAACACGGCGTGCATCGCCTCGCGCACCGGCTCGTTGCCGCGGAACGAGAAGGACAGGTTCGAAACGCCGCCGGAAATATGCACCAGCGGCATGCGCTCACGGATCGTCCGCGTCGCCTCGATGAAATCGACGCCGTAATTATTGTGCTCTTCGATGCCGGTCGCGACCGCGAAAATGTTCGGATCGAAGATGATATCCTCGGGCGGGAAGCCGATCTTCTCGGTCAGCAGCTTGTAGGCGCGCGTACAGATTTCCACCTTGCGCTCATAGCTGTCGGCCTGTCCGGTCTCGTCGAAGGCCATGACGACGACGGCCGCCCCGTAATTGTGCAACAGCCGCGCCTGGGCGAGGAAATTCTCCTCGCCTTCCTTCAGCGAGATCGAGTTGACGATCGGCTTGCCCTGGACGCGCTTCAGGCCGGATTCGATGATCGAGAACTTCGACGAATCGATCATCACGGGCACGCGGGCGATGTCAGGCTCGGCGGCGATCAGGTTGAGGAACTCGACCATCGCCTTTTCGGAATCGATCAGGCCCTCGTCCATGTTGATGTCGATCACCTGCGCGCCGTTCTCGACCTGGTCGCGGGCGACGTCGAGCGCTGCCGTATAATCGGCATTGGTGATCAGCTTGCGGAACTTCGCCGAGCCGGTGACGTTGGTACGCTCGCCGACATTGACGAAGGGAATGTCCTTGGTCAGCTCGAAAGGTTCGAGGCCTGACAGCGACATGAAGGGACGATGCTCGGGGATCGGCCGCGGCTTGTACTTGGCGACGGTCTCGGCGATCGCCCTGATATGTTCCGGCGTCGAACCGCAGCAGCCACCGACGATATTGACGAGGCCTTCGCGGGCGAAGCTGTCGATCTGCGCGGCCATCAGCTCCGGCGTTTCGTCATATTGACCGAATTCGTTCGGCAGGCCGGCATTCGGATAGGCGCAGATGAAGGTGTCGGCGACGCCCGAAAGTTCCTGCAGATGCGGGCGCATGGCGTTGGCGCCGAGCGCGCAGTTGAGACCGATCGTAAAGGGATTGGCATGGCGCACCGAGTTCCAGAAGGCCGAAGGCGTCTGGCCGGACAGGGTGCGACCGGACAGATCGGTGATCGTGCCGGAGATCATCACCGGCAGGCGCACGCCCTTGGCCGCGAAGCGCTCCTCGCAGGCGAAGATCGCCGCCTTGGCGTTCAGCGTGTCGAAGATCGTCTCGATGAGGATGATGTCGGCGCCGCCGTCGATCAAGCCGTCGATCTGCTCGCCATAGGCGGAACGCAGATCGTCGAAGGTGACGGCGCGAAAGCCGGGATTGTTGACATCAGGCGAGATCGAGGCGGTGCGGTTGGTCGGGCCGATGGCGCCGGCGACGAAGCGGCGGCGGCCGTCCTCGCGTTCAGCGCGCTGTGCCGCCCGGCGCACGATCTCGGCACCTTCCTTATTGAGGTCGTAGACCGCGCCTTCCATCTCGTAATCGGCCTGCGCGATGCGGGTCGAGGAGAAGGTGTTGGTCTCGAGAATGTCGGCGCCGGCCTTGGCGTATTTGTAATGGATCTCTTCGATCGCGTCCGGCTGGGTCAGGATCAGAAGGTCGTTATTGCCCTTCTGGTGACAGGCGCAGCCGATGAAGCGTGTCCCGCGGAACTGGTCTTCGTCATAGCCGAGCCCCTGGATCTGTGTGCCCATGGCGCCGTCGAGGACAAGGATGCGTTCGCTCGCGGCTTGTTTCAAAGCCGCGAAAACTTCACTGCCGTCACGCTTGCCCGTTTCCGGACCAAAGAGATTGTCAAACACGGGAGGGCTCCTTGACGTCATAAGATCAGACTTCCAAATCACATAAAGATATCTTTATGTCAATATATGCCTATCGATTTCGTGCTTTGCAAGGCTACAGCGCCGCGCGCCTTTTCAGACGTGCAATGGACGGCCGATGCGATAGACCGATGACAGGCTTGCCCGACCTCTATATAGGCGTTTGCAACGCTTGTGCACGAAATCGGAGGAGCATCATGGCACCCGCAACCGGCAATGCCGCGCTTGGAAACTGGACGACCCGCGCCTATCATCGCGACTGGCTGCTCAAGCAGGCGAACGGCCTCTTCGATTTCTTCCAGCACAATTCGGTCAACCCCAAGGGCGGCTTCTACGATCTCGACGACCGAGGCCGGCCGCTCGATGCCGAGGGCCAGGTTCGCGGCATCCATATTGCCGCGCGCGCCGTGCATTGCTTCTCGATCGGCGCCCTGCTCGGCCGTCCGGGCGCTGCCGACGTCGCCGACCACGGCATGAACTATCTCTGGAACCATCATCGCGACCGGAAAAACGGCGGCTATTTCTGGTCGCTTAACAATGACGGTCCGGTCGATTCCAACAAGCAGGGCTATGGCCATGCTTTCGTGCTGCTCGCCGCCTCCTCCGCAAAGACCATCGGCCATCCGCTTGCCGACGGCATGCTCAATGATATCACCGAGATCCTCAACACAAAGTTCTGGGAAGCCAAGCACGGCGCGATCGCCGAGGAATTCACCGCCGACTGGCAGCCGCTCGACGGCGGCGCCTATCGCGGCCAGAACTCCAACATGCATCTGACCGAAGCGCTGATGGCGGCCTTCGAAGCGACCGGCGACAGGCAATATCTGACCAAGGCCGAAAGCATCGCCGATCTCGTCATCCGCCGCGCGGCCGGTTCGGTCGACTGGCGCGTCGCCGAGCATTTCGACGCCGAATGGAAGCTCGACAAGACCTATTATCATCCGAACGAAATGTTCCGCCCGGCCGGCACGACGCCCGGCCATTGGCTGGAATGGGCTCGCCTGATCCTGCAGCTCTGGGCGCTCGGCGGCAAACGCATCGAATGGATGCCGGATGCGGCGAAGGCGCTGTTTGCCCAATCCATGGCGCTCGGCTGGGACAACGACAAGGGCGGCTTCTTTTATACGCTCGACTGGGACGACAAGCCCGCCAAGCGCAATAAGCTCTGGTGGCCGGCCTGCGAAGGTGCGGCTGCCGCGCATTTCCTCAACGAACATCTGCCGAGCGATTTCCACGAGGAGAGCTACCGCAAGATCTGGAACGTGATCGAGCGCGCCTTCATTGACCACAAGAACGGCGGCTGGCATGAGGAACTGACGGAAGATCTCGTGCCCTCGCACTCGCTCTTCCCCGGCAAGGGCGATATCTACCACGCGCTGCAGGCCTGCCTCATCCCCCTCTTCCCGGCAACCGGCAGCCTGACGAAGGGCATCGCCGAGGCCAATGGCAAGCTCTGAGCTTCAGTAACCCGGCGCCGGCAGTTCGGCGCTCGGGTTGCGCTGGAACCATTCGACATCCTCGTTGACGCGGTCGAGATCGTCCTGCACGTCGCGCTGGTCGCGGCGGATGTCGTGCATGTCGTCTTCCAGATCCTCGATCCGCCGGCGCAGTTCCGAGCGGTCGCCATCCTTGGCATCCCTCAGCTTGTCGGAAAGCTCGTCAATGCTCATCTCCTTGGAGCTATAGTCGTTCTGCATCGAGTTGAGGCGTTCCTGCAGCCCGTGCTGCTTGCTGCCGAGGTTGAAGCCGCGCAGGAACCCCGGCGCGGTTTCCGGTGGGCAGACATTGGCATAGCCGCTGCCCGCCTGGCCGCGTGAAAGCCCGCTGAGCGGCGTGCAGTAGCGCACCAGGCCCGCTTGATAGGCCTGGAACCAGATCGACTGATCGGGGATGATCTTGATCCGTTCGCAGGATTTCGCATGGGCGGCGAAACGCTGCTGCGGCTCGTAGCCCGCCGCCCCGTCACTCTCACCGATCACCCGCCAGTCGGCGGCGACGCATTCCTCCTTGGACAGCGTGTTGCAGGAGGCAAGGAAGGCCGAAGCCGACAATGGCGGCAAGCGCAAGAAACAAGCGGATCATGGCGTCCCGGGGTAAAATAGGAGTGCGATGCCGCAGCTTAGCCGCAGGATAGGGCCGCGTCACCGGAGCGGCGACACGATTTTGCAGTTTTCATGGCTTTTTTCTGTCAAAATTACGGCAGGAAAGGTCGCATCAGAGCGGCGGGGCAAGCCGCAACGTATCCAGATCCTTCGCCAGCATCAGCGCCAGTGCCTCGACCGCGAGATTGTGGTCGTCGCGCTGCGGCAGGCCGGACACAGTGACGGCGCCGATGCAACCGGTGCCCTTGACGTTGATCGGAAAACTGCCGCCATGCGGCGCATAGTCGGCGCCATCAAGCCCATTGTCTTCGACCGTCTTGCCGTCCTTCTGCAACTTCAGGCCGGAGGCATAGCTGCTGCGGAAATAGCGCAACACCATGTTGCGCTTGCGGCGGACCCAATTGACGTTATCGGGCGTCACGCCAGGGAGTGCCGCGTAAAACACCGGCATCGAATGCAAGGTCACATCGATCGCGATGCCGAGGCCGCGCTCGGTGGCGAGTTCCTGCAGGAGCTTGCCGAGCTGCCATGCCGTCGTCAGGTCGAAAGCGTCGAAGCTCAGCGCTTTCTCCTGCTCCGCGATCCGGCTGAGATCGTTCTCGATTGTCATGGGTAAGCGCTCCTCTGCCGCGATAATCCGTGCAGACCATTCGCGCGGGAGCCGAAAAAGTAAAGCAAAACTTGGGCCTATGGCCTATCGCACCCGTCAGAGCTTCGGCGTCAGCATCTCGAAACGGTCGCGGATGGTGGCGCAGGTATCGCCGCCGAGCCTTGCAATCGCATCGACCGCTGCCGGATCGACATGCAGCCTTTGCGGATCGACGACCCCGTCGCGGTAATGCGCATAGACGATCTCACCCATGACGATCTGCCGCGAGCGGCCGAGTTCCAGCGTCACATGCCGCCGGCATTCGAAGGCGGCCGGCGCCTCGGCGATGAAGGGCGAAGCGACCTTCTCGCCCGGCATCGCCGTCAGCCCCGCCTGCTTCAGCTCGTCGACGCCGCGCGGATATTTGGCGCCGCAGACATGCATCGCCTCGGCGATGGCGAAGGAGACGATATTGACCGTGAACACCTCGGTCATGCGGATATTGTGGCCCGTGTCCTTGAACGACATGTCGGCATTGTTCTCGACCCCGATCGCAAGGATCGGCGGATCGGCAGAAAGGCAGTTGAAGAAGCTGAAGGGCGCGGCGTTGATCCGGCCGTCCTCATCCACCGTCGTCACCAGCGCGATCGGCCGCGGGATGATCGTGCCGATCATCAGCTTGTAGCGTTCGCGCTCGCTGAGCTGTTTGAAATCGAAGGAAACGGACATGGCTCAGCCGGCTTTCCGGACTGGCGCAAAACCGCTCATCGCCCCGCTGAAGGGTTTCGGCAGCGGCGAGGCATAGGAGCCGCGCTTGCTGGTGGAAAGCCCGAGCGACACCAGCGCCTCGGCCTGCTTGACGGCGGCCGCAACGCCGTCGACGACCGGCACGCCGTAGATCTCCTGCAGCTCGCGCGCCAGATCGGTCATGCCGGCGCAGCCGAGCACGATCGCCTCGGCGCCGTCCTCTGAAAGCGCCCGCTCGATCTCGGCCCTGAGCTTGCCGATTGCGCCCGAGGCCGCATCTTCCAGCTCCAGCACCGGGATGTCGGAGGCCCGCACCTTGGCGCGCTCGCCCATGCCGTAGCGGCGCACGAGATTGTCGATCAGCACCCGCGAGCGCTCCAGCGTCGTCACCACGGTGAAGCGCTGCGCCAGGAATCCTGCCGTCACCACGGCGGATTCGCAAAGCCCGAGGATCGGCACATCGGCAAAGCTCCGTGCCGCTTCGAGCCCGGTATCGTCGAAGCAGGCGATCACAGCCGCGTCATAGCCGACCGCCTGCCGCTCCTGGAGTTCAGAGAGCAGACCGGGGATCGCCAGCGCGCCGTCGTAATGTCCCTCGATGGAAACCGGCCCCATGCGCGACGTCGCGGCGATGATGTCAGTGCCGGAGGCTGCCACCGCACGCGCGGCGGTCGCGGCCTTCTCGGTCATGGAGGCCGTTGTGTTCGGATTGACGATGAGGATGCGCATATCAGTTTATCTTTGCCTGCCGCCGGCTGAGCATCATCATGATGCCGAGGGCGATGAGAATGATGGTGAAGGAAAACAGCGTCGTCACCGTGCCGAGCGCATAGAGCACCGGCGTCGTGACGTTGGTCGTCATGCCGTAGATTTCGAGCGGCAAGGTGTTGTAGCTGCCTGAGGTCATCAGCGTGCGGGCAAATTCGTCATAGGAGAGCGTGAAGCCGAACAAGCCGACGCCGATCAGGCTTGGCGCGATCATCGGCAGCACGACATGGCGGAACGTCTGCCAGGAGCTGGCGCCGAGATCTCGCGCCGCCTCTTCGTAAGCCGGCGAGAAACGGTTGAAGACGGCAAACATGATCAGCACGCCGAAGGGCAGCGTCCAGGTGAGATGCGCGCCGAAGGCCGATGAATACCAGGCGGGCTTCAGCCCTCCCTGCTGGAAGACCACGCCGATGCCGAGCGAGATGATGATCGACGGCACGACGAGGCTTGCGACCGTGGCGTAAAACAGCGCGGTCGAACCGCGGAAGCGGCGGCGGAAGGCAAGCCCGGCAAGCAGCGACACGACGACCGTCACCGCCATCACCATCAGCCCGAGGGTGAAGGAACGGCGGAACGAGGCGCCGAAATCGCCGACCGCCTGCTTCTCGAACAGGTTGAAGAACCAATGGGTGGAAACGCCGTTCATCGGGAAGGTCAGGCCGCCGTCCGGTCCCTGGAAGGAGAGGATCAGGATCGCCGAAAGCGGGCCGTAGAGAAACAGTACGAAGATGATGAAGAAGATCGCCAGCAGATAGAATTGCAGGCCGCGTTTTTCGTGGTTCATCTCAAAGCTCCTTGCGGATGTCGACGACGCGCAGGATGGCCGCGACCATCAGGAGCACGACGGCGAGCAGCACCACGGCATTGGCGGCCGCTGCCGGATATTGCAGCAGCGACATCTGGTTCTTCATCATCAGCGCCACCGAGGCGCTCTGGCCGCCGGACATCACCTGAACCGTCGAAAAGTCGGCCATGACGAGCGTCACGACGAAGATCGTGCCGATCGCCATGCCGGGCTTGGCGAGCGGAATGACGACGTTCCACAATATCTGCCAGCCCGACGCACCGGCATCGCGCGCCGCCTCGAACAGCGACCGGTCGATGCGCATCAGCGTGTTGAAGATCGGCGTCACCATGAACAGCGTATAGAGATGCACCATGGCGAGCACGACGGCGAAATCGGAATAGAGCAGCCATTCGATCGGCTGCGGAATGATGCCCATTTTGATCAGCGCCGAATTGACCAGGCCGTTGCGCCCGAGCACCGGGATCCACGAGATCATCCGGATGATGTTCGACGTCATGAACGGCACGGTGCAGACGAGGAAGAGGATCATCTGCGTTGAGGTCTTGCGGATGTGGAAGGCCAGGAAATAGGCGACCCAGAAGCCGATGACGAGCGTCAGCGACCAGACGATCGCGGTGAATTTCAACGTGTTGAGATAGGTCTTCCACGTCACCCACGAACCGAGCGTGTCGGTATAGTTCATGGTGAGGAAATCGGGGTAGAGACCGGCGAAATCGTAGTCCCAGAAGCTGACGACCGCGATCATGGCGATCGGCAGCAGGAAGAAGAAGCCGAGAATGGCGAACAGCGGCGTCGCCTGGAGATAGGATATCGCCGATGGGGAGAGCCTCAGTCCACGCCCGCCGCGCGCGCCCTGACCGTCCTCCTCCGTTTCCGCTGCGATGGTCGCCATATCCGGTTCTCCGTTCTGATTACGTCAAGTGGAACGAAGGTGCGTGCCGCCCCCTCATCCGCCTGCCGGCACCTTCTCCCCGCTGGGGGAGAAGAGAATCGCGGCGGCGTCCGGGCCACCTGCTTTCCGACAGGGAGGGCTCAAAGGACCCCTCCCCAACCCTCCCCACAAAGGGGAGGGAGTTCTCTGCCGCACCGCCTCTGGACTCCCTCCCCCTTGTGGGGAGGGTTGAGGAGGGGAAAACGGCAATCGCATTACGCAGCGATGAACTCGTTCCAGCGGCGGACCATGTAGCGGTCCTCGTCCATGACTGAGTTCCAGCAGGCGACCGCGCCCATGCGGGCTTCGAAGGCTCCGCCGTCGCGAACGGCGCCGGCCTTTTCCATGACCTTGCCTTCAGGCGACAGGATATCGCCCTGCGCCGGCTTGCCCTCGATCCAGTAGCCCCATTCGTCGGCTGTCATGAAGTTCTTGGCCGTTTCCATGCAGGCGGAATAGTAGCCCTGGCGGTTGAGGTAGCCGCCGACCCAGCCCGACGTGTACCAGTTGATATATTCGTAAGCCGCATCGAGCTGCGCGCCCTTGAGGTGCGAGGCAAGGCCGAGGCCGCCGCCCCATGCGCGGTAGCCTTCCTTGAGTGGCTGATACTTGCAGGCGATGCCCTTGGAGCGGACGGCGGCGACGGCCGGCGACCACATGGACTGGATGACCACTTCACCCGATGCCATCAGGTTGACCGATTCGTCGAAGCTCTTCCAGAAGGCGCGGAACTGGCCATCGCCCTTAGCCTTGATGAGGAATTCGATCGTCTTGTCGATCTCTTCCTTGGTCATGTTGCCCTTGTCGGCATACTTGATGTTGCCCATAGCCTCCATGATCATCGCAGCATCCATGATGCCGATCGACGGGATGTTGAGGATCGAAGTCTTGCCCTTGAACTTCGGATCCATGATGTCGGCCCAGCTCGAAATATCGCGGCCGACGAGATCGGGGCGGATGCCGAGCGTATCGGCATTGTAGATGGTCGGAACCATCGTCATCCACTGCGTCGGTTCCTTGGCAAAGGTCTTGGCGCCCGGAGCCTCGACGAAGCCGACCGTGTGCGGCGCCGTGCCCTGGGCGATGACGCTTTCCGGCTTCAGCTTGCCGTTGATGAACAGCGGCACGATCTTGTCGTAATATTTCAGCTTCTTGACGTCCATCGGCTGCAGGACGCCTGTCGGGAACACCTTCTTGGCGATCCAGTATTCGATATCGGCAATGTCGTAGCTGTCGGGCTGGGTGACGGCGCGCTGGGCGGCGGCGTCGGAATCGGTCGCCGTCATCTCCAGCGTGATGCCGAGATCGGCTTTGCACTTCTCGGCGATGGCGTTGATGTTGGAAACACCGGTGCCGAACTGGCGAAGCGTGATGTTCGTCTGCGCCCAGATTGTCGGAAAGCCGGTGATAGCGCCGGAGCCGGCGATGGCGCCGACGGCGGCAGCGCCGGTCTTCAGCAGTGTGCGGCGGGACAGACCCTTCTCCGCCTTGGTCGATGTCGTTTCAGTCGTCATGTCAGTTCCCCTTTTCTTGATATGGAAGGTTCATGGTTCTTGATGGTGATGGCTCACGCCGAGGAGCGGCCGAGAAGCACGGCATCCTCAAGCGCCCAGCTGAGCGCGACGGTGTCGCCGACGGCGACCGGCCGGGCGAAATAGTCGCCGTCGTCTGATATGACGGTGAAATCGTCGCTGCCGGCACCGATAACGGTGATCTTCACGGAAGAGCCGCGATATTCGATGTTGGAGACGATGCCGTTGAAGCCGAGCGTCCATTCGGTCGCCACCTGCAGGCGCACGCGATCGGTGCGGATGCCGATATCGACGCGCTCGCCGACCTCCCTGCCCGTCCCGCGCACGGAAAAGCTCTGCCCCTCCGGCACCGTCATGACCAGCACCCCGTTTTCGCTCGATGTCACCTGGCCGGACAGCACATTGTGATCGCCCATGAAGCGCGCGACGAAGGCCGTCGCCGGCCGTTCGAAGACCTCGCGGGGTGCTGCGGCCTGCTCGATCCGGCCGTCATTCATGATGACGATGACATCGGCGAGCGCCATCGCCTCTTCCTGGCTGTGGGTGACGTGCACGAAGGTGATGCCGAGCGACTTCTGCAGCTTCTTGAGTTCGGCGCGCATGCGGATCTTCAGGAACGGATCGAGCGCCGACAACGGCTCATCGAGCAGCAGCGCTTCCGGATCGGTGATCAGCGCGCGCGCCAGCGCCACGCGCTGTTGCTGGCCGCCGGAAAGCTGGGCCGGACGCCTGCTGGCATAGGCCTCCATCTGCATCAGTTTGAGCATCTCGCGCGCCTTCGCCCGCCGCTCCTGCTTGTCGACGCCCTTCATCTTCAAGCTGAAAGCGACGTTGTCGATCAGGTCGAGATGCGGGAACAGCGCATAAGACTGGAACATCATCGCCGTGCCGCGCCTGGCCGGCGGAAAATCGGTGACGACGACATTGCCGAGCCGGATATCACCCGACGAAATGCTCTCATGGCCGGCGATCATGCGCAGTGTCGAGGTCTTGCCGCAGCCCGACGGGCCGAGGAAGCAGCAATATGAGCCGGCCGGAATTTTCAGGCTGATCGCATGGACGGCCGTCGTCGCGCCATAGACCTTCGAAACGGATACTATATCGATCTCTGCCGCTTTCGACATCATGCCTTCCCCTGTTTGGAAAAGACGATGCATCTGCCGTGCCAAATGCAGTTTTCTGCACAAAACTACTGCAAAATAAGGATTTTATCGGCGCAGAACCTACGAGGGCAAATTATAAGCACAATGCTATCTGCTCACGATTTAGGCTATCGTGCGCAATTTGTGCAAAAGATCGTATACAATTTCGGCGTTACTTCGAGCACAAATTCTATTTAACTTTTGCCGCGAACATGGATATGGTTTGCCGACCATCAGGAAATCGATTTCATGAAATCCGCTGCCAAGGCTCAGCAGGCCGACGACTCCGCCGAAACCGGCGCGCAACAGATCCGCGATGCCATTCGCGAAGCGATCGTCGAGCGCAGGCTCTCGCCCGGTACCAAGCTTTCGGAAAGCGATGTCGGCAATCTCTTCAATGTCAGCCGCACGCTTGCCCGCGCCGCCCTGCAGGCACTCTCCTATGAAGGCCTCGTCAGCGTCGAGAAGAACCGCGGCGCTTTCGTCGCCTATCCCTCGCCGGATGAGGCGCGCCAGATCTTTTCCGCCCGCCGGCTCGTCGAACCCGGCATATTGCGCGAGGCAGCGGCCCGGATCACGCCGGATGACATCGCCCATCTGAGACAGCTGCTGCTGGAAGAAGGCCGCCTGATGAGCGAGCGCGGCCAGACGGCGCGCCGAGCCGAGATCAAGGCATCGGGCGATTTTCACCTGACGCTGGCGGCGATATCCGGCAATGCGATCATGCAGCGCTTCATGGAGGAGCTCGTTGCCCGCTCATCCCTCGTCATTGCGCTCTATGGCCAGTCGACCGCATCGAGCTGCGGCCACTCCGAACATGGCGACATCATTTCGGCGATCGAAGTCAAGGAACTCGACCGCGCCTGCCAGCTGATGCTGCATCATATCGCCCATATCGAGGCCGACCTCGATCTGCGCGAACGCAAGAGCCTCGGCCTCAAGGAAGCCTTCGAGCTCTGAACACGCAAAGGGGGAGCGCAGCTTTCGCCACCCCCGCTTTCGCTTCAGACCGAAGGCTGAAGCCTTACCAGGGTGTCTCCTTCGGCAGCGTCTCGAAGGCCGCGAAAATTTCCTCCGCGGTTTGCGGCTCGCTCGACCGCAGTCGGACGGTTCCGTCGCGCCCAATCAGGATCAGGCCGAACTCACCGGCCGGCGGTCCCTGCAGCCGCGCGCGAATATCGTCGGCATCGAGCTCCCAGTCATCATCGAACAGCGCGAACGCGCCGCCGCCGGCAATGGTGAATACCTCGACATCTTCCTCGATGAGGCGCATTTGCGCCTTGCGCAACCATTCGTCCTGAATGATTGGACGGTCGTCTTGCGCGTCTGCGAAGATGATCAATACCCGCTTCCTGTCGCGAAACTGCTCCAGCGATTGCGGAAGCTCCGGCTCATGTCTGGATGCGCCGATGATTTCATGAACGATGGATTTCAGCATGATGCTCATTCCTCGGCCGTCATCACTACAGAATTGCGCGTACAGATTTTCGCGTCCGAAGACGCGAGGCGCTGTAGTGGCGGGCTGTGCGGACTAAACGACTGGGGATGAGCGAGGTTCCGCCAGAAAGCGGAAAAGGATCGCAGCCATGGCCGCGATCCTCATCCTGTCAGTCGCGGCTCTGGTCTTCGGCCGCGTGGACCGAAACGGCGACGAGATCCGCCGTGCCGTTGGCGAGAAGGCGCTTGCGCACCAGCACGCGCATGACGCGTGCCGCCGTCGAGAAAGTCATCTGGTCGAGCGGGCCTTCGCCCTCCCACGGCTTGGTCAGCCGTTCGGTGACGGCGCCGACGATATTCATCGGCACGATGTCGGTGCATTCGCGCATGGCTTCGAAAACGAAGCTGATGGGGATGATCCGTCCTTCGTGGGTCACGATCGGCTCGGTCAATTCGCTATCCCATTCCTCGAAGGCATAGAGCGCTTCGCGGAACAATTGCTGGAGGGTAAACGGCGCGTGGCCGTTATGAAGTGGCGGCAGTGCATTCATCATGTCTGTCTCCTCTTGTTGGATTGAAGCCAAGTCCTCCGGTATCGGTCGGCATCAACGCGGGAACGGAAAAATATTGCCCCTGCGGACCGAATAACACGATTGATTCTATAGAGTAACGTGCCGGGGATAAAGCCATTTATCGGCCGCCGCGAAAGCCAATTTCATAACCGGCTGAAATTCTTGCATTTTTTAGGCGAAATTTTCTCAGGCGACACCCTTTTGGAAAATTCATGCCACCCGCGTTCAGGCGCCCCAAAACGGTACGACGAGGCGAAAAAACCCTGAAAAATCACGGAACCTTTGTCGTTGTAATTTGTTTTGTTCTCATAATTCGCAAAACAGTCTGGGGTTATCACCAATGACGCAAATCCGTGAGCCGGAGCGCCGAAGCAGAATCCTGCGCGGCCGCCCCTATAGCCTTGATGAATTCGCTTCCAAATATGGCCTGCTGAGCGATCAGGCCGAAAGCCTGTTCACCCGTTTCGGGCCCTCCTCTATCGAACTCGACCTGCTGATGGCAGCCAAACGCCGGTCGCCGGTTCTGCCGGACAGAATTGCCGAATAACACTTTGACGAGTGGAATGGATAGATGAGCGACAGACGCCACGAATGGATCAGCAAAAGAGCTTACGCGATCTGGGAAGAACAGGGCCGGCCCATTGGCCGCGACGACCAACACTGGCGCCAGGCGGTTGCCGAACGCGATGCGCTTGAGCGCACAAAGGCCTCTTCCGATGGCCGCGAGGTGCTGGTGAAGTTTCGCCCGAGATCGCAGCAGCCCGAAATGCCGCAGCAAGACTGGGTCAATCCTTCCGCGAAGGTCGGCTGACCCCCATCCCATGCCGGCTTCAGCCGTTCGGCAGCGCTCGTTCATTGCCGGAGACCCCCGTGGCCGGCCTCGTCCTTAGAGGCCCCTGCGGGGCGCCTCACGATGAGGGCGGAGAGAGGTCGCCGCTTGCCTCACCGGAGAGCTGAGCGACAAGCTAGAGCCAGACTCTCTGCACGACACCACTCAGCACCACACAGCATACCGATCGCCCGCCTGCCACACGGCCGCCGATCAGCACACACGGCACACCAATCAGCTCTCATCCTGAGATGCGCAAGCCGAAGGCCGGAGCCTCGAAGGACGGGGGATGGGTGCTGGGGCCGCTCCATTGCCGGAGCGGGACCCCGGTAGCCGGCCTTGCTTCTCTCGAGGCCCTGGCGCTTCAGGATGGAAAGAGTGCTCGGTTTGCCTTTCGCAAGAGAGCGTCAGCGACCGCACAGCGCAACCGTTTCCACAAACATCGTCGCTCCCGCCGCAAAGTCTCCATCAATCGTTTCGGAACAAGTCGATGAAATAATACGGATTTCTTAACCATAGATCCAGAACGCAGCGTCCGATCCTTTCACCACCAAATCGAATCACGACATGAATGAAGACGTATTCATCGGCAGTTTTGCAGAGCAGAAAGGCTGTGGGATTTGCCTGCCGACCGGCGGGGGTGTCATGCCTGAATTGCGGAGAAAAGGCTGAGCCGTTCGGGAAGGCCGATCGTCAGAAAGCGTTGGTTTCCTGGCAGAGCGCCCGGTGAACCTCGGTCCAGAACAGTGCCAGCGACCTATCGCCGTTGCGTTCGGCAACGAGGGCGCGGATCAGCGCTTCGGAGCCTGCCATGTCCTGCCANCTGGATTTCAGGCCCTTGGCGGCCTGTTGGCATTCGGCAATCTCGAATGGTCTCTTGCTGTCCATATGAGGTCTCCTCATGACAGGCGCTAGCAGATGGGACCCGAATTGTCATTCCCCGCATATGTGGGGATGCCTTGTATTTATGACGGCCCTCGCGGTAGGATTGAGGGAATTGGGGCAGTGGAAATGATTGAGAATACCTATAGCGAAAAGTTCGAGTCCGCTTTCGAACAGATCAAGGCCGCGGCCAATGTGGATGCCGCCATCCGCATTCTGCAGGCGGAATATGGCCTCGATTTCGTCACATACCATCTCGCCCAGACGATCGCCAGCAAGATCGATTCGCCCTTCGTGCGCACCACCTATCCGGATGCCTGGGTCTCCCGCTACCTCCTGAACAGCTATGTGAAGGTCGATCCGATCGTCAAAGAGGGCTTCGAACGGCAACTGCCCTTCGACTGGAGCGAGGTCGAGCCGACGCCGGAGGCCTATGCCATGCTGGTCGACGCCCAGAAGCACGGCATCAGCGGCAACGGCTACTCCATTCCCGTCGCCGACAAGGCGCAGCGCCGCGCCCTCCTGTCGATGAATGCCCGCATACCGGCTGACCAATGGGCCGAACTCGTCCGCCGCTGCCGCAACGAATGGCTCGAGATCGCTCATCTGATCCACCGCAAGGCCGTCTACGAGCTGCATGGCGAGAACGATCCGGTGCCGGCACTGTCGCCGCGCGAAATCGAGTGCCTGCACTGGACGGCGCTCGGCAAGGACTACAAGGATATTTCGGTCATCCTGGGCATATCCGAGCACACCACGCGCGATTATCTGAAGACCGCCCGCTTCAAGCTCGGCTGCGCGACGATCTCGGCCGCCGCCTCGCGGGCCGTGCAATTGCGCATCATCAATCCCTAGAGCCTTTCCTGGTCAGATTGCAGCATTCTGTTGGCTCAAACGGAGTCGGATGGTCGACCGGCCGGCGCGCGGCGTAGCCCGGCTCTACGGCCAAGCCGGCCGGTCGATCAGCTGGCCCGTTTCAGCCAACCCTCCGGCAGAATGCTTCAAGCTGACCAGGAAAAGCTCTAACTCGTTTGTCGTCGCATGTCGTGATCGCAAGATCTCACTTTTGCGCGGCAGGCTCTGCCCCCCTCATCTGAGGGGGCCCATCTGAGGGAATTTCCGATCCGGCCCGCCTGAACCATTCTGCCTTCCACGAACTTGAAAACGCTGGAGGGCAAAATGTTCGTTATCATTCAGGCACATGAGTATCAGAAATACGCTGCCGTACTCGACCAGATGTTTCGCCTGCGCAAGAAGGTGTTCGCCGATACGCTCGGCTGGGACGTGCCCGTCATCGGCCCTTACGAACGCGACAGCTACGATTCGCTGGCTCCCGCCTATCTCGTCTGGTGCAACGACAGCCGCACCCGTCTTTATGGCGGCATGCGCCTGATGCCGACGACGGGCCCGACTCTCCTCTACGACGTGTTCCGCGAGACCTTTCCCGATGCCGCCGATCTCATCGCCCCCGGCATCTGGGAAGGCACGCGGATGTGCATCGATGAAGAGGCGATCACCCGGGATTTCCCCGGCATCGATGCCGGCCGCGCCTTCTCCATGATGCTGCTTGCGCTTTGCGAATGCGCGCTCGATCACGGCATCCATACGATGATTTCCAACTACGAGCCCTACCTCAAGCGCGTTTACAAGCGCGCAGGCGCCGAAGTGGAAGAACTTGGCCGCGCCGACGGCTACGGCAAATATCCCGTCTGCTGCGGCGCCTTCGAAGTTTCGGACCGCGTGCTGCGCAAGATGCGCGCCGCCCTCGGCCTCACCCTACCCCTTTATGTCAGGCACGTGCCGGCTCGCTCGGTCGTGACCCAATTCCTGGAGATGGCAGCATGAACCGCCTCGCTGAAACCACCACGCAGAAGGATATCGGCGCGCTGGAACGCCATGTCCTCGCATCCCGCGACCTCGCCACGCAGATAGGGGATCCCTTCCTCTCCTATCTCCTCTCGATGGCGCTGTTCACGATCTACGAGAAGAAAGCCCATCACGAGAACGAGGCGCTGAAGAGCAGCTTCAGCTGAGGGCGCCGTTCCCCTCCGCCGTGCCTGAAGACGAGCCATGTCTCCCGGCGCCTCGCGCGCAGCCGCAAAACCAGTCCCCGTTTTGCGGCTGCGCGGCGTTACTACGTCATCAGGGAATTGATCGTCGAAATCAGCGTGTCGTGCATATAGGGCTTCGGCAGGAAAGCCGTATTGGCGGGTAGCGCCATCGGATCGAGCCGCACCATGCCCGAGGTGATGATGATGCCGATGTTCGGCCGCATCGCCCTCACCCGATTGGCAAGCTGGAGACCGTCCATCGAGCCGGCCATGTTGACGTCGGTGAACAGGATATCGACATCCTGCCTGCCCTTCAGCACCACCAGCGCCTCATCGGCATTCGCCGCCTCCAGCGCCACATGGCCGACATCCTCCAGCACATCGAGGATATTGAACCGGATCAGCGGCTCATCCTCCACGATGAGCACCACGGCACTGTTCAAAGCCACCATCTTCGATCGCCCTTTTCATGCGGAATTTCACTTGAATAAGTGTAGCCCAGGCGGGAAGGTTCCAGTGGCCGCCCACGAAATATGCATCGTCCACAGATGCGTGCGCTCTCCGCTTGTGGCTCCCTCGGATTTGCGTTAGAGCGGAACCCGTGCTGCGGGAACCATTGCCCCGGCACCCAAGCGCCGGACACCCGGCGCCAAGGGCCTGTAGCTCAATGGTTAGAGCCGGCGGCTCATAACCGCTTGGTTGGGGGTTCGAGTCCCTCCGGGCCCACCATTCCTTTTTTTCGCCGTTGATTTTCCACGGTTTTCTCCTCTGTTTGTCTCACCTTCATTTTCTGCCCGTGAAAATGAGACACTTTTAGGTTTCTTGTTGTCAGGAAGACGCGCGTAAGCATTGCTCGCCATCTTTCGTCTTTGAGCCTTACGGATATAGGTTTCGGCGGTTTCCAGCTTAGACCAGCCGAAAACAGCGCACATCTCCGGGGCGCTGGCGCCGTTCTCCGCGAAGATGACAGCGGCTGCTTTCCGCAAGCCATGGGAGGAACACTGTGGCAGACCTGCAGCGTTGCACCATTCCCGCATGCGGTTCCCTAATCCGTTGACGGTGAATGGGCGGCCGTACTCCGTCACCAGATATGCGAAGTCACCCGTCTTGGTATGTCTCAGTGCATCGATTAGATCTGTCGTCATCGGCACTTCGATGACCGTGGGCTTCCGGTTGCGATTTTTACGGGCGGTGAAGCGAAGCTCGCCGCCGCTTTCGTGCTGCCGCCCTATATACGCCGCGTCGGAAATGCGGGCGCCGATATTGAGCATGATTTCCAAAGCAAGGCGTGCCGTCGTGCCTATAGGATGGTTCGCGCGATACTTGTCGATCTCAGCCGGCGTCCACGTGTGAAAACCTTCGGATGCAGAATTCAGCTTCTTTATTCCTGTCGCCGGGTTTGCAACAGCCAGCGGCGGGTTTTGGGTCATGGCCCAATTGAACAGAGCCCTAAGTACCTTCACCAGTTTGTCGGCTGCGCCTGGCGTTGCCTTTCGTTTGAGCTGACTGTTCGCGACATCCTGTTGCCGAAATCTTTTGTACGGGAGTGGCCCTGCCGTCACGCAGAAGCGCGCCAGCACGCTGCGCTTGTCGCTCTGCGTCGTCAATTCTAAGCGATTGAATTCATTGGATCGGAAATACTGATCGACAAGCCAGTCGAAAGTATCCTCGCGCGGCACCTCGTTTTTCGGCGGGGTGGCGCCATCCATCACTGCCAGCGCCGCCCAATAGGCCTTCATAAAGGCTTCAGTGATGTTACCCCTGCCGTCGTCAAATTTTTCAAAGATCCGGACCTTTTTGCGGCCCTTCTTGCGTACGTAATAGCGGGGGTTCCCCCTGGGATCAGGATCGTAAACGCAATAGCGGAGCCGGGTCTTGATCACGCGATCACTCCATCAAAGGGATTGTCTTTGGGATTGGCGGCACCGCTCTCGACCAAGGCTTGCCACGCTGCGCGTATCTGCTCCGTATCCCAGCGAACTACGCCGCCGACCTTTGTGCCTTTTGGCATAAAGCCTTGATCCACCCAGTTGTCGAATAGCGATGCCGAAATGCCCAATGAGGCGGCCGCCTCCTGCCGCCGAAGAGCGAAGCAAGGAATAGGTCTGAGATCGACGCCAACCAAGTCAGTGCCTCCGGCCCGTCTTTATGATCGCCGTCATTGGCCGACCATGCAGCCGGCTCGCGTGGTCGGCCGCCAATGTGAGTGCCGTTTCGACTGAAATTCCGAGGCGAAAGCCCAGATCATCGAGCTGAATCTTTTGCCCATGCGCCCCGTCGCTCAGAAGGGAATGAAACTTGCTCATTGCCCGAGTTCCTGTCTGCGAAAACCCAGGCGGCTTAGTTCAACATCCAGGCGGCTTAGAGAGCCATCTGGGCCGAATAAATCATCCGCTATCTTGGTGGCGTTGATGACGACACTGACCGGCGCGTCAGGCGACCATTCTCTAAGTACGGCCGCAGCCGTGCCGAACCGATACCCAGCGTAACGCTGGGGGTCCAATGGACGGCTTTCGACAACTAAATAGTGCTGCTCAGTCACCTGCCCTGCGAGGATACGGTCTGCGCACCATCGGTGAGATTCAGCGACATCGAAAGCTTCCCTTAGATCAAAGCCTACCGTTTTAAGCGCAAGTGCCCATGCCATGACGAGCACATCTTGTGGGGTATAGCACGCAGCGACACTCGGACCGTCAAGTCCGAAACGGCAGATGCCACGGTTTCGCCAAATGCGAATTGCCCCGGACTCAATTCCTAAAAGCTTGGCCACCTCACTGACTCTAAAGCTGCGCATCAAAATGCCCTTCACCCTATACATCGTGTTTAAAGGATATTATACACGCCGTATAAGTCAAGGACGAAGGCGTATCGTCCGGAACGATGGCCGACCGGAATTGGCATCAAGCGGCCTTTGAACCACGGTTCGGGCTGACGATCCAATTTGCAGTGCCTGCAGACACAAAGGAAACAGAAGGCGTTCATGGGTATAAAGGCGCGGAGGCGAGCATTGAAGCACTTCCCACTCGCAGTTTTTTAAACCATAGCGATAGCCGCTGAACTAAGTTACTCAACCGAAGAGTTGACAGAGAAGTCGCGCGTTGCCAAAAGTCCCGATTGGGGGGCACGACATGTCATTGATTCTTGATCCGGCGCAGCGCGTCATTGACAAAGACCATCAGATCTTTGTTCTCCATCCCGGCGATGGAAAGCGCTTCTACAACGACTTCATCGCTCACAGCGCAGTGTTCTTAGATATCCCAGGCATTACCCTGCGCGATGTTCCCGATATAGATGATGAGGAGACACGGAAGCTCTTGCGGATGTCGCGTGCCATTGGCGGATGGCATAAGAGCGGTCGCCCCATCAAAAGAATGCCACTGCGTGACCCCGAGAGTTATGCTGTCGCCGCCGAAGGCCGTGATGCTCCCCGTTTTATGCGAGAGGTTCAGACCTTATATAAGGATGCAAAGCCGGGTGATCTGATTGTCATACCGGGGCCAGGCTACAATTCAGCTGTGCTCATGGCTGAGTTACTCGAAGATTTCGATCCGGAATACAAAGTGGATGCTGCGCGTTATGCTGCGGATCGCATCCCGGCGCGCCGCATAAAGTTCCTACAAACTGGGCATGCCAAATACGAATTCGGTCGCCGAGCTATTCAACTGATGCAAAATCGACAGGCTCTCATCAGAGTGAGCGACGATGCGGACAGGCATGAATTTTACGAACATGCTTATGGCGACTACGTGTGGGGCGACGTTTCGGGAAACTACATGGAAATCACCGAAGAGGTGGTCGACCAAAAGGATCTCACCGACGTTCTCTTCATGACGAACTATTACGGCGCCATGTACGTCGCCATGAAGGCCGGCGAACTCGAGCGTTTCACCACGCTTCCCTGGCACCGAGCGATCAACGAATATTACAATCGCGAACTATTTGGCGACATCTCGATTGAGGTACACTCGCCAGGCTTTTTTGGGAGGCCAATGCGCAATGCTGCGATCGCCGGCTTCATCGCCGCCATTACCGCGCTTGCGGCACATGGTGTTAGTGTAGCAGACGTAGCGACGGTGGAGGTACAGAATTCGGCAAATGGCCACGTCTCCGTATGCGACATGGATCTCCAAGAGGACGTAAGATCTACTGTCAAAATGGTGACGAATGCCCATCTATGGTGGGATGAAGTTTGTGCCGCTCAGAAGGCTGCTTCCGAACGGACAGGGCTTAAGACTAAAGCAAAGGTCATCGACAAAGATAAATCAGGCGGTTAAGAGGCGCACGAGCGCCTGCGGGAAAGGTCAACAATGACGACCGGCAACACGAGTTGGATAAGGGAACACCTCAAGGCAGCACTCGTAGCTGTTGCTGCCGGCAGTGGCCTTGTCGGAACGGGTGTAGGCAGCCTTGCCACGTACTATCTTGCCCTTCAGCAAAGTCGCGTCGACCGATTCGAGAATAGTCTGATGACGGAGTATCAGGGCGTCGCCAACTCCAAACGGGAACTTTATATCTCAATCGACAAATTCACCGCCGCGCTCGCGAAAGACAAGAAGCCGGATCAGACTGTTGTCAACGAGATGAATCAAAAGCTCCTTGACTTACATCAGCGCATCGACGTGTTCAGCCTTGGTCTTAACGGTGACGATCGTCAGATAATCGCGAATGTAAAAGCAGCCCTTGCAAACATGAAGATCGAGGCTGCTCAAGCGAAGTCAAAAAAAGATCTGCCTTATTTCAGTGGTGCGCTTGCCCAATTCGAAACTGCTTATCAAGCAGCTCGCCCGATTGTAGAACGCAAGATCGGGACGCCCAATGAGCTTCTAACGGGCTAAAGTGCAAATCGATATTCCTCCGGATCGCGCGGCCCTTGCGTGGACGATTGCCGCAGCTTGTTCGCCCTAAAAAATTTAGGATCTCGAAATTCTTTATCCTGAACAGATTTGACGACTGGACCGGAGCGGCGCTACCCAACTGTGACAACTGGAGGTTTTCGATGAGCAAGAAAGCCGTTGGCCAACGGGGATCATGGTTCGCCACAGTCGATGGGAAAGAGCTGCCATGCGTGCATAAGCATTGGCTGAAATGGCCCCACTATCACGATCCGTTTAAGCCAGTAGAGAATGGTCCGAGCATCGCCAAAATTCAGGAATACGTCCAAGCAATTCAACATGACAAAAAGGTGATTCTCACCAACGACACCGTCCACCGCGACGCACAGGGGATGGTGTCGGGTTTCACGCGAGAGAGCTATGTCGCAATGTTCGCGGTTGATGACGTCACTTTCGATCCGGGCATTGGACTTAAGTTCAGGATCACCAGCAGGTTGTCCAATCTGCAATAATGGTGAGATTAGCTTCAGGCTTTCGATTTCCGCCAGCCAGCCGCCCAAGCTTCAAATTCCGAGCAGAACCACCGTTCTCCATATTGGGGGCGGATCTTCGTCTCTGCGTAGCGTCGCTGCCCCGGGACATGGAAGATGCGCTCGCCGGTGGCGATGCTGACGTTGCCCTTGATCCTGCACGACGGTCCCGCGCCGCCTGAAGCGCTCCATGACGCCAGCAAGTCGCTCGCGGTCCAGCCGCCGGCCGCACCAAACGCGAGCGCGCCGATGACCAAACCCGGCGCCCTGAACAGCACCGATTTCTTCTGCGGATTGCGATAATCCCGACGCATGCCCACCTCCGCCAGTTCGCGCGAAGATCGTAACCGCGTTGGCGCTCGGCGAACATCTGTCCAAAAGGGGTATCTCGTCCATTCCAAGTTGCGGGGGCGGCCCTCTGACCCGGACCATTCTTCGCGGATGGTTGGCGAGCACCGTCTAGTTGTCGATATCGTGAAGCTGCAATTACTATCCGAAAGAGAAATCGACGCCCCATGCAATCTTGACGTCGGAATAGCGAGATGATCTCCTTGAGATATGGGAGGCGATTATATGGATATTACCGGTACGATTACTGCGATCGGCGCAGCACTTGGTGTGGTTAAGCAGCTCAACGAGATTGACGTCCACTTCGATAAGGCCGATCTCAAATTGAAGATCGCGGAGATTACTTCCGCACTTGCCGACGCAAAGCTCGGTTTGGTCGATGCTGAAGAAGTCGTCCGACAAAAGGATGCCGAAATTCGAAAGCTCTCCGACCAACTGAAATTCAAGGCGGAAAACACTACCCGGCTGAACTCCATGCTTTACGACATCGAAGACGGTGAGCCGGTTGGTCGGCCATACTGCCCGATATGTGAAGAAAAGGGATCTTTGATTAAGGTCGTTCAAGACCTCGTTGGACAAGGGAGGCTGTTCAACTGCCCGAAGTGCAAGGCGAATTTCGGCCATGTCACGGTGAAGCAATCGAAATCAGGGCTTTATTGATGCCAAATAGCAACCAGTATGCTAACGCAACCCTGAAGATTATCGCGGGCCTCGCAATTCTATGTGCAGCCGCTGCCTACTTTGGCAACATCGCCATCGCAATCACGCTCTCGATAG
>JGI25160J50197_1000384_pt1 | contig 28677 bp, 28 predicted proteins | sample AraplaMF_Cvi_mMS_FD_50197 | JGI IMG/M metagenome (IMG submission 50197)
CAGGGGATGTCGGCATCACCGGTCCCTCGGGCTGTCAGCGACCGTGTCGCGTTGCAAAAGCATTGCGCGTCTGCAAACATGTAAGCCACGCACATCAGAACGGTACCCCGATCCTCATGGACATCAGACGCCTCAAATCTTTCATCGTGATCGTCGACAGCGGCAGCATCACGCGAGCGGCGGATCTTTTGCACATTGCCCAACCCGCCCTCAGCCAGCAGCTTGCGGCACTGGAGGAACATTTCGGCCACAAGCTGCTGATCCGCAGCCAGCAGGGCGTCAGCATGACCGATGCGGGGCATGCGGTGTATCGCCATGCGCAGATCATCCTTCGGCAGATGGAGCAGGCGCAAGCGGATGCGTCGGCAGCCGGCAATTCGCTTGCCGGGCGCGTCTCCGTCGGTCTCGTGCCGTTCAGCAGTGCCGCCACGCTATCGGTCGACCTCCTGGCGGAGACCCGTAAACGCCATCCCGGCATCCTGCTGCATCTGACCGAAAGCGTCGGGCAGACCTATAGCCAGATGATCATGAACGGCCGGCTGGAGATGGCGCTTCTCCACGGAACCGGACCGATCAAGGGCGTCCGGTTCGAACCGATCCTCAGCGAAGAGTTTTTTCTTGTCGCGCATCGCGACTTTGCGATCGAAGCGGATGCGAAACCCGTTCCGGTCAATGCGCTCGACGGAATACCGCTGCTGTTGCCGCCGGCCTATAATTTCGTCCGCCGCGCAGTCGACACCGCCTTCACGCGCACCCGCACCAATCTGAAGGTCGTGGCCGAAGTCGAAATCGTCCGCACGCTGGCCCGCGCGGTCGGCAGCGGCCTCGGCGCGACGATCATGCCGAAAGCCATTGCCGATCGTATCGTGTCGGAATCGAGCGAGCCGCTGATCTGCCGGCTCGTCTCACCACGGATCGAGGAAACTCTGTCGCTATGCGTTTCCGACCAGAATCCCTTGTCGGAACCGGCCCTTGCCGTCCGCGACATCCTTCTCGAGCTGACGGCACGGCTGAAAGTCTGAGGAGGCTACGCTCAGCGCATATCCCTGCAGAACTGAGCTATGCGCGCGCAGCCTTCGCCGAGCTTTTCCATGCTGGTCGCATAGGAAATACGGAAGAAGGGGCTCATTCCGTAAGCCGCCCCTTGCACGGTCGCGACATGATGCTCTTCGACGAGTGCCATGACGAAATCGACGTCGGTCTCGATCTTTCGCCCGCCCTTGCTGGTCTTGCCGATCAGCCCGGAGATATTGGGGTAGATGTAGAAGGCGCCTTCGGGCCGATGGCACCGCAGCCCTTCCACCTCAGACAATCTGTCGAGGACGAAGTCGCGTCTTTCCTTGTAGATCGCGGCACGCTCCTTCAAGAGATCCTGAGGACCATCAAGCGCCGCGGTCGCCGCAGCCTGCGTCAGCGTCGCGATACCGCCGCCATTCTGGCCGTTGACGTTGCTGACGGCGGAGATCAGGTCTTTCGGCCCGGCGCAGAAGCCGAGCCGCCAGCCTGTCATCGCGTAAGCCTTGGAGACGCCGTTCATCGTTAAAACGCGCTCATAGAGCCTGGGCTCGACTTCGGCGATCGTGCAGAACTGGAAGTCGTCATAGACCAGGTGTTCGTAGATGTCGTCGGTCATGATCCAGACGTTGGGATGGCGCAGCATGACCTCGGCGATGGCGGCCATCTCCGCCCGGGAGCAGGCCGCGCCGGTGGGATTGTTCGGGAAATTCAGGAAGAGCCATTTGGTGCGCGGCGTGATCGCCGCCTCCAGATCCTCCGGACGCAGCTTGAAGCCGGCCTGCTCGTAGCAGGGGACCGGAACCGGGACACCGCCGGCGAATTTGACGATATCGGCATAGCTGACCCAGGAGGGCGTGGGAATAACGACCTCGTCGCCCGGATTGCAGGTGGCCAGCATGGCATTGAAGATCACCTGCTTGCCGCCGCCGGAGACGACGATCTGGCTGGCATCGTAGTCGAGATTATTGTCGCGTTTGAACTTCCGGATGATGGCGGCCTTCAGCGCCGGCGTGCCGTCCATCGGCGGATATTTCGTATCGCCGGCAAGAGCTGCCGCATGGGCCGCTTCGATTGCGTGCGCCGGGGTGGGGAAATCCGGCTCGCCGGATGACAGGCTGACGACCTTGATGCCTTTGGCGGCAAGTTCCCTGGCGCGCTGGGTCATGGCGGCGGATGCGGAGATGGAGACGTTTTTCAGGCGGTCAGCGATGACGGACATCGACATGGTCCTTCGATGAGAGATGGGAACGGGAAACCGCCCGCAGGCGATCGGGATTGCGTCAGTCGGCGAGTTCGGCGGCGGGCGCGAGCGCGGCACCCGTGGCTTCGATCTCGCCGCGCACGATGCCGGCAAGTTCCAGGGCGCCCGGCGTGTCGCTGTGGACGAGAATGGAGCGGGCCGGCATGGCGATTACGGCTCCGTCGATCGTCTGAACGGTTCCGTCGAGCAGGAATTGTCGGACACGCGCACGTACGGCGGCTTCATCCTTAATGACGGCCCCAGGCAGCCCGCGCGCGACGAGTTTCCCGCCGGCGTCATAGGCCCGGTCGGCGAGGAAAAGCGCCAGCGTCTTCAAACGCGCGCGTTTCGCCGCCTGCTGAATCTCGCTGCCATGGGTGACGAAGACAACGAGACCGGCATCGACCGTGGCGATTGCATCCATCATCAGGTCGGCGAGCAAAGGATCGCGATTGACCATATTGCCCATCGCCGCGTGGAAGCTGATATGAGAGACAGTGACACCCTCGGCTTTGGCGATCGCCATCAGTGCGCCGAGTTGATAGAGCATCTGCTGGCGAAGCTCGTCTGCCGGAAACGGTATTTCGCGCCGGCCGAAGCCGAGCCGATCAGGCAAACCGGGATGCGCGCCGATGCCGACGCCGTTCAACTTCGCGAGCCGGACCATGCGCCCCATGATCTCCGGGTCGCCGCCGTGGAAACCGCAGGCGATGTTGGCCGACGAGACGAGTTTCATCATCGCTTCGTCGTCGCACAGCCGGTAGGGGCCAAATCCTTCGCCCATGTCGGAATTCAGATCGATCTTCATCGGTTCCTCCTTTTGACGGCCTTTTGGGAGACACCCATTAGGCCATCGCCTTCAGGGCGCGCTTGACCATCCGGCATGTCTGCCTGACGTCGTCGACATAGCGGGCGACTGCCTGTTCCACCGCGCGGGCCTCCGCATGCGTCGAGCGAACAAAGCGCAGGCGGGCGCCGATGCGGGCTTGGCCGAGCCGCCACAGGTCGCATTCGATCACGCCGGCGATCTTCGGATAGCCGCCGGCGGTGTTCGCATCGCTCATCTGCACGATCGGTTCGCCACCGGGCGGAACCTGGATCACGCCGGGCACGACGCCGTGGGAGCGCATCTCGATGGACGCCGTCGGCGTGATCGGTTCGCCGGACAGGCGATAGCCCGTCCGGTCGCTGCGCGATGAAATCCTCCAGGTCTGGCTCCAGAAGGCTTCGCCATCTCCGGCGAAAAGATCATGCTCGCCGGCCGGCAGCGCGCGGATCGGCAATGCGCCGTCGACAGGTGCGGGGAAGACATCGCGCAGTGCCACGGCCGGTTCGACGACGGCGAGACCAGAGGCCGGCAGCATGGCGATCTCGGCGTCCTCGCCGACCGCGATCCGATCGCCCTTCGCCAGAGGCCGGCCGGCATTGCCACCGAAACCACCGCGCAGCGACGTGCTGCGCGAACCCATGACAACGGGAATATCCAGCCCGCCTCCGAGCGAAATATAGGCACGTGCGAGCCGCGGCGGCTGCTTCAGTTCGAGAACCTCTCCGGGCTCTGCCGTATAGGCGCACCAGGCAAGCAGTTCCGATCCGTTGAGATGAGGATTGCCGTCGGCGCCCGTCACGGCAAAGACCACACGCTGCTCGAAACGCAGGCTGAACGGGAAGGTCTGCACCTCGATCACCGCCGCATTGTCGTCATTGCCGACGAGAATGTTTCCGATCCGGACCGCCAGCGGATCCATGGCGCCGCTCGCCGACACGCCGATGTCGCGATAGCCGGGGCGGCCAAGATCCTGCACCGTGTTGAACGGGCCGCTTTCCAAAATCTCGATCATAATTCGATCCTCGCCGGCAGGAAGCGCACCGTATCGCCCGGCGCCATCGTGGCAGGGCTCAGCGAGGTGGGGTCGAACATCTCAAGCGTCGCGAAGCCGATGGAATTCCAGCCATTCGGACCCGTGAGCATGGCGACGCCGGTCTGCATGCCGCCGATGGTCACGCAGCCTTTCGGCATCTTCAGCGAGGGAACGGTCTTCCGCGGCATGTAGATACGCGGATCGAGGCCATGCAGATAACCGAAACCGGGAGCGCTGCCCAAGGCGAAGACACGGTAGCTCGCTTCATGATGGATGCGCACGACCTCGCGGTCGCTGAGCCCCGAGAGATCGCAAAGGGCTGCAAGATCGGTCGCATGTTCGCCGCCGTAATGGACGGGGATCTCGATGGTCTTGCCGTTGAGATCGATGCTGCGCGCATTCTCCCATGCCTCCAGCAGCCGGGCGACCACCGTATCGGGATCTTCGGGCGTCTCCTTGAAGATCACCAGCAGGTTGGTCATGCCGGGGATGTTTTCCGCAAGGTCCGGCCAGTCCTTCACCGTCTGGGACAGAGCCCAGATCCGCCGCTGCGCGACGAGGTCGAAATCGCCTGGTGCCTCGAGCAGGAAGGATCTGGCGCCGATCGAGGAAACTCGCGCCCGGATGTTGGTGGCCGGAACGATCTCACGTTGCGATGCATGTCTGTTCGTCGTGACGATCATGGCTGGAGCTCGATTTCGAACAGAGGATCACCGAAGCCGACCGGCGCGCCGGGTTCTGCGAGCAGCCTGGTCAAAACACCGGAGCGGCCGGCGCGAAGGGGAAGCAGGATATGCCCTACCCCAACGAAGCCGACGATATCCGCATCGGATACGGAGCGCGGCAGTTTTTGCGGCGCGGCGGAGGCGGCCGGATGCTCGACGCAGAAGCGGCCCGCCATCGGCGCCTTTACGACGGCGGATGCTGAGCCGGGAGCGCGTGGCGTCGCTTCGCTCGAGCTGACACGGGCGCCGCCTTTTCCGGCGACGACGATACGAAGCTGTCCGCCCGGCCGGGAGATTTCAAGGCCGTCCACGCCGGCGGCCGTCAGCGCCTCGGTGAGCAATGCGATGGTCGCCGGATCGCTGAAATCGATCGCGCTCATGCCGCCCTCCGCAGCTTCAGCCATTGTTCGAGATAGTGAATGTCGGTCTCACCGCGCGCGAATGCGTCGTCCTCGAATAAAACGCGCAGGAAGGGGATATTGGTGGAAATCCCTTCGACCTCGGTGCCGGCAAGCGCTTCGCTCATTCTTGCCATCGCTTCGACCCGCGTCGGCGCATGGACGATCAGCTTGGCGATCAGCGAATCGTAATAGGGCGAAACCTTGTAGCCGGCATGAATATGCGTATCGACACGGATGCCTGGTCCCTCGGGCAAAGCCAGACGGGTGACGACACCCGCCGACGGCAGGAAGGTTTCCGGATCCTCGGCGTTGATGCGGCATTCGAAGGAATGGCCTTCGCATGTCACATCGCCTTGGATGAGATCCAGAACGTGACCCTGAGCCGCCCTGATTTGAGCCTGGACGATATCGACACCGCTCGTCATCTCGGTGACGGGATGTTCGACCTGAAGTCGGGTGTTCATCTCGATGAAATAGAAGGCGCCGTCCTCATAGAGAAATTCGAAAGTTCCGACCCCCCGGTAGCCGATCTGAAGGCAGGCCTGCACGCAGGCCATGCCGACCGGCTGAATGATGTCGGGTGCGATCCCCGGCGCTGGCGCCTCCTCAACCACTTTCTGATGGCGGCGCTGCATCGAGCAATCCCGGTGTCCGAGCCACACGGCATTGCCGTGATCGTCGCAAATGACCTGGATCTCGATGTGGCGCGGATGCTCTAAGAATTTCTCCATGTAGAGGGCGGGGGAGCCGAAGGCCTTGCGAGCCTCTTCCCGCGTCAACGCGATTGCTTCATGCAACATATCGGCCTTTGGCACGACGCGCATGCCGCGTCCGCCGCCACCGCCGGCTGCCTTGATGATAACGGGATATCCGATCTCCAGCGCTGTGCGCTCGATGGTGGCAGGGTCGTCGGGCAGCGCCGTGTCCGGGCCGGGAACGCAGGGTACGCCGGCCGCCATCATCGCCCGCTTTGCCGAGATCTTATCGCCCATGATCGCAATCGATGACGCGGTCGGACCGATGAAAATCAGCCCGGCCTTGTCGACGGCGTCGGCGAAGGCGGCGTTTTCCGACAGAAAACCGTAACCCGGATGGATGGCGCCCGCACCGGCAAGACGCGCCGCCAGAAGGATGGCGTCCTGATTGAGATAGCTCTTGGCGGCGCTCGACGGGCCGATGCAGAGAAAGCTGTCGGCGGTACTGCCGTAAGGCGCTTGCCTATCCGCCTCGGAACAGATGGCGACCGTCTTGAGGCCGAGCTCGCGGCAGGCGCGCTGGATCCGGGCGGCGATCTCGCCGCGATTGGCGATCAGAACGGTATCGAAGCGGCCGGCCGCAGATTGTTCAGGCGTTTCCGGCATCAGCCAATCTCCGCGAGCAGGTCGCCGGTCTCGACCTCGCCATTGTCGATATGGGTCAGGTGCGTGATGCGCCCGGACCGCGGCGCGGCGATCGTGTTGAAGACCTTCATCGCTTCGATGATGAAGAGCGTCTGCCCCTCCTCCACCGCGTCACCGATCGCGACAAATGGCGGCTCCCCGGGCGCCGGGGCCTTGTGCAGAACGCCGAAGACGGGCGCCTTCACCGCATAGGAGGTTTTCTCGACGCTCGAAGGCGCTTGGGAGACGGGATTTGTCGTCGATTCCGGCTCCTTCGAGGGCTCGGCAACAGCCTCCTGACCCGGCGACGTGCGGAAAATCCGCACCGTCACGTCCTTTTCCGTCACGGTCAGCTCGCTAATGTTCGATCGTCCGACAAAGTCGATCAGCGTCTTGATCTTCGAGAGGTCCATGTGCGTGCTCGGAATTTCAGAATTCCACCGCGCGGACCTGACATCGCAAGTCGCTCGGTGTTGTGATTTTTCGTAGCACGACGTGCAGACTGATGGGGTCAGACGAAGTTTTGATGGAGTGCAATCAGCGCCCGATGGGGCATCTCGCCAGCGAGGCCGGTTTCGTCATCATCAGCTCTTCGGGGCGGCGACGCTCTCCCGCAGGATAAGCCTGCTGCGGATGACGGTGCGGACCTCCGCCGTCTTTTGCCGCTGGTCAATGGCGTCGAGCAGCAGATCGACCGCCGCGCGTCCCATCTCTTCCACCGGCTGCTCGATCGTCGAGAGCGGCGGTGAGGAGAATTCGCAGACGGGCGAGCCGTCGAAGGAGACGACGGACAGATCATCGGGAATGCGCAAGCCCCCCCGCTGGATGCAGCTGACAAATGAGATGGCCATGTCGTCGCTGGTGGCGATCACCGCTGTCGGCTTCTCGGTCAGTTGCGCGAAATCGTCTGCTGCCTGAACGCCGATGTCGAAGCCGCGCTGATAGCCGAGTTCACCGCCCGAGCGGCGCACCAGCTCCTCGGACAGGCCGGCCGCCCCGAGCGCCTCGAGCACGCCGGCATAACGCTCGACATCGTGATAATTGCCTTCGGGCCCGGCGAGATAGAAGAACCGTCGATGGCCCAGCCGGATCAGTTCGGCCGTGACGTCGCGTACCGCCTCGCGGTCGTTGGTAACCACGCTCTGCAGACCGGCATCGCTCATGTCGAGCAGCATCGACACGATCGGCAGGCCGGAGCTCGCCAGCGAGCGTCCGTCCACCTCCGGAAGCTTCGACGACAGGATGATGGCGCCGCGCACGCTGCCGCCGAATGCCAGGTCGAGAATATGCCGTTCGGAAATCTCGTCGCGATCGAGGTTGGCGATCATCAGGTTATAGCCACCCTGGATCAGCGACTTGTTGATACTCTGCAGCACCTGCGGAATGATCTGCGAGACGCCGTAATAGAGCGATCCCGGCAGGATGATCATGATGATGTTGGATTTGCCGACCCTGAGACCGCGCGCCATGGCGTTCGGCGTATAGCCGAGCTGCTTGGCCGCCGCGTTGATCTTGGCGCGCGTCTTTTCGTTGACCCGTCCGGGATTGGCGAGCGCCCGGCTGACCGTCGATATCGCCACACCGGCGAGCCTGGCAACATCGGCCATCAAAGCGCCCGATGGTTCCTCTCCGGCCACATCCTTGTTTTTGTTCATGTTTATTTCATTCTCCCGGATGCTTCGATTTGCAACTCTAGGACAGGCGACGGTTTTTAGCAAACGTTTGCCAAAAACCGCTTGCTTAAAAAACCGGCTTGGCTATTATCTAGTCATGGCAAACGATTGCCATTTCTTAATGCGTTGAAAATCCATGGCTTATTGGATGCGGAACTCTCCTTCCGCACGCGGGTAGGTCATGCCTCGAGAAATGGATAGGTTATGACTTCTGGCGATAGGCTGCGCTTCGGCGTCGATCTCGTGACATTTTTCCATCCCGGCTTCTGGGGCGTCGACAGCCACGATGCGATCGTCGACCATGCACGCGCTAAGCCGCGGGCCTTCTGGGACAAGATCCTCGACAGTGTCCAGGCCTCCGGCGTTACCGGCGTCGAGCTGACCTTTTCTCCCTTCAACTGGCAGGACGCGATCAAGACCTATGGTTCCGTCGATGCTTTCGCAGCCGAGCTGTCAACACGCGGTCTGACGCTGTGCAGCGGTTTCTTTGCGGAACTTGAGGCGGCCGGCGACTTCGCCGAGCCCGAGGCCCAGCGCGCGCTGATCGACAAGGCGGAACGCTATGCCGACTTCCTGAAAGCCTGCGGCAGCGACATCATGGTGATCGGCGCGCCCTTACGCCAGACGCTCGGCGCCCAGCCGGTGCAGTTCCATGATTTCGACCGCGCCAAGGTGATCGCCGATTTTCTGAACCGGCTCGGCGCGACCCTCCATGCCAAGGGCGTACGGCTTGCGCTGCACACCGAGGCGCACTCGATCTTTGCCGCCGCGCGCGACGTCGATCTGATGATGCTTTTGACCGACCCGACCTATGTGCACATGTGTCCGGACACCGCCCACATCATCGTTGCCGGCTCCGATCCCGTCCAACTCGTCGATCGCCATCACGAGCGCATGATCATCGCCCACTGGAAGGATGCGATCGGCCCGATGCCCGCCGACACGCCGATCGACAAGCATATCCATGAACGCCACCAGCCCTATTTCTGCAGCTTCGGCCTCGGACGGGTCGACTGGCCGGCCTGGATCCGGCTGCTGCGCGACCGGGCCTATGAAGGCTGGGCGATCCTCGAACTCGATGCCGCGCCGGATCCCGTCCGCGACATCGCCAACGGGCTCACGCTCGTCCGGCAGGCGCTCCTGCCGATCTATCGCTGACAACAATTCCGACGACAACAAACGCCCCGCAAAGAGGGCATTTTCAAGAGGTGGAACTATGAAGACCATGATGAAGCTTTTTCTTGCCGGCGTGGCATTCGCCGGTCTCATGACCTCGGCGCATGCCGAGGACAAGCCGACGATCGAGATCATGTCGTCCTGGACGTCGGGCGGCGAAGCGGCGGCCCTCAACGTCATCAAGAGCGAGTTCGAAAAACGCGGCGGCGTCTGGAAGGATTCCTCGATCGCCGGCTTCGGTGCCGCCGATGCCGCCTTCCAGAACCGCATCGTCGCCGGTGACGCGCCCGGCGCCAAGCAGGGCGTCATCGGGCTGGCTGCCGCCGATTTCATCAACCAGGGCCTGTTCAATCCGATCGACGACGTGGCCGCCGGCGGCAAATGGGCCGACGCCCTGCCGAAATCGATCCATGATCTCATCTCCTATGACGGCAAGGTCTACCTTGCGCCGACCGGTGCCCATGGCGAAAGCTGGCTCTTTTATTCCAAGGAAGCCTTCGGCAAGGCCGGCATCGCGCAAGAGCCCAAGACTTGGGACGAGCTCTTTGCCGATCTCGACAAGCTGAAGGCTGCCGGTATGGTTCCGGTCGCCTGGGGCGGCCAGCCCTGGCAGCAGACCAAGGTCTTCAACATGATCCTGCTCTCGCAGGTCGGCATCGACGGATTCCTGAAGATCTATGTCGACAAAGACAAGAGCCCGGCATCGGTCGAGGGCGTGAAAAAGACCCTTGCAATCCTCGGCAAGCTGCGCGGCTATGTCGACGCGGGTGCCGCCGGCCGCAACTGGAACGACGCGACCGCCATGCTGATCACCGCCAAAGCCGGCGTGCAGTTCATGGGCGACTGGGCCAAAGGCGAATTCACCGTCGCCGGCAAGGAGCCGGGCAAGGACTACGGCTGCATGATCGTTCCGGAGTCGAAGGGCATGGTCTACATCGCCGACGCCCTCTGGTTCCCCAAAACAGGCAAGGCCGAAACCGACAAGGCCCAGAAACTGCTCGCCGAAGTCGTCATGGACCCGACCATCCAGGTCGAATTTGCTCTCAAGAAGGGCTCGGTTCCGATGCGCGCCGACGTCGACAAGTCGAAGCTGGACGCCTGCGCCCAGAAGGGCGTCGAGCTGATGAGCGCCGGCGCCATCGTGCCGGATCAGGCGATCGTGCTGACGCCCCAGCAGGTCGGTGCGCTCGACGATTTCGTCGACGAATATTGGAGCGGCGGCTCGAACGATGCAGGCGCTGCGGCCGAAAACTTCTTCGCCATCTTCGAGTAGGATAGTGACTGTGGCGTCGGTCTGACCCGACGCCACAGCTGCCGGGCGCCGCCTCGCGCGGCGGCGCCAGCCCTGCTTTCCATTCCGTCAACGAGCTGGCCGATGTCCGTCAAACGCAAGCCCAATCTTTCCGCCACCATCGCGCTGCTGCCGACATGGTTCGTTGCGGTCGTGGTCTTCATCGGCACCATGGCCTGGTCGATCCGGCTGTCCTTTACCAATTCGACGCTCTTTCCGTCCTCGAGCTATGTCGGCTTCGCCCAATATTCGAAGCTGTTTTCTTCCGCCAAATGGCTGGCATCGCTGCAAAACGTGTTGATCTTCGGCGTCCTTTACGTCGCAGGCTGTCTGCTGCTCGGCTTCCTGCTGGCCGCGGCACTCGACCGCAAGATTCGTTTCGAAAGCGCCTTCAGGACCATATTCCTCTATCCCTACGCCATGTCCTTCGTGGTGACGGGACTGATCTGGCAATGGATGCTCAATCCGACGCTCGGCATCCAGGCAAGCGTGCGCTCGCTCGGCTGGGAAAGCTTCGTCCTCGACTGGGTGGTCAACCGCGACATGGCGATCTATGCGCTGGTGCTTGCCGGCGTCTGGCAGGGCGCGGGGCTGGTCATGGTCATTGCGCTCGCCGGCATGCGCGGCATCGAGGCCGAGCAGTGGAAGGCGGCGCGGATCGACGGCATTCCCGTCTGGCGGATCTATGTCTCGATCATCCTGCCGCAGCTCGGGCCGGCGCTGGCCGCCGCCGGCATGCTGCTCGCCATGGGCGTGATCAAGACCTATGACATCGTCGTCGCCATGACCAATGGCGGCCCCGGCAATGCGACCGAGGTGCCTGCGAAATTCATCATGGACAATCTGTTCGGACGCCAGAACCTCGGCCTCGCCACAGCCGGCGCGACGGTGCTTGTCCTCGGCGTGATCATCGCCGTCGCCCCATTCCGCTACATCATGCACATGCGCGACAAAGCGAAGGGAGCCGCGTGATGGCCGATCCTCATCCGAACGGGCCGAAACCGGCACGGATCACCGCCGGGCGCATCGGCCTCTATGCCTTCCTCGTCGTCGCCGCACTGTTCTTCCTTCTGCCGCTCTATACCATGGTCGTCACCTCCTTGAAGTCCATGGACGAAATCCGGCTCGGGCAGATCTTTTCCCTGCCGGCGACGCTCGATTTCTCTGCCTGGATGACCGCCTGGTCGGGCGCCTGCATGGGAACCGTCTGCGTCGGCATTCGCAGCGGCTTCTGGAATTCGGTGGCGATCACCCTTCCCTCGGTCGCGCTCTCGGTCTTCATCGGCGCCGTCAACGGTTATGCGCTGTCGCTTTGGCGGCCGCGCGGGGCAAACCTGCTCTTCGGTCTGCTGATGGCCGGCGGCCTCATCCCCTACCAGATCTTCCTCTATCCGATGGTCCGGGCGATGGCGAATATCGATCTCTACAATTCGCTGGCGGGTATCATCCTCGTGCATGTCATCTTCGGCCTGCCGTTGGTGACGCTGCTCTTCCGCAACTATTTCGTCAGCGTGCCGGAAGAGCTCTGCAAGGCGGCGCGCGTCGACGGCGCGGGCTTCTGGCGCATCTTTTTCGAGATCATGCTGCCGATTGCCGTACCGATGGTCGTCGTGGTCTCCATGCTGCAGTTCACCGGCATCTGGAACGACTTCCTGCTCGGTCTCGTCTTTGCCGGGCGCGACAACCTGCCGATGACCGTGCAGCTCAACAATATTGTCAACACCACGATGGGCGAGCGCACCTACAACGTGAACATGGCGGCGACCATCCTCACCGCCATTGTTCCGCTCGCCATCTATTTCCTGTCCGGCCGCTGGTTCGTGCGCGGCATCGCGGCCGGCGCCGTCAAGGGGTAACGCTTCCATGCAATCTGCCGTCTCCGTCAAGGATCTGAAGATCGCCTATGGCGACCATACGGTGATCGAGAAGATGTCGATCGACATCGCGCCACGAGAGTTCCTGGTGCTGCTCGGCCCTTCCGGCTGCGGCAAGTCCACGCTTCTGAACGCCATTGCCGGCCTTCAGGAGATTACATCAGGTGAGGTCTGGATCTCCGGCAAGAACGTCAGCTGGGAGGAGCCGAAGGATCGCGGCATCGGCATGGTCTTCCAGTCCTACGCGCTCTATCCCCGCATGTCGGTGCGCAAAAACCTCTCCTTCGGACTTCGCGTCGCCGGCCTGCCGAAATCCGAGATCGAGGCGCGTGTTGCCCGCACCGCCGCCCTTCTCCACCTCGACAAGCTGCTCGACCGGCGCCCGGCCGCGCTTTCGGGCGGCCAGCGCCAGCGCGTCGCCATCGGCCGGGCGCTGGTGCGCGAAGTCGATGTTTTCCTGTTCGACGAACCGCTGTCGAACCTCGACGCCAAACTGCGCAACGAATTGCGCGTCGAAATCAAGAAGCTGCATCAGCGCCTCGGCAACACGATGATCTATGTCACCCATGACCAGGTCGAGGCCCTGACGCTTGCCGACCGCATCGCCATCATGCGCGATGGCGTGATCCAGCAGCTCGCCTCCCCGGCCGAGATCTACCGCCGCCCGGCCAATCTGTTCGTTGCCGGTTTCATCGGCGCTCCGGCGATGAATTTTATCGAGGGCCGGATCGAGCGCAGCGTCGGGGCGCCGGTCTTCCGGGGTAACGGGCTGACCATCGATCTTTCCGGTTATTCTTTCCGTGCCGTCGCGGCGGACGGCCCGGCTACACTCGGCTTTCGCCCGGAACACCTTGTGCTCGATGGGTTCACCAGTGGCCTGCCCACCATTCCCGGCCGCGTTTCTGTGGTCGAGCCGATGGGCCCGGATGCTGTTGTCTGGTTCGACTGGGCAGACCAAAGCCTCTCGCTCCGGCTGATGGGCGACGTGACCCTTGAGCCCGGTGATGCTCTGGCTCCCGGGCTCGATATCGCCAAGGCGTCCCTCTTCGGCGCCGATGGATCGCGGCTGTGATGTGCCGTCCCTTTGTTTTCCCGCAATCCGGGCGCGTTTCGCGCCGTTTTGAGGATTGCCTCCAGGACAGGATTTGAAAAGACATGGCTGAGATCGTCTATGATGCGCTGGTGATCGGCTCCGGCGCCGCGGGTTCATTTGCGGTCAAAGAACTGACGGCCCAAGGACTGTCGGTGCTGCTGCTCGAGGCCGGTCCCGCCGTCGGGCCGAAGGATTTCGATCCCGCCCGCAAGAAGGCGCCGGCAAGCAGCATCAATATCTGGGAGCGCGCGCGCGCCACTCTCAAGGGCCAGCCGATCCAGGCGCGTGCGGCGTTTTTCACCGAGCGTTTCAGCCATTTCTTCGTCAATGACCGCAAGAACCCCTATACGACGCCGAAGGGCGCCCCCTTCCTGTGGATCCGCGGCCGCCAGGGCGGCGGGCGCCTCCACAGTTTCGGCCGGGTGCTGCTGCGCTGGACCGACGACGATTTCAAGCTCCGCTCGCGCACGGGAAAGGGCATCGACTGGCCGGTCTCCTATGAAGAGCTGACGCCTTTCTACGACGAGGTTGAGGGCTATCTCGGGCTCTACGGCAACAAGGACAATGTGGCCACACTGCCGGACGGCGTCTATGCGAAGCCGGCCAGCCTGACGCCGGCCGAACAGACCTTTAAGCAGGCGGTGGAAAGCCGCTGGCCGGAGCGGAACGTCGTCTCCTGGCGTTATATCGCGCCCGATGCCGACCGCATGCCGCGACCGCTGCGCGAAGCAAAGGCGACCGGCCAGCTGAGCGTCCGCTACGACGCCGTCGTTCGTCGCATCACCACGGATGAGAAGACGGGCCGCGCCACCGGCGCGGAGTTCATCGATCGCAATACGGGCGAAGTATCGACCGCGCGGGCTGCGATGGTTGTGCTTTCGGCCTCGCCGATAGAGAGCGTGCGATTGCTGTTGAATTCGGCTTCGGCGAAACATCCGGGCGGGCTTGGCAACGGTTCGGGCGCCCTCGGCCGCTATTTCATGGATCAGCTTCCGTGTCTCGCGTTCGGCTCCTTTTCGAAGGCTAAGGGTTGGGCGACGGACGAGTCCGCGCCGACCGACCCGTTCTACAATCCGTCGGGCGGCATCTTCATTCCCCGCTTCGGCGAGGGCGACGCCGCCCGCGGCGATTTCGATTACCAGGGAAGCGTCGGCCGGGCGCCGGTCTCCGCGGACGCAGATGCGCGTCTCGCCTTCTTTGGTTTCGGCCGAATGCTGCCCTATGCCGACAATCGCATCACGCTCGACGCCAAGCGCAGGGATGCCTGGAACATTCCCGTGCCGCATATCCGCTGCGTCATGCAGGAGGAGGAGCAGGCGCTGCTCAAAAGGCAGGAAGAAACGCTGATTGCCATGATCAAGGAGGTCGGCGGCGACCTCGAATTCATTGGTTCGCCCACCGGCCTCAAGGAGATGGGCAAAGGCGCCTTTCCCGAAGCCGATGCCTTCAGCCGTTTCATGTTCCGCACATGGTTCCGCAAGACCATGTGCATGGGCGCGGCCATTCATGAGACGGGCGGCGCGCGCATGGGCGAAACCCCGGAGGCTTCGGTGCTCAATCCCTACAACCAGGTGTGGGATGCGCCGAACCTGATCGTCACCGATGCCAGCGCCTTTCCCGGCAGCGGCATCGCCGGCACGACGCTCACCGTCATGGCCCTGACGATCCGCGCCTGCCGGAACCTTGTCNANCAGTACCGAGCAGGGCAGCTGTAGACGCACTGATCCCACTCGGCACCTGTTTCTGCCGAGTGCGTGGAACGAGAGAGGCAAGTAGCCGTTTTGGTCTTCGCGAGGTGGTCGTCACACAAACTTCGCACTGACATGCTCCTGTCAAAAGAAGCAAAAGGAAAAGGCCATGTCGCAATCACATCAGGACCAGCTCAACCGGATCAAGGCCGAAATCGCCGACAGCTTCGATGAGGAGCTGGAAATGCAGATGGAGGAAGACCGGCTGGACGATCTGGTCGCCGAAGGAATGTCGGAACCGGCGGAGCAGACGCTCGAGCGAAAGATCTACTTCCGGGAGCTTTTCCGGCTTCAGCATGAACTGGTGCGGCTGCAGGACTGGGTTCAGCATAAGAAGCTGAAAGTGGTGGTACTGTTTGAAGGTCGGGATTCGGCCGGCAAGGGAGGCGCGATCAAGCGCGTGACCCAGCGGCTTAATCCGCGCGTATGCCGGACGGTCGCGCTGCCCGCCCCGACCGAGCGGGAGCGGCATCAATGGTATTTCCAGCGTTATGTCCCGCATCTTCCGACAGCCGGTGAAATGGTGCTCTTCGACCGAAGCTGGTACAATCGCGCCGGTGTCGAGCGCGTCATGGGGTTCTGCACCCCTGATGAACTCGAGGAATTCTTCCGCTCGGTGCCTGAATTCGAGCGGATGCTGGTCCGTTCCGGGATCGTGCTGATCAAGTACTGGTTTTCGATCACCGACGAAGAGCAGGAATTCCGCTTCAAGATGCGCATCCACGATCCGCTGAAGCAGTGGAAGCTCTCGCCGATGGATATGGAGAGCCGTGTCCATTGGGAGGAATACACCAAGGCCAAGGAAGAGATGCTGGCGCGCACGCACACCAAGGATGCACCCTGGTGGGTGGTGCAGGCCGTGGATAAGAAACGGGCGCGGTTGAACTGCATCGCCCATCTTCTCGAGCAGATCCCTTACGAGGATGTTCCGAAACCGGAGATCCAGTTGCCGGACCGCATCCGTCACGCCGATTACAATAGGGCGCCGGTTCCGGCTGAAATGCTCGTGCCGGAGCGCTATTGAAGTGGGGCCGCAATCGGCGGCCCACGCGTAGCGATCGGGGATCAGCTGCGATCTTGCGATAACCGTCAGGCGGCGATATCAGCCATGCGGTTCAATTCCCAGACGGCGTCATCCGGCAGTGCGAGGCTGGCGGTGGCGAGGTTCTCCCTGAGATGGCCGACGGACGAGGTGCCCGGGATCAGCAGGATGTTTTCCGCGCGACGCAGCAGCCAGGCGAGCGCCACCTGCATGGGCGTGGCATCAAGGCGGGCGGCGACATCGGACAGGGTGGACGACTGCAGCGGGGTGAACCCGCCGAGCGGGAAGAACGGCACATAGGCGGTGCCTTCGCGGGCGAGATCGTCGATCAGCTCGTCGTCGGCCCGATACGCCAGATTGTATTGGTTCTGCACGCAGACGATCTCGGTGATCCGGCGGCCCTCGGCGATCTGCCTCGATGTGGCGTTGCTCAGCCCGACGTGACGAACCAGACCTTGCCGCTGCAGGTCGGCGAGGACCGTCAGCGGTGCTTCGATCGACCCTTCGGCTGGGCCGTGCACGTCGAACATGATCCTGAGATTGACGACATCAAGCACATCGAGGCCGAGATTGCGGAGATTGTCGTGGACTGCCTGCGTCAGTTCCTCCCGCGAGAACGCCGGAATCCATGATCCGTCCGTGCCGCGGCGGGCGCCGATCTTGGTGACGATGACGAGATCGTCGCGATAGGGATGGAGCGCTTCACGGATGATCTGGTTGGTGACGTGCGGGCCATAGAAGTCGCTGGTGTCGATGTGATTGACGCCGCTTTCCACCGCCTCGCGCAGCACGGCCAGGGCCGCGCCATGATTCCTGGGCGGGCCGAACACGCCGGGGCCGGCAAGCTGCATGGCGCCGTAGCCGAGCCGCTTCACGCTGCGACCGCCGAGATTGAAACTGCCGGCCTGATCGATAATGGACATGGTCTCACTCCTTTCAAGAGATGACACCAAGATAGGCGCTGTCGACGCGTGGGATAATCAGGTACAAACCGCACGGGTTGTGCGGAGTGGCGAACAATGAAAGTCGACCTGGGTGATCTCAATGCTTTCGTTGCCGTGGCGCGGGCCGGCGGTTTTCGCGAGGGCGCGCGCGCCAGCGGCGGCAGCGCCTCCTTCCTCAGCGAAGCGGTGCGACGCCTGGAGGCCGAGCTCGGTGTTCGGCTGCTCAACCGCACGACGCGCAGCGTCGTCCCCACCGAAGCGGGCAAGGGTCTATTGGAGCGGCTTGGCCCTGCCTTGAGCGAGGTGGAGTCTGCCCTCGATGTGGTCAACGGATTTCGGGACAGGCCGGCTGGTGCGTTGCGGCTCAACGTGCCGGTCAGCGCGGCGCGGCTGGTGCTGCCGGCCATCATTCCGCCATTCCTCGCCGCCTATCCCGACATTCGGCTGGAAGTCGTTGCAGAGGAGAGCTTCGTCGACGTGCTGGCTGCCGGCTGCGATGCAGGCATCCGTTATGACGAGCGGCTGGAGCAGGATATGATCGCAGTGCCGATCGGGCCCCGCATCCAGCGTTTTTCCACCGCGGCCTCGCCCGATTACCTCGACCGCCGTGGCCGGCCGCAACACCCGCGCGAGTTGCTCGGCCATGCCTGTCTGCTGGGTCGTTTTGCCAGCGGTGCGCTGACGTCCCCATGGGAATTCGAGCGAGACGGCGAGGTGGTACGGGTCGAACCGACCGGACCATTGATCGTCAGGGTCGGCGGGGCAATGGATCTTGCCGTCGACGCCGCAATATCGGGCACGGGGATCATCTCCGTTTTCGAGGACTGGCTGCGCCCGCATCTTGACAGCGGTGCGCTCGAACCCATCCTCGAACCGTGGTGGCAGAGCTTTTCCGGGCCGTTCCTCTATTATCCCGGTCGGCGCCTGGTGCCCGCACCGCTGCGGGCCTTCATCGACTTCGTCAAGGCATCGGCAAACCAGGCCTAAGGCCCGTCGTCTGCAAAACGTATCTCAGCGTCAGAGTTTGACCTCGGCATTGTCGCCCATATCGGGTTTGCTGTTCGAGATCGCGGCGGCCGCCATCTTGATATAGCTGATGATGGTGCCCGGGCTGTCCCAATATTCTGCCGAAGAAGGGGTAATCTTGAGGATGCGGATGGAGGGGTCAGCAGGATTGTCCCACCACGCCTTTGCCGGCGTCGCCCATAATTCCCTGATCTTGTCGCGGTCGTTCTGCACTTCGGCTGTGCCTGACACGGAAACATATTTTTGTCCCTTGGTGTCGGCAAAGGCCAGGCACACATTTGGCCAGCGAACGATCTCATCGTCCTTGTGGCTGCTGACATCCGTCAGAAAATAGATCGCGTTCTCGATTTGCGCGGTATAGGCGGACATCGGGCGGGCTCTGAGATCGTCGCCACTGCGCGTTGTCAGCATGCAAAACCCGATCTTGTCGATCAGCTCCCATACCCGCATCGCATCGTCATGCTCGGCCATCATCATCTCCATCTGTCAAGGAGACGGAGTAACCATCTGCCGCGACCGATGTTCCGCGCCGGCAGCCACGCTCTGATAGCCACTGCGCCCGCGCCTCAATGGACGCTTGGGGTTTTCATGACCATTGCGAAGTCTTCCGCGACCAGTTCGCTGACGGCGATGAGGATTTCTTCCCGGGAAAAGCCCGATGTCAAAGCACTCTGGATCAGATCCTGCAGATCCGGCTCCACGACATCGCGGCAATCCTCGAGGCGTTCTTCCGAAACGGTGAGGCTATTGAGTTCGTCCATTGTCTGTTCCTTCCAGGGAATGTAACCGCCGAAACCCGGTCGGGATGGGTCGCTAACGGGCGGCCACCGCCCGTTTTGGCGCGGCGATCAGACCTTCACGCTGCATCTTCTTGCGTGCGGCCTTGCGGTGCCGACTGATCGCCTGCGCCTTTTCCCTGACACGCCGTTCGGACGGCTTCTCATAAGCGCGCCGTTCCTTCATTTCACGAAACAGCCCTTCGCGCTGCATTTTCTTTTTCAAGACCCTGAGTGCTTGATCGACATTATTGTCTCTGACGAGTACCTGCATTTCGAGTTCTCCTTGTTTGGATGGTGCGCCAATCGCGCTCAGCCGAGCTGCTCGGCGATCAAAGCCTGCAATTCACGGCGGGCGAGAAGGCAGGGAGACGGCTTCCAAGTCTTGGCAGCGCTGCGGACAGCTTCGTCATCCTCACGCGGGCTCGCCGCCGCAACGGCGGTGGCTGTATGTATGTCGTTCAAAATGAAATCCTTTGTCGGCCGTGGCCGCGTCATCGATTGTTTGTGGGATTGCGCATCACCTGGCCCTAGGCGCACCGACGCATAAAGCGCCCCAATCAAGCCAGCAGCGGGCTTCGATTTTGCTTGGATCGGGCACATCCGCAACATAGGTATCGGCGGCTGCGATTGCAACGGATGGCCCAGATATCACGACGTCGGCATCGCCAGTCGCCTTCAGATATACTTCATACGATTTTATTCAAGTTATCCGGGTGTAGTTCGGACCGAAATTTCTAAGATTTGGCTCGAATGTGACATTATTTCGCCGGAATGGAAGCAACGTGGAGACCATCAGCCAAATTAACCTTCCGTTAAATAGGCCATTGACTTGTAGTATTAATAGGTTGTTAAAGGAGCGGCTCGCAGAGGTCGAAATTGACCCGATGATAAACAATTTTAGGAGAGAGCGATGGCTTCGCCGATACACGCAACTGATGATAGTGCAACTTTTCTTGAAACTGACGTAATTTCCGGAAATCTCCTTTCCAACGATTCATCCGATAACGGCCACTTGTTCCTGCGTGCCTTCGACGGCGCGAGCGTTGGCGCCAAGAGCGGCAACAGCCAGGTCACCGAGATCCAGGGCGACTACGGCACCTTCTTCGTCAAGCCGGACGGCAGCTACACCTATGTGCTGAGCGACGCTGCCAAGATCGGCTTCGCCAACGGCGAATCCTACCAGGAGAAGGTTTCCTACAAGATCTCCGACGGCAGCGGTCATACCGACGTCGGCCTGTTCACCCTGAACATTCAGGGCGTCACCCAGGTCAAGCCGGTCGCGGTCGACGATACTTTCCACTTCACCGAAGGCAGCGCCATCGGCGGTAACGTTCTGGACAACGACATTGCCGGCGACAACGGCAAGCTGTTCCTCCGCCAGTTCCTGAGCACCCAGGTTGATGCCAAGGATGGCGCCGTAACCGACGTCCAGGGCCAGTATGGCACGTTCCATGTCAAGGCGAACGGCGAATTCACCTATGAACTGACGACCGATCTGACCGAAGGTCAGACCTACACGGAAGTTCTGCGCTACTACAAGATCTCCGACGGCGAAGGCCACACGGACACCGCCAAGGTGACGCTCAACATCACCGGCACGGATTTTGATTCTTCCCATATCGCTTGAGCGACAACGGTAGATCAGTGAGACACGACGCCCGCCGCGCAATCGGCGGGCGTTTTCATTTCCGCTTGTCAGAAGGTCTGCAAAGCGGCATAACTCTTTTTAGCTAGTTCTTATAAACGCCGGAGAGCGGTAGGCTCGATGTATCGGAGGATACGCCGTTGACCGAACATATCGAACCCAGCCAAATCGAAACGGACGATCTGACCAAAGTCTGGTCCGTTACCGAGTTCTGCGCGCGACACCGTATAGACGCCGAGCAACAAGCGCTGTTGCTCAAACTTTTTGGGCCGTTCGCGACCGCCTGCGAACTGCTTCACAATGCCAAGCGTGCGCCAAGGTTCCGATGAGGCGTCCTGGCATTCTTCAACGATCCGCTCACAAATCTCGGCAAGCCAGTCAACTGATTGGGTGATGTTCGCTGCGTCCCCTTGCCGAAAACGCTTTTCGGTACGGCGCCAGCCTGTTGGAACTCAGCGTATCGGCCAGCGACCGAACAGCCGTTCTTCTCCACCCGCCGCGAGCAGGGCGGCACGGTATGGGTCTCGGCATCGTCCGCGCCATGCTGAGCTCCCATGGCGGTACGATCCGGCCGCTGCAGACGACCGGCGACGGCGCCGAGTTTGAAATCACCGTGCCCGTTCAGGTCTCAAAGGGCTGAGGAGAGATTGCTGAATTGCGACTCAGACGTGGGCGACACCGAACCGCCCTCCCCGACCCCGAGCCCTGCGTCTCACCGCGTCGTATAACCGCCGTCGATGACAAGCACTTCGCCGGTCACATAACTTGCCGCGGCCGAGCAGAGAAACAGTGCAGCGCCGGCCACCTCCTCAGGCTGCCCGACGCGTCCCATGGGGGTCATGCTGCGCCAGGTCGGGAACCAGTCGGGATTGTCGATGCCGCCGCGTGACAGATCGGTCTCGATATAGCCGGGTGCGATGGCGTTGACGCGGATGTTTTCGGCGGCAACCTCGCTGGCGAGGCTCTTGGTCATCATGTGGACGGCCGCCTTGGAGGTGTTATAGGCGACCTGGTTTTGCGGAATATTGGAAACGATGCCCGACATCGAACCGATATTGAGGATTACGCCACCGCCCTGGCGTCGCATGGGGGCGAGCGCGGCGCGGCAGGCGCGGAAGACGGCGTCGAGGTTGATGGTCATGATCTCGCGCCAGATGGCATCGGAGAATTCGCCGCTGTCGCCGTGAATGGCGATGCCGGCATTGTTGACGAGGATGTCGAGCCGGCCCGCCCGCGAAAGGGTTTCGGTGACGAGCTCGTCGGCAGCACTTTCCTTCCTCAGATCGGCGGCGATGAAATCGCATTCGACGCCGGCCTTGGAGAGCCGATCTTCCGCCGCCGCATTGCGGGCCCGGCCCGTAATGATGACTTTAGCGCCCGCCTCGCCGAGCGCCTCGGCGATGGCAAGCCCGATGCCGCGCGTGCCGCCGGTCACCAGCGCCACCTGTCCGTTCAGGCGAAATCTGTCGAAGATCATGTTCGGTTCCTCTTACGTGGGCGTTTGCACTTTCGTCAGATGTCGGCGCTCTGCGGCAGGATGACGAGATCGCGGATGGTGATGTTGCGTGGGCGCGTCAGCATGAAGAGCACCGCTTCGGCCACTTCGTTCGCTTCCATCAGGCCGCCTGCGGCGAGCGCCTCATCCAGCTTCTCCTGCGGCCAATCACTGAGAAGAGCGGTGACCACGGGGCCTGGAGCGACGGCGCCGACGCGCAATCCATGTTTGGCCACCTGCCGCCTCAACGTATGGACGAATGCCTGGACCGCGTGTTTGGACGCCGTGTAAATCGGCTCCCAGACGACAGGGATCATGCCGGCAACGGAACTCGTCAGGATGATATCCCCGGTCTTGCGCTCGACCATATGCGGCAGAACGGCATGCACCGAACGGAAGGCAGCATTGACGTTCAGATTGAGCATCCGATCCCAGGCATCAGGATCGCCACCCAGCACCTCACCGCCGATATAGGAGCCTGCATTGGCGTGGAAGATATCCAGCTGGCCGGCTCTTTCCAGGATCTGCGGCATCATCCGTTCGACGCTTTTCGGATCGGTGAGATCGATGACCAGTGGAATGGCATTGGCGCCCAGTTTCGAGCAAATTTCCCGCAACGCTTCCTCATTGCGGTCGACCAGCACGACCCGAGCGCCCGCGGCAAGCAAAGCCTTGGCGCATTCAAGTCCGATACCCGACGCCGCCCCGGTGACGGCCGCGACTTTTCCAGACAGATCCTGTCCCATTTTCTTCCTCTGTTTTCCCAGTTGGTGAGAGCATTTCCGTTCTTCTTCGAATCACGGAAGCGCTCTATCTCTTTGTCTTCACGCAATTCCGGACGCAAAACCGCTGCGCACTTTTGCTGAAATTGCTCTAAGCCCGGCCGTGCGAGATCCGCGATCGGCGTGCCAACGAGTCGACGATGACGGCGACGGCAAGGACAGCGCCGGTGATCATGTATCGAAGCGACGACGACAGATCGAGAAGCGTCAGCCCGCTGGCGATCGACTGGATGACGATGATGCCGAGAAGGGCCGAATAGGCGCTACCGCGCCCGCCGAACAGGCTCGTCCCGCCGATGACGGCGGCCGCGATGGCGTTGAGATTGACGTCGCCGGTGCCGGCCTGCTGGCTTGCCGTCGCCAGCCGTGCGGCCGACAGCACGCCGCCGGTTGCCGCCAGCAGCGCGCACATGACGAAGGCGCTCGTATAGATGCGCGAGACGTTGATGCCGGAGCGGCGGGCCGCTTCCCTGTTGCCGCCGACGGCATGCATGGAGCGCCCCCATTTCGTGCGCGTCAGCGCATAGTTCATTGCGGCGACGAGTCCGACGAAAAGGCCGAACATCCACGGAATGCCGCGCGACTGGTTGAGATAGAATGCGACGGCTTCCAGGGCGACGGTGATGATGACGGCGCGCAGCAGCAGCCCGCCGGTCGATTTTGCCGACAGGCCGGCTGCCCGCCGGCGTGTCGCCGTGCGGTAGCCGGAAAAGAAAAAGGCAATGCCGGCAAGTAACACCAGCGCATAGGCGATCGGATCCGGCATGACCATGATCTGGCCGAAACTGACGAGCCAGGAACCGTAGGGGAGATTGATCGAACCGGTCGCTCCCAGGATATAGAGCTGGAGGCCGAGAACCGCGAGTAGCCCAGACAGGGTGGACACGAAACTCGGCATGCCGAAGCGGTTGAAGACAAACGCGTAAAGCGAGCCGATGAGGGCGCCGACAATCGTGGCGGCGAGGATTGCCAGGACCGCTGGCCAACCCTGGTTGACCCAGAAGACGCCGACCAGCGCCGAGGCGAAGCCGCTGACGGAGCCGACGGAGAGGTCGATCTCACCCACCATCAGGATGCAGACGATACCGAGCGAGATGACGCCGACCGTCGAGCAGTCGAACAGCATGTTGACGAGGTTGCTGCTGGAGAGAAACACCGGATTGAGCGCCTGGAACACCGTCCAGATGATCGCCAGGCCGACAATGACCGGCAGGGAACCGAGATCGCCGGAGCGGATGCGATCCCAAAAGGCCTGGATCGAGCCTCCCAGACTGTCATCGTGGCGCACTCTCTCGTCACGCCGGTCGAGCAGCGCCGGCGCCGCCGGGTCATTCTGGATGGTCTTCATCATGGCCTGCCCTCCTCGTTCTCTCGGCTTTGCGCCTGGCGGCGCGACGCGCGGCGGGAGACGGAATTGTTGGCGGCGCCGGTGATGGCGCTGACCAGCTGTTCGTTGGACGCGTCGGGCGGCATGGTGCCATTGTTGCGGCCGAGACGAAGGACGACGATGCGATCGGCAACGGCGCGCACATCCTCCATATTGTGGCTGATCATGATGACGGCGAGGCCGCGTTCCCGCACGCGCTCGATGAGGTCAAGCACTTCGGCGGTCTGAGCAACGCCAAGCGCTGCTGTGGGTTCATCGAGCATGATCAGTTTCGGCTCAAGCAGCAACGATCGGGCGATCGCCACGGTCTGGCGCTGCCCTCCGGAGAGTGAGGCGACCGGCTCGCGCACACTTGGAATGCGAGCCGAAAGCTCGTTCAAGAGCTGCCAGGCGCGGATCTCCATGGCGACCTCATCGAGCTGAAACGGACTGAGTTCCTTGCCGAGAAAGATATTGGCGACGACGTCGAGATTTTCGCAAAGTGCCAAATCCTGGAATACCGTTGCAATGCCGAGCCCGAGAGCAGCACTTGGGCTCGGCAGGTTCACCGGTTTGCCCTCGAACAGGATCGTGCCCGAGCTTGGCTGGTGCACACCGGCCAGGATCTTGACCAATGTCGACTTGCCGGCGCCGTTGTCGCCAACCAGCGCCACGACCTCGCCGGCATGCACGTCGAGTTCGATATCGGTGAGCGCCGACACAGCCCCGAAGTTCTTCGATATTCCGCGCAGGCTGAGGACAGGCTGACGGGAGGGGTGAAGGGTATGAGAGGTTTCAGACATCGCCTGGCCTTTCAGGAAAGCGAAGCGGGAAGCACAACCGGCGAACCGGTCGCGCTTCCCGTTGCGGATTACTTCGTGATGCCGAGCTTCTTGCAGCCGTCAGCATAGCGGCCGGTGCACAGCTCCTCGGCGGTGTTGATCTTCTTGTCGATGATCTCAGCCTTGAGGTTTTCGGCAGTGACGACCGCAGGGACGAAAAGTTGCGCCGGCGTGTCGTACAGCGTCATTTCGGCCTTCGGCGTTTCTCCGGCCAGGAGCTTCACGGCGACGTCGGCAGCGGCAGCGGCAACGATTTCGCTCGGCTTGGAGATCGTATTGTACTGATCCCCNGAGATGATCAGCTGTAGTGCCGCGATCGTCGCGTCATTGCCGGTCACCGGCGGCACGGGATCGACGCCCGCTGCCTTGAANGCTGCAATTGCGCCGCCGCCGGTACCGTCATTGGCGGCGACCACGCCNACGATCTGCTTGCCGAAACGGGTGATCTGGCCGGCTGCCCATTGCTGCGCATTCGAGGGCTGCCAGTTGGGTGTGTCGAATTCGGCAAGCGTCTTATATCCGCCGCTCGCCAGCCCCTCGTGAATGCCGTCCTTGATCAGCCCGGCAGCCGCATCGGTCGGCGAACCGTTGATCTGCAGGATGCCACCGCCATCGGTCGGCACATTCTGAGCCTTGAGATGCTGAACGAGCGATTCCGCAATTGCCTTGCCGATCGCTTTGTTGTCGAAGGAGACGTAGAAATCGGCCTTGCCTTTTGGAATCGGACGGTCATAGGCAATGACCTTCACGCCCTGGCTCTGTGCGAGCTGGACGAGCGATGCGGCCGCTGCCGAATCCACCGGGTCAAGCACGATGACCTTGGCGCCTTGGGTGATCGCCGAATTGAACTGTTGCTGCTGTTTTGCGATATCGGCATCGGCGTTCTGATAGAGAACCTTGCATGACGCGCAGAGCTTCTTCATCTCCGCGACGAAGCCCGGATGATCGTGTTCCTCATAGCGGGTCGAGCCCTGGTCGGGCATGAGGAATGCCACTGTCGCATCCGAAACGGCTGCTTGCGCAAAGGCGGAAGTACCGCCCAGCAAGGACAGAACGAAGACCGCGGCGCCTGCCGACTTTGTCGAGAATTTCATCATTTCCATCTCCTCCCATTGGTAAAATTGTGTAGGTTCGTGATTGCACTGTTCTGCTCTGGCCGTTCGGCTGAATGAACGGTCGCGCCTGTCCCGGCGGTTTGACGTTGTTGAGGACAAGCATCTCCGATCGCGAGCGCGCTCATCGCCCGCCCACGTTCAAGTCAGTGTCAGTTTTGGTTCCTCCTCTTTGTCCTCCCTCGGGCTGTGCCCTTTCGACTCCTCCTCTAGGCCGCCTTTGCCACGTTGATATTGTCACCCAGCAATCGCCGGAAACGAGAAGGCGTCATGCCTTTTTCCGCGAGAAACTGCCGGTTGAAGTTGGACAGATTGTTGAAGCCGACCTCGAAGCAGATATCGGTGATCGATGCATGGTCATCGCTCATCAAAATCTGGCAGGCGAGATTGATGCGCAGGCGTTTCACATACTGTACCAGCGACATGCCGGTATGGCGTCGGAAGGCGCGCGAAAAGGCGCCTGTCGACTGATCGGCAATCGCTGCGAGATCGGCTTCGTCGAAGGACTTCGTCAGATTTTCCCTGATATAGGCGAGCGCCTTGTTGATGCCGGCCGACATGTATCCCGATGGATCGGGCAGATAGCTCGGGCTGGCGAGAAGTTGGGAATCCTGCGCCCGGCTGAGCAGGCCGACGATCATCATGAACAGTTCGATGCGACGCACGCCGTGCGCCTGCTGCACCTCGTTCATCAGGGGAGCAACCTGGCGGCTGGTGTCGGCGCCGAAGAGCACGCCGCGGCGGGAGGCTTCGAGAACCGCATCGAAGGGACCGAGTTCGGCGAACACCTTCATCGTGTCGCTGATGAAATTCTCGCTAAACTGGATGAGCTGGCAGCGAAGCGAAATACTCGATCCTTTCGGGACATCGCTGATCCAGTTGTGAGGAAGGTTAGGCCCCGCCAGCACGAGATTGCCAGGCTCGAACTCGCCGATGAAATCGCCGACGAAATACCGTCCTGTCGTCGCCACGACCAGATGAAGTTCGTATTCGGGGTGAAAATGCCAGCGAACCGTATGGTAGGGATAGCCGTGCGCCTTCGTTGCGAAAGATTCGCCCGGCCTGATCTGAATGACTTCCAAGTCAGGTTCCATTGTTTCCTCCTCCGAGGACGGCTCCACGCCAGCCCGCCAAATTCCCTTTTTGGCTTTATTGTTAAGGGGAGTGTAGTGGTCTCGTTTCACGCCCGCCACCACGATTCCCAGTCAAAACCGATACTTTTTTGACAATTGACGCTGCGGAGCGGACGGAAAGACGGCAACATTCCGCATGCATATCGTCCGAGGACGCAGTTTAGGCTGCCAAGGCGGCAATGACGTTTCTGACCAGTGCAGAGGAGGACAGCCGGCTCGTGGCGCAGCTCGGGGTGCCGATCGCGCCGACACGCACGGAAACGCCGCCGCGGGCATTGGCGATCGCAAACATCGACTCGTCGGTCAGGTCATCGCCGATCGTAATCGGGCAGCGGTTCCTGAAGGGATCGGACTGGAAAAATCGCTCCAGTGCATCGCCCTTGCTCGACCGTGCCGGCCGCAATTCAAATACCCTCTTGCCGAGTTGCAATGCCCAGTTCGGTCCGGCGAGCTCGGCATAGTATTGCATGCGGTCTTCAAGCACCTTTTCATATTCGGGTGCGAGACGGTAATGGGCGGCAACGGCCGCGCCCTTGTCTTCGATCAAGACACCGGGATAGTGCTCGGCTTCCGCGGTCAGCGCATGTTTCAGTGCCTGAAACTCAGGTGTCGCCTCGACCGTCTGCATGCCGGTGGCGCTTCTGATCTCGGCACCGTGCAGGCCGGCTGTCGGAAATTCAAAGGGTTTGAACAGCTCGTCGGCATAAGAAAGTGATCGTCCGGTGACCAGCGCCAGGGCACCGCCGAGCTTGTTCGACAGGCGATGAAGTTGTCCGGGAAGCGCTTCTGGGACCTCGATCGCATCCGGTGTGGGCGCAAGATTGAGCAGCGTCCCGTCGATATCGAGAAACATCGCCCAATGGTCCGGCTCTTCCAAGACCAGTGAAAGCATTTCCTGGGTAGCGGTGTCGTCCTGCACGGTATTCTCCAAACTCTGCAATGATTGAAGCTAGGTCGCCGGCCAACAAGGGCAAGGTGGCTTTTCAGACTCCGGAACATCCTGAGCCTAGTCCGCGTTGTATCTCGCCGCCC
>JGI25160J50197_1000386_pt1 | contig 28574 bp, 20 predicted proteins | sample AraplaMF_Cvi_mMS_FD_50197 | JGI IMG/M metagenome (IMG submission 50197)
TGTACGGCAAAGATGCATGACGGGGCGCGATGGCGCACAACACGCCCAGATAGAAAATCGTCGAAATTCTCGCAACTGCCTCATCATCGTTCGCCGAACGATAGCATCGCCTGAAAGACGGGCGAACAGGTGCTCACGCAATGGCAAGTGCCGTGACGAACGCAGAACTTGATTCAAAATAGGGCAGCGCGTTCGCTCATATGTCGGCACTGTGACGACATTTTCAGCGTGTCGAATTTCGCTTCGCATGCGATCACGGCAACAGCATTCGTGCGCCGCAAAAGTTTTGCGTGCAGCGCCACAATGTCGCTGCGATCAAGCAACACCTTCCGCGTGGGGAAGTGACGAGTCTTCAACATCACGATGAGCGTCAGACACTCTCTCGATAGGCAGAGGTTCGAATGGCTGTTGCAACTTACGGTTCTGAAAACACTCACGCGCTGTCGTCGACGCGAGGTGGCGCTCTTCAGAGGCCGTTTCAGATCGTCGTCATGGGTGCTGACTTTCTGCTGATCTTGTTGAGCTATGCCGCCGGGGCTTCGCTGTACGGCGCGGCCGTCGCTTCGCCCACCGACGGCGCTTCGGTGGGAGCGGGATTGTTCGTCGGCGTGGTGTTCGTCGCCGTCGCCTATTTCCGGGACGTCTATGCCACGCATCGGCTGCTCAATATCGTCTGGCAGCTTCGAAAGGCGGTGTTCATCTGGCTGACTTCGCTGACGATCCTCGCCGTTGCGGCCTTCTTGCTGAAATCAACCGACAATCTGTCCCGTGGCACGGTCATCGTGTTCGCCGTGATCGGCGGACTTGGTTTGATCAGCCTCCGCTTTGTCTGGCAGGCGGTGTTCGGAACGAGCTTTGCGAGAAGCCGGCTGGTCGATCGCAAGGTGATCCTGCTCAGCCTCAAGCCGCTCGACTTCACTTCCAGCCGCTTCAAGGACCTGCGGAGAAACGGCTTCGACGTCACGCGCCATTTCGTGCTCGGCGATGACCGGGATGACGGCCATTGGGAGCGGCAGATTCGCGATGTGATCCGTCAGTCGCGCTCGGCCGACGTCGACGAATACCTGCTTGCGATCGACTGGAACGAATTGCCGATGCTCCGCAAGCTTGGGCCTTATCTGCGCGCAGTCCCGCAGCCGATACGCCTGCTGCCGGACGATCCGGTCGCCGATCTGGTGGCTCGTCCCTTCCTGCCGGTCAGTGGAACCGTAGCGGTCGAGATCCAGCGGCCGCCTCTCACCATTCTCGAGCGGTTGCAGAAACGCTGCCTCGATGTCGGCGTGGCTCTCGCGGCGCTCGTGATCCTGACTCCGCTGCTGCTCACCGTTGCCGTGCTGATCAAGCTGGATTCCCCAGGGGCGGTCATATTTCGCCAGTCGCGCCGCGGCTTCAATGGCAGGCCCTTCGAGATCTGGAAGTTCCGCAGCATGACCGTTTGCGAGAACGGGGAGACGATTGCCCAGGCGACCAAGCAGGATGCCCGCGTGACCAAGATCGGGCGCTTCCTTCGCATGACGAGCATCGACGAATTGCCGCAGCTCTGGAACGTGCTGCGCGGGGACATGTCGCTGGTCGGGCCGCGTCCGCACGCACTGGCTCATGACAATTACTACGATGAGCTCATCAGCAAGTACGTTTACCGCCACCACATGAAGCCGGGCCTGACGGGCTGGGCCCAGGTGAACGGCTTCAGGGGGGAAACGCCGACGATCGATCTGATGGAGAAGCGGGTCGAGTATGATGTCTGGTACGTCAGCAACTGGAGCATCTGGCTCGACCTGAAGATCATGGTCCGGACAGCGTCCGCCGTGATGTTCCAGGAAGCCTATTAGTCGTTCAGCCTTTCACTGCCCGGAACCTCAAGGATCAGGTTCCGTCTCTCCGCGATCTGCTGAAGAGCCGCATGATTGCATCGCGCAAGGCGAGCAACGGCGGCACCAGCACGAAGAATGTCCCCATCGCAACGGAAGCGATGACGTGGCGGATCGAGAACGGTTCGTCCCGCTCGATGTCCCGTTGGCTCGGGTCGATGGGCGCGGGCGAGAGCGTCGTCGCCATCGACTGCGGACGCGGTTTCCGAGGGGGAACAACGACCAACACGAACAGGACGTTGAGCAGGACCCAAATAGTCAAAATCGTCAGGACGATCAGCATTCCGAGCCCACCGGCAAAGAACTAGAAATATGGGTTGAGGTTAGCTTTAGGGAACCCAGAAAGAAAGATGCCAAAAGTTTCAATATCTTGAAGCGGCGAGGAACCCGAATTGTTGCGTCTTGTCGATAAAGGGTTCTCAATTTGCGCACTGTCCTAGCGATTGTCGTCTTCGTCAATCCTTGCTTTTGGCTAGGGCAACAACCGCACTCTGGGGATTCCGGACGAATACGGGTGCCTCAGCTGTCGCGGTGGGCTCGGCCCTCGTGCGCGTAGGAGCCCCCGATCGCCTTCAGACGACAGTTCCGCGAAACGCATAGGGCCCGCGGCCAAATGGCGGCGGGCCCGAGGTCGTTTCAGTTCGGCGCGTCGTCGCGCCTCCTAGAAGGCGATCCGATCAGGATGAATCGTCATCCCGCCCTGGGTTGTTGTCTCAGCATGATCTTTTCGGAGGGCCGCCGTGCGCCTGTCCGAACCATGCTTTAGGCATGCTCGACGTAATAGCTGTTGCGGTGCTTGCCCTTGTACGCCTCGATGCGCTTGAGCATCTTCGGGTTGGCGCGGTTGAGCACGGCGCCGAGCAGTTTCTTCTGCAGGACTTCCGATCCGGAAATCGATTCCTGCAGAGCGCTTCGTGTCGTCTGCCCCCATTCGATTACGTAGACCATGGCGTCGATCAGGAAGCTGACGGCCTTTGCATCCGCCACCGGCATCACCGGCGCAAGGTCGATCACGATATACTCATAGTGCTCTTTCAGCACCTTGAGCAGCTCGGCCATCGCCTTCGATCCAACGACGTCGGCCGAATTGACCATGCGGGAGGCCACGACGGACGGCAGGAAATCGAGGCCCGTCTCCTTGCTTCGCTGCACGTGGTAGCCCAGGCTGCCCGGATCGTTGAGCGCCTCGACCAGTCCGGTCGTCGCGTTCGGCGCGAGCTCGCGCGTGAGCGAGCGCGTGTGCAGGTCGCCATCGATCAAAATCGTGCGATGTCCGGTGAGGGCGATCAACTGTGCGAAGTTGGCCGCCACCGTCGTTTTCCCCTCCTTGGGGAGAGACGATACGATGCCGATCACCTTGATCTCGCGGGTCAGCCGCGCAACGTCGATCGATACCTTGATGTTGCGCAACGTCTCGGCAAACCGCGAGAACGGATGATCAACCACGTAGCGGGACAGGTTGGGCGGACCGCTCTTCGCGGATGTCGACAACATCGCGCCTGTCTTGGTCGGTGGACGAATGTCGGGCAGCACGCCGAGGCATTTGACGCCGAGCTCATCCTCGACCTCTCCGGGCGTCCGCAAGACGTCGCTCAGCATTTCGCGCCCAAATGCGACGCCAAAGCCGAGGCATAGGCCGCCCACGAGGCCGCCGACNAGCGCCAGGACCGTACGCGGCGAACTCTTGCGATCCGGCTTTTTGGCGGTGCTGATGAGGCGCGCCTCGCTGAGCGGAAAGCTCTGATTCTGCGTCGCGCTTTGCAGCTTCTCGAGGAAGCTGTTGTAGAGATTGCGATAGGTGTCGGCTGCGCTTTCGAGGTCGCGCAACTGGACCTCAGCCTGGCCGGTGTGACCGGCCTGGGCAACGAGATCTTTCAAGCTCTTGTCGAGAGAAGCCTCACGGCTCTTTGCGATCTCGTAGTCGCTGCGATAGGCGTCTCCGATCCGATGCAGTTCGTCCGCCATGTTCTTGCGGATTTCATCCATCTTGTTGGCCAGATTGACGGCGGCAAGATGGGTCTTGCCGTAACGCTTGGACCAATCGGCATATTGAGCCGCGAGATCGAGATATTGCGCTCGCATGCGGGTGATGACCGAATTATTGAGCGCGTCGGTCACGGTGGATTGTGCGACATCCTGGTCCGAGATCGCGTTGATCCGGTCGAGTTTGGCCTTGGCCTCGGTCGTCGCCGCCCGCGCTTGAACCAGCTGCGTGTTGAGGTCGGACAATTGCTGTTCGGACATCAAGCCGCGACTGGTTCCGACGATGTTGTGCTCGGCCTTGAAGGTCTGCACGGCACGGTCGCTGGCGGTGGCCTGCTCGCTCAGCTCGATGCTGCGCTGCTGAAGCCATTCGGTTGCCCGCTTGGTGGACTGATATTTGGCTTCCAGCGCGCCGACCAGATAGGCATTGGCGATGGCGTTGACGATCTTGGCGGCCTTGTCGGGGTTGCGGGAGCGATAGTTCAGCGATAGGACATAGGTCGTCAGGACGCGCTCGGTTCGCAGGTTCTTCTGGACTGTTTCGACCACGGCATGTTCGAGCTGCTCCTGCGACGCTGGTTCGCCGGTGCTGAACAGCGACATGACCTTGCCGAGGACAATGGACAGAAGACCCGGTTTGGAGCCGTTGAACTCCGGATCATCAGTCAATTTCAGGCGACGGACGACCGAAAGAATCAGGTCGTCCGAATTGATCACCTCGACCTGGCTGTCGACATAGCCTGTGTCGATCAGGGCGCTGTTGGCGTTGCTGTCCTTGTCCAGCACCTGGGCCTGACGCGTATCCATCATGATGCGGGCATTGGCCGTGTACATGGGTTGCGCCGTGACCAGATAGAGGATCACCAGGGCTAGCGCAGCGCCAGTACAGGCCGCGATGACCGGCCATTGCCGGCGCAGGACGTCGGTCACGCGCTCGAAGCTGAGGACGGCCCCGCCGAATTCGATGCCGAATCGGTGTCCCGACTGGAAATGTTCTCTGGGCTGATACATTTGCTAATTCGCTGCCTTTTGACGTCGCTGATCAATTCGGAAGGGGGACGGGCTTGAACGGGTTGGCCAGCTTGGTCTTCCACTCACCTTCGAGCAGCGCCCCGCCTCGCGGCGGTGGCGCCGTGCCCCTGTCTTGCGATTGTGCCGTGAGGCCCGAGGCGTCATCTCCTGCGGCGGCATAGCCTGCCTGCACGTTGAGATCCCCGATCCGCTGCACGAAATCCTTGATCTTGCGCGCGGCATCCGGCTTCTTCGACGTGCATCGCCCTTCGGCAATCCTCAGCGCGGCGCCGATGGACGAGCGATCGGTCGAAGCCGAAGTCGAGATGAGTGTCTGCACGGACGGCAACACCGACGGGCTCGTGGCGATATAGCTGGAGAGCCGATATCTCAGTTTCTCCTTGTCATTGCGCAGCCGCTCCAGGAGCGAGGAGGGCGACTTTACGAATGTGTCGAGTTCGAGCTGTGAAGCACGATCGGACAGTTCGACGCACTGGGCGCGGCAAGCATCGATACTCCCGACCATCAAGGCCGAAGCTGCCAGGATGATTGATAGCCATCGTGATCTCGCAAGACGACGTGTTAGTCCGCAACCCATCCGTGTCCCTTCCTCCCTGTTGCAATAGGAGAACACGCGAAACCTGACAGGTAACTATGTCATTTTTTGTGCGGCGCAAAAGCTGAGTGTGCGTGCTTGACGACGACGCGCGCCTTGCCTGTTTTCCGAGCGGTTGCAAAAAGAAGAAATGCAATGCATGCGATACGAGCATCATCGCGCCCAGGAATGTTGCAAGCTGAGTGCATAAGAGGCGTCGCACGCCGAGATGTCGCGCATAGGCGTCGCAGAACCGACACAAGTCGGAGTGCGATTCGTTGTTCCCGGATGTGCGAAAAATTATTGGGGGTCATGTACTGGAGCAGCGTGCATGCGAACAGATCAAACATCCTTGTGGTCGCGTTGATCGCAGCAGCGTCGAATTTCGCGCACACTTTGCACGCAAATACTCGCAATCATCACGTCTGAATTGATTTGCGCGCCGACGCACGTCGATCTCAGGCAAAAAGTGGCGTGAACTTGGCGCTCGCATGTCCGAATGAACTGCGAGCGTTGAAATTATCGTCGAGCCTCATGCGTCGAATGCGAGTCCGCGATCGCAGAGATTGAACGCGCGCAAGACCTGATACACACTGCTGCGATGCAATAGCTGGGAATGTTGATGTGACGGAGATGGTTCATCGTGAGAAGGCGCATGTCCTGCCGCTCGACAGCATTCGGGGGATCGCCGCGACGTCGGTGGTGATTCACCATCTCCTGCTGATGCCGACCTTCCTGGCGGCGTTCCCGCACAATGCGTGGATCAACTGCTCGTTCTTCAGGAGCTCCTGGCTACTGGTCGATCTGTTCTTCGTTCTCAGCGGGATCGTCATGTCGCTCAGCTACGTCGAGGGCGACTTCGGACGCTTCTCGCTGCGCGAGTTCATGGTGCGGCGCCTGGCGCGGGTCTATCCGCTGCACATCGTCATGCTGATCGCAAATCTCCTGTTTAGACTTCTGCGGATCGGTTTGGTCATGGCCGGCGTCGTGGTGGCCGCGCCGGCGGCGTTCGAAGTGAACAATGCCTATTCCTTCGGACTCAACGTCCTGCTGCTGCATTCGATGGGGTTCATCGACTATCTCAGCTGGAATGCGCCGAGCTGGAGCATCAGCGTCGAGTTCTATACATATTTGGTGTTTGGCCTGATCGTGCTGCTTGCCCAACGCATGCGGTCCCTGCTCTGGTTCTACATTCTCTGCGGGGCGCTTGCGATCTGCAGTCTGGTCGTCATCATCTTCGTGCTGGACAAGAGGAGCCTCGGGCTTCAGACCGATTTCGGCATCCTGCGCTGCTTCGTGAGCTTCTTTCTGGGCGTGCTGACGGTGAGAATCGTCGATCGCCTGCCGGCCAAGCCGGGCCCTGCCGTGCAAGGCGCGCTGCAATTCGCCGCCATGATCGCCAGCATCGTGCTGGTGTCCCTGGCGGAGACCTATCCTGCGTCAACGTTCCTCGCGCCGGTGACGTTCGCGATCTTCCTCGGCAGCTTGCTGGCCTTCCCCGACGCGCTGCTGGTGCCGCGGATGCTGGTGGTCAAGCCGCTGGTCTGGCTCGGCAAGCGTTCCTACTCGATCTACATGGTGCACGCGCTCGTGGTGCTGCTTGCCGAATATTTCGTGCGAGCCGTGGGGACGGGGCGGATCGCCGCGCTGGATTCGGTCTGGTCGGGCCTGCCGGCGACGTTGAACCTCGTGGTCTCGCTGGCCGCCGTTCTGGTGGTCTCGCACTTCACTTATCTCTACGTCGAAATCCCCGGCGGCAAGCTCATGCGAAATGCGCTCGGAAGCCGTCGGGATTTCGCGCGATCTCCCGCGCAGTCGGCGCGGCTGACGAACTGAGCCCGATATGACGATCCTCGCGCTGCATCGGCCGAAAATCACGTTGATCAGCCTCAACATCGAGGCCATCGCGCTCGGGATCTATCTGGTCCGTGACGCCTTCGGCGGCGTGATCCGCTATTATACCAGCATCTATCACGTGGATCCGCTCTGGTACCTGCCCGACGGCGTTGCGCTTCTGTGCCTCGCCCAATTCTTCGTTCACTGCATCCTGCGCAATCGCAGCACGCTGGCCCTGCTGGTGCTCGTGCAGATCATGTTGTCGCTCGTGCTCGGCTACTTCATGATGGGGACGATGAACGCGGCGATCTCGTCTTTCAAGATGATGCTGCCAGTGTTCGTCGGCTTCTGCTTTTGTGATTCCAACCTCGGCTCGTACAAGAAGCTGCTGTCGGTCATCGCCGTGACGTTCTACCTCTCCGTCATCGGAGTGTTCCTGACCAAATTCTATCTCATGCCCTGGGTCGGGTATAAATACGAGTCCTTCGGCGCGGTTCGGGAGGCGGGCCGGCTGTGGTGGGCCTACGGCGGCGACGACCAGCGCCTGATGGGTTTTGCNGCCGACAACACCATGGCCGCCTTCTTCATCCTGGTGTCGTTCGCGATCACGTCGATTCGCATGAGCACCTTTTGGTGCCTCTTGTTCGGTTCCATTGCGATCTATGCCATCAAGCTGACCACGAGCAAGACGACCATGATCGTCCTCGTGCTCTATCTNGTTCTGCTCGTGCTGGTGCGGATGCTGCCTGAGAGATCGCGCTTTCCCGCTATCAGGGGCATCGCGCAATGGTCCTTTGCCGCGATCTTCGTGCCGTTCTTCATGATCGTGGTCGCATCGGGTACCGCTGCGGTTCCGCACTCGACCCTGTTCAGTATCGTCGATCGCATCAACAACAGCTGGCAGTTGCCGTTCGTCTACATGAACCAGCTGATGCCGATCGGCCTGGTGACCGGCTGCGGCGCGGGCTGCTTCAACTATCCGCAGAAGCTGTTCTCGCCGCTCGCGCACTTCTGGGTGCCCGTCGACAATTTCTACATCGGGACCTACCTGATGTTCGGTCTGCCGTTCGTCGCGTTCATGGTGATGGTGTTCAGGGCGACATTCGGTGCGACCGACGTGTACAAACTGACGCTGATCTTCGTCGTCAACCTGTTCACGATCACGGTCTTGAACTACGGCCCGGCATCCGGCCTCCTGATCATCGCGTTGAGCTTCAGTGACGTGTTCTCGCGCCGCGCGGCCTCCGCGCGGGCGGGTGACGCCGTGCCGGTTGTGGTGCGGCCGCCCATCCCGTCATTGGAAGGCTTCCGCCCGGATATGCCGGCGGCGAGCGGAAGCAGGTGAGAACGAATGATGCATAGACGACTCGCATTCATCGACACGCTGCGCGGCATTGCCGTGTTGTCGGTCCTGGTCCAGCATGTGTTCGAGGTGATCGTCGAGAAGCACCCGACGGGCGCCTATTACTGGCCGATCCATGACGTGTTCGGCTACTACATGAACTTCGGCCGGTTCGGCGTGGTGTTGTTCTTCTTCGTCAGCGGATTCGTCATTCCGTTCAGCTTCCCGGACAGCGCCACGCCCGTGCGGGATTTCGCCATCAGCCGCTTCTTCCGGCTCTATCCGGCCTACTGGACCTCGCTCGTGGTCGGGCTGGTGACGATGCAGCTGATGGATTCGAAGATCTATCCGCTCGGGCAGATCGCCGCGAACGTGACGATGCTTCAGACCTTCGTGAACGTTCCGAACCTCTGGGTGTTCTATTGGACGCTGGCGATCGAGCTGCTGTTCTATGTCGGATGCACCATTCTGTTTGCGATGGGGCTGCTGAACCGGCGCTTCACGGCCGTGACGATCGTCGTTGCGGCCGCGCTGGTCGGAACCACCGCTGCACTCCTGGTGGAGAACAGGGCCGTTTCCTCGGTGATGGAGGTCGGGCTGAACCTGTCGGCGATGTTCCTGGGCAAGATCATCCGCGACACCGTCATCGGCGGAAAGCTGCGATGGTCCCACGTGGCGGTCTGCACGCTCCTGTATGCGATCTTCGCCATCGCGCTTGCCGACCGGCGGTTCGGAGGCGTGTACCACGAGAACTTCTTCCACAGTTATTCGATCGCAGCCGCCTATGTCTGCGCGGCGCTCGTCTTCATCGGCTTTGCCGTGTTGGGCGAGCGAATGGCATGGCGCCCGATGGCATTCGTCGGCGTGATCAGCTATTCGGTCTACCTGATGTCGCCGTTCGCGCTCGTCTTCATCCATCGGCTCGTATGGTTCGGCGACGGGCCGCTCGGATGGTCGATCTTCCTAATCGTGATCCTTGCGCTGTCGATCCTGGTCAGCTGGATGACGTTTACATTCGTCGAGAAGCCCAGCATCGCCTTCGGACAAAGATTTCGCTCGGCACGGAGAAAGAAGGTCGTTCTCGAGCCTGCCCTCGGTACTCAGGGTGCTGCGGAGTGAGTAACGCGCCGCACCAGCCGGGCCCCGCCTACGACGGATCGTTCGTTCCGTCGGTCCAGGGGCTGCGCGGCATTGCGGCGCTGAGCGTGCTGATGGACCATTTCTACGACATGCCGAAGGGGGGCATGTACGACATTCCGGATCCCGGCTTCCTGCCGCCGCTTTGGCTCTGGCTGCAATCGGTGATCAATGTCGGCGGGCATGGCGTCGAGTTGTTCTTCATGATCAGCGGCTTCCTGATCCCGGCGAGCCTGGTGCGNCACGGCTCGCTGTCGCGGTTCTTTTTCGATCGNGTCCTGCGCATCATGCCGGTGTTCGTNGTCCTGCATCTTGCGCTGTTCGCGATAGGTCCGATCGTCGGTTACAAATTCTTCCGTGGAATCGACCTGACGAGCTATCTCGGAATTTTCGCGGCCAATCTGTTCTTTGTGCAGGACGCGCTTGGTTTGCCCATTGCCCAGCAGAACGCCTGGACACTGACCTATGAATGGGCGTTCTACATCTGGTTTGCAGTGACGTTTTCGGTGCTGCGCGTCGGCGGGAAGATGCTGGCAGCCCCCCTGATCCTGCTGGGCATTGCTTGCCTGCTGCACTGGCCGATCACCGCGTTCTTCTGCGTCGGCATGCTCTTCAGCGCCACCGGCTTTCGCATTCGTATTCCGGGACGTCTTGGCTTGGCCGTGGGCCTGGCTTGCGGAGCGGCTATGTATGCAAGCCTGGTGCTGTTTCATCCCTTCGTGGCGCTACTTCCGGGCTTCCTGCTGTTCGGCATGGTGCTTGCCCCGGAGTCGGGCCTCGGCAGGGCGCTGAGCGTCCCGGCCCTGCAATATGTCGGAAAGATCAGCTACAGCCTCTATCTCGTGCATCCCTTCGTGCTCTTCCCGTTGCAGGTGATCGGCCTGAAGNTGGTCGCAGCCGGCGTCGATCGCTGGCTGCTGTGGGCTGCCTTCATCGGGCTCGGGCTGGTGATGTCTTTGGTTGCAAGCGCGATCAGCTATGAGCTGATCGAGGTCAGGCTGAGGCGCCTGCTGGACGGCGCGATCCGCGGCACGTTCTTTCGACCTTTGAAGGTCGGGCAATCGGTTTGAGCGATCGGGTGCCCGTCGCGGTCAACTCACGGTACGGCCGGCGAGCTTGTGATAAGACCCCAGCAGCCGTTCGGCGATGTGGTCCCAATTCAAAGCGCCCGCCGCGGTTTGCCGTGCGCCGTCGGTCAATGTCGCGGCAAGCGGCTTCGAGGTCAGCACGCGCTCGAGTGCGTCGGCCAATGCAGTGGCGTCGCCCGGAGGAACCAGCAGCCCGTTGACTCCGTCGGTGACGACGTCGGGAATGCCGCCGGTGGCGCTGGCAACGACGGCACGAGCATTGCCGTAAGCGGAGGCAAGCACGCCGCTCTGCGTTGCATCCTTGTAGGGCAGGGCGACAACTGTGGCGGATTGAAACAGCTGTCCGGTGTCCGCAGGCGAAATGTAGGCGTTGATGGTCTTGACCGTCGGCATCGCGTCCATCCGCGCGCCGAGCCGTGTCATTTCCGGGCCGCGACCGGCGACGATCGCCTCATGCGGCACACCGCGCTTGGCCAACATGTCGATCGCATCGATGAAGACGTCGAGGCCCTTGTAGGCCCACATTCGTCCGAAAAACAGGATGCGTGCGGCTTCGGGCGCAGCGACCGTCCCTCGGGCCGGCGGAACCATGAGCACGCCGTGCATGCTGGAGACCGTTACGCCCTTGAAGTCGGGCGAGGCGCGGCGAAAATCGGCAATGCAACTCTCGCCATGTGTCGTGACGATCGAGGCGGCGGCGCGCATGCGCCCGCGCCAGCCATCCTCGCGTGGCGAGGTGCCGGAGCCGCCTTCCGAATGCGGGATGGCATCGTGAACTGTCAGCACCAGGGGAATGCCGAGCGGGCGTAGAAACTGGATCAGCCTGGACGTGTAAATCTCCGGAACTTCGTGACAATGAACGACGTCCGGACGAAACGAAATTATGTCGAGGAAGGAGGCCGGGATGCCGATCGCGCCGCCGCGGCGCAGGCTCAAATCGCGAATCCGGGTTTCGAACGGAGCCGCAACCGCAATGTCGGCCAATTCCCATTGCTGGTTGGCATCCTTGCGGTTGAGCACGAGCCTGACGTCGCAATGGTGAGCCAATCCCGAAGCGAGCCGGTAGGAATATTCTGCAAAATGCGGTGCGTAGATCGCCACACGCAAGCGCCTGGACTTGTGAATAGAACGCGGGGCGGACGAATTCATCAAGGCATCCATTTTGCATCACATCGCAGAGAGCGATTGGAGTGTAGTCCACGATTTGAACTCACTTCCACTCTAAATCGGAATCGTGATGGCGCTCATCTGATTGCCATCACTCCGTCGTAATGTCGCGAGCAATCAGTCGCCGTTGTGAGCGGCGACACGCGGTGGCGCGTCATCGTTATTGTTGCGTCGTCTGGATCGAAATTGGGTCGAATTGTTGATGAACGTCACTCGAGGCAGGCAACATCAGGTCGTGGTGGCGCTGTTTTGGTCGCTCGCACAGAATTGGGGCGGCCGTGCATTGTCGTTCGTGTTGTTCCTGGTGTTGGCCCGGCTGCTGGATCCCGCGGATTTCGGTCTTGCGGCGCTGGTCGCCTTCGTCTTGCTGCTTTTGAGCTCCATCGCTGAATTCGGCTTCGGTGACGCGTTGATCCAGCGGCGGACGCTCGAGCCCGCCGATGTGACGCTGCCGTTCTTCTGCTCCTTTGCAGCGTCGGTGCTGCTGGCCGTTCTGATTGCACTGCTCGCGACACATATCGAGCGTTGGATCGACGTGAAGGGCCTCGCGCCGCTGCTGACGGCCGCCAGTCTCTCGCTTCCGATCGGTACCGCGACCCTGTTCCAGGAGGCGCTCTACAAGCGCCAGATGGACTTTCGCGTGCTCGCGGTCAGGACCATGGTGGCGACGGCCGTCTCCGGCGTCGTGGGGATCGCCTGTGCCTATGCCGGGTTTGGCGCCCTCAGCCTCGTGATCCAGGTGGTCGTCCAGAGCGCGATCAGCGGCTTGTGGCTCTGGAGCCAGCCGCGATGGTTGCCGATGCGCGGCTACGATCTCGAGAGCTTCCGCGAGCTCTCCGGCTACAGCATCCACGTCATGCTCAACAGGCTGCTGGACTTCGCCATCGTTCGGACGATCGACATGATCATCCTGTCGCTCTATGGCGTCGCGGCGCTCGGCATCTACACGGTCGGGGCGAGGGTCTACCTGATCCTGATGCAACTGCTAACCCAAGCGGTCATGGACGTTGCGCTGAGCGCCTTGTCCAAGATCGCGCATGAGCGGGACCGCATCGCGGGCGCTTATCTGCGCAGCGTCAGTCTCGGCGCGCTGATCGGATCCCCGGTCTTCGTGCTGCTCGCGGCGATCGCGCCGGAGTTCTCCCTGTTGCTGTTCGGCGCGAAATGGGGCGGCAGCGAAGCCGTGATGCGGCCGCTGATGCTGATCGGCGCGGTCCAGACGGTGCAGTTCGTCAACAGCGCCTATTTCGGTGCTCTGGGCAAGCCGAACTATGTCTTTGCGCTCAACATCCTGAAATTCTGCACGGTCGTGCCCGCCATGTTCCTGCTTCCGTCGCGCGACATCGGTCAACTGGCCACGATCTTCGCATTCTCGCAGCTGGTGGTGACCCCCGTCACGTTTGCGCTGGCGCTTCGGCTGCTGGGCTTGAGCTGGAGCCAGTTTCTGCGTCCCATCGCGGGATGCCTTTGCGCCATCGTTCTGGCCTACGGCGCGGTCGTGCTGTGCCGGGAGGCGACGCCGGGCATGAACCCCTATTTGCGGATTGGGCTGCTGTCGTCCTGTTTTGGCGCGACCTATCTGACGGGCATCCTGCTGTTGTGGCGGAAGCAGCTCCTGTCCCTGATTGATTTCGTCGTGAAGCGCGGTGCGACCGCTTGATGAAGACGAGGAGAATGTCGTGAAGCAATTGATCCCGGTGCCAGTACGCAGGCAACTCCGAGGCTGGCTCAACAGCGCCAAGAATACGCCGCTGGCGCTCGATTTGCTCGAGCTGCGNAGATGGCAGAACNCCCGGANGGNCGTCGGCGTCAACGCCGCGCCGCGCAACGACCCGCGCCGGCTCGTCGTGCTTCCTTCCGATCCCTGGAGCNTTCGTCAGTCGCGCGGCGATGAGGCCATGATCGAAGCGGCNACCGGGGAGGTGAGGCGGACCTATCCNAACCTCGAGGTCTANATCGTCACCGCGACCGCAGCNGCCAGCGCGGACGTGCGGGNGATGGGTTTCAAGCCGCTCGAGCTCTGGCGACAGCCGTTTTCGTATGAGACGGTGGCCCAGGAGCTGTCGCTCACCAGACCGGATTTCGGGCTGGTTCTGGGGGCCGACGTGCTCGACGGCTACTATTCGCCGGNGGANGCCGCGCGCATGCTGCTCGTGGCCGACCTGATGGCTGCGTTCGGCGCCAAGGTCAGCGTGCTCGGATTCAGCTTCAATTCCCGCCCGGCAAAGGCGCTGCGCGAGGTGTTCCGGTTGCTGGATCCGGGTGTGGTCCTGAATCTGCGCGATGCGATATCCCTCAAGCGTTTCGACGATTTCGCCCAGAAGCGCGCCCATCTGGTCGCCGATGCGGCGTTCATGCTGACGCCGCGTGCGGACACGGCCGCAGTGAAGCAGATTGCGTCGACGATTGCGCGGCAACGCGAGCAAGGTCGCAAGGTCTTCGTCTTCAACATCCATCCGATGTTGTTCAAGAAGCCGGAGCCGGCCAAGCTGCGGCACATGATAGAACTCGCGGCGGTCGCCATGGAGCGGTTGTCTCGGGAGCACAATGCAAGCTGGCTGCTGCTCGCACACGATTACCGGCCGGAGATCGCCGACGACAATTGCCTGCGGCCGCTGGCCGACCGCCTCAAGCCCACGCTCGGCGATCACGTGCACCATGTCGATCAGGCGCTATCGGCGGGTGAGATCAAGGCCGTCGTTGGTCAGGTCGACGGCGTGATTACCGGGCGCATGCATCTGGCGATTGCGACGCTGGGGCAGGGAACGCCCGTCGCAGCGATCACCTATCAGGACAAGTTCCAGGGCCTGTTTGCACACTTCGGCGTCAGCGAATCGCTGTTGCTGTCGCCGGCCGAGTTTCTGGTCGACGACAACTTTGAGAAGTTCGTGCAGCAGTTCCTGGGCACCCACGAAGCCGTCGGCGGGAAGGTGCGTCAGATGCTGCCTGCTGTCATGGAGCTGTCCCGCGCCAACATCGCACCGTTGCTGGACGAGAGCGCGATGCGGGCTGTGCCGCAGGCCGACGGCAAGGTCGCCTGAACGCTCTCATGTCATCGGCAGGCGGTCAGTGGCAGGCGGTCAGTTGACCGCCCGTTCCGTGGTGTTGTCGAAGCGGACGGACGTGTCGGCTGCGGCCGCCTTGCGCGAGGATGCGGCACCGATGTCGGCCCAGCGGTTGATGACGCGCCGCGCCGGATTTTCGAAATAGGCGTAGGTGCGGTCCGCGATGACGGTCAGGACCACACAGCACGCCAGGGCGAACAGGCCGAACTGATCGGGCCGCAGTCCGAGCCAGGTCCACAACGGCTTGAACACGGCAATGAGGACCGCATCATGCAGCATGTAGATCGCATATGAGGTATTGCCGAGCCGTCCGAGCAGGCGGGCACCCGGAAACTGCTTGAAGGCGCTTTCGCCGACCGCAGTGAGCAGGATCGCGCAGGAGAACAGGATAATGGCCAGATCCGGCTTGGCGAAGACGTTGAGGACGAGCACGGAGAGGCCGAACGTGCCGATGCCGGCGAAGATCATCAGCTTGTGCCGATAGGGATGCGACATCCTGAATAGAATGGCGAGCAGGATGCCGTTCAGGAAGCTCGGCAGCGCGCGGAGCATCCCGTAGTCGAAATTGGCGCCATACATTTGCGACCGGTCCTGCCAGATCGGCAGATGGCCGTGGGCAAGGACCAGATAGAGCGCTGCCACGATCGCGGCAAGCACGATCGGCTGGACCTTGCGCGCAAGCAGCATCAGCAGCGGAAAGACCAGATAGCAGAAGAATTCCGCGCTGATCGACCAGGACGGGGAGTTGAAGCTGAGATGGTCGGTGACGCCCCAGGCCTGGAGCAGCAGAAGGTTGTACAGGAAGTCCAGCGGGGTCGAGCGGGCCGTGCGCTCCAGGCCGACGCCGATCAGCACCACGAAGATGAGCAGGCTCAGCAGGTGCAGCGGATAGATCCGCGCAATGCGACGGATCATGAACCGTGAATAGGCCGCCACGCCACGGGCGTCGGACGGATAGGAATAGGAGATCACGAAGCCGGACAGGATGAAGAACATGTCCACGAACAGGCCGTAGGACCCATTCCAGGCCGGCGAAATGCCGGTGTCGATCAGCTTCAGGTGGAAGATGAAGACCCCGAGCGCAGCGACGAAGCGGTAGAAGTCGAGAACGACGAAACGTCTTGCTTCACTGGCTTCCATCGGGTCTCGCAGTCCTTGCGCGGTTCATCTCTCTTCTAGAGTCGAATTGTGACGCAAGTTCGCTGAGCGCATCGGGCCGATGCGGTGCAATCGCGGCTGTCCGTCAGAATTCATGGGCCCCATCCAATTGCGGATGGCAGTCTTCTGCTTGCTCATCGACGAGGCAGGTGCCCGACAACGAACAGGGGCCGGGATGGTCCCGGCCCCTATGCCGATTGGCGCCAGTTTGGGCAGATCGCCGTGCTCAGACGAACACGAAGTCGTGGCTCGTCAAGCTGGAGACATAGACGTTTTTCAGCAGGATCGAATCATTGGCCGAAAACGTAATCAGCGCATTCGTACCGGACTGCGTGATCTGCAGGTGACTGAAGTCCTCGGCTAGCAGCTTCGAGATCTGGACCACGTCGTGAGTCGCGCCGTTGCCGGCCTGGAAATTGAGGATCTGGTCCTGGCCATGATCGTAGGCAACCGTGGTCGAGTTCGGTGCGGCCGAGAACACGTCGTTGCCGGCCCCGCCCTGGATCGTCACGCCGCCGGCGACGGCCGTGACGTTGTGGGTGCCGTCGGCCTTGCTTTGATCGAAGAATTGCAGCGCGCTGGCGGAGTTGTAGTTCTCGTGCTGTGTCGTGCCGGTCTGTCCGTTGAAGTTGAACAGGAAGACGTCCTTGGAGCCGTCGGTGTTGTTGGCGATCTCCTGGGTCTTGGTGCCGGCGCTGTTGTAGATGTCGGTCAGCTTGCTGCCGTCGTCGTGGATGATCTGGGTATAGTCCAGAGTCCCGTCGGCATGGGTCCGGGTGAGCTCGACCATCTTGCCGGAGGCATCGAGGTGCTGATGCTGGGTCGTGTACGACTGCCCGGTGATGTTGTAGTTCCAGTTGTCGGACGTGCCGTCGGCGTTCTTGATGTAGGCCGCGCTCTTCACGCCGCCGCTATAGACGGTCGTGGAGCTGTAACCATCGCTCTTGGTCGTCACCTCGCTGGTGATGATGCCGTGCGCGTCGTACCAGTCGGAGGTCTTGGTGCCGTCGGCGCTCTGCTTCAGCGTGAAGGCAAGGCTATTGTCTGCGTGGGTGCGAACGATATCGGTGAGGAAGCCGGTCGAATCGTAGCTGTCGTGCTCGTTCGTGTAGGTCTGGCCGGCGACGTTGAACTGAAAGACGTCCTTCGAACCGTCGGCGTGATAGTCGGTTTCCGTCTTCTTTACGCCTGATGCATCGTAGTTGGTGACCACGCTGCTACCGTCGCTCTTGATGACCTGGGTGTAGTCGAGCGTATTGTCCGCGTGCCAGCGGGTCACCTCGGTTGTCCGGCCGGATGGATCGAGGTGCTGGTACTGCGTGGTATAGCTCTGCCCGGTGATGTTGTAGCTGTAATTGTCGTGACTCATGTCGGCGTTGGTGATGTACGCCGCGGTCTTGACGCCATTGGTGTAGACCGTGGTCGAGCTGTAGCCGCTCGGCTTCTCGAGCACCTCGCTGGTGAGGACGCCTTTGGCGTCGTACCAGTCCGTGGTCTTGGTCCCATCGGCGCTCTGCGACAGCTTGAACGCCATGCTGCCGTCGGCGTGCTTGCGGATCAGCGTGGTGAGGAAGCCGGTCGCATCGTAGATGTCGTGCTCGGTCGTGTAGGTCTGGCCGGTGATGTTGAAGAGGAAGACGTCCTTGCTGCCGTCGGCATGGAAGTCGGTTTCCTTGGTCCGCGATCCCGCAGCATCATAATTGGTGACGACGCTGCTGCCGTCGCTGTTGATGACCTGGGTATAGTCGAGCGTGCCGTCGGCATGCTTGCGGGTCACGGCGGTGACCTTGCCTGAGGGATCGACGTGCTGGATCAGCGTCGTGTAGCTCTGACCGGTGATGCCGAAGGCAGTATTGTCCTGGCTGCCGTCGGCGTTCTTGACATAGGTATTGGTCTTGACGCCGTTGCTATAAAGCGTGGTCGAGGTGGTGCCGTCCGCCTTCTGCACGACCTCGCTCGTGAGGCTGCCGGCGGCATTGTACCAATCGGTCGTCTTGGTGCCGTCGGTCGTCTGAATGAGCTTGAAGGCAAGGGTGCCGTCGCTGTGCAGACGGGTCAGGCTGGTGAGAAAGCCGGTCGCGTTGTAGACGTCGTGCTCGGTCGCGTAGGTCTGGCCGGAGATGTTGTAGGTCCAGACGTCCTTGCTGTGATCGGCGTGATAGGCGGTCTCGACCAGCTTGACGCCCGTGGCGCTGTAGGTGGTGATCACGCTGCTGCCGTCTGCGTTGTAGACCTGCGTCGAGTCAAGCGAGCCGTCGGCATGGCTGCGGGTCACCAAGGTGACCTTTCCTGAGGCGTCGAGATGCTGAACCTGGGTAGTGAAGCTCTTGCCCGTGATGCCGTAGGTGTAATTGTCCTGCGAGCGGTCGGCGTTCTTGACATAGGCCGCCGTCTTCACGCCGTTCGTATAGAGCGTCGTGGAGTAATAGCCGTCGGACTTGGACGATTTCGCTCAGAAGAGTTCCGGCCGTGTTGTAGGTGTCGGTGGTCCGGGTGGCGTCGGTGCCGACGTGAACGAATTTCGTCTTCACGCCGCCGGTGTAGCTGATCAGGTCCTTGGAACCGTCGGTGTAGGCGACGGTCGTAGAGCTCGGCTGTCCGCTCGAATTCAGGCCGGTGTCCGACTTCGACACAAGCGAGCCGCTGGAATTGTAGGTCTTCGTGCTGCTCCAGGTTGCGGCCGTATTCGTCACCGAGAACGAGTATCCCCCCTCGATCTTGGAGAGAGCGCTGCCGTAATGGGCGATCATGTAGTCCATGGTCGCCTTGGAAGCGACCGGCAGGACGTGGGAGTCGGTCAGCGTGATCGTCTTCAGCGCCGTCGACTCGCTCAGGTCGGACAGCTGCGGCACGATCCCGGCAGCGGTGCCGCTGACAATGGTCCTCGTGTCCGGCGGTGTCGCGGTGGCCGGAGGCGCGTCGATCTCGATGATCAGCGGGTGATCGCTGACCGGGATCGTGATCGTGCTGACGTCGGTATAGCTGGCGATCGCAGTGGTTCCCGTCAGCGTGTCGTAAACCTTGACCGAATGATGCACGCCGCCGAGGTTCACGGTGACCGTCTGGGCCGGATTGGAGACCTCGGTATCGGTGGGATCGTTCCAGAGCTTCGGCTCCGCCCATACGACGAGTTCGTAGGCGCCGTTGCTCTTGCCGAGCACCATGCTGTTGCCGGTGGCCGGCATGTTGCTCAGGGTGTAGTTCAGCGGATCAGTCGGCTGCAGGCTGCCCTTGCCGTCGTCGGCCAGGATGGTCGTCAGATTGTGAATGGCCGTGGCAGCGAGCTTCGGCGTCCCGTCGGAATTGAACAGTCCGAAATTGGCCTCGGGATTGGTATTGCCGGCGGAGGAGTCGCGGTCGAACAGCTCGTAGAGATAAGTCGCGCTCACGCCCGCCTTGTAGGCATCGACCAGGGTGTTCAGGATCGATTTGGCCTGCACCGTCTCACTTACGCCGAGATATTGGGTGTTGGCCTGCGTGGTGTAGCCGGTCTCGGTGATGACGACGGGCTTTCCCGGTGCCGCCGCCATCACCGCGCTCAGCGTTGCGGCAATGGAGCTGCCGGTCGTCAGGCTGGTGCTGACATAGGCATGGGCGTTGGCGTAATCGACCGAGCCCGACATGTTGCCGAGCTGGCTGTAGCCCTGCGGATCGTTGTAGGCCAGTGACAGATTGTAGACGGGAATGCTGCCGAGCGCGGCGTTGGCGTTGACGGCCTGATAGAGCGCGCTTTGGAACTGAGCCGCGGCGGCAAGACTCGAGCTGCCATTGTAGCTGAAGGGTTGGTGGTTGGCCTCGTTGAGCCCTTCGATGGCGCTGATGCTGCCCGGGTGGCTCGTCGCGAACTTCTGGAGCGAGGCGATGTAGTTCTGCAGCCCGGTTGTGCCGGTCTGGGGCAGCGCGGACGACACCAGGAAGTCGAACTTGTAGCCGGCCGCGGCCAGACCCTCGACGACGGGTTGCGCGGCCGGGCTGGTCCCCATGGCGTCGCGCAGATGGGTGACGCCGAGATACTTCAGGTCGTCGACCATCAGCGCGAGATTGTTGTAGCCGGTCCAGCCGAAGCCGGCGTGCGTGTTGACGCCGATGGAGTTGATGAAGCCAGAGGCGGACAGGATGGTTTGATCGGGCATTGCACACTCGAATTTCAGCGCAAGCAAAATTGCTCGCAGGGATTTGCGTTCAAGCTTCTCTGTCGAGTGTGAATTTCAGATAAAAATCGAAGCTACAAATCGCCAGCGAACTTGGGTTCCTTGTGCAGGAACAGAATCGCTCTCTGTGCAGCAGAATATGAATGCGATGCCGGGCTACGATGACGTGAGGAAGGCGCTTTCGTGATTTTCGTCAATCGCGTGCTGAATATATGCGCAGCTCTCGCGAGATGCATTCGTACAACGGTAACACGCGGCTCGGTTTTGTCGCGTCCTTCGGGCAACTCATTCGCTGTCTTGCATGCGAAGTTCGCAGATGCCGCTTCTACGAGCGGTTAAATGTCATAATTTACTCGGTTTGGTTGCAACTGCTCAGGAATGGTGCAGGCGCTTCTCGCTGAAGTTGATCCTGAACCAGATCTGCGTCGCAGACCTGGATGCGACGAACTAGCCGCGGCGGGTCAGCAATAAAAAATCCCCGCGCCACCCGATGACCGCCGTCGCGATCGCGGCGATCACGATCTTGCCAGCGAGCCATGTCGCAGGCCCGGTCGGCATCGCAGCGAGCGATCCGATCAGGATGGCGGCCGCAAGGGCCTGCATGACCAGCGACAAGCGCGGGAATGCCTCGAACCGCAGGGTCGGACCAAGCGCGACCAGGATCGTGGCGAGGGTGGCGAGCGCAGCGCAGCCGACGGCCTGTCGCGGCGACAGTCCGGNCCATACCGCCGCCAGCGCGACGGCTGCGACGATCGCGAGCTGACCGGCCGCGACGACGACGAGCCGGGTCGCGAGCTTCTCCAGGTGTGGAACCACCGCGACGGTCGCCTGGAGATGCGTGTGCAGGAAATAGAAGGCGGCCACCGTCGGCGCCGTCGCCAGGAAGCCGTCAAGGCTCTCCCGCGGCACCAGGATGCGGGCGGCATCCGGAATGAAGCCGACCAGGCCGCCGAGCAGCACGAGGGTCGTGCAGATCATGAACTCGAACATCCGCCGGGCCGATTGAACCGACTTCATGACGGTCCCGTGTTCGAAGTCCTTGACGACCTCGGGATAGCTCACGGTGTGGATCGCGGCGTTGAGGACCCAGAACGGACGCTGCAGCAGGTCGAGCGCGATCGAAAATCCGGCACCTGCCCCGGTCGCGCCCAGCCGGCCGATGATGATGACACGGAGCAGCACGGGCACCGACAAATGGATCACGGATGCGCCCGCCGCGAGCATGCCGTAGCCGGCGAACGTCTTCCAGTCAGCCAGCATCGCCTGCAACGAGGCGCGCTCCAGCGGCGTGCGGTATGCAGCGAGCCCGGCGACGAGGCCCAGCAAGTGGCCCGACGCAATGCCGAGCAGCGCTGCTTCAGCCGTCCCTGAAATCACGCCTCCCGCCGCGGCCCCCGCCAGAAGCGCGGTGGCACGCAGCGCAAGGAGAGAGGATGCGACGCCGAGCCGGTCGGACAGACGGACCGACAGGAAGTAGAGATCCGTCAGGCCCTGAAGCACGGATATGCAAAGGCCCAGCGCGATGATTCCTGCCGGGAGCGCACTCGCCAGGGAGGCGCAGCTCCCGACCACGATCAGCGCGGCCGCGCTCGACAGGCCTGCTGCAAACAGCGACCACCTCAGCCGCGCCGCCTCGTTCTCCCCGGCTGCGGCGAGAAAACGCAGTCCGGCCAGTTGCAGCCACTCGAACATCAGGACGCAGAGCAACTGGCTCGCGGCCAGCGCGAGCGAAAAGCTGGTGTAGTCGGCGGCTGGCAGCAGATGGCTGATCGCGAAGATCAGGATGATCGCGGCGGCGCTTTGATAGACATAGCCCGCCATCGCCAAAAGGCGTGTCATGGTCGGCGTGTCATCTAGGAATGAGGCGCTCCTTGCCCACGACTGCCGTTCCCTGTGGCGCTTCGGTCGTCGCCGCGCGCATATGCGACATCCGCTGCTCGCGCAATTGTTCATACAGGTTCTTGTATGAAGACAGCACGTCGGCAAATATCCATTTGTTGGTATCGGAGATGAGGCGCCGGCTGATCTCGTCGATCTTGTGCGGATCGGCCGCGACCGCCAGCATGCTCTTGGCCAGGGACTGAGGGTCAGCTTCGGTCAGCCAGCCTGTAACGCCGTGCTCGATGACTTCAGGCATGCCGCCGAAGCGTGTTCCCAGCAGCGGCCTGCCGGCTGCCTTGGCGTCGGCGACGACCAGCGGACCCGGGTCGTGCCAAATCGACGGCGCGACCACCACGTCGACCTGCTTGTAGAAGTCGTCCGGCACCACGAAGCCCATGAACTCGATCCGCGCATCCGGGGCGAGCGCTCTGAGGCGTCGTTGCTCCTCGTCGCTGACCCGGCCGGCGATCATCATGCGGATGCGATCCGGAGGCAACAGCGCCAGGGCCCGCATCAGATTGTCGATGCCCTTTTCCTCCGTGAGGCGGCCGATGAATCCGAACGTCACTTCCGTGGTGCAGACCGGACGCGGATAGGGCGCGCGGGGCGGCTCGGTGGAGGCGTTGCGGATCACGGTGCGGATCGGCGTCTCCGCGAACATGCCCATGTCGGTGTGAATCGACAGGACGCGCTCGCTGACGCCGACCACGGCGCTGAGCCAATGCGTGGCGCGCTTGCGATGGAAGGTCAGAATCTTGCAGCTCGTGCAGGTGTGCTCGCAGGAGCACCCCTTGTCGAAGCGCGAGCAGCGCGGACAGGTCAGATAATAGTCGTGAAGCGTATGGAGCACGGGAACGCCGAGCTGGGCCGCAACGCGCCAGATAGCGGTGGTGAGCCCCGACAAATTGTTGGAATGCAGTACGTCCGGCTTGAACGCCCGGATGCGCTCCGCGATCAGNGGGGCCTGCATCTGCCAGTCGTCGACCGCGTGCCAGATGCTGCGCANGGCGACGTTCTTCTGCTCCGTGAAGGGCAAGTACACGTTCCGCACCGGTGCCGAATAGACGTTGATGCCGTCGCAGGTTTCCGGAGCCTGCCCGGGCGCGGATGCGGCCCGGATCACTTCCACCTCGTCACCGCGCTGCACCAGCCCTTCGGCGAAGCGTCGGGCGAAGATCTCGGCGCCGCCGACGATCTTTGGGGCCTGAGGCGTCGGATAAAGCGTGGACGTCAAAAGAACTTTCATCGCGTCAACCTCATGTCTCGCAAAATCGCGTCTACCGCGCCGGCCTGATCTCCAGGGCGGGAGCGGCACTGTCATTGGCTGCAATCAGAACAGGTGTACTCGAGACGGGGATCCAGACCCCGGACGCAGGCTTCGCCGCCTGGTCGCATGGCATCGCAAAGCTTGCGCCTTGTTGATCGCCCTTGAGCCGGATTTCGTAACGTCGGTCCGGGGCTTCGGACCAGACTGCAATTCTGCTGCCGGAAGCCGTCGATGCATTGATCGACACGACGCCGCTGGCGAGCTCGCGCCGCTCGGCACTCAGGGTGGGGCGAATGAAGGCCCAGGCCCCCTGGGCCGCGCAGGCAACGGGCTTCGGCGAATTATCGAAACGATAGAGCCCGAAATTGTCCTCCAGCTCCGACGGATTCTTTCCGCTGTCCTTGAGCTCGTAGAGCCACATGCCCTTGAACCAGCGCGTCGCGGTGGACGCCCACAGGATCAGTTGCGCGGTATTGTCGGCCTGGGCCTGCTCGCTGACGCCGCATTTGTTGCTGGCCGTGGTCCAGCCCGTCTCGGTGACATAGATCGGAAAGTCGGGGTTTCCGCTCGCCTGGGCGACGAGACGATGAAACGCCGTGAGCCGGTCGATGATTTCGGCCGAGGTGCGTTTGCTCGGGCCCATGCAGAAATTGTAGAGATGGATCGAAGCGCCATCCGCATATTGCAGGATGCCGGTCCGCAGCATCTTCTCGGTCCATGTCCAGCCCGGATCGTCGCCGAGCGCGCCGACCAGGAAAGGCGCATTCGGTGCAACCCGCTTCACCGCCGGTCGCGCGACTTGCGCGAGCGCGAGATAGTTCTCCGGCGAGAACGCCGGATCCTTCTTCGCCGCCAGATTCCATTCGTTCCAGAGCTCGAAGACCGGGTGCTGCGCCACGACCGATTGNGCCGCCGCCGCGGCATAGTCGGCGAACCGCTGCCGCGCTTCATCGGTGGTCGGCGGCGAGGAATTCGGCACCAGATGATGGCCGAAGGCGAGGATCAGGAGCGGGCGCGCGACGCCGGATTTGACTTGCGCTTCGAGCCTGCCGAGCCTGGGCGTGAAGCCCATCCGGCGTCCCCCGCCCTCGAAATCGGACCAGGGAAAATCATCGCGGAAGGCATTGAGGCCGAGTTGCTTGATCTGGGCAATGTTCTCCGAAGGCACGTATCCGCGCGCGCTCACCGGGCCACCCAGCCCCTGATGGGTGCCGACCCCCAGCAGGAATCGGGCATCGAGCGGTTGAGCCTGCTGTGCGCAGACGGAGACCGGCAGGAGAATGGATGCGAAGAGGCACGCGAGGCGCAGGCCGTCGCGAACCAGGGAGCGTGGGGGCGGAGCCATCAGAAATTCTTGGAGAGGTCCGACTGCAGTGCCGCCTTTGCCGCGACCGGTGTCCGATCCTCCTGCAGGAGCTCGGCATAGACCTGCTGCAATTGCCCATGCGTCTTCTGAACGTCGTAGAGCTGCTTGAACCGGTCGTAGCCGCGCTGTCCCAGCACCTTGAGATCGAAATCGAGCGCCCGCCGGAAGCCGTCGACGAGCGGCTGGACGGCGACGGGCTCGCACAACACGCCGGTGACACCGTCGACGACGATCTCGGGCAACGCGCCACTGCGGAATGCCAGGATGGGCTTTGCGGCGCGCATCGCTTCCAGGGCGACGAGGCCGAAAGCCTCCCATCGTGACGGGATCACGACGAGATCGGCGGCCTCGAGCTGGGTCTCGATTGTCGGACGGTCGAGCCAGCCCAGCATGGACACGTTGGAGGGGACGCTCGGGCCTTCATACTTGTTGACGACGGAGGCCCCGATCATGCGGATATCGACCACATCCTCGAGCGTGCGCGCCGCTTCGATCAGGAGATCGAAGCCCTTCTGGCGGTCCAGGCGTCCGATGAAAAGAACCTTGATCTTCTTGGAGGTCCAGTCCGCAGCGACGGGGTGCGGCGAGCGCGTCTTCGAGATGCCGTTATGCACGAGGGTGAGACGGTCGGCCGGAATTCCCGCGCGGACCGCTTCGTTGAACTCGTCGCCGGAGATGCAGATGATTCGATCCGACGTTCGCGCGAGCAGGTTTTCCGCCGCCTTTGCCACCAAATGGCTGAGGCGGCCGGTCTCGCGTGAAAATGCCCAGCCGTGCGGGCAGTAGACCACCCGCGGTCCGTCCGAGCGGGCCGCGAGCGCGGGGCGGAGCACGAGACCTGCAAACGAGGAATGCAGATGCACCACGTCCGGCCTGAAGGCGTCGAGCGCCTGCATGCTTGCGCGAAACATCTGGAATAGTCCGGCGACGCTGCGGCCGGATCGTTCGAACGTCGTAATCTGGTTGTCATCAACCGCGGGAAGATCGCGGCGATGATCCGCGGGCACGACGTAGTGCACGTTCTCGGTGCCGAAGCTTGCCTGCTGCTGCGGATGCAACTCGTTCAGATAGCTCGCAATCCCGCCCCGAATCGTCTCGGCGATGTGCAGCACTTTCATTGTTTGCCTTGTATGAGGCTGCGTCGGAGAGCCGGACATCGTGTATCCCTGTTCTGTGTTCGCTAGTGCGAGACACAGTTCCTCGAATACGTAGCGATAATGGGGCAGCGATGTGTTTATGTTGCGCCATGATTGTTCGCGCGTTGCAATCGCAACAAAAACGAGACGTCACGGAACTACGCGAAAGGCGGCGAGTTGCAAACCGTTTGTGCAGAAACCATTGCGCGCAACGCGCGAGTCGCGTCGAATTTCACGCAGCACTGGCGATGTTGGCTGGCTCGGCGAGATGATCGAGCAGAGCCTTCGCCGATTTCTTCCACGAATAAAATACAACGCGCTCCTGTTGCCTCATACGCTCCTGGTCGGATATGGCGCCGGTTGCCAATCTTTCGAGCATGAGCTGCTTCAATGACTGGGCATCGTTGGCGTCAAAATACGCAGCCGCATCGCCGCACGTCTCGACGACCGCATCGGCTCTCGAGGCGATGACCGGGCAGCCGAAGATCATGGCTTCGAGCGGTGGCACGCCGAAGCCTTCATAGAGCGAGGGAAATATGAATGCCGATGCCTGCGCGTAGAGCGCTGCGATCTCGCTGTCCGTCAGGCGCCCGGCCAGCAACAGGCCGGAAGCTCCGTCGCCGGAATTATCTTGAAAGACCTTGCTGTTATCGCCGCCGACGATCACCAGTGGAACGTCAGGCCTGTCGAGCAGTTCGATGGCCCGGATCGCGACGGAAAGATTCTTGTTCTTGGTCCTGGAGCCGACATAGAGGAAGAATTGCTGCGGCTGAATCCCGAGACGGGCCATGATGCCGGGATCCGGCTTCGTCATGGCGAAGTGTTCTGCGCTATTGGGGAAGACCGGGATCGCTGTTGCCGACAGATTCAGCACCTCGGCAAGTTCTTTGCGCGAAAAGCGCGATACGGTTGCAATGCTTGCATGCCGGGCGAGCAGCCGGCCCATGGTTCGGTGAACTGCCAGATAGCGCCAGTTGAAGAAGTCGGGCCTGCGAAACACCTGCGCGTCGTGGATCACGACAATGTGGTCGCGATGGAATACCGGGCCGGAATTGGCGAGGCTGATCAGGCGGCCCCCCGCAGCGGCGCGCGCCAGGTCGATCTGATCCCAGGCGTGCCCGCGCAAGCGGCCGACGGCGCGAATCTTGATTCGCTCCAGCTGAAGCTGCTCGCTTGCATCCACGGGCGTCAGCAACTGCCAGTCTGCGTTCCGCAGCGAGGCGGGAGTTTGCTCCGACGCCAGAAGCACGTCGATCGCCTTGACGATCTCGGCGGCATAGCGCTGAACGCCGGTGAGCTTTTGCGACAGAAAGCGGCCGTTGATGAAGAATTTCAATTGGCTACCACGATGGTTGATCGGAGTCCGGGCCGCGGGACGCAGGCGGTGGACGAACCAGCAAAGGAGCAACCCTTAGGTACGGAAATATGACGCAGCCCTGCACGGTCGAGGCGCTCCACCTGCATGGCTGGCGCTGCCTTGCTGCGTGTGGGGTCGCGGTGTAGATGTCGCGCATGAGCGATGAAACCTACACCCTTCGAAGTGGCCAGCTCTCCGCGACCTTCACGGCCCACGGCGCCGAGCTGTGCTCATTGAAGGACGGCATCACCGAATTCGTCTGGCAGGCCGGGCCGGAATGGCCGCGCCATGCGCCGCTGCTGTTTCCGATCGTCGGACGCCTCGCCAAGGACGAATTGCGGCACCGGGGCAAGACATATCGCATGACCCAGCACGGCTTTGCGCGCGACAGCCGCTTTGCATGGGCGGAGCGCGGCGAGAGCCGCTGCATGCTGGTGCTCGAAGACAGCGACACGACGCGTGCGCTCTATCCGTTTCCGTTCCGCCTGACCGCAATCTATACCCTCGACGCCGCCGGGCTTGATCTGACGCTCGTGATCGCCAACACCGGCAAGGAGACGCTGCCGGCTTCGATCGGCGGTCATCCCGCGTTCAACTGGCCGCTTCAGCCGGGACTTGCCAAGGAGAGCTACGCGCTGACGTTCGCGAGTGCGGAGAAAGCTCCCATCCGCCGTCTCGATGGCGGTTTGCTGCGCCCGGCAACGGAGCCGAGCCCCGTCAAAGGCACCGTGCTCCCCTTGTCCGAACCCCTCTTCACCGACGACGCCGTCATTTTCGACCGGATCGAAAGCAACGAGGTGCGCTATGCGGCATCCTCCGGCCCCTGGCTCAAGATATCCTGGCNCGGTTTTCGCGAGCTCGGCGTCTGGTCGAAGCCTTCGGGCGCGCCCTTCCTCTGCATCGAGCCCTGGCGTGGTTATGCCAGTCCCGCGGGCTTCGACGGTGAGTTCAGTGACAAGCCGGGCCTGATGCACATCGCGCCGGGCGCCGAAGAGAGCCTGTCGTTCCGGATCGAGGTCGGATCGACCTGAGCCCAAACATCTTCTGCAAGGGCAGCCCGCGCTATCGCTATGATGCACGGGATGAGAATTGTGGGGCAATTCATACGCAATCCCTGGAGATCATGACCAATATTGTTTGCGCATCACAACGCGCCTAATATT
>JGI25160J50197_1000476_pt1 | contig 24342 bp, 34 predicted proteins | sample AraplaMF_Cvi_mMS_FD_50197 | JGI IMG/M metagenome (IMG submission 50197)
TCGAGCCTCAGCGTCGGCTATAACACGCGCATCGATGGCAACGCGGGACGGCAGGATGCGCGCGGCGAAGGTTTCGAACTGCGTACCGACTTGTGGGGCGCACTGCGCGCGGCAATGGGCGTGCTTGTTACGACCTTCGGTCGAGCCGGGGCGGCGGGCAAGGTCAAGGAAATGGCCGAATCCGTCGCGCGGCTCACTCACGCACGCGCACAGCACGAGGATGATCTGGCGCAGCTCGCGCAGCAGCACAACGCGCAGACGCTGGACGCGAGCCAGGCGGATGCAGCCAGCACGATCAAGGCACAGAACGACGCCATCCGGGGCAGCAGCGGCAATGCCGGAAACACCGACTTTCCAGAACTCACGCGGCCCGATATTGTGCTCGCGAGCGCAGCGGGGATTGCCACCACCGCGACCGACAGCACGCACATGGCAAGCCGGAACGACCATGCAATCACGGCGGGCCGGGACGTCAGCTATTCGGTAGGTCGCTCGTATCACGTCGCGACAAAGGGCGCGGTCTCGCTATTTGCCTACCAGCAGGGAATGAAATTCATCGCGGCCAAAGGCGCATGGGTCGCACAGGCGCAGAGCGGACCTATGTCGCTGGCGGCACTTGACGACGTGACGATCAGCAGTTCTAACGGGGAAGTTGTCATTACCGCCTCGAAGCGCGTATGGATTGGTGCTGCCGGTTCGTACATTGATATCAGTGGCAACGGCATTACGAACGGCTCGCCCGGGCCGATTCTCGAAAAGACACCTTCATGGGACGTGCCAGGAGCCGACTCGAAGCGCATGTCGCTGCCGGTCTTGCCGGTTACGCCGTTCGCGCAGAACCCTATCAATGTTTATTCGCAGACGTTCGACGTCAGCACGGTGGCCACGAATCTCGGCATCGGTCCACTGCTCGCAAACCAGCCGTATCGCGTCTATCTGGCTGACGGCACGATCCAGCAGCAGGGGATGCTAACCGAAGGTTCAACGGTGACGGTGAACACGTCCGAGTCAACCAGAGTGAAATGCGAGATTGGCGCGGGCGACTGGAATGCAGTTGAGGATGCTTACGATCATCACGAATTCGAAACCGGGGCCACCCAGGCCTGAAACCGCAGTCCTTTGCAACGCGACTTGTCGAAGGTAACAAATGACGCACCAGCATCACCCGTCTCAAACCAAGGCCACAAAAGCGCCGTTCTCACCATACGTGGCAGTGACTTTCGTGTTTCGTGACGTGCTGCAAAAACCGATTGAAGGGCTATCAGTGCGGCTCGCAGCCGGCACGGGTGCGCTGCCAGCGCCCGCTTGGAAATTCGGACCTGACAGCGACGAGCGTCCCGACACTCCAGCTTCGCCCGTGGAGGCAGCACCGACTGCGGGCGGCACGACGGCACCCGAAACCAATTCCTCAGTAGAGGGAGTTACCAACAAGGAAGAAGGCGTAACGGACGCCAGCGGCTATCTCGTGACGATCCGCAATGCGGCCCGTGACCAGCCGATTGACGTACTGGTGAAGAACCGCCGGGGCGACTACGTATGGAAAGCCACCGTCACACCCAAGAAGGACATCAGCGCCTTCACGATTGTCAGCCCCGAGTACCACATCGAAGCGACTACGAAGCTGACGCCCAGGGAGGAATTCGAGCAGGAACTGAACCTTCCCGGTGTCAAGCAGGGCGAAATTATGACCATCGAACGGCTCGTGAAGGAGTTCGGGCCATATATCGGCTGGTCGCAGAAGGTCACCGAACAAGGCAAGGTAAAAATAGACGTGCCAACCCGCAAGATGGAAGTGACTGAAGACAAACAGACGCATAAGAAGAAATCCAAACCCGTAGTCGAACACCATTACAAGGTAGTGGACAATGGAAAGCCCCGAACAATAGTGCTTAACGTGTTGGGTTCGAGATTGAATTACCCTTCTCCAAGCACCTTTTCCGAGCAGCAGTATCAGACGATTGCAACGCAACTGAATGTCGAAGTTGCAGCGATCAAAGCAATAGTTATGCAGGAGTGTGGGGGCATTCCGTTCGAGGAAAACGGCCTGCCGAAAATCCGATACGAGCGCCATAGATTTTATGCGCTCTTGCAGTTACAGCACGAGCGTCAAGAGGCCGAGGCCGTTCAATTAGCTCGCAAACAGGGAGTGAAGAGGAAAGCTATACCGTTTAAGAACCCCTATCCCAAGTATCCCGATTTGTGCTTTCCTAAAGTCGGCGGATATGGTGCCGACGGCTTGCATCAGTATGAAAAACTCACCCAAGCGGCGGAGCTTGATTTTGATCTAGCCATACAGGCGTGCTCTTGGGGTGGCTTCCAGATACTTGCTAATGAATATGCGGCATGCGGGTGTGCCACATCGTTCGAATTCGCGAATAAGTTCATGTCCAGCTCAGACGGTCAAATGAATATATTTATCCTTTTTATGAAAAACGTGAAACCACATGGAGTCACTGCGCTACGTTCTCGTAACTGGGAAGCAGTTGCAGCCGCATACAACGGCAATAGTTGGCGGGAAACCAATCCGGACTACGCTAAAAACCTTGGGGACTTCTATGATAAATATAAGTAGAGCAGTCGCGTTCTTTGTGCAGCTTCTCCTTGTTCAAACAACTTATGCCGCCGGTTCGGCGTTTGTTTTCGATCGTACCGAACTGCTTGCTTTTGATGAAGGTGGCGTTGTGACGGGGTACTACAATGCACAGGGCAAAAAACGATCGTGTGTTTTTCTGTTTGCTCAGAATGGTGCGCAAATGGAGGGACAACCCCAACCGCCGTATTCGGAAACAAAGATACTTACCTACGTACCAGGGGAGGCGGAGTTTTCATACGTCGACCGTAACCAGTTTTTTGATATCACTGGGGAACTCTTTAGAAGAGATGAGACGTGGATAGTCCGTACGGACGAAGGACAGGCAGGCTGTGAAAGCGCGTTGGGTTCATTTACCTCCTTTCCAAAAGACAAAGTTGGGGGCGAAATATTTAATGTCGAAGAAAAAATATCTGCAGTTGGAATTCGCTTGATAACTCGCAAAACCTACTTGCACGATTTTCGAAATGGAAAGTTCGTCGCAAGAAAGGCGTATTTAGCCAAACGGGACGGGGTCATCGTAATCCGGATGCAAGATCAGTTTTCCTATGTCCGGTTCACGGACACACGGGTCGATACGCCGAGTTCAGGGCGTATCACAACTGGTTGGGTCCGCTCAGCCGATCTTGTGAATCCGTTCCCGCAATCGAGCAAACAATGATTGACCTCATCCGACTCGGCGATACCACCAATCATGGCGGTGAGGTCGTCACCGCATCTCAACGGTTGAAGTTTCGCGGGATACCTGTCGCTCGTGTGGGAGACCACGTGAAATGTCGTGAACATCCCGATACGAAGCCAAACGTCATTACGGAAGGCGACGGGGCGATTACCGATCACGGCGTACCCATCGCACGGCACGGACACAAGGCGACGTGCGGCTGCAGCCTGATATCGAGCCTCCTGTGATGTGACCTGCCATGCTCAAACCCTTCGTTATTATCGACAGCACGCCATCAGGTCACTTTGTTGTCAACGGCGACCGGCTGACCGGACACAATGAGGCAATACGCTGCTTCATGTCGCCCTTTGATGCCTGTATCGAAGCGGTCCAGATTGCGACGCCGGACCAGCCCAAGGAGGTCATCCCTGTGTCCTCGATTAACCGGCATGCAATCCGCAACAAGAGTCCCGACCAGATACAGTTCACCGTACATGTCGCGTGGCGGGCGCATCAGTTCAGGATACCGGTGCGGCCATGCGGTCGACCGTTCGCAACCGCGCTGCCCCTGCAAAAGCGGCTCCAGGGAGAATGGATAAGCATGATGCCCGACGCTGAGGCGCTGGCGCATATCGAATCGATCCACGAACGCGCAGGACTGTTCGCCTGGAAAGAGACCGCCCTGGATTTCAGACGCTGGCGACCTGAACGCGTGGCGGAGATGGCGAAACATGCATTACGCGAACTCGCAGGGATCACAACACGACGCAGGTTATTCGACGAATGCGACCAGTACGCATTGTTCGATCCTGAGTTCGGACAGTGGCATTTCGTGCCCGTCGACGGCTGACACAACACACCGCTCTCTTATGGGGACTCCACCAACGATCCCCCTTTGCCGCGCCTCCGGGCGCGGCCTTTTTATTCAAGCCTGCTATCAGACACAGCTTCATGAGGCTGTGCCTTGTGCTTCACCGACATATGCCGCGCGAGGTTCTGGAAGGTCCGGTTGCAGCACGGACAGGCGCCCGTGCGAGCACGGTTCAGCAGCCGTCTGTTCTCGCGCTCGGCGCGGGTCGCACGCACAACCGCGCACTGGTAGTCGTTCGCCAGCTCCGTATTCGAGCGGTTCGCCTTTTCAAGCAATGCCCGTAGCCGGTCCACTTCGGACTCGGTGAAGTGCTGGACGTGTCCAGCCGGACACCAGAACGAGTCACCCGAGCGCCTGAACTGGTCCAGCAGGGATTCCGGCATCGCAAACAGCACGCCGCATTTGCGGCACGACACCGTTTCGAGTGTCACCTGATGCGCGAAAGCATGGCCCATGTCGTCACCCGTTCAGTGCTTGACGTCATCCGAGCCGCGCGAGGCGCGGGTCTTCCGGCGTCGAGCCGACCAGCGCCGAGCGCGCGAGCCGCGCGATATCAGGCAGCACTAGCGCCGACGATGACTTTTCAGCGAGTTCTGCAATCGTCGCGAGCACTTCGCGCAAGCGAGTGACGTCATGCAGTGCGCGGGCGCGCAGATGGTCGGCGTGCATTACCCTTATCTCCCGTTGTTTCAGGTTCATTTCGTCATTCCTTCCGGCACCGATGGCAGGCCGAATACCTCGTCGTACACGAGGCGCAACTCATCGCCGCGCAGCGGGTGCCAGCCGTACCACTGTTCGGCCTGTGCCGCGTAGCGCGCCGCAAAGCGCGCTACTGCCTCGCCGCGGCGGCGCGCTTCCGCGCGTACCTGATCGCCCAAAGTGACGCGTGCGGGCTGCGCGACCACGTAGCGGCGGATAACGTGGTCTTGCCTTTTCATTGCTTGCCGCGAGCAGCTTCCTCTCGAGCCTCACGCTGCGCGTGGACGGTGAACAGGAAACTGCTTAGTGCGTGGGCGCGCGCGATGCTGAAGCACGGGTCGTCATCGACCAGCCAGTCGAGGTAATCGGCCAACCCGTCTGGCTCACGTCCCCGGCGTTCGTCGCACATGGCGGCAAACACCGCGCGCGGCTCCGGCTCAATGTGTTCGGCGCCCAGCCGCAGCACGTGCCGGAAGATGCGCCCGTGCAGGTCGTGCGCGAAGTCATCCGGGCGCATCCAGTTCCATTCGCTCACGGCAAGGTGCTCGCTGCCGCGCAGGATCGCGCGTAGCAGCAGCTGCTCGCCGCGCGTGCGTACATCGTTCTCAAACTCGATCATGGTTTGCCTCCGTTGAAGTCCTGGGAATGCTTCCCGATCCGGTCGCGGCCAGCGCGCGCAGTGCTTCGAGCCCGGCCCGTGTCATCCGCGCCACGTCGCGCGGCGTGAGTTCCGTAAAGCCGACCATCAGCGACGGCGGTAACGGAATGCTGCCGGCCTGCGGTCGCCACAGGTGCAGACAGTGGGGATGGTTGTTCACGTACTCGCGCGACGGATGAAGCTGCATCACCGTCTCGCCGGACTCGAAAAACTGGTCCTTGACCCAGACCATCTCAATCCACATCGGACAGCGCCGTTCCCCCGCCACGGTGATGCTCACGTGATCCCAGCCGCCACCGTCCGATGCGATGGCGTACAACGTCGCGCGCGTCGGCGCTGCAATCAGGCGGAACGCGCCGTTATACGCATCGCCGTCCATTGCCCGTATCCGTCGTGCCTCGAGGTGCGCAAGCGCTTTCATGCTTCCTCCCGCTCCGGTTCCTCGTCGTCCTCGCCCGGCACGCGCGAGGGCACGAGCGCCGCCGCTGCGCCGCTGATCGCTTCGAGCGCACAACGCCAGCGGGCGCGCTGCGCTTCGCTTGCTCGCTCGACACAGGCCCGTCCTGCCGACGATGCAACCGCGTCCAGTGCAATCCTTATCGCCTCGGGCGGCGGCGCGCTTGCAGGGTTCTCCGCGATGCCGTCGAGCAGGTCGAACGCCCATTGCGCGGATGGCACACGCGTGGCGGTCGATGCGAGCGCAGCACGCATGCGTGCCGCGCAGTCGCGGCTCGATGGCAGCGGCGGCGAGTACCTCGCCGCACCCGTCGTGGCCTTCGCCTGCGCCTCAAGCTGCCGCAGCCCATCGCGCACGGTGTCGAGCAGGAAGCGTTCGAGGCGCGCGAGCCACTGCTTCGCGAGCGCGCGGCCTGGCTGGTACGGTGACGCGTCCAGCTCGCACGGCAGCAGGTCCGCATATCCCGCATCGAGCAGCCGTTGCTGTACCGCGCGGTACACCTGAGGCCAGTCGTCCGCGCCAACGTGCGCGCGCACGTCGAGCGTCGCCGTGTAGACCGCGCGACGGCTGCGCACGAGACGCGTCACCGCGTCATTCGCGCCCGCGTCGCCTTCGGCGTGACAGCAGCAGAGCAACGCCTCGCCACGCTTCACGGTGCCCGGCAGCGGGCATGCAAACGCGCTGCACAGACCCCACCGCGCATCACGTCCGTCCGCTGTCTCGCCAGTCGCGTCTGCCGTGTCGTCCATGTCCGCACCCGTCGCCTAGTGCCGCCGAGCCTGTGCCGCCTGAATCCGCGCGATGAACGCCTGTGCGGATTCGCCTGCGCGTGCCTCGCCAATGCCGAGTTCGCGCGCCAGCGCGTTCAGCGCGCCGTGATCGAGCGACCACAGCGTTGAGCCTTCGCGCGTGCCGCCAGCGCGCGGCGGCGCACGCGCGGCGTGCTCCTGGTCCCTCCGGCACCAGTTGCGCCACGTCGCGAACCAGTCGCGCTTGCATGCATCGGCGCCGGCTTTCGCGTGCCAATAGTCGGCGAACTTCTCGCCGGTTACCCGAACCAGAGACGGCGAAAAACCACACTCGTGCGTGGCCCACCGCGCCCATTCGTCGGGCAATGCCCATGCATCGGGCAAGCGCGCACCGCGCGAAGCGCTTTTTTCGCGCGGCTTAAGCAATTGTTCTGGCGAAGACTCAAACCGTAGGGGTTTGGGCTTCGTAGAAGAAGCAGTAGAAGAAGTAGAAGATGAAGAACAGTCAATTGAACCAACACCAATGGGGGGCTTTGGTGCGGGGTTTGGTGATGGTTCCAAGGTGTCGTCCGGTGCGTCGGGCAGCGCAGATTCCGCGCGAACCCTGCGCACGTATTCATCCCGCACCATCCGTGACGAGTACCAGAGTGGCCCCGGCTGCGCCGCAATCAGTTCGACCGGCGTACCATTCCGGCGTCCGGTACGCGGCACGTAGACGAACGCGTCCACGTGATAACCCGCGTCAGCGCCTTTCAGGATTCCCTTTTCGACCAAGCCGAGCAGAGCCGATACCGGGCAATTGACGGCCTGCGCAATTTCTTTCAGAGACCATCGCACAAGGCCGTACTCTTCCTGATCGTGCAGGACGCACATCACGTCGATCCAGATGCCTTTTTCTGCATGCGTACACCGCCGCAGGTTCCCGTTTGCGGTCCAGTCAGCCGGATAGAACTGAAACGAGGGGCGCCTCATGTTCGCGGCCCCCGGATGTCGCGCCAGCAGATACCACAGAAATACTTCAGCGCCCGCTGGCCATCCGGTATGCGCATGCACGCGATTTCCATCGCGTCCTCAACCGCGCAGGCGGGCATCTGCCGTATAAACCGTCTCACTGACTCGCGAAATATCGGCGTGAACTGGCAATCGTTGAAGCGGGATCGGAAGATCGCCTCGACCGACGCAATCGCTTTTTCTTCGCCCATGCGAATTGAGCGTAGAAGCTTTTCGTATGCGCGAGTCTGTTCTTGCAATTCGCGACGAATTTCTGCTCGCTTCAGGAGAGAGACGGGAGCCTCGGTCAGCAACCCGGCGGCTTTGCCACGATTACAGTCGAAACACGCAGTAATCAAGTTGTCCGGATCGTTGCCACCGCCCTTGGCAACGGGCAGGACATGATCGACTTCCAGCACCACAGCTGGAGGCGTCGCGCCGCGATACTGGCACGTGAACGCGTCGCGCTTGAATACCGTGAATCGCGCTCGCTTGCTCAGCGGCTTGCGTTCCGCAGCGCCCACAGCAGTGCAAACGGACAGCGAATCCATCGTCAGCACTCAGTCGAAGGTTGCGGGCAACGGCGCTACTCGCAGCAGTGCGCGGCCGCGCACGTCGAGTTCGCGCAGTTGCGCGAGCCGGGCGAGAATGCGCGTGCGCGTCGATTCGGCATCGTGCAGTGCCACGCGCATGGCGCGTTCATAGTCGGCCAGCGTGACAATGTGCATGTTGCGGTACTGCACGGGCGCAGACTGGATACGCGCGTCACGCGCGCCATAGTCGAACTGCGAGGCTGACAACATGAACGCCTCCTGCAAATTGGAAAAGGCATTCTGGACATTAGAACGCACGTCGTTATCAGTCAAACAGGCGACGACATGCGCAAACAAATTTGAATTGTTCTTTAGAGTTCGTTAGTGTTCCTTTGAGTTCAAGCTATCCAATAGGACAGCACTTTCAATCGGTTTAGAACCCATACTGGACGTGGCTTTGCCCTGATTGTGATGTCTGAAATCCGCTGTCACGATTGCGGGTTAAAAACACATGGCATATGCAATGCAGAAAGTCGCCGCGCCAGAATAGACCGGGCTATGCGGGAGAGTGCGTGTTGCCCCTGCCGTGCCCTAATCGGGCGAATATTGCGCATCAGATATATCTCCGCTGTTCCATTATCAGTAGCGTGTACTGACAGCCTCCGCAGTCGCCGTCCTAATCTTCCATACCGAAACAACAGCAGTTCCTGGGCGAAATCATGGCGGACAAGGACGACCGGCGCACCCTGATTGGCGGCAGCGACGCGGGCGCAGCGCTCGGCCTGTCGCCGTGGAAGACCGCGCGCGAGCTGTGGTACGAGAAGCGCGGCGAACTACCCCGCAAGGAACTGGACGCCGAGCGCGTGCGCTTCGGCATCCTGCTGGAAGACACGATTGCCGGTGAGTTCGCACAGCGCAACGGCTACAGGCTGCGCCGCCAGCGTGCGCTGGTCCGTCATCCGCGTTATCCGTTCATTGGTGCGCACATTGACCGCCGTATCGAGGGCGAGCGCGTCGGCGTCGAATGCAAATGTGTCGACGCGTTCGCATTCCGCTCCGACGAGTGGGGACACGATTTCACCGACTGCGTGCCGATGCACTACCTCGTGCAATGCGTGGTCTACATGGCGGTGCTCGACTTCGAGCGCTGGTACCTGGCCGCTCTGGTCGGTGGCAACACCTTGCGCACCTATCTGATCGAGCGCGACACCGAGTTCGAGGCGCTGGTGCTCGACGGGCTGCGCGAATTCTGGCAGCGCGTCGAAAGCGGCGAGCCGCCGCCGTTCGACTATGACCATCCGACCACGCCTGCGCTGATGAGGCGGCTGTACCCGGGCACGGACGGCGGCGTGGTCGCACTCGATGATGCCGTGCAGTCGTGGCACGAGGTCCGCATCGAAGCCGACGCAATGGCGAAGCGCTATACAGCCGTCGAAAAGACCGCACGGCTGCACATTCTCGAATGCATGGGCGACGCCGGTATCGGACAACTGCCGGGCGGTGGCGAGTACCGGCGCACGATGGTCGAGCGCAGCGCTTATGACGTTGACGAAACCGAATACGTGCAGCTTCGTTATTTCAAGCCGCGAACCAGAAAGGAACCCGCATGAGCGACGACGCACTGGCGGCGCGACCGCACTCCCTCAATCCGTTCGGGGCAGATGAACGGCCCGCAGGCGGCGCACTGGCTGCCGCCGAGCAGACGCGCGCTGTGACCGAGGTCCAGGCGGCGCTGCTGATGGCGCGCATGCAGCCACGCGACCCACGCCGCGCGATGGACCTGATCCTTCGGGACTGTCTGCGTCCAACCCTTGCGGAAAAGGCCACGTACCAGTACGCACGCGGCGGCACCGCGATACAAGGCCCGTCGATCCGGCTTGCTGAAGTGATCGCGAAGCGCTGGGGCAATCTCTGGTGCGGTATCCGCGAACTCTCGCGCCAGCATCACGTGTCGGAGTGCGAGGCGTGGGCGTGGGACCTGGAAACCAACACGCGCGACGTGCGAGGTTTCAGCGTGCCGCACTGGCGCGACCGAAAGGAAGGTGGTGGCTACTTCGTCACCGACGCGCGCGACATTTACGAAGTGGTCGCGAACGCCGGGCAGCGGCGCAAGCGCTCGGCGATTCTCGCGCTCATTGATGGCGACGTGATCGAGGCCGCCGTTGCACAGTGCGAGCAGACCCAGGCCGCCTCGCTCGACATGGACGACGCATTCATTCCGCGCATGCTCGCGCGCTTCGCTGAGGTGGGTGTGACACAGGAACACATCGAGAAGCGCATCCAGCGGCGAATTGCGTCGCTCACGCCCGCACAGGGTCTTGAGCTGCGGCGCATTTTCAATTCGCTGGCGGACGGCATGAGCACGCCGGGTGACTGGTTCGAAAACGTGGGCGCCCCCGCCACGACAGCCGCCGCGTCCGGCGCAGGCTCGCGCACGGCAGCGACTAAGGAACGTATCCGCCGCCGCAAGACAGCGAAAACACCACAAACAACAGACCCGCCCGGCGCGTCGCCGGAATCGGGCCAGGAGACGACGCAAGACGGAGACGGCGCGGGCAGCGCCGACGGCAGCAATGAACCCGCTGCGTGAATCAGGCCTGGAACGTGACAGCGTGCGCCTGCGCTGGCGCCACCTGCCGCCCGCTGCACAGGTCGTCGCCGTCCTTCTCCACGTGCTGGTGATCGTGCTGCTGATGCTCGTCATTGCGACGGGCGCGGCGGCGGTGGTCTGGATGATCCGGCACATCACTCCATGAGGTGCATACACCATGTTTCCGACACTCGAACAGTTGCTGTCGATGGATACACAGGACGTTTTCGATCATGTCGCGCGACACCTGCTGCGGCAGGGCCGCCGCTGCATCGGACCGGAAGGCTATTGCCGTTATCGCGGCATCTATGACCCGAGCGCGTGCGCGGTCGGTGCACTGATCCCGGACAGCCTGTATGAGCACTGGCTCGAAGATAACAGCCTGCGCGGCCTGATCGTTGATCTGCAGGTGCACGGCAACGGCCAGCATCGCATGCTGGCCGGATTCCTTGGCCAGCACTATCCGCTGCTGCTCGCGTTGCAGGCGCTGCACGACAACGCGACCGACTGTACAACCGAATGGCCACGCGGGCTGCGCGGCATCGCGCATGCACTGGGTCTTTCTGCGCGCGTGGTGGACGGTGAAGCGCGGGCGGAACCGGCACAACCGGCGGGCGGTGGCGAAATAGCTTTCGAGCTTTTCCTAGTGCGTATCCGCATGCAGGCCGAGACCTGCCTGTCCGCGTACATCGTGCCATCTGTCCCGCTGGCGTCGAATGACGCCGTGTTCCATGTCCTCGCGTAGCCGTCGCGAGCACGAACGGATAGTGGCCGCCGCCGATACGGCGGCGTTGCCGCATGACGTCGAGTGGTTTGAAGCGGACTACGGCCGCACGTGTGACGTTTGCGGCGCGCGGCCCTGCGTGACCGGGCTGCGGCGCGGACGGGTCGTGTACGCGTCGCGACGTTGCGGCGCCTGCACGTTTGGCAATGAGGCGTGCGCCGATCCGGCGCACTGGTAAGCCGATGATGATGCCCGACGAGACCGACGACGACACCATGCAGGACGTGGACGGCGAGCCGCGTGAGAGCGGCGTGACTGACCCCTCGCGGGTGCTGTCAATCAGCGCGTTCTGCCGGCGCTACCGGATCGGGCGCACGACCTATTACAAGCTCCAGCGCGAAGGCCAGGGGCCAGAAGAAACGCGCGTATCGAACCGGAAAGTGTTCATCACGCTGGCGGCTGCGCTCACGTGGGAAACGGCACATCGCCGCGTGAGGAAATAGTGTCCGTCCGGGTTCTCATCCGCAGAGACACTAAGAGATTGCTTTCAAAGGTCGCATCTTGATGCGCGCGATCGCTTGACCAATTAGTCTCTCAGACCACAAGTCGCGAGATCAGATATCGTCATCTGCGATGATGTCATCAAGGACTTCGTCAACACCGTATACCTTCTCCGTCAGAAGTGAGTAAAGCTCCGTGAACGATGCTCTTGCCTCCCTTGTGCCGATTTCAGAATCTTTATAGACGACCATCTCCACATCGTCCCAATTTCCATCGCGAGATGCCAAACTCCTCACAGATTCGTCACCGGGATAGAACCACAAAACATGTTCATCGTCTCGGCGAGCCATAGACCAACGGTATTTCCTTTTGTATAGAAAGAAAATCTCATCATTCCCTCTCGTGACTTCCGTTATGAATTTGCTATTGGAAATCATGGCATTCACTGCTTGCACGATTTTACTCATCACCGTTTCCCACATTAAAATCGACGTTGGCAACTTGAATATTTTTCAGCTGCTCACGAAGCTCACTGACAATTGAACGCTTGGCAGGCTCAGTAAGCTTTTTGCCGCTCGCCAACGACTCAATTTTGATCGTCAAACCAGACAGCGCTTCTGACAAACGTGCGTTTCCACGAATTTGGCCAGAAATTTCGTGAAGAATGTTTCTGATTTCTTGTGCTTCGGCCGGTTCATTCATATTGTATTCATTAAGCCGTTCCAATTTTTCTCTAAGCTCAGAGAGCGTGGTCTGAAAAGAATACGCAAGCAAAAGATTAATCGCGGCCGATATTTTCTTTCTGTTCGAAAAAAAGACATAAATTGCCAAGGCGGAAGCAACCAGCACGACAAAGTTTGTGACGTCGGCTAAAATGTCTGCGTATGGTTTAATTTGTTCCATGCTTATCTGATGATTTTAATAGCAGCGCGAAAGCTATGGCCCTATTCGAGAGCGATTTCGCAGTATAGCGGGATATCACCGCGCTTGAGAAGATTACACGATTGCTCGGTACTAAGTGCAGGATCGGCCACACGACTTGCGGAACGTGCGACGAGTAGCCGTGTTGCTCCGGTCTGCTCTCGATGGATATCCGAACGCGACTGACTAGATGGTATCGACCGCGCTACCAATGTTAGATGCGCGCTGAGTGTGTTGCCACCGTTCGTCAATCTGTGCGTTCTCCCGCTGCTACGGAATGGAGCGGAGACCTAATATGCGCACCAGCGCGAATTTGATGGGCTGGAAGCAACGCGGGGGTCGGACCGAAAGGTCTTCATCACGCTGGCGGCCGCGCTGGCGTGGGGGAAAGCGCATGGCAGAAACCAAAGATAGCAGACTAGATCGCTTGCGCAGTTGTGCATGTGGCAGCCTCCTGATGCCTTGCAGCCTGTCGGGCCCGAAGCGCGGACGGCGCGCGTTGCCCCAACCACTAGCCATGTGAAAAGGACACTATAATGCGTGCCACGTATGTTAATTGGGGTCATGCGATGCGAAAGACCTATCATTTTGCACGCCGCCATGCTGGCGAAATCGCGGCTATCTTGAGCGCACACAGATTTTCCAATCCTGTTTTTGTCGAAGAATATGCAAAAGATTACGACTTAACCATAGGCGGAAGTCCTGTCGGTAAGCCCACACTTCTGGATATGGGCGCGATCCTCAACGAACTCGAGGCGCTGTTCAATGCTCGCGTCCAGTTCGTGACAACAAATTCCATTCCCAACGAAATGCAAAAGCTGGTAAAGCCGCTTGTGGAGGAGGACCACGGTGCGTAACGGACGTCAATTGTGCCAGGATATTCTGGATTCTGCGAAGCAGGTTATTGATTACGCTGCGCCGTCGTTCACGGCTTATGATGACTTTACCGACGCGGCAAAGAGCGCAACGGTGGACCTCCACGAAGGCCGCATGATCTTGAAGGCTAGCGGGCGGCCGTTTGAATATGCAAGAGATAGCATTGTCGATGCGGTGTTGTACAGGCTTTGCGTGATTGGTGAGGCAACAGGCGACCTGCAGGATTACAACTCCCCACAGATCATTCAAGCCGGTTTTGGTGACATTATGCTGACGCTTAGCGGGTTTCGTCGCATGCGTGACCTATTGATCCATCAACACTGGAAAGTTGATCTAGGGATCGTTTGGAATACGATTGAGACCGATGTTCCTGCACTGCATAAGCGTGTTGCCTTGTTGTATCCACACTTCGCGAAGTAGCCACGACAGGAATACGATCTATGCACATCAGTTCTCTTACGGTACTTGCGTTCTACATAAACGGCGCGGTCGACGCTGGCAATCACACCAGTTTTGAGGAAATGTACAGCCAGATAGAAGCCGGGACCGTCTTCGAATACTTGAAACGCAATGTCCAACGGATCGATCTCAGTATGCTTTCGGCTGCGGACCGAAACGAACTGACTGAAGAGTGGCAACGAATCGCGAACGCAGTCAGTGCCCGACGGAAATTTGCCGTGGAGCACAACGGCTATTGTTTGTTGCTCGCTTATGTAATTGAAGGCATACAGCAACGTACAGAAAAAATGGACTGAATAGCACCGCGTGGTCGGTACGTACGATCTCGGGCACGCGGTACAGCTTGCAAATCAGGCCGCGTCGGCCGCCGTGCCCGCGTTGGCGGCTGGCGCGACGCTTGCGACCTTCCCGACGTGACTGTCGGCCATGCGAGCCTTGCGCTTCTCAAGTTTCGCCATAGCTTCGATCATGTACTCGGGGCACAGATGCGCATAGCGTTGCGTCATGCGCGTGTCGGTATGGCCGAGCAACTTGCTCACCGCGTAAAGCCCGACGCCCTCCTGCACCAGGTGCGACGCGAATGTATGGCGCATGTCGTGCCAGCGGAAGCCGTCGAGCTTCGCCTCTTTGCGGACGGTGGGCCATGCCCTGATTTCGCGGAAGGGATTGCCGAGCGCGTTGGCGAACACATACGCCATGCTGTGCGTGTTGCGGCTCTGTGCCTTCCAGTGCGTCAGTATGTCATGCACTTCCTGAACCATCGGCACATAGCGCAGTTCGTCGGACTTCGACGTATCGGGCATCACCTTGATAAGCCGGTTGTCGAGGTCGATGGCGTGCCATTGCAGTTGCAGCAGTTCACCGCGACGGAGGCCCGTCAGCGACGCGAGCAGCACGACCGGCTTGACGAAATCCATGTAGGTCGCGGTCCGCGGCGCGAGGTGACGACTACGCAGGTCGCTCGCCGTCATCTGTTCGCGCTCGCGGCGCAGCGTTGTCTCGCGCGCGTCGAGCGCGGCGCGCAGCGCGAGTTCTTCAGTGTGCGTCAGATAGCGCTCGATACCTTTCGGCTCGCGAAATTTCTTGAACCCGTTCATCGGGTGTTCGCTGGTCAGCACGCCTTTCTCGATGGCGTGTGAAAACAGCCCGCGCAGCGCGGTCATCTTGCGGTTGAGAGTCGATTTGGAAACAGTCTTGAGCGCGGCCGCGAGCCACGTCTCGAAGTAACCGGGCGTGACCTCATCGAGCGGCGTGTCGAGCAGGTCGGCAAAACCCTGTTCGATGATGTAGACGGTGCGCGCCCAGTTGTCGCTCTTGATAACCAGATGCGGCGTATAGCGGTCCGCCAGATACCGGCGCACGGTCGGCATGCCCGCTGTTTTCTGCGCCGCGAGGCGCAATGCCTTGCGCTCGGCGCGACGCGTGTCGGTGTCGGACTGGTGATCGACCGTCTGCGCGAACGCACGCGCATGTTCGCGGGCCTGCGCGGGCGTGTCCTGCGGGAAGCGGGCGATGACCTTGCGCGGCTGCTTGCCATCCGGCGAGCGCCAGCGGTAGGTGTAAGCGATGCTGCCCGATGGCGTGACCTTGACGCCGAACCCGGCCATGCGGATATCGCTGAACTCCTGGTAGCCGCCTGTCGGCCTGATCGATTTGAGAAACGCTGCCGTGATTTCGATGCGCTTGCTGCGGGCCATGTCGGGGTATCCTCGCTGGAAAGTGTTGTCCGGTTGTTGCTGGTCGTAGGGCACGTTAGGGCACAAACCCAAACGAACCCTAGCGAACCGTAACGAACACTTTATGGCCTAAATCCCTGATTTCACAGGGTTTAGGATACTCCAACGAACCCCCGCGAACAGTAGAAATTCCCCGCACAGGGGCGACGCGTGAAGGGGTACGTCATTACGCGGATGCCAGCGCAAACACAAGCAAACCAAACCAAACCGGCAACCCGCAGACGTCAGCGAAAAGGCTACCAAACCCCTCCGCCGTCGCAGACAAAAAAACTCAGAAGTTATGCTTCAGCCCAACAGTCACAGACACCTGCTTATCTGTAGTGGAATTCGGCAGATTAGGAATCTGCGCATAATTCACGCTCTGTCCGGTGACAGGATCCGTCCCAATCCCACTGCCAGCGGCTTTCTGAAAAATCCCAACCGCATACAACGTCGTCCGCTTCGACAAGCTATACGTCGCCCCAAGATTGACCTGATGAAATTTCGGCGACCCGCTAACATCGGTTTTCATCGAGTTATAGATATACGCCGCACCCAGCGTTAAAGCCGGCGACAACGCATAAGTCGCATTCACCTCGACGATATCGAACCGCACATCCGCGCCTTGCGGCAGTGTGGCGCTCGCAAAATACTGGCTATCGTCGAGCTTCGTGTGGGTATAAACGAGGCCGAAAGTCGCCGCTCCGAACGCGTACGAACCGCCAACACCCACTGCCTTCAACGAATGCGCATTCTGCAACTCGCAATACATCGCAGTCGGATTCGAACACGCGAAATCGCCGATATAACCCTGCTCACCACCCAACGCAGCATCGAGCGGATTGTTCAGATCGAGATAACCGACGCCGAACGAGAACGGCGCATTGTTATAGCTCGCTGAAACGGCCCAGCCACGCTTCTGCGAAAAATCACCCGCTACGCCGCCCAGCGAATACGTGCCGCTCACGGAAAAGCCCGCAATCGTAGGACTCACATACTGCACTGCATTGTTCAGATTAAGCGCGGCATTCAGATTATCGACATCGCCGATATGCGAGCCATACAACGTAGCCCACGCATTGCTCGAAGCGTACGGCGCGAGCGCATTCGTGTACGAGTCGAACTGGCGGCCGAATGTCAGCGTGCCGTAATTCTCGTTGGTCAGGCCGACCCACGCGTTCTGGTTGAACAGCGTGCCGCCCTGCACGAAACTACCACTCCCCGTAAAGAAGCTGTTTTCGAGCTTGAAGGTCACCGACGTACCGCCGCCAATGTCCTCACTGCCCGTCAGCCCGAAACGCGAAGGCGCGGAGTTGCCGCCCGTGAACTGAAAATTGTGTCCACCGCCGACACTGCCGTCCGCATGCGTGACCTGCTGATTGTTCGTGTACGTAATGCCCGCGTCGACATCGCCGTATAACGTCACGCTGCTCTCCGCGTGCGCAATGCCGGGCGTCGCGATCGTCGCCAGTGCGCCGGCGAGCGCGGCCACCGCCGCCGCGATGGTGCGCGGCGTCGTCCGATGTTCCATGTCTCTTCCCCTTTGTCTTGTGCGTCTGCTTTGCGCGCGTGCGATCCGGCTGCCTTGCCGATGGGCAAGGCAGCGTGCGGCCGCTTACGCGTAATTGATCATCACGGACTTGCTTTCCGTGTACTGGTCGATGACCGCGCGTCCCAGCTCGCGGCCAAAGCCCGATTGCTTCATGCCGCCGAACGGCATCGCGTTGTCGAGCAGCGAATGGCAATTGACCCACACCGTGCCCGCTGCGATACGCGGAATCAGCTTGTGTACCGCCGACATGTCGTTCGACCAGATGCTCGCGCCGAGACCATACGGCGTGTCGTTGGCGAGTTGCACGGCGCTGTCGATATCGTCGAAGGGCATCGCGACCAGCACCGGCCCAAAAATCTCTTCGCGCACCACGCGCATCGTATGGTTCGTATCGACCATCACAGTCGGCTCGACGAAGAAGCCCGGCTTGTCGATGAGCTTGCCGCCCGCAGCGGCGCGCGCGCCTTCCGAGAAGCCCGAGTCGATATAGCCGCACACGCGCTCGCGCTGTTTCGCGGACACGAGCGGGCCGATCAGCGTCGACGGGTCCATGCCCGCGCCGACCTTCAGGCTCTTCGCAATCTGCGCGACACCGTCGATCACCTTGTCGAATACCTTGCTGTGGATATAGACGCGCGAGCCCGCCGTGCACACCTGGCCCGAGTTGAAGAAGATCGCGTTGGCGACGCCCTGCGCAGCCTTGTCGATATCGACGTCGGGCAGCACGATCACGGGCGACTTGCCGCCCAGTTCGAGCGACATGCGCGTCATGTTGTCGAGCGCCGCGTGACCGATCAGCTTGCCCGTCTGCGTCGAACCCGTGAACGCGATCTTGTCGATGCGCGGATCGCGCGACAGCGCCGCGCCCGCCGTATGTCCATAACCCGTGACGATGTTGACGACGCCTTCCGGATAACCCGCCTCGCGGATCAGTTCGCCAAGGCGCAGCGCGGTGAGCGGCGTGTCTTCAGCGGGTTTCAGTACGACGGTGCAGCCGGTCGCGAGCGCAGGCGCGAGCTTCCAGGCGGCCATCAGCAGCGGGAAATTCCACGGAATGATCGCGCCGACTACGCCGACGGGTTCCTTGCGCGTGTAGGCAAACACTTCGCTGTCCGGCATGTACGGCATGCCCGCATCGATCACGCTGCCTTCGATCTTCGTCGCCCAGCCCGCCATGTAGCGGAAGCATTGCGCGGTCATCGACACATCGAGACCTTGCGCGACCATCACTGGTTTGCCGTTGTCGAGCGATTCGATTTCCGCCAGTTCGCGCGCATTCGCTTCGACGAGATCGGCGAGCTTGAGCAGCAGACGTTCGCGGTCGGTGGTCTTCATCGTGCGCCACGGGCCGGCGTCGAATGCGCGGCGTGCAGCGGCGACGGCTTGCTGCACGTCGTGCTCGTTCGCTTCGGGCACGCGCGTGAGCACGCTGCCGTCGGCGGGATTCACGACGTCTATCGTGCGGCCCGACGATGCATCCGTCCACTCCGCGCCGATCAGCATCTTCTTCGTCTTTGCGATGAATGCTTGTGTTGCGGCGAGCAGCGGGAAGGTGTTGTTCGTCTCCATGTTCGATTCCTTTGATTGGGGATGTTCAGTAGCGGTCCGCGACGCCCTTGATGCCGCGCTCGTGCAGATCGCGGATCAGTCCGGCGCGTACGGTCGCGACATCGGAGTAAGCGGGGCGGCGGTGGACGGAGACTTCAGCGGCTGTGTAGGGCTTGAAGTCTTTCGGCAACGCTTCGTGGTTCATCGTCGTCATCAGCCAGTTCAGCACGTCAGCGAGCTCCTGATCGGAGAGCGCCGAGTTCGATGCGCCCGGCACACGCATCACGTACTCGCGCCCGGCGGGCAGATGCTCGAAGTAGCCAAGCGAGTGCGCGAGCGGCGGCACCTTGCCGGGAATGCCGCCACCCGTTGCCGTGTGACAACCCATGCAGTTGAGCACCCAGTGCTGCTGCGCGAGCGAAGCGTCGGCGCTGCTTTGCGCATTGGCAGGCGAGGGCGGCACGACCGTCGCGGCGCACGCGATGAGCAGCATCGACATGCGCCGCGCTGCGTTGATCCACAGCGTGGCCGCTGAAGCCGCGCGCGCGCCGCGCGCGGGCTGATGCGTGGACACGCGGTCGCCGGCACGAGACACGCGGGCGGCGTTCATAGGCCGAGTCCTTTGATGACGACGGCGCGTTGCGAATGGACAGCTGAGCTGTCCGTGCTCTGCGCGCGGGCCGCCTTGATGTCGGCGGCGGTGAACGGCTTCGCATCGCCGTGCTGCGCGTTCAGATCGAACACGACGTAGTTCAACACCTGCGCCAGGTCTTCGTCGCTTGCGCTTGCGAAGCTCGGCATCTTGAAGTTGTAGCTCTTGTCGTGAACCTTGATCTCGCCGAACATGCCGTGCACCACGGTCGATGTCAGTTGCGCGCGGCCCGGCGCCGTGGTCGAGTACTTGCCCGGATACTCGGTCAGCGGCGGCGCGAGTCCGTCCTGGCCCTTGCCGCCTGCCTGATGGCACACGGCGCACTGCGCGTCGAACATGCTCTTGCCGGCGGGGTAGTGCACGTTCTGGGCATGCGCGACGCCCGGCATCGCCAACGACGCAGCCGCCGCAAGGCAGGCGGCCGCGATTTTTCCAGCGTGATTCACTTTCATTGCTTTGCTGCTCCAAGCAGGACCGAAACCGAACAGTGATAGTTCGAATTGCCGTTCGCCATACACCAGTTGATGTCGTTGTCGAGCGACAGCTTGTAGAGCGGCTTCTCGCGTTCGTTGCGGTTGCAGAAGCACTTGCCGCACGAGGTTTTGCCGCAGCAGTCGTTGTACGAGACGATGTAGTCGGTGCCGTCGTGCGGATTGCGGCAGGTGCCGATCCACGTGATGGGCGAGGGCGTCGTGCCCGGCGGGCAGCTGCTCGACGTGCCGCCGCAGCAGCTGCAAAGCCAGCCGTCGATCGCGCAGTACTTCCAGTAATCGCAGCTCATCGGATCGTCGCTGGCGCCCGATGCCGCAGCGCCTGATGCGCCCGACGCAGCCGACGCCGCATCGGCTGCATATGCCGTGCGATCGACGGGCAGCAGCGGCAACATTGCCGAGCCGACAAGCACCTTGCCGAGCTTCGCCATCGCGCTGCGCCGCGAACTGCGCTGCGCGACGCTGCGCGCCGACTTCTCGAACAATGAATCAAAAACGCCCATGTGATTGTTCTCCGCTCAGGTTGTTATCGGTTCGGCACTTATGCGTGTTGCTCGTGCTGCTCGTGGCGATGATCGCCGTGCACGAACTCCTGCAGCGACGCGACGCCGCGTTCCTTCGCTTCGAACAGGCTTTCCAGATGCTCGCGCGTGTTGACGAGACCCTTCGCGCGCACCTTGCCGCTGTCGTCGAGCAGCACGGCATACGGCAGCTTGCCGATCTGATACGCCATGCCCAGTTCCTGCGAGAGCACATACGGGAAGCGATCGAGGTTCTGCTTCTGCGCGAAGCGCTGGTGTTCGGCGAGATCGCCGTCGCTGGCGAGCACGATGTTCACGGGCGTGGTTTCGCCGGGCGACGATTCGCTCGATTGCAGCGAAGGCAGCAGCGGCAGCAGCTTCTTGCAGACGGGGCACGTCGGCGACAGGAAGAACAGCAGCGTGGCCTTGCCTTGCGCGTCCATACCGCCAACCTTCACGTTCTGGCCGCGAATATCGGACAGTTCGAACGTCGGTGCGATTGCGCCGACAGCGGGGCCCTTGTCGATCATCAATGCGCCTGCGGGCATGATGCGTTCGTACAGAATGCCGACCTGGCGAACCAGCGCGAGACAGATCGCGCCGAGCGCGAGTACGGCGATCCACAGGAGCGCGGTGGAAACGGTGAGAGCGGTTTGCATCATGAATTCCTCAAGTGAGAGAGGCGCGGCACGTTGGCCAGCAGCACATCGAAAGTGAGCAGTGCGCAGACGATCAGCAGCACGGCGAAGAAGAGCGTCAGGTAGTCGAACCACACGATCGAACGCGTCGCGGGTTCGATGAACGCGGTCGCGGCGAGGGCGGCGAGCAACATGGCACGCGCGACATGGAACCAGCCGATACCGCGCGGTGCATTTGCTTGCGTTGCCGCTTGCGTCGCGGCAAAGCCAGAGCAGCCGCAGTCGATATCGGTGTGGCCACGCAGGATGTTGAACGCGAGCCCCGCCGCGAACGCGAGCAGCAACGCGACCAGCACGATTGCGCCGATCACGCGCGTATCGGGGAACAGCAGCGCGGCGGCGCCCACCGTTTCCGCTACCGTGATCGCGATGGCGGCGGGCGCCGTCAACGCGTCGGGCAACAGGCGGTAGTCGCCGAGCGCCTGACGGAACGCGGCAGGGCGCCGCCATTTGGCGACGGCGCCGAGCAGCACGACAATCGCCGTGCTGGCTTGCGCGCCCGTCGCGAGTACAGGATCGAGCATCATGTCGGCCTCACGGATTGACGAGCAGCGACGACGTATTGCCGACCTGCTTTTCGACGTGCTGCAGCTTGCCCGTGCGTGCATCCATCACGACGAGATCCGACGTGCCCGTGATGCCGTAGAACAGCGGCTTGTCGTCTTCGCTGACCTGGATCGATGCGATCGGATCGATCTTCTGCTGCGACAGATCCCAGCGCGCGATGCGCTTTTTCGTCTGCAGGTCGTACACCCAGACTTCCGTGCCCGGGTCCTTGTGCGAACCGTCTTCGCCCTTGTGCATCGCGACGTAGTAGCGATGCAGCTTCGCCTGCACGGCCGTCTGCTGCAAGCCGCCGGGACGCCATCCTTCGGCGCGTTCGGCATCCGTCAGCAGCGACCACGGCTTGCCGAACACCGGCTTGTCGCCGCGGAAGTCGGCGGTGCGCACCATGCCGTGGAAAGTCGTGAACAGATAGCCGCCCTGATACGGCGACGCATTGATGTACGCGGGGTCCTTGTCGACGTCGATGAACGCGTCGGACATGACGCGCTTCGTTTCCTTGCCGTTCGCGTCGAGCGTCACGGTGAGCGCCTTGCCGCTTTCGCACAGACCCGTGAAGCGGTCGTTACCCGACGGAAACGCGAGCACGCAGGCCGCCATGTCGATCTCCGACAGCACCTTCTTCGATGCGACGTCGATCACCGTCACCGATGCGGCGGGCGTGATGTTCGTCACGTACAGACGCTTGCCGTCCGCGCTGAATGTGGTGTTGTACGGCGACGGCACATGCTGGCCGTGCTTCGGCGGAATCACGATTTCGCCCGTGTGATCGAGCGTTGCGTTGTCGGTCAGTTCGACGACGTCGGTGCGCGTGCCGTGCGAGCCGCGCGCGAAGTACGTGGTCGAGACGAAGCTCGTCTTGTGATCCGGCGAGATCGCGAAGCCCGGCGCAAAGCCGGCGTCGATCTGGCCGAGCAGCTTCTTCGCATCGGCGTCGTACAGGTAGACGCGTGCGTCCGTCATCGACGGCATCGAAATATCGACGACGAACACTTCATGCGGATGCCACGCGGGCAGCTTCTGCACGGTGAGGTCTTCGGGCTTTTCGATTGCGTGCGCGCTGCCGATGCATGCAGCAGCAAATGACAGCGTCGCCGCGATGGACGCGGTTCGTCGCCTTATTCTCATGTCGCCTCCGGTAGAGATTCACGTTGTGTGGGGCGACTGTAGATCGACGAAAAATCGGGCCAACGCCGAAACCGGCAAGCCGTGCGTGCCGATTTGGGATATTGGTAGTCTTGCTGAAAGGGATGTAGGGCGGGTGTTGGGTTACGCGCGGTGCGGCTGTCGGGGGTTAGGGTTTGTTGCTAGGAGCAAAAATGGGGCTTGCTTTCGTGAAAACGTGGCATTTCGACAAGATTGTGCCCCCGTGATTCTCCACAGCATGAAAAGTCGGCCTGTTACCCGCGCCGTTGCTGGCGGACATCAACTGGAGCAAATTGACTTGCGTGTCGAACGTACTGCGACTTTCGATGGTTGGATGAGTCAATCAACCAGGAATGCAGAATGAATGTGCTTACTTTCTTTTCATAGGGCAGGAGTCGGCGATGTCTGCGCAGGAGGCATTTGTCCGGTCTCAGGGGCCATCAAAAGCTCTGAGTTGCGCGAAACGTGCATCCTCCGTCGGATGTTTGGAGCCCGAACAGATGGTCGAAGGGGACATTCACATCGCGGCCGCCAATTGTTGCGGTTGCCCATTGCACGGAACTGGCACGCAAATGGTTGGTCCGCGTGCGAATCCCGCTGCAGGTGCTATGCAAACATCTCGGCCATTGCCGACGTTCGGCGATGGGAGCCGTGCGTCGGCTCCAGGCTGGTTTGCTGCCATTCGTAACCTGGCGTCGGCGAACGACACTTTTCACTATCGATGAGTGAGTCTTGCCGACCCGAAGCGGTCAGTGGAATTTGCTCGCAGCGGTCATTCGGCCATAGGATTTTGGCGTTGGAAACATTTCTAGCCTTTCTCACCCGTGCACCGTATCCGGCACTTGTTTACTCACGCGTAGCGACGGACTCAGACGCTACGGCGCAGACCAAGAGGCGCACTCGAGGTTCTGCATCTCGCGGGATCGTTGAATCGGATCGGCCATCTCCCGCCCGACGGTTTGCGAAGTTGAATTAACTCGGATCGTTTTCAGGCAACCAACCCTCCTCGATCCGCTTTATCAGCATCGTGTCATTCCAGGAGCCTCGAATGGGGAGCTTTCGCTGCTCATCGGTAATCGAACCGACGCGCCATTCCTTCTCACCATCCCACAACCACCAGTCGACCACTTTCCCGACGGCAGGATCGACAACGCCAGCCCGGAACACCGGGACGTC
>JGI25160J50197_1000478_pt1 | contig 24322 bp, 23 predicted proteins | sample AraplaMF_Cvi_mMS_FD_50197 | JGI IMG/M metagenome (IMG submission 50197)
GTGGTCAGCACCCGCGCATCCGCCTGATCCAGGGCCTGCGAGGTGTACGGGTCCCACACCGCCCAGGCAGCCACCTTCCCCCGGGTGAACGCGGCGAGGGCGTCGGCCGGCTGAAGGTAGTTGAGCGTGACATCCTTCGGCGTCAGCCCGGCCTTCTTCAGCGAGGCGATGAGCTGGTAGTGCGCCGAACTGCCCTGGGCCACGGCGATCGACTTGCCCTTGAGCTGCGCCGGCCGCTTGAGCGGCGAGCCCTTCTTCACCAGGATCGTCTCGCCGTCCGACCTGCTGTGGGACCCGGCGATCACCTTGATCTTCGACTTCGCCGCGGCTGCGAACACCGGCGGGGTGTTGCCGACCGCACCGACATCCACCGCCCCGGCATTGATCGCCTCCAGCAGCGGTGGCCCTGACGTGAACGTCGACCACTTGATCTTGTACGGAAGGTCGTCCAGCTCACCGGCGGCCCGCAGCAACGCCTCTGAACCACCTTTCTGGTCACCGACGTTGAGCGTCAGCGACCCTTTGCCATCGGTCCCGCTCCCGGTCCCGCCGCCCCCTTCGGCCCGCGACGCACCACCGCAGGCGGCCAGCAACAGGGCGAACGGAATCAGCAGGGCGGCTGGGGCGAGCTGGCGTGCTCTCATGGGGTGTCCGTTTCGGTTTCGGGGTGGGGGTGGTGAGGGGGCGGGGCTCAGGGGGAGGGAGGGGAGCGTCGTTTCTGGTCAGGGGGTGGAGGGGGCGGCGCGTGAGGGTGCAGTCGGGTCGGTCAGTGTGTGGCGGGCAGGTCCCGGCACGGTCAGGCAGCGGCAGCGGTTGAGCCATCGCCCGTAACCTCCGCGTGGTCCGCATGGTCTGCCGGTCCCGCCGCGTGCGTGCCCGTGCCGCCCTCCACACCGAGCCGGTCGAGCAGACGGGCACGCAGCGCACCGAACCGCGGATCGGAGATCTCCCGCGGCCGCGGCAGATCCACCTCGGTCTCGTACGCGATCCGGCCGCCCTCCATCACCAGCGCCCGGTCGGCGAGCAGCAGCGCCTCCTCCACGTCATGGGTGACGAGCAGCACCGCGCAGCCCCGCTCCCGCCACAGCTCGGCCACCAGGCGCTGCGCCTTGATCCGGGTCAGCGCGTCGAGAGCACCGAACGGCTCGTCGAGCAGCAGCAGGTCGGGCTGCCGTACCAGCGCGCGGGCGAGCGAAGCCCGCTGTGCCTCGCCACCGGAGAGCGTCTTGGGCCAGGCCTCCGCACGGTGACCGAGCCCGACCTCCGCCAACGCCCTCTCCGCAGCAGCCCGTTCGGGGCGCCCCGGCAGCCCCAGCAGCACATTGCGCCAGACCCGTTTCCAGGGCATCAGCCGCGGTGCCTGGAACGCCACGGCCTTACGGCGCGGCACCAGCACCTCACCCTCGATCTCCCGGTCGAGTCCGGCCAGCACCCGCAGCAGGGTCGACTTACCGCAGCCGCTCCGCCCGAGCAGCGCCACGAACTCACCTGGCTGCACGGTCAGTTGCAGGTCATCCACAACAGCACGGCCGCCGAAGGACCGCACCAGCCCCGCCACTTGGACGGCGGCGGCCTCGGAGGCCCCGGCGTGCGGGTCTTCCCCCTGCGCAGTGTCGGTCACTGACCCGTGAACGTCGGTCGCCATTGCAGCAGCAGCCTTTCGAGGGTACGGACGAGGAAGTCGGCGATGAGCCCGAGGATCGCGTAGACCACCAGGCACACCACGATCACGTCGGTGCGGAAGAATTCCCTGGCCTGATTCATCAGGAAGCCGAGGCCGTCATCGGCATTGACCTGTTCACCGAAGACCAGCGCGAGCCAGGCGGTGGCCAGCGAGTAGCGCAGCCCGGTCATGGCGCCTGGCAGCGCACCCGGCAGCACCACATGCCGGATCAGCCCCCACCGGCCCAGCCCGAGCGCGGTCCCGGCCTCCACCAGCTGGGCATCCACACCACGGATACCGGCATAGACATTCAGATACAGATGGAAGGCCACACCCAGCGAGATCAACGCGATCTTGGGCGCCTCACCGATGCCCAGCCAGATGATGAACAGCGGGATCACACCCACCCACGGGATGGAGCGCAACATCTGCACCGTGGCATCGACGAGATCCTCCCCGAGCCGCGAAAGCCCCGAGACGAGCGCCAGCACCACACCGATCACACCACCCAACAGCAGCCCGATCGCGACCCGTTGGAGAGACACCAGCATCGCCGACGGCAGCGTCCCGTCCGAGACCAGATCCCCGGCAGTGGCAGCGATGGCACCGGGCGACGCCAGAACGTCTGCCTCCAGCACCCCACTCGCACTCGACACCTGCCACAACCCCAACAACACAACGGGCCCCACCGCCCGCCGCACCCACCGCGGCCCCGACCACCCCCGCCCCGAGCCAGGAACAACCCGTTCGAGCTCGGGCCCGCCACCACGGGAACCGGCCTCCACCCCCGCCTCCACACCCTTGGCGAGCAACGGCCGGCGCGCCTGAACGGACTGAACGGACGAATCGGGCGGGGCGTGGCCGTACACGGCCTGATCAACACTCATGAATGCTCCACGGAAGGCGAAGGAATAGGGAGAGAGGGGAGGGATGGAGGGCAGGGGAGGCGCACCCGCCGACAACCAACAAACGGCGCACATACGGAACGCGGCAAGCCCGCCCCAAAGGGCGGCAAGCCCCACAACAGCCCCGAGGAAAGCGTGACTTGCCGCAATGCCGCAGGCCCCAAATACGAACCCGCGGGGTCGCGAAGGAAACGCCAACCCTCAAGAGATCGACATCAGCACACCGGCCAGGGCCACAGCCACGGCCTCAACGCCAGCAATGCCTCAACGACACCACTGCATCACCGCCAGCGATGCCTGCCTCAGCGGCAGAAACGGCCGCCTCCGCGGCGACACACGGCCGAGGCCACCCGCAGCAGGTCAATGTGACCGCGCGTGGTGAGCATCGCTGATGTAGACATGCCGCTGAACGTAGCGGCGCGCTCCGAGAGGGGTCAAACACCATCTCGGCTGATGGACCTTTGTTGCCGGAGCGTGGAGACGGCATTGCGGACGACACCCGCGGGGGTGCGGACGAGGGCGGGCCATCCATACGAAAATGACCGCATGAGTACCGCATTCACCACCCGCACCCTTGACGTCACCACCGGCTCCACGGAAACCGTCGCCGACCTCACCGCCGACTGCGCCGCCTTCCTCCGCGAGGCAGCCGACGGCCGCGACGGCCTGCTGAACATTTTCGTGCCCCACGCCACCGCCGGCATCGCCATCCTGGAAACCGGCGCAGGCAGCGACGAAGACCTCCTGGCCGCCCTGCACGACCTCCTACCCGCCGACAACCGCTGGCGCCACCGCCACGGCACCCCGGGCCACGGGCGCGACCACGTCCTCCCCGCCCTCATCCCACCCCACGCAACCCTCCCCGTAGTAGCGGGCCACCTGGCCCTGGGCACCTGGCAGTCCGTCTGCCTGGTCGACACCAACGTCGACAACCCGAACCGTCAGGTGCGGCTGAGCTTCCTGGGCTGATCAAGGTCGTCCTGGGGGTGGCCACGGCATCTCCGCATCCCGCGTGCCCGAAACGGAGAGACCTTGCGCGGTACGGACCTGGACATGATCGAACGCCCCTATGACGGATGCGGAAAGTGCCTGCTCGGCGTGCGGCGGCTGTCCCGCATGAAGCTGGCCACGTCGTCCCCGGAGCGTCAACGCGAGGACGTTCCGCGTCGCCCTGGTCTGGGTGCAGACGCGGCGCAGAAAGGTCATCACGCACATGCCGGCGACCACGCCTTTGACCCGCGCGGCCACAATGCTCGCCGCGCTGACCGGACTTCGGCAGATGCGGGAGCAGCCGTGCCCATTCTGTGTTCGTCGGACTGCCCCGTCCCATGCTCATGCCAACGAGGCGAACCCGGAACGGTCACATGATCCGCCTGCCAGGCCCTAGTTGTGTTGTCCCGGCACGTTGGTGACAGGCGACATGCCTTCCAGGTGCTTGAACGAGGTGAGGGCCTTCTGGCTCGGTGGGGAGGTCCGCCGGGTCCGCCGTACGACCCCGGCCCGCCGTACGAGCCGTCCCCTCCGGACGAGAACGCCGGGTCGGCCAAAGGAGAGCCGCTCCCGGCCGGGGCAACCGCGGTGTACGGGCCCTCGCTGCTCGGCCGGCCGGCGTGACCGGCTGGCTGCGGGTGCTCGGAGGCGGGGCGGGCGTCCTGCGACGGGCCCGCCCTCAGCCGGCTCGTTCACTTCGACGACAGGCTCTGATGGGTCACCGGCTGCCCGATCTGCTGCGCGGCGGTCCCTGAGCGGTGCATCCGGTGCCACTTCAGGCGGGTGCCGAGCAGGAAGGCCACCACGACTCACGACGCTGCCGGGGTACGCACCATGGCTTCACGACGCCCCCGCCGTGTGCAGGAGGTGTGTAACACCTGGGCAACCGGTGGCGCTGAGGGATCGGGGGCGGCGTCGCAGCAGCGGGCTCCGCGTACTCAACGGCACCCGCAGGCGGGCCCTCCGGCCGCCCTCGGCTTGCGGCGCCGTGGGTGCGCGTTCCCCTCCCGGTGGCGCAGAAGTGCTCCCGCCGACGGCCGACGGCTCGGGTGGGGAGGAGACACTGTTCACATCCCGGGCTGCAACGCAGGATGCCCGGACGAAGAGGGCCAGGTGCGCTACCGCTGTTTCAGCGTGCGCACGTCTGATCGCTGGTGGTACGGGAACTGCGATGTCGCCGTCGGCCTTGTGGAGTGTCACGGCTTGACGAGGGTTCAGCGTCGGCGCTCAGCCGAGGCCGGGGATCTGGGAGACGAACAGGTCGATGAGTTTGATGCCGAGGAACGGGGCGACGAGGCCGCCGAGTCCGTAGCGGGTGAGGTTGCGGCGCAGCAGGTCGTGGGCGGAGGCGGGGGTGTAGCGCACGCCGCGCAGGGCGAGTGGGATCAGGGCGATGATGATGAGCGCGTTGAAGATGATCGCTGAGGTGATCGCCGAGGTCGGGCTGTGCAGACCCATGATGTTCAGGTCCGCCAGCCCGGGATAGACGCCGGTGAACATGGCCGGGATGATCGCGAAGTACTTCGCGACGTCGTTGGTGATGGAGAAGGTCGTCAACGCGCCCCGGGTGATGAGCAGTTGCTTGCCGATCTCGACGATATCGATCAGCTTGGTCGGGTTGGAGTCGAGGTCCACCATGTTGCCGGCCTCCTTGGCGGCCGAGGTCCCGGTGTTCATGGCCACTCCGACGTCCGCCTGGGCGAGGGCCGGGGCGTCGTTGGTGCCGTCGCCGGTCATCGCGACCAGCTTGCCGCCCTCCTGTTCCTGGATGATCAGGGCGAGTTTGTCCTCGGGCGTGGCCTCGGCCAGGTAGTCGTCGATGCCCGCTTCCTGGGCGATGGCCTTGGCTGTGAGGGGATTGTCGCCGGTGATCATGACCGTGCGGATGCCCATGCGACGCAGTTCGGCGAAGCGTTCGCGGATGCCGTCCTTGACGACGTCCTTGAGGTGGACGACGCCCAGAACTCGGGGTCCGGACAGGTCGTGCGTGGCGACCAGCAGCGGGGTGCCTCCGGAGGCGGCGATGGCATCGGTGAACATGCGTGCCTCGGCGGGCACTTGGCCGCCGCGCCGCTCCACCCATTCGATGACCTGGGCAGCGGCTCCTTTGCGGATCGCGCATCCCGATCCGTCCGTCCAGCGCAGTCCGACGCCGCTCATCCGGGTCTGCGCGCTGAAGGGGACGTACTCGACGTGCTGGAGTTCGCCCTCGGCCGGTGCCCGCAGCCCGTACTTGTTCTTGGCGAGGACGACGATGGAGCGGCCCTCGGGTGTCTCGTCGGCGAGTGAGGAGAGCTGGGCTGCGTCCGCCAGCTGGAGTTCGTCGAGGCCCGGGAGCGGGATGAAGGCGGCGGCCTCCCGATTGCCGAGGGTGATGGTGCCGGTCTTGTCGAGCAGCAGGGTGTTGACGTCGCCGGCCGCCTCGACCGCGCGTCCCGACATGGCCAGCACGTTGCGCTGGACGAGGCGGTCCATGCCGGCGATGCCGATCGCCGAGAGCAGCGCGCCGATCGTAGTGGGGATGAGGGTGACGAGCAGGGCGACCAGCACCGCCGTCTGCTGTGCAGCCCCGGCGTAGGTGGCCATCGGCTGCACGGTGACGACGACGAGGAGGAAGACGATGGTGAGCGCGGCAAGCAGGATGTGCAGCGCGATCTCGTTGGGGGTCCGCTGGCGGGTCGCGCCCTCGACCAGGGCGATCATGCGGTCCAGAAAGGAGTTCCCGGGGCGGGAGGTGATGCGTACGACGAGGCGGTCGGACAGCACGGTGGTGCCCCCGGTGACGCCGGAGCGGTCGCCTCCTGACTCGCGGATGACGGGGGCGGATTCACCGGTGACCGCCGACTCGTCGACTGCGGCGACACCGTCGACGACATCGCCGTCCGCCGGGATCACCTCGCCCGCCTCGACCAGTACGAAGTCGAACGGCTGAAGGTCGGCGGCAGCGACGGTCTCCGTCTCGGCGCTCCGGAGGTCGATGCCGACCCGCCAGTTGTTGCGCAGCCGCCTGGTGACAATGTCCGTGCGCGCCTTGCGCAGCGAGGCGGCCTGCGCTCTGCCGCGGCCCTCGGCGACCGCCTCTGCGAGATTGGCGAAGACGACGGTCAGCCAGAGCCAGCAGCTGATCACCCAGGTGAAGACGGACGGGTTGAGGAGTGCGGAGAGGGTGGTCAGGAGCGACCCGCAGGCCACGACGAACAGCACGGGGTTGGTGGCCAGCGCCCGTGGATGCAGTTTGTGCAGCGCTTCGGGAAGGGCTGTCAGCAGTGCTTTCGGGTCGACGAGCCCGCCCGGCGTCCGTCGTCGCCGCCGTCGGCCTCTTGGCGTGCGGGTGCTCTGGGGTGGGACGGTGCCGGTGCCGTTCGGTGAGGTCGCCGGTGCCGGCGGGGTGGGGGAGAGGGCGGGAGCCATACACGGACTTTCTGGGAGTGCGGCTTTCTGCGTGCGTGGGCGACCGGGTGATCTGACGAGACGGGGCCGAGGGCAGGCCGATGGACAGAGTGCCCGTCGCCGTGCGCACTCGTCCGCCGTTGAAGGAACCTATGGCGCCGCCGATCGACACATGCCCTATCGCGTGCGGAATTTGCGGCTCTCTTACGGAGTGGCCCGGGAGGTGCCATCGAGCGACCTCAAGGAGGCGCTGAGCAGAACTGATTCTGCTGAGCGCTGCGCATGGCTTGCACTCGCAGCTGACGGACCGACTCGGCGTTGGCCAGGGTGGGGCTCCACGACGCGGGGTCAGTGGGCGATGCGAAGTGTGGCACTAATAGGGCGGGATGCGACCATGCGGCACGAATAGGTGGATGGATGCACGCATAGGCACGTGGCGGAGGTGAACGGAACAGGTGCCTGGCATATGGGTTTCAACAAGAAGGCCTGCGGCTGTCGGCTGTGAAGATCAACCCACCCCTAGACTCCGATAAGCGGCCCTTTCTGCCGTCGCGCGCAATTCAGATCTTGGAGTGCCAGGGGGATACTCATGTCAAAAAATGAGTCGTTAGTGGATGCAGCAGCGCTTGCGAAGCTGGCGAAGAGCTTCGAAGCGTACGGTTCGGACCTGGAAAGCTACATCAAGGAATTCCAGGCGAAGACGGACTCTGAAGTGATTCATGATGGATTCGGAGTGCTCACCGAATCAGAGGAAGTCACGTCTGCATACATCGAGATGTCCCAGCACATGGTCGAGTCGCTGAATGCTCTGCGGCAGCACCTGGACCAAATCGGTGACGGTCTGCGGACGGTCCGGCAAAACGCTGTGGCGACGGACGAGTCCCTGGCGACCGGCTTCGGCCAGGGACGGCACGCATGAGCGGTGACGAGTCGGTGGCGGAGCAGGTCTTCGAGGCCGGCCTGGAAATCATCAACCCCGGTGGCGAACCGGACGACCTGCGCTTGGCGGCCAAGGGCTGGCGGGATCTCCACCACAATCTCCAGACCATGTTCAAGGACATGGACCGGGAGGTGCAGCGGACGCTGGATCTCCAGTGGCGGGGCCCCGCGGCGGATGCGTTCGCCGAACACTGGAAGAACCTTGACCGGGCCATGGACAAGACCTTGCCCCAATTGCCCGAGGCGGCGAAGAGCCTGGAGGAGGCCGCGGACGCGATCGAGGAGATCAACGGCGAGATCCACGAGATCTACCTGGAGATCGGCATCTCCATCGGCATCTCCGTCGGCTTGTCCTTCATGACCATGGGTTTCTCGGCGGCCGCGGGGGCCGCGCGAGCCGCTCAACTGGCCACCAAAGCGGCCAAGTTGGCCAAGACCCTCGGCACGATCCTGCGGAAGGTGGGTCAGGCGTTCAAAACCCTCTCCCGCCTGTCCAAGGAACACCGCTTCCTGAAGAACGTCCTGGTCAACTGGACCAGCAACACGGGCGCCACGGTGCTCACCAACGCCCTGACCGGCCAGGACACGAACCTGGGAGACGCGGTCTGGCAGGGCGGTCTGGCTTCGGTGGTGGGAACCGGCCCGGCGCTCGCGACTGCCGGCCTGGGCGCCAAGGTTGCTCCCGAGCTGGCCTCCAAGGTGGGATTGGAAATGGGTGAGAAGGGGGCCGGCCTGACGGGGGACATCGTGGGGGGTGGTATCGGAAATGTCGCCGGCGGTTTGGCCGTCGACAATGCGAAGAACTACACCGGCGATACGAGCGACGATGTCGACGGGAAAAACATGGGTTTCAATGCCGGCATCAATCTCATCGCCGGCGGCGCGGCAGGCGGCGCGGTCCACGGCGCGAATACTCATTTGCCGCCAGGGGTGAAGGGGCCGCACTTCTCTGTCGAGGGCGTGGCGCAGGGAGGGATTTACGGTGGTGCGGGCGCGGTGGCCAAGCCGCTCCATGACTTTCTCATCCCGCCAAGCCCTCCAGGGGAAGACGACGCAATGGACGGTGCTGCCACCTCACCGAGGGGCGATGTGAAGGACGTCTTCGGGTGAGAGAGCGGGACCGGATCACTGCTGCGGCATCGGTGCTGGCATGGGCCGGTGTCGCGGCATTCCTCGTCTGCTTGCTCGTACGGATGGTGGCGCCGTATCCCCGCTGGGATCTGCTCGGCTGCATGTCCGTCTCGGCTGTGGCGGCGGCCGTCTGGTGGCTTCGGGCGTGTGGTCGCTCCACTCCCGGCGGGGGAGCGGCTGACTTCCCGGGTCGTGGTGGGAAGGGAACGAGCAGATGGTGGCCCGCGCGGAGGGGCGTCCTCGTCTCCGTCGCGTTCATCGCGCTGTATATGCCGTTCGAGGCGCTGTCAGCCTCCGCGTCCGCGACCACGCCGACGCTGGCCGCGATCATCAGCAGCGGCCCCCGCATCGCCACCGTCACGATCAAGAAGGTCCACTACACACACCGGAAGACGCTCAAGAGCGTCGGAACGTACTTCGTATCCGGAGTCACGGTCAAAGCCCCCGGACCGGACCATGCCACCGACGAACGGCTCGAAGGAACGGTGGAACAGTCGGACCCGCCGCGGCCGGGCGACCGGGTGGGAGCACTGTACGCCCCGGACAACCCGGAGGCCGGAAGCTATCTGGGCCGGCTCTCCGCTCTGCGGTCCCTGCTCGGTGGGCCCGCCCCGCCCGGTGAATTCGGTCTTCTAGCTCTCTACGGCCTCGTCCCCCTGGTGCTCGCCAGGCTGTCCTACAGAACGGCGACGACATGTCGCCCCATCGACGACGCACTCGGCGAAGGGCAACCGCACACGCTGCGCGTGCGCGTCGAAGGGGCCACCGCGGGCTCGTTCCATCGGCCGTTTCCCTCCGCCACACAAAGCCCTCGTCTGGCGCCGGGGCTGCGGCTCTCCTCGCCGGGCGGCAGCCGCGACCTCTTGCACGAACGATGTCTCGATCCGGAAGCACTCGCCAACGCGCTGAGCAACCAGCATGGTTGGCTGTACTGGGTGCCCATGGCGGATCACCGGCCGGAATGGGTGACCGATGCCGTGCTCGTTCTGGACGACGGCAGGTATCTGTGCGGCGTCACACCCCTTGGTGAGGCTCCTCATATGCTGCAAGGGGAGCCCTTGGGCGGTCCGCTCCCCGGCCCGGAACCGTCCCGCGCCATAGGGCCGTACGCACTGTGGCATTCGCGCGTCCACCTGCCGGCCGCCGTTGCCTATGCGGTGAGCTTCCTTGCAGTGGGCCTGATCGCGGCGGGTGCCGGCTACCGCAATGGAACGCTGGAGAGCCTCTGTTTCAGCATGGCGGCTGCGGGTCCGATCGTTGGTCTGCTGTCGATCCGATTTCAACGCCAGCGATATCTACGGGAGTTGCGACGTCGTACGGGTGGATTGACGGCTTCCGTGCCGAACGAGGGAAATTCCGCCTGAGGGACTGAGAAGAAGGTGAGCCTCTCTTGGCAGCGATGGATCCCGAAGACCTCTTCGCTCCGATCGGCCACGACCTGCGGGCCTGTGGTCTGCGGCCGCGCCTGGCCCGTCTGCCGGGGCAAGCACCACCATCCCATGGCCCTCGACTCCGACAGGGAGGGAGCCTGGCCTCACTGGCGCTGTCCGTCGGATCGGTCCTACCGCTGGCCAGTGGGGGAACACCCCGGATTGACGCATGCGGGGTGAGGAGGGGGTGGGCTACGGGGCGGACGGGGGCTCCGGAATCCTTGCCCATGCGCACTCTTAACCCCGAACTCGTGTACGCACGGGAGCCGGGGATGGCGCCACGGCAATCTTGACCATGTGATGTCAACTCTCCATCTCCATATGCCTTTTGGGTAGCGCTCTCAGCACATGGTGATCTGCGGTGACGACGGGCTCGCGCACCGGCTTGCGGTGACGCTGGACGCGGTGTGCGGTGAAGCGGTCACCGTCGTCCTGCCTTCGGGGCGGGACGGGCACGCGCCGGAGATCGCCGCGCTGCACCGGGATCCGCGGTCGCCTGTCGAGCTGCTGGTGGCCGCCCGTCCGGACGAGCAGACGCTGCGCGCCGCGGGGGTGGAGCGGGCGGCCGCGCTCGCCCTCACTTACCGCGACGACCAGGTCAATGCGACCGCCGCGCTGCTGGCCCGGACGCTCAACCCGACGATCCGCTTGGTCATCCGGATGTTCAACCGGGAGCGCGGCAGCCACCTCGAACGGCTGCTGGACCGATCCGTGTTGGCGCTCGGACGCACCGACGGCGCTGCGCTGGACATGTCCACCTCGGTGCTGTCCGACACCGATACCGCGGTGCCCGAGCTGGTGGTTGCCGCAGCGGTCGGCCAGGGCCACACCATTCAGGACTCGGGTGCTGGCCCAACTGCGTACCACCGAGCACCAAGTGGCCGTCATAGAACGTGATCCGCACGCCCGAGGTGTCGCCCTGGCCCGAGAACTCGGCGTGCCGCTGCTGCTGGAGGACGCCGGCGCCCCTGGTGTCCTGGACCGCGCCCGGATCAGCCACAGCAAGTCCCTGCTGGTCCTCACCCGGGACGATGGCGAGAACCTCGACATCGCCATGGCGGCCCGCGAGATCAACCCTGGTGTGCGGGTGGTGATGCGGCTCTACGACGACGACTTCGCCGCCACCGTCTCCCGCACGATGCGCGCCTCGTACCCCGACGCCACCACCCGCAGCCACAGTGTCTCCGCCCTCGCCGCGCCCTCGTTCGCCGCCGCCATGATGGGCCGTCATGTGCTCGGCGTCATGCTCGTCGAGCGTGGCTCGCTCCTCTTCACCACCGTCGACGTCGCCGGCCTCCCGGAGCTGGAAGGCCGCTCCGTCCACCAGGCCTTCCGGGAGAACGAGTGGCGGGTCGTGGCCGTCGGCTCGGCGATCAGACCGCAGTCGTCCGCCCCGCGGGACACCCTCGGCGGCCTCCGTCTCGACGGCCCCGGCTTCGACTGGCGCCCCTCACACGGCACAACCCTGCACGCGGGCGACCGGGGCGTGGTGGCCTCGACCCGCCGAGGCCTGGACTTCCTGATGACGCTGCATCGGCATTTCCTTCCTCGCGGGCTGCGGAATGCTCTGGCGTTCCACACCGGACCCGAGCGTGCCCGCTTGGTTCCTCGCGCCGACGGTCCTGCCCTTCCTCGCCGGCATTGCGGTGACTGTCGCTGCGGCCGTGAGCGACCGGAGGCGGTGAGCCCGTTCATCGAGCCAACCGAATGCAACGCTGCTGCTTCAAGCGAACGAAGCCGGGCGAGGGGGCCAGGGCCTGGGCCTTCCATGAGCAGCCGACGGCCATCATCGAGCAGGCCGTCGCGGTCGCAGATGCCAGACGGGCGCGCGATGGTGGCTGATCGTGAGGAAGTTCCAGGTCTCCTACAGCATCTCGGGCGTATTCGGTATCAGTAATTCCGGTATCTAACCCATGCTTCGCCTCCCCTCCCGCTAAGAAAGCATCAATTTCCGGCGTGTTGGCCAGGAATTTCAGTTCGAGCCAACTCCTGAAAGTCGCTCGACGAGATCCCACTGTGCTGCTAGAAATGATCACGCAATATCCACACGAGGAACGGGGAAAAGTGGAAAGCAAGTTAGCTCACAGGGGCCTCTCGCGTCTCGATGTGTCTCGTACCGTCAAGGCGGCAATCGCCACTGTCATCGCTGCGTCGGCGCTGATGATCTCTACAGCCGGTTCTGCAAGCGCCCGGAGCGGTACGACCATCAGCGTCGGTGGTGCCGGCAGTTCCGCCGCGGCAGTCGACCAGAACAGCCTTCAGGGAGGCAGTGGAAGCTTCACCGCCAAGGTCGCCAAGGTCGAACCGAAGACCGGTGCGACGCTCAAGGCCAAGACCGTCCTGTGCGAGTGGAACGCCGACTGGAAGTGGGGACCAGGTACCGTCTCCCAAGTCACGGGCAGCGCCAGGTTCTACTGCGCAGCCGTAGGCCCCGATGGTCCGCAGTTCACAGGGGAGTCCCGCGCACGGCTCATGGATGACCACGGCAAGGCGATCGCCAACGGTGAGCGCACCGTCATTCAGCCACTTGACCCGACCCCCACCATCTCGGAGGTGACGGCGAAGGTGAAGCGTCCCAAGACCCTGCATGTGCAGCACGACATGTGGGCGAACTTCCTCACGCCGGGCTGGGTGTGGCAATCACACCCGAAGGGCTGCGGTGGCGCCGGTACGACGGCGATCAAGTGCACCATCGACTATGAGAACTTCAAGATCTGACGAATGATCACTTCGGTAGCCGGATCCAGGATATCCTGGATCCGGCTACCGGTATTCCAAATCGACAGCGAGGGAAAGCATGTGGTCAGGGAAGCACGACAGTTACTTCGAGGCAACGGGCAGGGCAATCGATGAGCAGTTACAGCGAAGTCGCGCCAGGAAACGCGCCCAAGCCGTCAAGTACAGCAGAGGGCAAGTAGAACAGAGCCGCAAGATATCCCACGCTTCCGAGGTGGCTGAACTGGAACGTCTCGCCGTTCTCGGGCAAATCCCGCCGGCCGAATATAAGGCCCGCTTGGCTGCGCTTCACGAAGGAATTGAAGAAGAGACCAGCCAGTAGTGCGTGACGTCAGCGCCAAGCATCTCCTGGTGCATCGTCAAAAACCTCACCATGGGCCGCCCTCTCGACGCCTGGTTGTCGCCATGCAGGTCGCAGCGATTCATCAGTGGCTGTGAACCCTCAGCCTGCCGCCGTGCGGATGCCCCAGCAGAAAGCTACGGCCCTGCGGTCCTTACGGAGAAGGGCGCATTTCCTGGCATTGGCGCGGGGCGGTGTGTATGGGGTTGCACCTTCCGTAGCGGCATGTGGTCCGGTGGACCTACGTCCCGACCCTCGTGAGGAATGGTCCCTGCTCATGCATTCGTCTTTCATGCCACCCCGCCAGGTCAAGATCGGTGACGCGGCGGCCTTCGCCGGCAGCACGCCACGGGCGATTCGCCATTACCACGAGATCGGCCTGCTCCCCGAGCCTGAGCGGGGCGGCGATGACCGCCGCCGCTACGGGTACGAGGACATGATCCGCCTGCTGTGGATTCGCAAGATGGCCGACGCCGGGATCGCCCTGGACGACATCCGTGACGCCTTTACCCCTGGTATGGCTTCCGCCGGTGCGGACAACGGAGACGGTATCGCGGACATCCTGGAGCGGTTGGAGGAAACCCTCGCCGAGCAGGCGGCGGAATTGCGGCGGCAACGGACCGCCGTGCAGCGGATGCGCACCGAAGGCAGCCGGATGGGCCTGCTCTCCGACTTCGTCACCGAACGCCTCAAGGGCCTGCCCGAGGGCTCCCTGCGTCAGGCGGACCTGGACAGTCTGCTGGTCACCGAGCGGATCTTCGGACCGCTCGGCGCGGCCGTCCAGGCCACCCGCTTCGTCGTCCTGGCCACGCATCCCACTCTGCGGGAGGATTCCGACCGCATCGATGACGCCGAGGAGGCACTCGACGACAGCGTCGCCGTCGACGATCCACGGGTGGCTCAAGTGGCCGTCGAGCGGCACGCCTTCGAAAGCGCCCTGCAAGCCGTCATCGAGGAGTCCGGCCTGGGTAAGGACGACGATGCCCTCTGCGAAGCCTGGGACATTTTGCACCCTGCTACCGCCGATGACGGCGAGGACGAGGCCGACCTCAGCTCTGGCAGGCGGGAGGCTGACTCCATGAGCGTGTTCGAAGCCACCGGCAAGATGCCTTACGACTTCTCTCCAGCCCGCCTGCGCTGTATGGAACTGGCCGAAGAGCTATCCGCCCAAGACTCCCCCGCTACCTAAAACACGGCCTAGTTCCCGGTGGCGGCGGTGACGGTGTGGTCGGCCGGTCCGGGGTCGGTCTGGGCGGCTTGCCCTCGTCGCGCATCGTGTAGCCGGTGTTCAGGCCGTCGACGACATGCGACCGAGGCGGTACACGGCCTCGGACACCAGACCGTCGTACGGGCCCCACTCGTCGTATGCGGCCCGCGGCCCCATTCGAGTCCATTCACTGATCACACTCGGGCGCCTCTGCGTGCGAGGAGTCCGTCGTGGACCGGGGTGAGGTCGGCGTGGGGCCGAATGAGTTCCGTAATGTGCGGCAAAGGATGAATTGCGCGTCGAGCTGCATACGGTGAGTCCTGGGCGGCGATCATGCCGCACCGGCCACCGTGAGGGGATCGATGTGGAGGGTAGTGACCGTGAGGGTGAGCCTCGTCGTGCCGGGCCGCAGCGACAGCCTGACAAGGCGGCCGACGGCAGCCCGCCACCTCGAGGGAGCTCCGCACAACGACGGGCCGCCGGCGCCGCCCCACGCACCGAAAGGGCTGCCAAGCCCCATCCCGGTCTTCGCCGGCGCCTCGCCGCACTGCTGAGCAGTCCGCCGCCGGGCCCCACGCGGTCGGGCTTCTGGCGCAGTCCGCTGCGGGGGCCGTGGCTGACGTCGGTTTTCGGGCTGGTTCTCCTGGTCGGCATCACCGTGCTGTTCGTGACCGGACTGCTGTCCTATGCCGCGTACAACCCGAATCTGGCGCCGGGCAACGACAAGACGCCGGAAAAGGGCTGGCTCGGTTTCTATCTGTTCTCCTGGCCGACCAGCCCGTACTGGCTCTACCGCCTCACCCAGGGAATTCACGTGACGCTGGGCGTGGTGCTGATCCCGGTCCTGCTGGCAAAGCTCTGGTCGGTCGTCCCCAAGCTGTTCACCTGGCCGCCGGTGCGTTCACTGAGTCATGCGCTGGAGCGGCTCTCGTTGCTGCTTCTCGTGGGCGGGGTGCTGTTCGAATTCGTCACCGGCGTGCTCAACATCCAGCTCCACTACATCTTCCCCGGGTCCTTCTACACCCTGCACTTCTACGGCGCCTGGGTCTTCATCGGCGCCTTCGTCGTCCATGTCGCCTTCCGGATTCCCACCATGGCAAGGGCGCTGCGCAGCCGTCGCTTCCGCAGTGCCCTGCGTACCCCCGCCGTACGCACGACACCCGAAGCGGCGGATGACACCGGCCTGGTGACCCCCCACCCCGCGCCGCCCACGATGTCGCGGCGTGGCGCGCTCGGCCTGGTGGGCGCCGGCTCGCTGGCACTGCTCGTCGTGACGGCCGGGCAGAGCATCGGCGGGGCCCTGCGCGAGACCGCGTTGCTGGCACCGCACGGGCAGGAGCCAGGAAAGGGCCCCAATGGCTTTCAGATCAACAAGACGGCGGCGGGGGTAGGTATCCGCGCCCGCGACGTCGGGCCCGGCTGGCGCCTGGTCGTACGCGGCCCCGGCCGGGAGCGGATCTTCACCCGTGCGCAGGTACTGGCACTGCCGCAGCACACGGCAGCCCTGCCGATCGCCTGCGTGGAGGGCTGGTCCACCGACGACCTGGACTGGAGCGGTGTACGGCTGGCCGACCTGGCAGCCCTGGTCGGACTGCGGCAGAGCCCGCCGGGCGTGTTCGTCGAGTCTGCCCAGCGCGGAGGAGCCTTCAGCTCCACGCACCTGCGTGACAACCAGGTGCGTGACCCCAGGTCACTGCTCGCCCTTCGGGTCAACGGCGCGGACCTCTCCCTGGATCACGGCTATCCGGCGCGGATCATCGTCCCGGCCAACCCCGGTGTGCACAACACCAAATGGGTCACTCGCCTCACCTTCGGAGCAGCACAATGAAGGGCTTCCGCACACGCTACGGCGCGTCCCCCCTGCACCTCTTGCTCGTCCTGTGCTCCTTCGCCCTGGCCGTCTATGCGGGACTCCGGTTGCTGAAGGGAGACACGCTCGGAGTCGTCCTCTGGTTCGTGGGCGCCGCGCTCCTGCACGACTTGGTCTTTCTCCCCCTCTACACCGTCACCGACCGAGTGGTGCAACGCGTCTTCCGGCGCAGGAGGGCCGCGACGGACCGTTCGCACTCGCTGACAGGCCGGATCAACTACCTCCGCGTGCCCGCATTCGTGGCTCTCCTGCTGCTCCTCGTCTGGTATCCGCTCATCCTGAACCGGGTCCCGGGTTTCACCTCGTACACCGGCCTACAGGCCGAAGTGTTCTTGGGCCGCTGGCTGCTGATCACAGCTGCCCTCTTCGCAGCCTCCGCAGTGTGTTTGCTGGTCGCCATGTGGCGTGGGCATTCGCCCCGGCCGAGAGCGCACGAAGCCCCTCCCAAGGCGCCCGGCCGACACCAGGCGTAACCGAGGCCGCCAGTTCCGAGAAAGGGCCGACAGGGAAATCCCGGTGAGCACCGAAGAGCATGCGCCAGAGCAGCCGCTGGGCCCTGGTCCCCGGCACGAGGACCCGTATGCGCACGCATTGCAGGACGGCCGCGGTCCCCTCTACATGCGCCGTATGGACGGTGGATTTCTGTCGTCAGAGGTGGACCGCTGGTGTGCCGCTCCGGACCCCGCCGACATGAGCGTCCTGCGGCGGTGCGAGGGGGCCGTCCTCGACATCGGTTGTGGACCGGGGCGCCTGGTCAGCGCCCTCCGGGCGCGCGGCCACCTCGTGCTCGGCATCGACATCAACCATGCCGCCGTCGCGCGGACCGCCGACACCGGAGGCGCGGCGCTGTGCCGGTTTGTCTTCGAAGTGGAGGCGGCCGCTCATGACGTCCACGAACGGTTGCAGGTGCAGTTCGACGACGGCCGTGGCCGCCTTGGCACGCCCTTTCCTTGGGCCCGTGTCGGTGTTGCCGCGTTGCGTCGCACGGCAGCGGCCACCGGGTGGCAGCCGGGCGAACACTGGTCGGTCGGCGACCGCCACTTCCTCGAACTGAAGCGGTCCGCCGGATCTCGCGCGGCACACACGCGACGTCAAGGCTGAGGGAAGCCGCAGCAGCGGGCGATGCGTTCCTGGATGGCGGCTCCCGGACCAGGACCCAGGCCGTGCGGCGGTCACCAGCCGGTCAGCAACAGATGGTTGACGAGGAGGGCGAGGACGGCCTGTGCGGTCAGCCACCAAGCATGAGCCCGGCGTGGGAGCAGCGCGCAGGCGGGGAGCAGCCAGATCGCGAACGTCAGCCAGATCCGTTCGGTCTCCGCCTTGCTCATTCCGGACAGATCCGCGAGCAGCATCATGCACAACGCCGCGGCGACCAGCACCGACAGCGCACCACGCCCGGCCGGTGACCTACGCCGCATCCCCCGCACGGCCGGCCGCAGAGGTCCGGCGGCTCGGCGCAGACCCGCGACCGTGGCCAGGCCCACGGTCAGCACCTGGGCGGCGAGGTTGGCCCAGATGAAGTAGCCGTACGGGCGTACCTTGGCGGCGCCCTGGTAGTAACGCTCGACGAGGGTCGTGTAGCCGTCAAGCCACCAGAACCCGGCGGCGCTGAAGGCCGCCACCCACGGCAGCACTCCCAGAAGCACGAACGGAAGGGGGCGGGCTGACCGGGCGAGGAGGAGGACGGCGGCACCGAGCACGACGAGGACCGTCAGGCCGTAGGAGAGGTACCAGGCAAGCCCCAACAGCAGACCGGCACCCAGAGCGGCGAGGCCGGGCATGCGTGTGGTGCGGCCGGCCGCCAGCGCGAGCAGCGCAACTGCCCAGGCGGAGACACCGGCGAAGTAGCCGTCGGCACTGACACCGATCCACACCGCCGCCGGGGCCAGCACCAGGAACGGGGCTGCTTGCCGGGCCAGTTGCTCACCACACAGCGCCCGCACGGCCACCACGACCGCGGCTGCGAACGACGACCCGACGGTGATGCACCAGGCTGCCGCCCAGGCGCCGCCGCTCAACCCGATACGGTCCAGGCCGACGAACGTCAGCAGTGCGCCGGGCGGGTGACCGGCCACATGCGCCGGCCAGATGTGGGGCGAGCCCACCAGGATGTGGTTCGTGAAGTCCCGCAGGAAAGCGGGCACATCGTGCACGCCGTTCACCGACTGCAGGTACTCCAGACTGGTGGTCAGCCGCTCGGCGATCCCACGCCCCCAACCGTCCACGAGCGCCAGCGACCACGTCCATGCCATTGCCGCGCCCCAGACGGCCGGCACCAGCACCCGCCACGACAGGCGACGCGCAGTCGGCGGACCGTAGACCACCACCAGCGCGGCGACGGCGAGAGCCGCCGGCGTCCCCGGGCCGATGTGCGGCAGCCACCACGCATACAGCGGCGGCCACCCCAGCCGCAGAACCCCCTCCGCACCGTAAACGGTCCTGTTGAGGAGTTTTCCGATGACCACCGCCAGCGCAAGCAGCACGACCGCGGCCACCACTGCCCACACATCGCGTCGGCACTCCCGCTTCCGCGCACACATCGTCACCGCGTCACCGTGGGCGGGGACGGCTGACCGTTCGCTGACCTTACGGTTCGACACAGCGGATCACATCGTTCGCAGTATGGGCGGCGCGGCCCGGCCAGGGGTGTTCGGGGTCTTCGTAGTCGTGGCGGCAGCCTTCGTCCCAGGTGGTGCGCTGATTGCCGTAGGCGGGGAGGCCGCCCCGGGAGTCCTGCCGCCGTGCCGTCCACGGTGACGCAACGCTGCCCATCGTGATGGCCCGGCGGCCGAGCCGGCCGCAGCGGCACCACCGGTCGCCGACGACCACCCCGACAGCCGAACAGACCGGTGGGGGGAGCCGGTGGGATCGCCGGATTGCGGCCCGCGCGGTCCATGGAGCCGCGCGGGCAGGTCGAGCGGCGGGGCGCCGGTCACCGCGGTCTGGAGCAGGTAGCTGATTTCCCGCAGCAACTGATGCTCCGGCGTCGTTCGGTCGTCGGGCGGGCCGGTGGCCGTACGGTCGGTGGCATGTTGATCCTGGTCACCGGAGGTGCGGGCTTCATCGGCTCGCACGTCGTCACCGCCCTCACCGGCGCCGGGCACGGTGTGCGCGTGCTCGACGCGCTGTTGCCTGCCGCGCACCGCACGCCCCCGCCGATTCCCGACGGGGTGGAACGGAGACATGCGGACGTCCGCGACGCAGCGGCCGTGGCCGAGGCCCTGCAGGGTGTGGACGCCGTCTGCCATCAGGCGGCGATGGTCGGGCTCGGCAAGGACTTCGCCGACGCCCCCGCCTACGTGGGCTGCAACGACCTGGGCACCGCGGTGTTGCTGGCCGGTATGGCCGAGGCCGGGGTGCGGCGTCTGGTGCTGGCGAGTTCGATGGTGGTCTACGGAGAAGGGCGCTACGAGTGCCCGGGGCACGGTGTCGTACGGCCGGAGCTGCGCAAGGTGGCCGACTTGGAGGTGGGACGCTTCGAACCGTCCTGCCCGAGGTGCGGTGAGCCGCTCGCCCCCGGCCTGGTGGCCGAGGACGCCCCGCTTGATCCGCGCAACGTCTACGCCGCCACCAAGCTCGCGCAAGAGCACCTGGCCTTCGCGTGGGCGCGCGCCGTCGGCGGGCGGGTGGCCGCGTTGCGCTACCACAACGTGTACGGGCCCGGGATGCCGCGTGACACCCCGTACGCCGGAGTCGCTGCGCTGTTTCGGTCCGCGCTGGAGCGCGGTGAGGCACCGCGTGTGTTCGAGGACGGAGGCCAGCGGCGGGACTTCGTCCATGTCAGGGACGTGTCCCGGGCCAACCTCGCGGCCCTGGACGGTCTGCCCGGTCTGCTGGAGGGGACCACGCGGGCGTACAACGTCGGCAGCGGCGAGCCGCACACAGTGGGGGAGATGGCCGCCGTCCTGGCCGAGGCGCACGGCGGGCGGACGCCGGTCGTAACGGGGGAGTACCGGCTCGGGGACGTCCGCCACATCACCGCCTCCTCGCGCAGGCTGCGCGACGAACTGGGCTGGAAGCCGGAGGTCGCGTTCGCGGAGGGAATGGCGGAGTTCGCGGCGGCCTCGCTGCGAGCCGGCTGATCAGGCAGGGGCTGTCCTCCCCGATCTCTCGCGCAGCCGCCGCACGTGGACGGTGACGGTGGACAGGTCGCCGAACTCCCAGCCCCACACTCGGCGCGTCAGCTCCTGGCAGCCACGCCGACGGCGAAGCCCGCCCGGTCCAGACAGCTGGCGACGACCTCGGAGACGGTGGGGTCGTCGTCCACGACGAGGACGGATTCACCGCCACCGAGTCTCCCACCGGCATTCGACCGTCGGCGGAAGCGCCGGAGGATGTCAGCGATCCACGCGACCTCTAATTCCTGTTTGTCTCTTTTGTCTCCGTAAGGTGGGTGGCATGATCGAGACATCCCCTTCTTCGGCTGCGCCTGTGGACGTGGTGCTGCCCTGCCTCGACGAGGCCGAGGCTCTGCCGTGGGTGCTGGGCCGAATCCCCTCGGGCTGGCGCGCGATCGTCGTCGACAACGGCTCCGTCGACAGCTCGCCGGACATCGCCCGCGCCCTCGGGGCGCATGTCGTACACGAGCCGCGGCGCGGCTTCGGCGCCGCCTGCCACGCGGGCCTGACCGCCGCCACGGCCGACATCGTCTGCTTCTGCGACTGCGACGCCTCCCTCGACCCCGCACTTCTGCCCGCTGTCGGCGGGCCCGTCCTCGACGGTTCCGCCGACCTCGTACTGGGCCGCCGCAGGCCCGTTACGCGCCGCGCCTGGCCGCTGCACGCCCGCCTGGCCAACCTGGAGCTGGCCCGTCTGATCCGCCGGCGTACCGGACTACGGCTGCACGACCTGGGCCCGATGCGCGCCGCCCGCCGTCAGTCCCTGCTCGCTCTGGACCTGACCGACCGGCGCTCCGGCTACCCATTGCAGATGGTGGTCCGTGCTGCCGACGCAGGCTGGCGGGTGGCGGAGACGGATGTGCCGTATTGCCCGCGCACGGGCCGCTCGAAGGTCACCGGTACCTGGCGGGGCACCTGGCAGGCGGTACGGGACATGCGCGCTGTCCTCGCCGAGCGGCCCGTCACCGGCCCGGTGTCCGCGGCAACCACCCCAGGAACCGGACGATGAGCGCCCGGCTTCCGGCCACGCTGCTGGTTATCGCCAAGGAACCCGTGCCGGGGCGGGTCAAGACGCGGCTCACCCCGCCCTACACGCCCCAGGAGGCGGCAGCTCTGGCCGAGGCAGCCCTCGCCGACACCCTGCACACGGTGCTCAAGGTCCCCGTCCGGCGCCGAGTCCTTGTTCTCGACGGTGTTCCCGGCCCCTGGCTGCCACCCGGTTTCGACATCGTGCCCCAGGGAGCCGGCGGCCTGGACGAGCGGATCGCGGCCGCCTTCGGCCACTGTGACCGCGGACCGGCCGTCCTGATCGGGATGGATACCCCCCAACTGACCGCGGACCTCCTTGCGGGGGTCGGCCGAGACAGCGCCGATGCCTGGTTCGGGCCGGCCGCGGACGGCGGATTCTGGGCGCTGGGTTTGGCCGACCCGGCGCACGCCGCGGTCCTCGTGCGAGGCGTGCCGATGTCCACCGACCACACCGGGGCGATCCAGCGGCGCCGCCTTGCCGAGGCGGGGCTGAGCGTGAGCGAACTGCCGGTGCTGCGCGATGTGGACACCGCCGCCGACGCCGCCGCGGTCGCCGCCTGCTGCCCTCCCGGCTCGCGCTTCACCACCACCCTGAACTCGCTCGCGGAAGCCGGGCGGTGAGCGGCACGGCAAGCGGGAGAGACCCAGGCCCTCGCCGAGTGGGCAACGCAGACTGCGGCCCGACGGCATCCGCAGACCGTGGTGGGTATGGCCTGCCCAGCTCAACACGCGGACACATCCGGCCGATCGGCTTGTTCCAGCGGAGCTGGGCGCGCCGTGGACGGACGACCTCTGTGCCGACGCCCGGCGCACCGGTCGCGGCCGGCTCTTCCTGCGCCGCCCGTCACCACCGGCCCATCCGGACGGCTCTGGTAGCGAAGGGGAACTTCTGCCGCTGGACGTCGAGCGCTGTTGCGCTGCCCTCGACGCCGCCGACACCAGCGTTCTGCACCGTTGCACCGGCCCTGTTCCCACCGCGCAGGAATGTTCACCGCAAGCCCCCGCAGCGACCAATAGGCATCGGCCCCGGGCCGCCTCGCGCCCGGCCGCCCACGAGATGGGCTCAGCCGCGAGGCGGCAGGACCTCGATGACCGTGGCCGTGCCGACGACAGGTCGGCCCTCGTGCATGGTGATCACGTCACCCGGCCTCAGACTCCTCCACTGCTCGGGGCTCAGGGGAGCCACCCGAACATCGGCGGTCTCCCCAGGACCGAGTTCCTGCGCGAACTCCACCCATATCGAGGCGATGTTCAGATCGCGCTCTCCGTCGGAAGTGCGGTGACCGATGTCCCACAGAGGTCGGAGCTGACCGTCCCCTGAGAAGGCACCCTGGCGTCCGCCCTCGTCTGTTCCCAGCAGGGTCAGCGTCGCGCGGACGGTTCCGTGCTGGACTTCCCAGCCCCGCCACTGGCACCAGCGGCGGCTGCGGTCGAGCATCATCTGTCGAGCAGCCTCAGCGAGGATCTCCCAGAAGGATGTGGACACGGGATGGACATCCGCGATCTCGATGAGAAGGGCGAGCACCATCTCCCATTCCTGGCGCGCGATGTCCTCGCGAACATCCCCGACCGTCACGCCGTTCTCAGCCACGGCGTCCTCGGGCAGCAGGTCGACAGCCTGCCGGAGAAGTGTGAACGCATCATCCATGTGCTGGATTGTCGTCTGGCCCCAGCCCCTTGTCACAGGCGGTCAGTCGGGACCCGGCAGCGCGACCCACCCGGACACCCCGAGACGCCAAGATCTCTGACCACTACTTTCAGTAACTCGACTGCTGTCTGCCCCGTCGGGCCGTCAGCTGGGCTGGTTCGGATAAGATCAGCTCGGCGCGCTCGGCCTTGCGCCAATCGCCGTAGTGGTCTTCAACAGCCTCTGCATCGACGCCGCCGTCGAGCAGGTCGCCGCCGACGGCTTCCCCGTCACCGACGACCTGCTCGCCCGCCTCTCTCCGCTCCAGTACGACCACATCAACGTCTTCGGCCGCTACGCCTTCACCGCCCCGCCCGCCCCCGGCCAGCGCCCGCTGCAGCAGCAGGCAGACCCGCGCTGGCCGAGCAGGACATTGCCCGGCTCTCCCCGCTCAAGCACCGCAACCTGAACCTGCTCGGCCGCTACAGCTTCACCGCCTCCACCCCGGCCGCCGGCGCCCTGCGCCCGCTGCGCGACCCGGACGCGCCCGAACTGGACGAGGCCGACGACGGCGGGCAGGAGTGAGTATCAGGAGCCGATCGGATCAATCCGTGACGGGCAGGCACTCGGCGAGCAGGGCGACGACGTCACGCCAGGCTCGCTGTGCGTGCCGTGGGTGGTAGCCGACGCCGGGACGCACGGTGTGGCCGACCGGTGGATGGTGGAAGGCGTGCAGGGCTCCCCCGTAGACCACGAGGCGCCAGTCGACGCCCGCGGCCTGCATCTCTGCGGTGAACGCGTCCCGTTGCGCGGGCGGCATGATCGGGTCTTCCGACCCGACCCCGACCCATACCGGGCAGCGAATGCGTGCCGCCTCGCCCGGTCGGCCCGTGGTCAGTGCGTTGACTGTCCCAATCGCGCGCAGGTCGACGCCATCGCGACCGAGT
>JGI25160J50197_1000499_pt1 | contig 23457 bp, 18 predicted proteins | sample AraplaMF_Cvi_mMS_FD_50197 | JGI IMG/M metagenome (IMG submission 50197)
AATGCTCGACAGCGAAATCGAAAAATCGCGGCAGGCCTCGACGCCCTGTGCGATCGCGCTGATCGACCTCGACTGGTTCAAGCGCATCAACGACGCCCACGGCCATCCCGTCGGTGACGAGGTGCTGCGCACCTTCGCCATCACCATTTTCGCCAACATCCGCCCGGCCGACTGTTTCGGCCGCTACGGCGGCGAGGAATTTCTGCTGCTGCTGCCCGACACCGAAGCCGAGGCAGCCTCGCGCATGCTCGAGCGCCTGCGCGGCATCGTTGCCGATCTCGACTGGAGCGCATTCTCCCCAGGCATGCGCGTGACGATTTCCGCGGGCGTCGTGACGCTTCGCGACATGGATACTGCCGACACGTTTCTCGCGCGCGCCGACAGCGCGCTCTATTCCGCCAAGGCGCAAGGGCGCAACCGCATCGCAACGAACTGACCAATCCATTTTCACCCGGCGGTGCAAAGCCGCCGCCGGACCGAACGCTCCAGGACAGGGCAATGAGATCCAAAGCCGAAAAACCATCCGAAAACCTGCTCGACGAATTGCAGGCTGCGCTCTCCCACGGCACCGTTGCGCGGCGGGTCGAGACGCTGCGCCGTGTCACCGATCTCTTCGTGGGCAACGCGGTGGATTATTCCGACGACCACATCCGTGTGTTCGACGACGTGTTCGAGTGCCTGATCGAGCAGATCGAGACGTCGGCCAGGGCACTGCTTGCCGATCGTCTCGCGCCGATCCCGGCCGCACCGCCGAAGATCATCCGCACGCTGGCGCTCGACGAGGTCATCGAGGTCGCAGGACCCGTGCTGACGAAATCTGAACGGCTGGACGAGGCGACGCTGATCGAGATCGCGCGCACGAGAGGCCAGGCCCATTTGAAGGCGATCTCGCTGCGGCGCGTGCTGTCGGAAGCGCTGACCGACGTGCTGGTGACGCGCGGCAACGAGGACGTGGTGCAATCGACCGTCAGCAATCCGGGCGCACGGCTCTCCGAGGAAGGTCTCACCGACCTCGTCACGCGCGCCGAACGCGACGACGACCTCGCCACCTGCATCGGCCTGCGGCCCGACCTGCCGCGGCATCATTACCTGAGGCTGGTCGCGAAGGCGTCCATGAGCGTGCGCCGGAAGCTCGAGGCCGCGCATCCGGAGCTGGCGGACGAGGTGTCGAGCGTGGTGCAGGAAGCTGCCCAGCGGGTCCGCGCCGCCGCCATGACCAGGCAGACCGAGATGGCGCGCGCGCTGGTGAAGTCGCTGCACGAGGATGGCCGTCTCACCGAATTCCAGATCACCGCCTTCGCCGAGCAAGGCAAGTTCGACGAGACCAATGCGGGCCTCGCGGCGCTCGCCGGGGTCGCGGTCGAGACCGCCGAGACCATGATGGTCGAAAGCCGCACCGAGGGCGTGATGATCCTCGCCAAGGTCGCGGGCATGCAATGGTCGAGCGTGCGCGCGATCATCGCCATGCGAGAGAAACTGTCGGGCAGCTCGCCGGCCGACATGCTCGCGCTGCGCGACACCTATGAGGCCCTGCGCTCATCCACGGCGCAGCAGGTGCTGCGCTTCCAACGCATGCAGAGCGCGACGCCCGCGGCCTAGTATCTCAGGACCCGCGAGCCGATCGCCGCGCCGATCGCGGTCACCAGCGCGGTCGCGATCGTGTACCAGGTCGCGACGAACAGCGGTGAATCATCGGTGCAATGCGAGGCGTAGAGCGTTGCCGCGAGCCCGGCCGACACCAGGCCCGCGAGCGCGCCGGCAAGTGCGGGGCGCGACGGCGCGCCGTGGCGCAGGCCGAACAGCGCCCCCGCCAGCAGCGGCAGCGACATCGCGGGGATCGCGACCAGGCAAACCCTGGAGTTCTTGCCCATCATGCGCATCGTCATCGGCATCGCCGGTGCCATCATCATCTCGCCGCCGATCGCGACCGCGAGCAGCCCGACCGGCAGCAGCAGCAGCCAGCCCCAGCCGTGCAGCAGGGCTTCGGGCCGCGACAGATGCAGGCTGACGATGATCGCGGGGATGGCCAGCGACAGCGTCACCGCGAACTTCATGTCGAAGAACGGATTGCCCATGGCGCTCATGACGTCGGCGCGCACGCCGAGGAAGGTCGCGAAGATCAGGATCGACAGCGGCGCGGCAACCAGCAGCGCCATGGTCAGCACGGCGCCGACACGCGGTGCGCGATGGGCGTTGTCGGCCGCGAGCGAGCGAATGAGTTGGTCGGTATCCATGACTAGTGGTCCCGCAGTTTGGCCGTCAGTGCCGCAAGTCCGCGATGCAGCGCGACCCGCACCGCACCCTCGCTCATCGAAAACTTCGCCGCNGTGTCCTTGATCGAGGCGGCCTCGACCGCAATCGACTGCAGCACGTCGCGCTGGCGCTGCGGCAGCGNNCCGAGCTGCGCGGCAACCTCGCCCGCCGAAGCCGTTTCCTGCGGCGCCTCGCCCGGCAGCGTCTCGGCGAAATCGTCAATGTTGACGAAGACGCGCCTGCCGCGCCGCCTCAGCGTGTCGATCAGCTTGTTGCGGGCGATCGCGAACAGCCAGGGCGCGAAGGGGGCTTCGCTGTCCCAGGTGTGCCGCTTCAGGTGCACCGCCAAAAGTATCTCCTGCACGATATCCTCGGCCTGATCGGGAGGCTGCCCGGCCCGCGCCAGACCACGCCTCGCCGCGGCGCGCAGCACCGGCGTGACCGCCTTCAACAGGCGATGATAAGCCGCATCATCGCCCGCCATGGCCGACCGCATCAGGCCGGTCCATTCGTCCTCACGTCCGCGCACGCGCGCCCCTCACCATGCAATTCGGCCGCATTTTCAGATTGTTACGCCGGCACCCGCAATATCACGAATTCGTGATCGCTGTTGCCCCGGGTAGCCGATGCAGCCGTCGAACCCGCGACGGCTCATAACACCGATTGAACCGTCCCGCATCCGGCCAGCCGTGGGCGTGGGGGCGGTTTGCCCCGTTTTCGCCCGGTGTGGCCCGAAGATTCCCATTTTCTGCCCAGCTGTCGTCACGCCCCGGGGTCTCTGTTCGCCCCCGGGACGGGCGGAATTGGGGAGATCGTCAGAATGATGAAAACCAGCAGGCGCGTGGCCCTGATGGCTGTGGCCGGGCTTTTCTTGCTGTCTGGAGGCGTTGCACAGGCCGCGCCCAGCTCAGGTGCAAGCAAGTCGGACAGCGCGGATAAACAGGCCGACACGGCCAGGTCGAACAAGCAGCGGCGCCATTCCGCACATCGCACCAGCACCAAGACGGCGCAGAAATCCGACGACAAGGCGGCCGACAAGACGGAGGCCTCGCCAAAGGCCGACGAGGCCAAGGCCGACAGCAACGCGCCGGCCTCGAGCCAGATGCCGCCGGAGGTCGCCAACGCCAATGCCCAGCTCGCCGCCGCCGATACGCCGCCCGCGGCTGCCGCCTCCGCCATGACCGGCCGCGCCAACGACAACGTCCAGGCGGCCGCCGACAATACCGCGGCCCCGACCGCCGAGAGCCAGATCGTCGCCCCCGACCAGCCCAACGATCTCGACCAGGCCGTGCAACAGGACAACCCGCCCGCCCAGAAGGCGGTGATTGCCGCAACCACGGCGCAGCCGCGTCCCGCGCCGGTGATGGCCAGCAGCCAGCAGAGCTCGGCCTGGGACCAGAGCTCCCTGATCGGAAAGATCTTCATCGGGGTCGGCACGCTGCTGACGCTGGCGTCCGCCGCGCGCATGTTCATGGCCTGATTTTTTGGCCTGATCTCTTGGTCTAAAGAAATCCGTCCGGAACGCACGATTTGTCGCGTGTTCCGGACCGCCTGTTCCGAACGCCGCCTGGGCCCTTGAAGGCGTCCGCGCCAGCAGGCACATTGCCCGCCCAATCAAAAGCGTGGGTGGAGCATGAGCACGTTCGAACACATCATCGTCGAAAGCANNGGNGCGGTCGGCATCATCAAGCTGAACCGGCCGAAGATGCTCAACGCGCTCTCCTTCGGCGTCTTNCGCGAGATCGCGGCCGCCGTCGACGATCTCGAGGGCGATGACGCCATCGGCTGCATCGTCGTGACCGGCAGCGAGAAGGCGTTTGCCGCCGGCGCCGACATCAAGGAGATGCAGCCCAAGGCCTTCATCGACATGTTCTCCGAGGACTTTGCCGCGATCGGCGGCGACCGCGTCGCCCGCTGCCGCAAGCCGACGATTGCGGCGGTTGCCGGCTACGCCCTCGGCGGCGGCTGCGAGCTTGCCATGATGTGCGACTTCATCATCGCCGCCGACACCGCCAAGTTCGGCCAGCCCGAAATCACGCTCGGCACCATTCCCGGCATCGGCGGCACCCAGCGCCTGACCCGCGCCATCGGCAAGTCGAAGGCGATGGACCTCTGTCTCACCGGCCGCATGATGGACGCCGCGGAAGCCGAGCGCGCGGGCCTCGTCAGCCGCATCGTGCCCGCCGACAAGCTCATGGACGAAGTCATGGAAGCGGCCGCGAAGATCGCGTCGATGTCGCGCCCTGCGGCCGCCATGGCCAAGGAAGCGGTGAACCGCGCCTTCGAAACCACGCTGGCCGAAGGCATGAGCGTCGAGCGCAACCTGTTCCACGCGACCTTCGCGCTGGAAGACCGCTCCGAGGGCATGGCCGCGTTCATCGAGAAGCGCAAGCCGGTGAACAAGAACCGCTGAGCCGGCACCCGGTCAGGCTGGTGTAAGGCTTCGCTGCTGTCCCGCAGAAACCCTGTGACGCACCTGCAACAAGCACGGAATACATGGGGGTTTTCCCCGCGGCAGTTTGCCTGCGAGACCCCGGCTGGTTAAACAGTTAAGAGGCCACCGTCGGCGGGGGCGGACAGCCGGGGTTAAGCGGGATTACATGATTGGGCGTGCCGCCAGAGCTGATCGCGCGATGACGCGACATCGATCGGGCGTGGGTCCCGTGCTTGCGACATGGACCGCGCTGGCGCTTTCGTGCGCCCTGCCCTCGGCCGCATCCGCCGAGGCCCTGCCGGAGGCATTGGCAAAAGCGTACCAGACCAATCCGCAGCTCAATGCCGAACGCGCGCGGCAGCGCGCGACCGACGAGAACGTGCCGCAGGCGCTGGCCGGCTACCGGCCGCAGATCGTGGCGAGCCTCAGCGCCGGCCTGCAATCGGTGCGCAACCTGCTGCCCGACAACACCATCCAGACCGCAAACCTGAAGCCATGGGTCATCGGCGTCACCGTGACGCAGACCCTGTTCAACGGCTTCCGCACCGCCAACAACGTGCGGGCCGCCGAGCTCCAGGTGCAGTCGGGCCGCGAGGCGCTGCGCAATGTCGGCCAGGGCGTGCTGCTCGACGGCGTCACCGCCTACACCAACGTGCTGGCCAACCAGTCGCTGGTCGAGGCGCAGCGCTCCAACGTCGCCTTCCTGCGCGAGACGCTTGCCGTCACCCAGCGCCGCCTCAATGCCGGCGACGTCACGCCGACCGACACGGCGCAGGCTGAAGCGCGCCTCAACCGCGGCCTTGCCGATCTCAACGCCGCCGAGGTCGCGCTCGCGGTGAGCCAGGCGACCTATGCCCAGGTGATCGGCAACGCGCCCTCGCAGCTCAAGCCCGCCGAAGTGGTCGACCGCTATCTGCCGAAGAGCCGCGAGGACGCCATGACGATGGCGATCCGTCAGCACCCGGCGGTGATGGCGGCGGGCTTCGACGTCGACGTCGCGTCCACCAATATCCGCGTCGCCGAAGGCGCGCTGCTGCCGAGCGCCAGCATCCAGGGCAGCGCCAGCAAGAGCCGCAACAACGACCCGACGCTCGGCACCTTCGCCGAGGACCAGGCCTCCATCGTCGCCAGCGTCACCGCGCCGATCTATGACGGCGGCCAGGCCGCCGCGCAGACGCGGCAGGCCAAGGAGATCACGGCGCAGAGCCGGCTCGTGCTCGACCAGGTCCGCAACCAGGCCCGCACGGCGGCGGTCAGCGCCTGGGTCGCCAATGAAGGCGCCAAGATCGCGGTCTCGGCCTCGGAGTCCGAGGTGAAGGCGGCAACCGTCGCACTCCAGGGCGTGCAGCGCGAGGCCGCCGGCGGACAGCGCACGACGGTGGACGTCTTGAACTCGCAGGCCGATCTGATCCAGGCTAAGGCCCGCCTGATCGGCGCGCTACGCGACCGCGTAATCGCCTCCTACACGCTGCTCAGCGCCGTCGGCCATCTCGACGTCAAGACGCTAAACCTGAACACGCCGGACTACCTGCCCGAGGTGCACTACCAGCAGGTCCGCGACGCCTGGCACGGCCTGCGGACGCCGTCGGGCCAGTAGTATTCAAGATTCGAGCTCACGAAGGACATCAGCCGCTTCCTTGCTCGGGAGGCCGGTGATCTCTTGATAGAGCGCGACGGCCAGATCGCAATAGCGAGCATAATCCGCCTCACCGATCGGTCCGCCTTCGAGCATCTCGAGATCTTTGGCCGCGTATCCCCTCAGGTTGAGCCCCGCTCGAATTTTCTCCCAAGAACGATCATTGTTGACGGAAGCAGCGCGCAGTTGCGTCGATCGGATAATTCGGACGCTTAGATCGGCTTCTCGCTTGATCAACGGCGCTGGAATTATATTGATGACGCTTTGATCTGGTTGACCGGATGCGTATTTGTAGCAGGCCACTTTGTCCTTGGCCTGAATGGCCGTGTATTGATCAAGGACAAGCCGTCCGAAATCGATCAACAGCGCATCATCCATCTGGGGCAGCAACTTCCTTGTCAGGTCACCGATCTTCACCCGCGTTTGCCCCACGAGCTCGGCTTGTGACGCTCCTCTCGAGGCGCCGTTGACAAAGACATCCAGTACTTCGTCGTACGCCGTCGGATATTTTTCCTTCAGCGCCTGATACAGCGGCGCCGACTTTTGCAATGCCTGGTCCCAACCCTCTCGCGTGAGCTTGCCTTCCATCCCGGCAACCGCATATTCGTCGCCGCTTGAAATCCTAGTTACCACGCCGGCTGCCAACAACTCCGCTTCCGTTGGGCTCCACATGCTCGTGTTGCCTGTTGCCAATGCGCGGTCGATGAAGGCGCCAGTCACTCCAGCCCTCCGGTAGATGGAACGTTCCACGCTGTCGTCCAGCTTGTCGTCTCCGGCAAATGCCGCGCGATGAAAACCAAGCTGGGCGCCCTTTTTCAAGACCCTTTGACGGCCTGCAACGAAGGCGAGAGTGCAAGCAGACAGGCATTTGGCTTGGACATAGGCATCCAGACGCCTGGCCCTGATCACAGCGTTGAGCTTCTCTCCTTCTCCAATTCGACCGCCCAAACTATCCAGATGAACGGTGCGCACGCCGGATGACGCATTCAGTATCTTCTCAAAGTCGTTCGACAGTCCGAACTTGATGCCGCCCGATATCTCGACTTCCGAGCCGTTGTTGAGGAGTCTTATCGAATAAGGGGGTATGAGCGGATCATCAAGAAACGCGACACTCGTGGCTTCCGAAATCTGCGGAATGCCGGATCGGATCAGTATTGCGGCGGTGTTCAGGACACCAAGGCAAACCATCAGTTTGGCAAGGCCGGCCCATACTGCGCGCTTGCCCAGCGCTGCGCGTTCGTCTCGACGGCGCTGGGCCGATCGCCAGATGCCGACCAACTGCCAGATCGCGAGCACGGTGAGGAACGACCACATCAAAACGTAAAACAGGAAGAGTCGAAATGGTTCGTTCGTTCCCCGACTGAGGGCGCTCGCCAAGCCAATCACGACGACAGCAAAAACATTGCTGAGGATGCCGACAACCCAATACGAGATGCCGAGCGGAAACTCGCCTCGCCAGTGCCGCGCAACGAAATTCCGTCCTTTGGAATCCCGTAAACTATCGCCAGGCCGTTGAGGTAAAGCCGGCTCCGAAGAGCTGGGAGGGTCAGCATCCAGAGCTTCTCCCACCGTCTTCCACTCAGAAAAACCGTACCGCCAGACGCGCACCGTGCTTGGATTCAAATGACGTCGGATTCGGGCTTCGAGATCCTGCCGTTCCATCGGTCCGAGCTGGTCTACGCCGTCAAAGAGATACCATTCGGCCATTTCATCCCCCACATGCCCAGTATATTTGGTAGGACCGCAATCTTGCAACTTCTCCGGGTAGAGCCCTTTTGAGCATGGAAAGCCGCCGCATCCATTTGATGGGAGCTTCGGGCGCTGGGGTGACGACGCTCGGTCGCGCGCTCGCGGGCGAGCTTGCGCTGCCGCACCACGACAGCGACGACTATTTCTGGCTGCCGACCGTGCCGCCCTATCAGACGACGCGCCCGGCCGCCGACCGCCTGCGCCTGATGCGCGAGATGTTCCTGCCGCGCCTCGACTGGGTGCTGAGCGGCTCCATCACCGGCTGGGGCGACGAGCTCATTCCCTTCTTCGATATGGTCGTGTACGTGACCACGCCGCGCGACATCCGGCTGAAGCGATTGCGCGTCCGCGAAGCTGCCCATTTCGGCGCGGATGCCGTCGCGCCGGGTGGCTGGCGCCACGAGGAGACCGAGTCCTTTGTCGATTGGGCGTCCCATTACGAAGCCGGGGACCGCGAGGGACGCAGTCTCGCCAAGCATGAAACATGGCTCGCGGGCCTGCCCTGCCCGGTCGTGCGCGTCGACGGCTCACGCCCGCTTGCGGACCTTGTCGAGCAGCTATGCAACGACGCGCAGCGGCTGCCAGGCTGATGTGATACTGTCCCTACACTGCTACCAATCAACAAAATCAGGGAGAGAAACCGTGCTCAACCGCCGCAGCGTCCTGCTTGCCTCCCTCGCCGCCGGAGTAGCCATGACCAACAGAGCCCACGCCCGCGCGGCGCAGCCAGCGACGCCGGTCAATTTCGACGTCCCGGAACATGCCTGCGACTGCCACACCCATATCCACGGCGATGTCGAGAAGTTTCCGTTCTTCGCCGGGCGCGTCTACACGCCCGAACCGGCCTCGCCTGAGGAGATGGCCGCGCTGCACAAGGCGCTGCATATGGAACGCGTGGTGATCGTCACCCCCAGCGTCTACGGCACCGACAATTCGTCGACCTTGTTCGGCATGAAGGCCCGCGGTGCGAACGCGCGCGGCGTCGCCGTGATCGACGACAAGACGCCGGAGAGCGCGCTCGACACGATGCATCAGGACGGCTTCCGCGGCGTCCGCCTTAATCTCGCGACCGGCGGCGTCAATGATCCCAATGTCGGCCGGCCGCGCTTCACCGCCGCGGTCGAGCGCATGAAGGCGCGCGGCTGGCACGTGCAGCTCTACACCACGCTGGGCATGATCACGGCGATCAAGGATCTCGTCGAGACGGCGCCGGTGCCGGTCGTGTTCGACCATTTCGGCGGCCTCGAAGCCGAGCGCGGCCTGGAGCAGCCGGGCTTCTCCGATCTCGTCGCGCTCGTGAAGTCCGGCAAGGCCTATGTGAAGATCTCCGGCGCCTACCGGTCGTCGAAGCTCGCACCAGATTATCAGGACATGGTGCCGTACGCGCAGGCCCTGATCGCGGCCAACCCCGATCGCATCGTCTGGGGCACCGACTGGCCGCATCCGGATTCGAGCCGCGTCGAGGGACGCAAGGCCACTGACATCGCGCCGCTCTACCAGATCGACGACGGACGCCTGCTCAACCAGCTTCCGGTGTGGGCGCCGGATGCGGGCGTGCGCAAGAAGATCCTGGTCGACAACCCGGCGCGACTCTACGGCTTCTGACCGTCAGCGCGCCCGGCGCGAGAAGAAGGAGATCAGCACCGGCAGCGTCACCAGAATGACGACCGGCGCCAGCATCATGCCGGTGACGACGACGACGGCGAGCGGCTTCTGCACCTGGGAGCCGATGCCTTCGGACAGCGCCGCCGGCAGCAGGCCGACGCCCGCGACCACGCAGGTCATCAGCACGGGCCGGAGCTGAAGCTCGCCCGTGCGGATCACCGCGCTCATGCGGTCCATGCCCTCTTCGATGAGCTGGTTGAACTGCGACAGGATGATGATGCCGTCCATCACCGCGATGCCGAACAGCGCGATGAAGCCGATCGCCGCCGACACGCTGAAGGCCGTGCCGGTGATCAACAGGCCCAGCACGCCGCCGAAGATCGCCATCGGAATCACGCTCATGGCCAGCAGCGTGTCGGTCATCGAGCCGAAATTGAACCAGAGCAGGACGCCGATCAGCGCCAGCGAGATCGGCACCACGATCGACAGCCGCCGGATCGCGTCCTGGAGATTGCCGAACTCGCCGACCCATTCCATGTGCGAGCCGGCTGGCAACTGCACCTGGTCGGCGATCTTCTGCTGCGCCTCTCGGATCGCGCTGCCGAGGTCGCGCTCGCGCACCGAGAACTTGATCGGCAGATAGCGTTCCTGCTGCTCGCGATAGATATACGCAGCGCCCGAGACGAGACTGATATCGGCGACTTCGCTGAGCGGAATCTGCGTGACGGTGCCGTTCGGGCCGGGCGCGCCGATGCGCAAATTCTGGATCGCTTCCGCGCTCCTGCGATATTCCGGCGCGAGGCGCACGATGATCGGGAAATGTCGGTCGGATCCCGGCTCGTAGAGATCGCCCGCGGTGTCGCCGCCGATCGCGACCTTGATGGTCGCGTTGATGTCGCCCGGCGCAAGGCCATAGCGCGCCGCCTTGGCGCGGTTGATGTCGATCTGGATGGTCGGCTGTCCGAGCGAGGTGAACACCGCAAGGTCGGTGACGCCCTGAACGGTCGACAGCACCTGCTTGATCTTGTTGGCCGTGTCGGTGAGCGCCTGGAGATCGCTGCCGAACAGCTTGATCGAGTTCTCACCCTTTACGCCCGAGACGGCTTCGGAGACGTTGTCCTGGAGGTATTGCGAGAAGTTGAATTCGACGCCGGGGAAGCGGTCGTCGAGCTGCTTGAGTAGCTGCGCGGTCAGCTCCTCCTTGTCGCGCGTGCCGGGCCACTGGCTGACGGGCTTCAGCGGGGCGAAGAACTCCGCGTTGAAGAAGCCGGCGGCGTCGGTGCCGTCATCGGGACGGCCGTGCTGCGACACCACGGACTCGACCTCGGGCCGGGCGCGGATCACCTTACGCATCTCGTTGACGTAGCTGTTGCCTTCCTGGAGCGAGATGGTCGGCGGCAGCGTGGCGCGGATCCAGAGGTTGCCCTCCTCCAGCTTCGGCAGGAATTCGAGGCCGAGCAGCCGGGCGAGCGCGACCGTCATCAGCACCAGGCCGACCGCCGCGCCGAGGACAATGCCGCGATTGGCGACGGCCCAGTTCAGCACCGGCATGTAGATCCGGTGCAGGATCAGCATCACCTTTGTCTCGGTCTCTTCGACATGCGCGGGCAGGATGATGGCGGACAGCGCCGGTGTGACGGTGAAGGTGGCGAGCAGGCCGCCTGCGAGCGCATAGGCATAAGTGCGCGCCATCGGCCCGAAGATATTGCCCTCGACGCCGGAGAGCGTGAACAGCGGCAGGAACGCCGCGATGATGATGGCGGCGGCGAAGAAGATCGAGCGCGACACGTCGGCGGCGGCGCTGAGGATGGCGTGGCTCTTCATGCCGAACAGCGTCTCGTTCGACATGTGCTCGGTTTCCGACACCGGCGTCGTCTGCGTCAGGCGGCGGAAGATCGCCTCCACCATGATGACGGTGGCATCGACGATCAGGCCGAAGTCGATCGCGCCGACCGAAAGCAGGTTCGCCGATTCACCGCGCAACACCAGAATGATCACCGCGAAGAACAGCGCGAACGGAATGGTGGCGCCGACGATCAGCGCACTGCGGAGATCACCGAGGAATATCCATTGCAGCAGCACGATCAAGAGGATGCCGACCACCATGTTGTGCAGCACGGTGTGGGTGGTGAGCTCGATCAGGTCGCCGCGGTCGTAGATGCGCTCGATGCGCACGCCCGGCGGCAGGATNCTGGAATTGTTGATGGTCTGAACGAGCTGGTGGACGCGCTTGATGGTCGGCGAGCTCTGCTCGCCGCGGCGCATCAGCACGATGCCCTGCACGATGTCGTCGGAATCGTCGAGACCGGCGATGCCGAGACGGGGCCTCTGCCCGACGGTGACGGTGGCGACGTCCTTGACCAGAACCGGATTGCCGTTGGTCTGGGCGATCATGGTGTTGGCGAGATCGTCGATCGAGCGGATCAAGCCGACGCCGCGTACCACGGCGGATTGCTGGCCGATATTGACGGTGTTACCGCCGACATTGACGTTGGAGTTGCCGACCGACTGGAGTACTTGCGGCAACGTCAGGCCGTTCGCGACCAGCTTGTTGTTGTCGACCTGGAGCTCGTAGGTCTTGCTCTTGCCGCCCCAGCCGGTGACGTCGATCACGCCGGGCACGGCGCGGAAGCGGCGCTGCAGGACCCAGTCCTGGATGGTCTTGAGGTCGAGCACGCTGTAGTTCGGCGGGCCGACCAGGCGGTAGCGGAAGATTTCACCGATCGGACTGAGCGGCGAGATCTGCGGCTGCACGTTGCCGGGCAGCGGCGCGAGCTGCGCCAGGCGGTTCAGGACCTGCTGCTGCGCCTCGTCATAGGTGTAGGCGAAGGAGAACTGGATTTTGACGTCGGAGAGACCGTAGAGCGAAATGGTGCGGATGGTCGTGATGTTCTTCAGACCCGCGACCTGGGTCTCGATCGGGATCGTGATGTAGCGTTCGATCTCTTCCGCCGACAGGCCCGGCGACTGCGTCACGATATCGACCATCGGCGGGGTCGGATCGGGATAGGCCTCGATGTTGAGCTGGTTGAACGCGATCAGGCCGCCGATCAGCACGGCGACGAACATGCCGACCATCAGGAAGCGCCGGTTGACGGCAAGGGCGACGAGGCGATCCATTCAGGTCTTCAGCTTGTCTTGTTTTTTGGGTCGTCGATCAGCTGCCGGACGCCGCGCGGTCGATGAACAGGCTGCCCTTGACGACGATCTGCTCGCCGGGTTTCAGATTGCTGGTGACTTCGACGAGGTTGCCGTTGATGAGGCCGGTCTTGATCTCGCGCAGCTCGACGGACTTGTCCTCACGCGCGACCCAGAGGCGGACCTTGTCGGCTTCATAGATGAGAGCCTGCTTGGGCACCGCCGGCGCGGCGCGGTCGCCGGCCGAATAGATCGTGACGTTGGCGAACATCTCGGGCTTCAGCACGCCGTCCTTGTTGTCGATGGTGGCGCGCACCAGCAGGCGGCGGGTGTTGGGATCGATCGCGGCGGCGACGTAATTGATCTTCGCGGTGAGCGGGCGGCCCGGCAGCGCCATCACGTTGACCATGATGTCCTGGCCGATGCACACCGCGGCCGCATCGCTCTCGCGCACGAAGGCGGTGAGCCAGACCGTGGAGAGATCACCGATCACGAACACCGGATCGCTGGCGCCGGAATTGACATACTGGCCCGGCCCGATCTTGCGCTGCACGACGGTGCCGGAGATGGGCGAGTAGATCGTGATCTCCCGATTGATCGTGCCCTTCTCCTGGAACGTCTTGATCGCCTCGTCGGTGAAGCCGAGGATGCGCAGCTTGTTGCGCGCAGCCTCCAGTGCCGTCATCGAGGAGCGCATGTCGTTCTGCGCCTGGACCTGGGTCGCTTCCGCCTGCTGATAGTCCTTCAGCGGAATGGCGTGGCCCTCGTAGAGGTCCTTGGCCCGCTTGAACTGGATGTCGGCGAGGTCGATCGCGGACTTCGCCTTGTTCTGCGCGGTCATCGCCGCGATGAAATCGTTCTGGGCCTGCACGGTGTCGGCGGCCTCGATTGTGAACAGCGGTTGACCTTGGGTCAGGGTCTCGCCCGGCTTGGCCAGCAGCTTGGTGACCCGGCCCGCATAGGGCGAGAACACCGGCGTCGAGCGATCCTCGTCGACCGCGACCTTGCCCTCGGTGACATATTCAGCGCGGAAGGTCCTGGCCTTGACCGGCTCGATGGTCAGCGTCGCCCACTCCGACGCCGTCGGCGTGAAACTCTGCGCGTTCCTGCGCGACTGGCTGGAGATCTCGGAGTGGCTCTTCTCCTTGGCTCCCGCGCGGAAGAAGCCATAGGCGCCGGCACCGGCAAGAGCTAGTAAAACTACGGATGTGATCACCCGCTGTTTTGTAAGCACCTGCAATCGCTTGGTATTTTCAACTACCATGGGGCCCGGTCGTGTCTGCGACGATCTCGGCAGACGCCTGCCTTGTCAGTCGCGCTAATAGTGCCGAATTGCGATTTCAAACAACCTAAAAAACGCCTCGCGCCTTTCCCTTTGCGTTAAAATTTTGCGACGCGTCAGCTTCACGTCAGTTTCGAGCCGGCCACTGCGCCGGATGACTGCCGAGCGGCATCGCCGGACGGCTCCATTGCGCCGGCGTCTTCGACAGCAGTGCGGAATGCTGCACCGCCTTCAACGTGCCGAAGCCAGATGGCATGCTCTCGATGAACGCTGCATGTACGGCCTCACCCGTAAGATCCGGGGTATTCAGTCCGCCGTCGAGCCGGCCGAGATTCCACAGCCAGCGACCGGTCTGCGCCAGCGACACGCGCACGTGCCAGCTGCCGCCCTCGCGCGCCTGGCGCATCCTGGCCATCATCGCGCCGAACGCCATCAGATAGCCGGTGGCGTGGTCGAGCATTTGCGCCGGCAACTCCCTGGGGCCGTCGATGCCCGCGGCCTGTCCCTCGGAATGGTTGAAGCCGGTCGTGGTCTGCACCAGCGAGTCGAAGCCGCGCCGCTCCGCCCAGGGGCCGGCATGACCGTAGGCCGACAGCGTGACATAGACAATGCCGGGACTGATTGCGGCGACCGCTTCGGGCGCAAAGCCGAGGGCGGCGAGCGCGCGCGGGCGATAGCCCTGCGAGAAGATGTCGGCATCCCCAAGCAGCGCGCGCAATTGTGCCCTGCCCGCCTCGCTCTTGAGCTCGATGAACGTGGTGAGCTTGCCGCGTCCGGTATCGATGGTGAGCCAGGGAATGGCGGGCAGCTCGGGCCCCGACACCAGCAGCACATCCGCGCCGTGCGCGGCAAGCGTGCGGCCGGCCACGGGTCCTGCGATGACGCGGGAGAGATCGAGCACGCGAAGGCCGGCGAGCGGACGATCGCCTTCAGGCCACGGCCTTGGCGGAGCATCGCCGATCTTCTCGATCGAGATCAGCGGCAGCTCGGCGAGCGTGCGCGCGTGCGGCAGCGCCGACCATTCGTCGTAGGAGCGCATCAAGGCAACGACGCCGCCCGCGGCGTAAGCCGCAGTCTCGAAATCCTCGCCCTTCCAATGCATCAGCGCGGCCTGCACCTTCTCGCGTTCCGCCTCGCAAGCAAGCACATTGCAGACGGCGTCGCGATGATGCGGGAAATTGGTGTGGCAGCGGACGAAGCGGCCGTCGCCCGTCCTGTAGACACCGGCGATGGCGTCCCAGGCCGGAGGCGGCGGCTTGTCGTCGAGGCGCAGATAACGCTCTGAGCGGCATTCGGCGACGGCGTGTCGCATATCGACGGCGACGTCCTGAATCTGGCCGCTGCGCAGCCGCCAGATCTCCGCGGCGGCAAGACCCGCCGCGGCGATCGTGGCTTGGCCGGCAACAGCGACCCGAAAGGAGGACGGGATTTGCGGCTCCTCGCCGGTCAGTTGCACGCGTTCGAGCGCGGCCGCGTCACCACCGGCAGAGGTCCAGATGCCCTTGAGAATGTCGGCGGGGCTTTGCATGACCCTTCTCTCCCTTTAGCCTTCAGCATCCTATTAGCACATAAGGAAATGCAATGGCCGCCATCGATCCTCTCACCGCAGGTGCCGTGTTCATCGCAACGGCGGCCACAGACGCGGTCTATGTCATGTTCACCTCGGCCGTGATCGCGCGCAAGCGCATGTCAGCGGCGAACTGGAGCGCGGTCTGGTACATGCTCTCCTCCTACGCCGTGATCAGCTATACCGAGAACCCGTTCTATGTCGCTTTCGCGGCAATCGGCTCCTGGGCCGGCGCCTATGCCTCGCTGACCTTCTTGCACCGGCCGCCCGGCGGCCCGCCGGTGGGGGCCTCGCCGGAGTGAGGGGGGGCCCCGCCTCTCTCCACGTCATTGCGAGGAGCCCTTGCGACGAAGCAATCCAGACTGCTTCCGCAGATGCATTTATGGATTGCTTCGCGGAGCCTGTCATCGGGCCGCGCTCCGCGCGGACCCGGTGGCTCGCAATGACGATGTGGAGGCTTCTGCGGGTCTGCTGAAACAGTTACACTCATTGCACCAACAACAAGGAAAACCAAAATGGATCTCGGTCTCAAAGGCAGGAACGCCGTCGTGCTCGGCGGCACGCGCGGCATCGGGCGGGCGATTGCGGCGACGCTGGCTGGTGAAGGCAGCAATGTCGCGGTGTGCGCGCGCAACGCCGATCAGGTCGCGGCGACCGTTGCCGAGTTGAAGGCAAGCGGCATCCGCGCCACCGGCGGCGCGGTCGACGTCACCGACGGCGCGGCGCTGAAATCCTGGGTCGAAACTGCCGCAAAGGAGCTCGGCGGCATCGACATGCTGTTCTCCAATGCCGGTGCGATGGCGCAGGGCGGCGATCCCGCGTCCTGGGAGCAGAATTTCCGGCTCGACGTGCTCGGTGCCGTGCATGCGTTCGATGCCGCACGGCCGTTTCTGGAAGCGAGCGGCGCGAGCAGCGGCGATGCGGCCTTCGTGATCATCTCGTCGATCTCCGCGGCGCAGGCCGACACAGCCAGCTCCTACGGCCCGATCAAGGCGGCGCTGATCCACATGGCCAAGGGGCTGGCGCGGCAATATGCGAAGAAGAAGATCCGCGTCAACGTGGTCTCGCCCGGCACCGTCTATTTCAAGGGCGGTGTCTGGGAGATGGTCGAGAAGAACATGCCGGAGCGCTACAACGACGCGATGAAGCGCAACCCGACGGGCCGCATGGCAACACCGCAGGAGATCGCGAGCGCGGCGGTGTTTCTGGCGAGCCCGGTGTCGGGATTCACCACGGGATCCAATCTCGTCGTGGACGGCGGGATTTCGAACCGGGTGAATTTCTGAGCGGGGTTGGCTTGCCGGGCTCTCTCTTCCGTGATGGCCGGGCTTGACCCGGCCATCCACGCGCTGCTGCGCTCGTGGAAAGACGTGGATGCCCGGGTCAAGCCCGGGCATGACGACTGAGGGTGAGGCGCGCGATCGCTTCGACAAATTCGTCATTGCGAGCGCAGCGAAGCAATCAAGGCTGCTTCCTAGGAGAGATTCTGGATTGCTTCGCTACGCTCGCAATGACGGCGCGATGCGCAGCCCGCGCTAAAACCCTCAATGAAAATCCCGCGACGGCGGCAGGATGCGGACGTTGCGGGGGTGGCGGATTTTTTGCGCGGGCATGTCCGCAAGCGCACGGGGGTCTTCGTTGAGCGGCTCGACGACGGTGGCGCCTGCCGGCACCGGATGCTTGCCGCCGAGCGCGTCGTTGGCAAGGCCGACCAGATCGTGCGAGCGATCGATCATGCGCTGGGCGATGAGGTGCGTCACCTTCTCGGGACTGCTCTGGATGTAGCCCTGAACCTCGATCAGGCGGGCGCCCATCACCTCCTTGCGATACTGCTCCATGATCTTGGGCCACACCACGACATTGGCGATCCCGGTTTCGTCCTCCAGCGTCATGAACACGACGCCGCTGGCGCTGCCCGGCCGCTGCCGCACCAGCACCACGCCGGCGCAGCGGACGCGGCGCCGCTCGTTCTCGTGGCTGATCTCCCTGCAGGCGACGATGCGCTCGCGCGAAAACATCTCGCGCAAGAATTCCATCGGGTGGCCCTTCAGCGACAGCCGGATGGTCTGGTAGTCCGCGACCACCTGCTCGGACCGCGGCATTACCGGCAGCGGCTTTGCGCCCTCGTCCGGCTGCTCACGCGCGGTCGCCGCTTCGAACAGCGGCAGCGGCACGTCGTCGGGCAGCCGCCGCACCTGCCACAGCGCCTCGCGGCGGTCGAGCCCGAGCGAGCGGAACGCATCGGCGTCCGCCAGCAGGATCAGCGCGCGCTTGGGCAGGCCGGTGTCGCGGGCGAAGTCTTCCAGTGAGGTGAAAGGACGGCGATTGCGGGCGGTGACGATGCGGTCGGCCCAGTCATCCGGGCTGACATATTCCCGGCCTTGCCGGGTTGCCTGCTCCTCCCTGAGTCTCTCCTCATCCTTGTCGATCCAATGGAAGCCGTCGATCTGGCGGAAGCCGAGACGCACGGCGCAGGATTTGCCACTGCCCTGCTCCAGCGTGTTCTGCGCAAAGCTGCAGGACACGTCGATATCGCGGACCTCGACACCGTTCTTGCGGGCATCGCCGACGATCTGCGCCGGGGCGTAAAATCCCATTGGCTGCGAATTCAGGAGGCCGCAGCAGAAGGCATCGGGGTGATGGTATTTCAGCCATGAGGAGATGTAGACGAGCTGGGCGAAGCTCGCGGCATGGCTCTCCGGAAAGCCGTAGGAGCCAAAACCCTTGATCTGGTCAAAGCAGCTTCTGGCAAAATTGGGATCGTAGCCGCGCGCGACCATGTTGCCGATCAGCTTTTCCTCGTACTGGCCGATGGTGCCGACATTGCGGAAGGTCGCCATCGAGCGACGCAGACCGTTGGCCTCCTCGGACGTAAAATGCGCGGCTTCGATCGCAATCCGCATCGCCTGCTCCTGGAACAGGGGCACGCCCAACGTTTTGTTCAGCACCTTGTAGAGCTCGTCGGGGGGACCATGCTCGGGTGACGGCGAAGGATAGCTCACCTTCTCCAGCCCGTTCCGCCGCCGCAAGTAAGGATGCACCATGTCGCCCTGGATCGGCCCCGGCCGCACGATCGCGACTTCGATGACGAGATCGTAGAAGGTCCGCGGCTTCAGGCGCGGCAACATGTTCATCTGCGCGCGGCTCTCGACCTGGAACACGCCGAGCGACTCCCCGGCGCACAGCATGTCGTAAACCTTCGGATCGTCCTGCGGGACACTCGCGAGCACGTAACGCTCACCCTTGTGATCCGCAATCAAATCAAAACACTTCCTGATGCAGGTCAGCATGCCCAGTGCGAGCACATCGACCTTCATCATATGAAGCGCATCGACGTCGTCCTTGTCCCATTCGATGAAAGTGCGGTCGTCCATCGCGGCGTTGCCGATCGGCACATAGGTGTCGAGCCGGTCCTGGGTCAGCACATAGCCGCCGACATGCTGGGAGAGATGACGCGGGAATTCGATCAGCTCGGTCGCAAGCTCGACCGCGAGATTGATCATGGGATTTTGCGGATCGAGCCCGGCCTGCCTCACCTGCATGTCGTTGAGGCCCTTGCCCCAGCTTCCCCAGACGGTATCGGCGAGCGCGGCGGTGACGTCTTCCGTCAGTCCCAGCGCCTTGCCGACGTCGCGGATGGCGCTGCGCGGGCGATAATGGATGACGGTCGCGATGATCGCGGCGCGGTGACGGCCATAGCGGCGATAGACATATTGCATCACCTCCTCGCGCCGCGAATGCTCGAAATCGACGTCGATGTCGGGCGGCTCCAGCCGCTCCTTGGAGATGAAGCGCTCGAACAGCAGGTCGACCTTGGTGGGGTCGACCGAGGTGATACCGAGCACGTAGCAGACGGCCGAATTCGCCGCCGATCCGCGGCCCTGGCACAGGATGTTCTGGCTGCGTGCGTAGTGGACGATGTCGTGCACGGTGAGGAAGTAATGCGCGTATTTCAGCTCGGCGATCAGCGCGAGCTCTTTCTTGAGCGTGGCGCGCAGCTTTGCATCAATGTTGTCGATACCGCCGAAATATTTGTCGACGCCTGCCCAGGTCAGATCCTCCAGATGCCCCTGCGCGGTCTTGCCCGGCGGCACCGGCTCGTCCGGATACTGGTATTTGAGCTGGTCGAGCGTGAAGTCGATTCTGTCCGCAAAGCGCATGGTCTCCGCGATAGCTTCTGGGAAATCGCGGAACAGCCGTGCCATCTCGCGCGGCGTCTTCAAAAAGCGTTCGGCATTGGCCTCGAGCTTCCGCCCCACAGCCTCGATCGTGGTCTTTTCCCGGATGCAGGTGAGCACGTCCTGAAGCGGACGGCGGCCGGGGTCGTGATAGAGCACCTCGTTGGTCGCGAGCAATGGCACCCTTGCCTGTGCCGCGAGATCGTCGAGCCGCGCCAAGCGCCGCCGATCGTCGCCGCGATAGAGCAAGCTCGCCGCCAGCCACACGCCTTCGGCGCGGCTGGCTTTGAGCTTTTCGAGGATATCCAGCGCCTGCGCGGGATCGAAGCGATGCGGCAGTGTCAGAATCAGGAGCTGTCCTTGCGAGAACTCCAGGAGATCGGCAAATCTGAGATGACACTCGCCCTTCTCGATCCGCGTGATGTCGTCGCCGCGCTTGCCCCTTGTGAGGAGCTGACACAGCCGGCCATAGGCCGCGCGGTCGCTCGGATAGACAAAAATGTCGGGCGTGCCATCGATGAAGACGATGCGCGCGCCGATCAGCAGCTTCGGCTTGTGCAGCACCTCTTTGTTGTCGAGCTCACTCCAGGCCCGCACCACGCCGGCGAGCGTGTTGTGATCGGCAATGCCGATCACCGGAATTTCCAAAGCACTGGCCTGATGCACATAGGCGCGCGGATCCGAGCCGCCGCGCAGGAAGGAGAAATTGGTGGTGATGCCGATCTCGGCATAGGCGGGCGCGTTCATGCGAAGAGACCGTGCACATACCAGCCGGGAGAAGCAGGACTGCCGTCGCCGTCGAACACTTCTCCCTCGTAAAGACCGTCGCGAAAAATCCAGAAGCGCAGGCCCTCGGCATCCTCGATGCGGAAATAGTCCCGCGTCAGCTGCTTGCCGTCCTGCCGCCACCATTCCATCGCGATGCGCTCGGGCCCTTCCACCCGCACCACCGCATGCAGCGCGCGGCGCCAGGTGAATTGATGCGGCGGGCCGTCGGGCACGGTCGCGAATGGCACCTTGATCGGCTCCGGCTTCTCGAACAGCCGCAAGGGCCGCAGCGGCGGCTCGCTCTCGGTGCGAACAGGCCATTCGGCCTGCATGGCAGAAGCGAGATGATGCTGCGCGGGCGCGGCCAGCACCGCCTGCTCCGGGATATGGGTATCTTCAGGCAGGTGCACGATCACGCGCTTGCCGCCAATGCGCGCGGCGATGCGGTCGATCAATGCGGCGAGCTCGTCATTGTCGTGGGCATGGGCGTCGAGATCGCGCTGCTCCTGCACCACGATCTCGGTGCGGCTCGCCGACAGGCGCACCATGTCGAAGCCGAAGCCGGGATCGAGGGGATCGGCCAGCGCATCGAGGCGCTCGCGGAACAGGCGGTCGATCACCGCGCTCCGTGTCACCGGACGTCCGGTCTCGACCACGATCGCGCGCACGACGCCGTCGGTGCGGAAGAAGGCGGCTTCCAGACGCCGCGCGCCCTTGCCCTGCTTCTCCATGGAGGCGATCAGCGTGTCCGCAAGGCGCGACAGCGTCATCGCGATCATGGTGTCGGTCGCGATCGGCTCGGCAAAGCGCCTCTCGACGATATAGTCGGGCAACGGTTTTCGCGGGCTGATCGGCGCATCGCTCTGCCCCAGCGCATGCGCGAGCAGCGTGGAGAACCGCGCGCCGAACCGCGCCGTGATTTCGCCCGGCGAGCGCGAGGCGACATCGCCGATGCTCTTCAACCCGGCGCGGCGCAGGCCGGTGGTGATGGCCTCGCCCGCACCGAGCGCGGAGACCGGAAAGCGGTCGATCGCCTCCGCCTCCCCGCCATCGGCAACGATGGTGCCGGAGGCCTGCCGCGTCAGCGTACGCGCGCAAATCGAGGTGCCGGCAATCGCCGCGCTGACGGCAAAGCCCTGCCGGCCCAGCGCACGGACCAGCGTCTGCAACAACGCGGCCTCGCCGCCGAACAGATGCGCGCAGCCGGTGATATCGAGGAACAGCCCGTGCGGCGGATCGAGCGCCACCAGCGGCGTGAAACGGTCGCACCAATCGGCGATGTCGCTGAGCGTTTTGGCATCGGCCACGACATCGGCATCGAACACTTTCAAGTCCGGGCACATCGCCCGCGCATTCGCGAGCGGCTGACCGATATATAGACCGAGATGCCCGGCGGCCTCGTCGAGCGCATGGATCACCAGCGCATTGTTCTCCTTGATGACGACAATGCTCGGATCATTATTATTCTTACCCAGCCCGGCGCTGCCAAGGAACCGCTGGATGCGGTCGATGGGCAGGCGCGGCAGCCACAGGCTGAGAATACGTCGAGGGTTCACTGAACTGGCACTCATCACAATTCCATTCCATGATCCACCGGCCACATTGGCCATGACGATTGCGCAACAGCTCGGCATCGAAGCGCGGCGCGCCCCAGACGCTCCATGCTGAACCCGGCGGCGAATGCGCCGCGCGCAGCATCCATCGCGTCTCCGCGGTCGAAGGCAGCGGCTGCGCCGCCATGCGCAGCATCAGGCCGGTGACGCCGGAGCCCTGCGCGGCCAGCGTCAGCTTGCGGCTCGCCACGAGGTCGAACTGCCTGGTCTCGCCCCAGAGCTCGAGCACGACCGCGCCGAGCGCATCGCAGGCGAGCGCATCGGCCGAGCTGCGCAGCGCGCTCTCGACATCGGCGGCGCGCACCAGCACCACGCGGCGCGGATCGAGGCCGAGCTCGGCGAGCCCGCTCATCGACAGCGCGCCGGTCTCGACTTCCGAAAAATCCTGCCGAACCCACAACAGTGGCCGGCGTGCCGAGACGCGCCCTGCGAGGCCCATGACAAAACCCGTCGCGGCCGCGCCCTGACGCCCTTCGCAAAACACCTCGTGGATCGCCGCACGCGCGAGCCCGCCCTTCAGCACGCAGTCGATCTCGCCATGGCCGAGCGCGACGCGCCCGTGCTCGTGCACGACCTCCGCCGTCTCGATGCGCTCGATCTGGCCGCGCAAGGTCGCAAGCGCGCTTTGACGTGCGCCGCTCATATACGCCGCTCCTTCAGAGGTGATTGCCGATGGCTCTCAAAAAGAGAACCAGCGGCTGGCTCATTTGTTCATGATATGTTCTAATATAAAGCTAACGGCGTGCGAGGAGTCAATCGAATTGGCGCCCCGCCGGATTCATCAGCGGAATCAAAGGGATTCAGGTATGGACGTACAACGCAAGCTGGAGATCCTGGCGGATGCCGCCAAATACGACGCGTCCTGCGCCTCCAGCGGCACCGAGAAGCGGGATTCCAGCGACGGCAAGGGCATGGGCTCGACCGCGCCGGGCATGGGCATCTGCCATTCCTACGCGCCGGACGGACGCTGCATCTCGCTGCTCAAGGTGCTGCTGACCAATGCCTGCAATTACGATTGCCTCTATTGCGTCAACCGCGCCTCCTCCAACGTGCCGCGCGCCCGCTTCACCGTCGAGGAGGTGGTCAAGCTCACGCTCGACTTCTACCGGCGCAATTACATCGAGGGGCTGTTCCTCTCCTCCGGCATCATCCGCAGCCCCGACTACACCATGGAGCAGGTCGTCAGCGTCGCGCGAAAGCTGCGCGAGGAGCATCACTTCCGCGGCTACATCCA
>JGI25160J50197_1000512_pt1 | contig 22958 bp, 23 predicted proteins | sample AraplaMF_Cvi_mMS_FD_50197 | JGI IMG/M metagenome (IMG submission 50197)
GAAGCCTATTTCGCCACGCGCGTGGACTATGCCGCGCCGCTCGCGGCCTGATCGTCGGCCGCGCAGAGCGCGGCGCGATCGGCCCGATCGGGGGTGGGCGACCCGGGTCGACTACGGAGTTGTCTCGATGCCCGCTTGTGCTAGCAACATTCCGTTCAGGATACGCAGGCCCGGGGGCGAGCGATGACCACCTTCAACCGCATCTTCACGACCGAGCGCCTGCTTCAGATCATCGTCATTCTGGCGGCGACGATCGCGATGAAGCTGATGGCCTGAACGCCGGCCGCCTAGCGCCCGCCGAACTCGGGCACGTCGGGCAGATAATTCGACCCTTCCGATCCCAGAAAATCGAACATCGCCTGCGCCGGCGGCAGCAGNACCTTGTCGCTGCGGCGGATCACGTACCATTGCCGCACGATCGGCAGGCCGGCGACGTCGAGCACGATCAGCCGGCCCTCCGCGAGCTCATGCGCAACCGTATGGGCCGAGATGAAGGCGATGCCGAGCCCGGCGATCACCGCCTGCTTGATGGTCTCGTTGCTGCTCATCTCCATGCCGATGATCGGCTCGAGGTCCGACCTCTGGAACATGCCCTCCATCAGCGTACGCGTGCCCGAGCCGGGCTCGCGGGTGAGGAAGGTCTCGTGCACGAGGTCGGTCAGGCTGAGGCCGGAATCCTTCTCCAGCCAGTGCCCCTTGCGCGCGACGATGACGTGCGGATTGCGTCCGAGCTGACGGACATCGACGCTGACGTCGGCCGGCGGCCGACCCATCACCGCGAAATCGAGATCGTAGCCGTGCATGGCCTCGCGGATCTCCTCGCGATTGCCGATGGTGAGCTTGATCTCGATCTTGGGATGCCGCTTCGAGAACGCCGCGATCGCATGCGGCACGAAATATTTCGCGGTGGAGACCGCGCCGAGATGCACCGTGCCGCCGGTCCGCCCCGCGAGCAGGTCGAGTGCGCCCTGGCAGTCCGTGATCGCGGCCTCGACGCGCTCGGCGAGCGCCAGCACTTCCTTGCCCGCCTCCGTCAGCAGCATGCCGTCGCCGGTCCGTTGCACCAGCGGCAGGCCGGCGAGGTCCTGAAGCTGCCGGAGCTGCTGGGTCACGGCCGGCTGTGTCAGGCCGAGATGGCCGGAGGCCGCCGTCACGCTGCCCTTGGCCGAGAGCGCCGCAAGCGAGCGCAGCTGCCGGATCGTCAGATGCCGGAGCTGGACCGCCGCATGGCCGGAGCCATTATAAGAAAATTCTTTGGCACTCATTATGATTAGAAATTTTCCTTATTAAGCCGCCCCTGTCAATCTCCTGATGCCGGGACTGACCGCACCGACCTCCAGCGTGGAGGGCAAAGGATGCGGCGCCGGCCCAGGGGATGGACGCAGATGACCGGGCAACTCAGGCTGGACGACCACCTTCAACGGTATTCAGAGACCGCGCCCCATGCGCTGGCGGTGGCGGCTGCAGTCGATGCCATCGCGGCGGCGGCGATCGAGATCGCCGACCTCATCGGCACCGGCGACCTCGCCGACGCCTCGGGCCTGACGACCGGCCGCAACAGCGACGGCGACGTCCAGCGCGACCTCGACGTGCAGGCCGATGCGATCCTGCGCCGCTGCCTCAGCCGGCTGCCGGTCGCGGCGCTGGCGTCGGAGGAGATGCGCGAGCCCCAGATCGGCGACCGCGCGGCAAAGATCTGCGTGGCGATCGATCCGCTCGACGGCTCCTCCAACATCGACATCAACATGACGGTCGGGACGATCTTCTCGATCCTGCCCGCGCCCGATGATCCTGCGCTCGCCTTCCATCAGCGGGGCTCGGCGCAGCTCGCGGCCGGCTTCGTCACCTACGGGCCGCAGACCTCGCTGGTGCTGACGCTCGGCGACGGCGTCGACATCTTCACGCTCGACCGCAAGGCCGGTTGCTTCCGCCTCGCGCGCAGCGGTGTGCAGATCTCCGAGACCTGCGAGGAGTTCGCCATTAACGCGTCGAACCGCCGCCACTGGGAGCAGCCGGTGCGCGCCTTCGTCGACGAATGCCTCGCCGGCGTCGAAGGGCCCGCCAACCACGATTTCAACATGCGCTGGATCGGCTCGCTGGTCGCGGAGGCCTATCGCATCCTCACCCGCGGCGGCGTGTTCCTCTATCCGTCGGACGCGCGGCGCGGTTACGGCGACGGCCGCCTGCGCCTCGTCTACGAGGCCCACCCGATGGCGATGATCATCGAGCAGGCCGGCGGCTCGGCCTCGACCGGGCGCGAGCGCATCCTCGACCTCTCCGCGCAGAGCCTGCACCAGCGCGTGCCGCTGATCATGGGCTCGAGCAACGAGGTGCGGCGCGTCGAGGAATTGCATTGCGATCCGCTGCTGGTCGCCAGCGTCTCCGCGCCGCTGTTCGCGCGGCGCGGATTCTTCCGGCTCTGAGCGAGGCGTCCCATGTCCAGGAAGCATCCGATCATCTCCATCACCGGCTCCTCCGGCGCCGGCACCACCTCGGTCAAGAAGACGTTCGAGCAGATCTTCTTCCGCGAGAAGGTCAACGCCGCCTACATCGAGGGCGACGCCTTCCATCGCTACGACCGCGCCGAAATGCGCACGCAGATGGCGAAGGAGGCCGAGCGCGGCAACAAGCATTTCAGCCATTTCAGCCCCGAGACCAATTTGTTCGAGGAGCTGGAGCGGGCCTTCCGTGACTATGGCGAGACCGGCACAGCGACGACGCGGCATTACGTGCACGACGCCGAGGAATCCGCGCTGCACGGCGCCGCGCCCGGCACCTTCACCGACTGGAAGCAGCTGCCGGAGAGCTCCGACCTGCTGTTCTACGAGGGCCTGCACGGCGCCGTCGTTACCGACAAGGTCAATGTCGCGCGCTATGCCGATCTGAAGATCGGCGTCGTGCCGGTCATCAATCTCGAATGGATCCAGAAGCTGCACCGCGACCGCAGCGCGCGGGGCTATTCGACCGAGGCCGTCACCGACACCATCCTGCGGCGGATGCCCGACTACATCCACTACATCTGCCCGCAATTCACCGAGACCGACATCAACTTCCAGCGCGTGCCGACGGTGGACACCTCCAATCCGTTCATCGCACGCTGGATCCCGACGCCGGACGAATCGATGGTCGTGATCCGCTTCAAGAACCCGCGCGGCATCGACTTCCCGTATTTGCTCTCGATGCTGCCGCAGAGCTGGATGTCGCGCGCGAACTCGATCGTGTGCCCTGGCGCGAAGCTCGATCTCGCCATGCAACTGATCCTGACGCCGCTGATCATGCAACTGATCGAGCGCAAGCGCAGCCTGAAGTGAACGAGGAGAGACCCCGATGAACATCTCCGTCCACGCCGAAGCCGACCTCACCGCGGTCACGCACAACGATCTCGCCAATGCCGTCCGCTTCCTCGCGGTCGACGCCATCGAGACCTCGCAATCCGGCCATCCCGGCCTGCCGATGGGCATGGCCGACGTCGCAACCGTGCTGTTCTCGCGCTTCCTGAAATTCGACTCGGCGCATCCCAATTGGCCGGACCGCGACCGCTTCGTGCTCTCGGCGGGGCACGGCTCGATGCTGCTCTATGCACTGCTGCATCTCACCGGCGGCGATGTCAGCCTCGACGACATCAAGGCCTTCCGGCAGTGGGGCTCCAGGACGCCGGGCCATCCCGAATATGGTCATACGCCCGGCGTCGAGACCACGACGGGACCGCTGGGGCAGGGGATCGCGACCGCTGTCGGCATGGCGCTCGCCGAGCGCATGGCCAATGCGCGGCATGGCGACGGGCTGGTCGATCACTTCACCTATGTCATCGCCGGTGACGGCTGTCTGATGGAAGGCATCAGCCAGGAGGCGATCTCGCTTGCGGGCCATCTCGGGCTCGGCCGCCTGATCGTGCTGTTCGACGACAACGGCATCTCCATCGACGGCCCGACGTCGCTCGCGACATCGGACGACCAGCTTGCCCGCTTCGCCGCCTCCGGCTGGTCGGTGCGCCGCGTCGACGGGCATGATCCCGAAGCCGTGGCTCAGGCGATCGCGGAGGAGCGCGAGACCGCCAGGCCGTCTTTGATCGCCTGCCGCACGATCATCGGCTATGGCGCGCCCGACAGACAGGGCACCGAGAAGGCGCATGGCGCGCCGCTCGGGACAGAACAGACCGCTGCCGCGCGCCGCGCTCTCGGCTGGGACTATCAGCCCTTTGTGGTGCCTGTCACGATCCAGAAGGCGTGGCGGATGATCGGACAGCGCGGGCAGGTCGATCGTCTGGCCTGGCTCGATCGCTACGAAGACGCGACGCCGGAGCAGCGCGATTTGTTCGTCGAAGGCAAGGCTGTCGCGCTACCGGCCGCCTATGCGCTGGCAGCGGCGAAACTGCGCGAACGCTTTGCCAGCGAGCGTCCGAAGCTTGCGACGCGGCAGGCCTCGCAGCAGGTGCTCGATGCCATCGCCGGGACGATTCCCGGCCTGGTCGGCGGCTCGGCGGACCTGACCCATTCGAACCTGACGCACGCCAAGGCGCAGGCGCCGGTCAAGCGTGGCGCATTCGCCGGCGACTACATCCACTATGGCATCCGCGAGCACGGCATGGCGGCTGCGATGAACGGCCTCGCGCTGCACGGCGGCTTCCTTCCCTATGGCGGCACCTTCCTCGCATTCTCCGATTACAGCCGGCCCGCGATCCGCCTTGCGGCCCTGATGCGGCTGCGCGTCATCCACGTGATGACACACGACTCCATCGGCCTTGGCGAAGACGGCCCGACGCACCAGCCGGTCGAGCATCTTGCGGCGCTGCGGGTCATTCCGAACCTGCTGGTGTTTCGTCCCGCCGACGCCGTCGAAACGCTGGAAGCCTGGGACTGCGCGCTCGAGGCGGAGGATCGCCCCTCGGTACTGTGCCTGTCGCGGCAGGCGTTGCCGACCTTCCGCAGCGATGCCCGCGGCCGGAATCGCGTCGCACGCGGCGCCTATCTCATCGTCTCGCCCGACGGCGGCCGCGACGTCACGCTAATGGCGACCGGCTCGGAGGTCTCGATTGCGCTGGAGGCCGCTCGACTGCTCGCGACCGAGCACGTTCGTGCCGCCGTGGTGTCAGCGCCGTGCTTTGCGCTGTTCGAGGAGCAGCCGGACGATTACCGCGCCGCGGTGCTCGGCACCGCCCCGCGCGTCGGCATCGAGGCGGCCGTCGCCGGCGACTGGCATCGCTGGATCGGCGCCGACGGTGAATTCGTCGGCATGCGCGGCTTCGGCGCTTCGGCACCGGCACCGGTGCTCTACCGCGAATTCGGCATCACGCCGCAAAGCGTGGCCGAGGCCGCTCGCAGGGCAATCGCCCGCGCGCGCAAGCAATAACAGGAGGATTTGACGTGGCACGTATCACCCTTCGCCAACTGCTCGATCACGCTGCCAGCCACGGCTACGCCGTGCCGGCGTTCAACATCAACAACATGGAGCAGGGCATCGCGATCATGCAGGCCGCGGCCGAGGTCGACGCGCCGGTCATCATCCAGGCCTCGCGCGGCGCGCGCAGCTATGCCGGCGATCTCATGCTCTCGCACATGATCGACGCGCTGGAACGGACCTATCCCGACATCCCGCTCTGCATGCACCAGGACCACGGCAATGACGAGGCGACCTGCGCATCCGCCATCGCCCATGGCTTCACCTCGGTGATGATGGACGGCTCGCTCAAGGCCGATGCCAAGACGGCGGCCGATTACGACTACAACGTTGCGATCACGCGCCGTGTCGTCGATCTCGCCCATTGGACCGGCGCCTCCGTCGAAGGCGAGCTCGGCGTGCTCGGCTCGCTCGAACATGGCGGCGGCGAGCAGGAGGATGGACACGGCGTCGAGGGCAAGGTCAGCCACGACCAGTTGCTGACCGACCCGGATCAGGCCGTTGATTTCGTCCGCGCGACGAAGGTCGATGCGCTGGCGATCGCGATGGGCACCTCGCACGGCGCCTACAAGTTCAGCCGCAAGCCTGATGGCGACATCCTGGCGATGCGGGTGGTCGAGGAGATCCATCGCCGGCTGCCGAACACGCATCTGGTCATGCACGGCTCCTCCTCGGTACCGCAACCGCTGCAGGACATGTTCAACCAGTTCGGCGGCGAGATGCCGCAGACCTGGGGCGTGCCGGTCGAGGAGATCGTGCGCGGCATCAAGAGCGGGGTGCGCAAGGTCAATATCGACACCGACTGCCGTCTCGCGATGACCGCCGTGTTCCGGAAAGTCGCCGCGCAGACGCGCTCCGAGTTCGATCCGCGCAAGTTCCTCAAGCCCGCGATGGACGCGATGCGCGAGCTCTGCCGCGATCGTTTCGAGCAGTTCGGCACCGCGGGTCATGCCAGCAGGATCAAGGTCACTCCGATGAGCGAGATGGCGCGGCGGTACCGCGCCGGCGAATTGGACCCGCGCATCGGCGCCCGCGAACCCGTGGCAGCCTAGTCAATCAGGAAGAGCAGAGAAAAGTACAGGAGAGAGACATGAACGTTCATACCGGCACTGTCCGCGGCAAGGAGCGCTATCGCTCGGGCGTGATGGAATACAAGCGCATGGGCTATTGGGAGCCCGACTACACGCCGAAGGACACCGACGTCATCGCGCTGTTCCGCGTCACGCCGCAGGAGGGCGTCGATCCGATCGAGGCATCCGCCGCGGTTGCGGGCGAATCCTCGACCGCGACCTGGACCGTGGTGTGGACCGACCGCCTGACGGCGGCCGAGAAGTACCGCGCAAAATGCTATCGCGTCGATCCGGTGCCGGGCACGCCCGGCTCGTATTTCGCCTACATCGCCTACGATCTCGACCTGTTCGAGCCGGGCTCGATCGCCAACCTCTCGGCTTCGATCATCGGTAACGTGTTCGGCTTCAAGCCGCTCAAGGCGCTGCGCCTGGAAGACATGCGCTTCCCGGTCGCCTATGTGAAGACCTTCCAGGGGCCGGCGACCGGCATCGTGGTCGAGCGCGAACGGCTCGACAAGTTCGGCCGGCCGCTGCTCGGCGCAACCGTGAAGCCGAAGCTCGGGCTTTCGGGCCGCAACTACGGCCGCGTCGTCTACGAGGCGCTGAAGGGCGGGCTCGACTTCACCAAGGACGACGAGAACATCAACTCGCAGCCCTTCATGCACTGGCGCGACCGGTTCCTGTATTGCATGGAGGCCGTGAATCGGGCGCAGGCCGCCTCCGGCGAGGTCAAGGGCACGTACCTCAACATCACCGCTGGTACGATGGAGGACATGTACGAGCGCGCGGAGTTCGCCAAGGAGCTCGGTTCGTGCATCGTCATGATCGACCTCGTGATCGGCTACACCGCGATCCAGTCGATGGCGAAGTGGGCGCGGCGCAACGACATGATCCTGCATCTGCACCGCGCCGGTCACTCGACCTATACGCGGCAGAAGAGCCACGGCGTGTCGTTCCGTGTCATCGCGAAGTGGATGCGGCTTGCGGGTGTGGACCACATCCACGCGGGAACCGTGGTCGGCAAGCTTGAGGGCGATCCGAACACCACACGCGGCTACTACGATGTCTGCCGCGAGGAGTTCAATCCGACCAGGCTCGAACACGGCATCTTCTTCGATCAGTCCTGGGCGAGCCTCAACAAGATGATGCCTGTGGCCTCCGGCGGCATTCATGCCGGGCAGATGCATCAGCTTCTCGACCTGCTCGGCGAGGACGTCGTGCTGCAGTTCGGCGGCGGCACCATCGGCCATCCCATGGGGATCGCGGCCGGCGCGATCGCCAACCGCGTGGCGCTGGAAGCGATGATCCTCGCCCGCAATGAGGGCCGCGATTACGTCCACGAAGGCCCGGAGATCCTGGCCAAGGCCGCGCAGACCTGCACGCCGCTGAAATCCGCGCTCGATGTCTGGAAGGACGTCACCTTCAACTATCAATCCACCGACACGCCGGACTTCGTGCCGACGGCGCTGGAAACCGTCTGAGGAGTTTTGAGATGAAACTGACCCAGGGCTGCTTCTCGTTCCTGCCTGACCTGACCGACGACCAGATCACCAAGCAGGTGCAATACTGCCTCGCCAATGGCTGGGCGGTGAACATCGAGTTCACCGACGATCCGCATCCCCGCAATACTTATTGGGAGATGTGGGGGCTGCCGATGTTCGACCTCCAGGACGCCGCCGGCGTGATGATGGAGCTCGCCGAGTGCCGCAGGGTGTATGGTGACCGCTACATCCGCATCAGCGGCTTCGATTCCAGCCATGGCTGGGAATCGGTGCGGATCTCCTTCCTCGTCAACCGGCCGCCGCAGGAAGCGGAATTCGAGCTGGTCCGACAGGAGGTCGGCGGCCGCGCGATCCGCTACACCACGGTGCGGAAGCCCGCCGCCCACACCACACAATAACGGTTCTCCCTCCGCGCGGAGCACTCCCTGCTCCGTTTCCTTGGCGGACCACTGCTTCGCCGCTCCCCCGCGGCGAAGCTCTTTTCTTCGAGGGTAGCTATGCTGGATGTCCCCCACGCAACCACGGCCGAACCAGGCGAGACGCAGTTCGATCTCCGCAAGGAGGCTGAAGCGGCCGGAATCACCGAGACGCTGCAACAGCTCGATCGGGAGCTGATCGGGCTCAAGCCGGTGAAGAACCGCGTGCGCCAGATCGCCTCGTTGCTGCTGATCGAGCGCATCCGTCAACGCGCAGGTCTCGCCGCGGCGCCGCCGACGCTGCACATGTCGTTCACGGGCAATCCCGGCACCGGCAAGACCACGGTGGCGCTGCGCATGGCCAAGATCCTGCACGGTCTCGGCTTCGTGCGGCGCGGGCAGGTGATCTCGGTGACGCGTGACGACCTCGTCGGCCAGTATATCGGCCACACCGCGCCGAAGACGAAGGAGATCCTGAAGAAGGCGATGGGCGGCGTGCTGTTCATCGACGAGGCCTATTATCTGCATCGCCCCGACAACGAGCGCGACTACGGCCAGGAATCGATCGAGATCCTGCTCCAGGTGATGGAAAACCAGCGCGAGGATCTGGTCGTGATCCTCGCCGGCTATGGCGAGCGGATGACGAGCTTCTTCGCATCCAATCCCGGATTCCGTTCGCGCATCGCCCATCACATCGAATTTCCAGACTACGCGGAAGCCGAGCTGCTCGTCATCGCCGAGCTGATGCTGAAGGAGCGAGGCTATCGCCTCTCGGCGGCGGCGCGCGAGGCGTTCGAGAAATACATCGCCCTGCGCCGCACCCAGCCGTTCTTCTCCAACGCGCGCTCGATCCGCAACGCCGTGGATCGCATTCGGCTGCGGCAGGCCGATCGCCTGGTCTCCGACCTCGACCGCATGCTCGATGTCGCCGATCTCGAAACCATCGACCCGGCCGACGTCCTGGCGAGCCGCGTCTTCAGCGGCGGCGCCGACGCACGGAGTGCAAAGCCATGACGCGGGAGATTCTCATCGCCCCCTCGATTCTGGCTGCGGATTTCGCGCGTCTCGGCGAGGAGATCGCGGCGATCGACGCGGCCGGCGCGGACTGGATCCATTGCGACGTCATGGACGGACATTTCGTCCCGAACATCAGCTTCGGCGCCGACGTCATCAAGGCGATCCGGCCGCTGACGAAGAAGGTCTTCGACGTGCATCTCATGATCGCGCCGGTCGATCCCTATCTCGAGGCGTTCGCGAAGGCGGGCGCTGACGTCATCACGGTCCACGCCGAGGCGGGGCCGCATCTCGATCGCTCGCTGCAGGCGATCCGCGCGCTCGGCAAGAAGGCCGGCGTCAGCCTGTGTCCTTCCACACCGGAGAGCACGATCGACTATGTGCTCGATCGTCTCGACCTCGTGCTGGTGATGACTGTCAATCCGGGCTTCGGCGGCCAGGCGTTCCTCGAATCCCAGCTCGAAAAAATCCGGCGCATCCGCAGCATGATCGGCGACCGGCCGATCCGCCTCGAGGTCGATGGCGGCATCACGCGCGACAATGCTGCGGCGGTTGCCGCCGCCGGTGTCGATACACTGGTGGCGGGTTCCGCTGTGTTCCGCGGCGGGAACAGTGCCGACTATGCCGGGAACATCGCGGCGATCCGTGTCGCGGCAGAAGCGGGGCGGGTTCCGCATCTGCAAGATAGTTCCGCGCAGCGGATGCGCGTAAGCGATGGACGTCATGTCCGGTAGACTACGGGAGGTCCACGCGTCGGAAGATCCGACGCGCCGGCTGTCCCAAGGCGTGGCACTTTCCAGGAGATTAGTCCGATAAAGCGGGCAAGTCTTTCAGGCCGGGGTAACCAACGGGTTTGACACGAACCTTCGATTAACGTCCGGGCAATGCTGTGCGTCGCAGTCTGCGGTCCAGGAACGCGAGAGAGCGCGGGGATGCGGATCCAGCATATTGGCAGGCATGAGGCCTGCACGCGGCGCGAGGCGATGCCATGAGCATGCATCGCTTGTTCGCCGAGCAGCTTCGCTGCGCCAGCGATGCGACCGGGCGGGTCGACATCGTGAGGCTGGGCGAGCTTGTCAGCGCAGCTTATGAGGCGAACGATCGTGACCGACAGCGGATGATCGAAGCGCGGGCGCACACGCGGGATGAGGTCGAGCTAGACCTGCTGCGGACCCAGGAATTCCTCGACACCATCGTCGAAAACATTCCGATCGCCGTCTTCGCGAAATGCGCGAAGGATTCGCGGTACATCCTGCTCAACCGCGCCGGGGAAGACTATTACGGCATGCCGCGCGAACAGATGCTCGGCCGGACACCCGACGAGATCTTTCCGGCCGACGTCGCCCGCATCGTCAACGAGCAGGATCGTCGAGTCGTTGCCAGCGGCATGCCGATGTCCCTTGAGGAGCACCTGCTCGAAACAGGCGTCAAGGGTCACGGCCGCGTCGTCAATTCACGCAAGATGCTGATCACGGATGACGCGGGCGATCCGCAATATCTGGTCGGCGTGATCGAGGACGTCACCGAGCGCGTCACCACCCGCGAACGCATCAGCCATCTGGCTCACCACGATGCACTGACCGACCTGCCGAACCGCAGCGCCTTCAACGCGGCGCTGGACGAGCGGCTGGAGCGGGCGCAGGAGGGCTCGACCAGCTTTGCGGTGCTCAGCCTCGATCTCGATCGCTTCAAGGAGGTCAACGACGTCTTCGGACATCCCGTCGGCGACATGCTGATGCGGGCCGCTGCGGATCGCATTGCTGCCGAAGCCGACGACGCCTTCGTCGCCCGCATCGGCGGCGACGAGTTCATGATCCTGATGCCCGAGGACGCCAGGCGCGAGGACGTGCTCTCGCTTGCCGAGCGCCTGGTGGAAGTGATCGGCAAGGAGCTCGAGATCGACGATTATCTCTCCCAGGTGGGCGTCAGCGTCGGCATCGCCGTCTATCCCGACGACGGGGTGGATGCTGGGACGCTGCTCGCCAATGCCGATTCCGCGCTGTACCGCGCCAAGCGCGAGGGCAGGGGACGGGTTTGCTTCTTCGAATCCGAGATGGACCAGGAGCTGCGCGACCGCAGGCTGTTGCAGCACGATCTGCGGCAGGCGCTGGAGCAGAACCAGCTGCTGGTGTATTTCCAGCCGCAGGCGCGGATGGACGGCGAGGTGATCGGTTTCGAAGCGCTGCTGCGCTGGAACCATCCGACGCGGGGCTTCGTGCCGCCGGACCAGTTCATTCCGCTCGCCGAGGAGAACGGGCTGATCATCGAGATCGGCGAATGGGTGTTGCGCGAGGCCTGCCGCGAGGCGGCGTCCTGGCCGCGGCCGTTGCAGGTCGCGGTCAATCTGTCGCCGGTCCAGTTCCAGGCGGGCGATCTCGAACGCTCGATCCACCAGATCCTGCTGGAGACCGGCCTTTCGCCGACACGGCTCGAGGTCGAGATCACCGAGGGCGTGCTGATCGGGGATTTCACCCGCGCGCTCACTTTGCTGCGGCGGCTGAAGGCGCTGGGCATCCGCATCGCGATGGACGATTTCGGCACCGGCTACTCCTCGCTGTCCTATCTGCAGTCGTTTCCGTTCGACAAGATCAAGATCGACTGCAGCTTCATCTCCAATCTGGAGGCGACGCCGCAATCGGCGGAGATCGTCCGCGCGGTGCTGAGCCTCGCCCACGCGCTGAATATCCCCGTCGTCGCCGAAGGGGTGGAGACGGAGGCGCAGCGTGCCTTCCTGGCGGACGAGGCCTGCGAGGAGATGCAGGGCTATCTCGTCGGTCGGCCCGAGCTGATCGAGCGCTATCTCGATCTGGTTGGCGTCGCCGTGGAGCGCCGGCTCTACGCCTGACGTCTTCGACGGCCGGAGTTCCACGCGGCCATCTGGAACTAAATTGCCTGTCGACGTTTCCCAGAAATTAACCGATGCTGGCCGCGTGGCGCCCGCAGCAAATGTTTTGCACAACCGCCATCGGCCTGACGCAAAATCAAGGCAATAAGCCTGTGCGCGCGAGGGAGGGTCTCATGGAGAACGTACGTCGCTACCGGGCGCTGGCGTCCCTCTGCCGCCAGCAGGCAGCCTACAGGCCGCTTCAGAACTGGGAACTCCTCGGCCAGGCCGAACATTTCGAACATCTCGCCGAGGTCGCCCTGAAGGCGCATTTCGACGCGTGCAATGCGCAACGCGGCGACGATGCGGTCACCCCCGCGGTATGGGAAGCGCCCGTCGCGGCGTAACAGCGCCGGGACGCCTTCGCTAATGCGACATCAGGGTCGGCACCGTCATGGCCTCGAGCATCGCGCGGGTCACGCCGCCGAGGAAGCGTTCCTGCCAGCGCGCATGGCCGTAACCGCCCATCACCAGCAGATCGAGGCCTTCGTCGGCCGCCAGCGACAGGATGGTCGGCTGAATCTCGGAGCGGACCGCTGACAGGCCGATCTTGCGCGGCGAGAGCCCGCGCCGGCCGAGATGCTTCGCCAGCTGGCTTGCCGAGACTTCGCCAGGGACCGCATCGGCCTCGTTGATCGTGATGATCAGGATCTCTTCGGCCCGCGCCAGGAATGGTGCTGCGTCGCGCATCGCGCGGGCGGCGAGGCGGCTGCCGTCCCAGCAAATGCCGATCCGCCGCGCCCTAAACGGGCCACGGAAGGTATAGGGCAGGAACAGCACCGGGCCGCCGGCCTGGAACAGGATCTCGCCGGGCACGTCGTTGTCGAACGAGCCTTGCGCCGGATCGGGCTGGAGCACGATGCTGAGGTCGTGCAGCCGCGCCATCTCGCCGAGCGCGCCGGCTGCATCCGCGGGAATCGCACCGAGCGGATGGCAAGCGTAAGAAATGCCGGCGGTCACGGCTTCGCGCTTGAACACCTCGAGCGCGGCCTCGGCCCGCTCCACGGCGCGGTCGCGCTCCAGCTCGAACACCGCCGCCACGGCGGCGCCGCCGTCCAGGACGTAAGCCGCGCTGCTTGCGACATAGCCGGCCGCGACCGCATCGAGATGGGCGTTGAGGTGCTTCGCGAGCGAGATCGCTCCGTCGATCACGGGGCGCATTGGCCGCTCGGTCGGGATGTGGACGAGAATGTCTCTGTACATGGCGCTACCTCCGATCGGTATCGTTCGGTGGCCACAGTTTTTCACTGCCCGAAGGCGCCGCGTTGAGCTGCATCAAATCTGCATTGGCGCTTTTTGGCCAGCGGCCACCGGCTTCGGTACCTTTGCCAAGATTTAATCGTGTGGACGGGACGCCGTAAGGTGCGAACGCCCATGTTGGATCCAAGGCGACACCTGACCCAACATGGACATTTCGACATGAACGATCGCGTCAATTCCGACACCACCACGTCCCGGACAATTCTGAGGCCGCGCCGGCTTGCGCTGCTCGGCACCGTGGCCGCGCTTGGCGTGGCCGTGCTTGCCGCGTCTCCCGGCTCCTCGCCCTTCGGCATGACCTCCCTGGTCACGCCTGCGCATGCTGCGGAGACCGCGTCCACGCCGCCGGGCTTCGGCGACCTCGTCGCCAAGGTCAAGCCCGCCGTCATCTCGGTGCGGGTCAAGATCGACCGGGACAACGACAAGAGCGCGATGCTGCAGCAGAACCGGATGGATTCCGACGAAGGCTCGCCGTTCGACCAGTTTTCGCGGGAGTTCGGCTTCCGTGGCCCCGGCATGAACGGCATGCCGCGCCAGCGTCACCAGGTGATCACGGGCGAAGGCTCCGGCTTCTTCATCTCGCCTGACGGCTACGCCGTGACCAACAACCACGTCGTCGATCACGCCGAATCCGTGCAGGTCACCATGGANGACGGCACGACCTACACCGCCAAGGTGGTCGGCACCGATCCGAAGACCGATCTCGCGCTGATCAAGGTNGACGGCAAGAAGGACTTCCCCTTCGTCAAGTTCGCCGAGCAGAAGCCCCGCATCGGCGACTGGGTGGTCGCGGTCGGCAATCCCTTCGGCCTTGGCGGCACCGTGACGGCCGGCATCGTCTCGGCCAGCGGCCGCGACATCGGCAACGGGCCCTATGACGACTTCATCCAGATCGACGCCCCCATCAACAAGGGCAATTCCGGCGGTCCGGCCTTCGACATGAACGGCAACGTGATCGGCGTGAACACCGCGATCTTCTCGCCGTCGGGCGGTTCGGTCGGCATCGGCTTCGACATTCCGGCGACGACCGCAAAGCTCGTCGTCGCGCAGTTGAAGGACAAGGGTGCGGTGATCCGCGGCTGGCTCGGCGTGCAGGTGCAGCCTGTGACCGCCGAGATCGCCGACAGCCTCGGCCTGAAGGAGGCGCGCGGCGCGATCGTCGACAATCCGCAGGACGGCAGCCCGGCGGCGAAGGCCGGCATTACGGCGGGCGACATCATCACCGCCGTCAACGGCACCGCGATCAAGGACTCCCGCGATCTCGCCCGCACCATTGCGACGCTGGCGCCGGGCACGTCCGTGAAGCTCGACGTCTACCGCAACGGCACCAGCAAGACGATGACGCTGGCGCTCGGCGAACTGCCGAACGAGAAGCAGGCCCAGGGCGGTAAAGCCGACGAGAGCAAGGCGCAGCCGGGCACCCCGCGTCTCGGACTGAGCCTGGCGCCTGCCGGCGAGGTGCAGGGCGCCGGCCAGAAGGGCGTCGTCGTCACCGAGGTCGATCCGCAAGGACCGGCCGCGCAGCGCGGCATCCAGACCGGTGACGTCATTCTCAACGTCGGCGGCAAGGCCGTCGCCAATGTCGGTGAGGTCCGCGCTGAATTGGCGCAGGCCAAATCGTCCGGCAAGAACAGCGTGCTGCTCCAGGTCAAGAACGCCGAGGCGACCCGGTTCGTCGCCGTGCCGCTCGCGTAAGTCTCTCGTCTTCAACAGCAATTCAAAAGGCGGCCTGCGGGCCGCCTTTTTCGTGCGCGTCTGGAAGATACCCCGAAGGCCGCCGATAACATTCTCGTTAACGGCAGCATTGGTGACGGGTTCGTCCGAAAAAGCCGCGTTCGCTCGTCAGACTTTGGACTCGTATATGACCTGCAGGGGGTGGAGCTCCGAACGTCCAGCCGCTTAGTGGAACCGGCCGGTGTTCGCATTTGATCGGTGCCGACATGGATCGATTGAAGCTTTCGCTGAGACGCGCGCTGCTCGTGGCGCCCTTGGTGCTGTGGGCTGGGAGCGCACTGGGGCGCGATGACGGCCGTTACGCCGATTCGCCGCTCAAGCCGTGGTTCGACAGTCTGCGCAGCCATCTCGGCCCGTGCTGTTCGGACGCCGACGGCTTTGCAGTCTCCGACCCCGATTGGGAGTCGCATGATGGGCATTATCGCGTGCGTCTCGACGGTCAGTGGGTGGATGTGCCGGATGAAGCCGTCATCACCGAGCCGAACCGGGCGGGGCGGACGATGGTTTGGCCGGTGAAGACGGCGTTCGGGATTTCGATCCGCTGCTTCATGCCGGGCAGCATGATCTGACGCCGGTCGGCATCACCGCTTGCTGGACTTGCGCTTCGACGATTTCTTTGTTGCTTTCTTGGCTGTCTTCTTCCTGGACGTCGTGCGCTTGGAGGCCTTCTTCGGGACCTTCTTGCCCTTCTTGCGGGCCTTGGACAGTCCGATGGCGATTGCCTGCTTGCGGCTCTTCACGCGTCCGCCGCGACCACCGCGGCCGCTCTTCGCGGTCCCCTTCTTGTAGCGGCGCATTTCGCTTTCGACATCGCTGCCGGCGCTGCGCGAGTAGCGGCGCTTCTTTGCCTTGCGTGCCATGCATTTTCTCCCTTCGCCGGAAGAAACCGCCCGGCATAGGCATCGTTCCGAAAATGCGTCAGCAAAGCTGCGGAAGTGCGCGCAGCCTAGAAGGAGTTCGCAAGCTCGATCTCCGCCTCCAGCACCCGGATGCGCCGCGCGGCCTCGGTAAAGGACAGATCCCGCGCATATTGCGCGGGCTGATACGCCTCTTCGCTCAGCCGCTTCAGCCGCAATCCCTGGGACCGCGTCATCTGCTCCATCAGAAAAGCCTTGGCGTCGTATTTACCCTGAACCTGCATGTCCGCTCTCCATTCTGAAATCGTGACTTGACTATATGTTCTTATTTTGTTCTAACAAGCCATGGACAACAGAATTAATCAAATCCGACGTAAAATCAGTGCCTTGAGGCTGGAGATGGCCGGCGTCGAGGCAACTGTGCGCGACCTCGTCAACCGCGATCGCGACTGCACGGAAAAGGCCCTGGCGCAGATGGAGTTGCGCCAGAAGATCAATCTGCTGATCGGCGAGTGGAAGGCGGCTGGCGGGAGCGATGTCCTGCCCGATGTCCGCGATCGTGTCCGGCTCCGTTCTCTCAAGAAAGTAGATCCGGTGCGCGTGATCGCGCGCCGCTGAGAGCTTTGGGAGCGCGCCATGGAGGAAGACCCGGACACGTACCGGATCCTGAAGCTGCGCGCCGAGATTCTCGAACTGGGCTCCGCGATCCGCCAGTTGCAGCGCGAAGGGCTCGACGATGCTGCGGCTCAGTTGCTGATCGCGCGCAAGCGGGCGCAGCTCGACCATCTCGCGAAGATGAATTCCATGAACAGCGGACTGAACATCGCCGATGCGCAGCGCGGCTAGCGCGTGCGCGGACGACGTGACGTCAGACGCATTGTGTCGAACATCAAAGCACGAAGGCCCCGCAGATACGGGGCCTTCGACAATTGCAGCGCCTTACTTCGCGGTGCCCGTGCCCTTGGTCATGGTGCCGCCCTGATCGGAGCCGGGGCCGGAGCCGCCTTGACCGGAAGCATCGGGGCTCTTGGTTTTCGTGTTGGCGCCCGTGGTCTGCGATGATGACATCGAGGATCCGTGTTTCGCCTTGTGCGACTTGGCCTGCGCGGCAAACGGAGCGGCGGCAAGGCCGGTTGCCAACATCACGGCGAGAGCGAGCTTGGTCGTCTTCATGCGCGGGAACTCCCTGGGTTAAATTGACGCAGGCAGCCAACTGCCGTTTGTCACAGGAGTTCCCGACAAAGTCGCCCGCCGGATTCACGCGCGCTTCAAGATTCCTTGTCCTCGTCGATGATGAACACGAGGCCCGTGAGCGTCGCGCCGATCGCGAACGTGGTCACCAATGTGAGAGCGAAGACCAGCATCGCCTGGCTTCCGCCGTGATTGAGCAAATTGGCGACCGCCGGATTGGACAAGGTGAGCGCGAGACCGAATGCGAGCCCGAGAGCTGCGCCCATCATCGCGTGCGTCACGAGTTTGATGACGCCAGTGGGGGAGATCAGGCTCGTCGGTTTCTTGGGTGTCTTGTTCGCACGCATGGAACCAACCCTCGATTGCACATGCAACGCGCGCGATGGCTGCGGGTTCCATTCGCATGAAGGAATTGTCATCGGAGGCTTCATCCGACGTTCATGCCGGGCTTGCGAGGATGACCGCCATCAACACGGGAACATTCGCTATGGGTAAGGTCGTCTATCTTTACCGTTCGCTGGCGTATCGGAATGCGGCTGCAGACATGTTGCGCAAGGCGCGCAAGCTGCCCCGCGGCGCCGAGCGCAGCGCCGCACGCCGCTATGCGAAGGCACTACGTGATCTCGCGCGAACGGAAGCCTGGCTCGAAGGGCGGGTCGCTTGCGAGCCGCGATCGCTGCCGCACATGACGACGGCCGCGTCCGGCTAACCGGATGCGCGCTGCAACTCGTCCGAGCCGGCCGCCTCGAATTTGTCCGACGTGCTCGTCGCCGCACTCTTTCTGATCAAGGGCACCTCAAGGCGGCACAACAGGCCCTCGGCGCGCCAATCGAACTGCGCCTGGCCTCCGAGCTGGGACTCGACGCTTGCAAGCAGGCTCCGCGTGCCGAAGCCGCGGGACTTCGGAGTCCTCACCAGCGGACCTCCGGACTCTTCCCATGTCAGCGTGAGGTGGTCGTCCTCGACCTGCCAGCCGATCAGGAGCCGGCCCGACCGCGTCGAGAGCGCGCCATACTTGGCCGAGTTGGTGAAGAGCTCGTGCAGCGCCAGCGCCAGCGTCTGCGCCGTCGCCGGCACCAGCTGAACCTCGGGACCTGCCAATCTGATCTGGCCGCCGAGCGAATAGGGCGCGAGTTCCTCGTCGATCAGCTTGGAGAGCTCGGCGCCCTGCCAGCTCGACAGCGACAGGATCGTGTGCACGCGCGCCAGCGCATTGATGCGCCCTTCGACGGCGTTGACATAGGCCTTGACCTCGTCGGCGCGGGTGAGGCGCACGATCGATTGCGCCAGCGCCAGCGCGTTCTTGGCGCGATGGTCGACTTCCCGCGCCAGCAGGTTCTGCCGCTCCTCGGCGCGCTTGCGTTCGGTGATGTCCACGGTGACGCCGCTGACGCGCACCACGCGGCTGCTATTGTCGACCGTGGCGGCGGCCGTGCCGACGCACCAGCGCACATCGCCGTCCGGCCGTATGATGCGGAACTCCGCCTCATAGGCGCGCGTGCCCTTGTTGAACTCGGCGACGGCCTTGCGCAGCTGATCGACGTCGTCGGGATGCAGCAGGGCCTGGACGTTGGCGGGGTTGACCTCGAAATTCTCCGGGCTGACGCCGAAGATGCGATACTGGCCCTCGTCCCACATCCAGTCGCCGGTGATCCAGTCCCAGTCCCAGGAACCCATCTTGCCGGCGGCGATCGCCAAGCTGCGCCGCTCTTCGCTTTCGCGCAGCTTTGCCGTGGAGTTCTCCAGTTCCGCCGTGCGCGCGCGGACGCGATCCTCCAGATCCTGGTTCAACCGCTCGAGCTCGCGGGTCTTGCGGTAGAGCTCGGCAAACACCTTGACCTTGGCGCGCAACACCTCCGGCACGACGGGCACCGGCACGTAGTCGACCGCGCCCATCTCGTAGCCGCGCAAGCGGTCGATGTCGCTGACCTGAATGGCCGAGATGAAGATCATCGCGGTCTTCTGGAAGCGCGGATGCTCCCGGATCATGGCAGCGAGCTCGAAACCGTCGAGCTCGGGCATGCAGACGTCGACCAGGATGACGGCGATCTCGGTCTTGAGCAGCACCTCCAGCGCCTCGCGCCCCGACGAGGCGATCACGAGGTTCTCGCCGAGATCCTTCAAGATCACCTCATAGGCGAGCAGCTTGGCCGGCTGGTCGTCGACGAGGAGGATGTTGACCTTTTCGTGGTCCATTCGCGGATCCAAACTCACCGGTGCAGCCACATGCGGATCGCAAGCAGCAATTGATCGGTGTTGACGGGTTTGGCGAGGTAGTCGGACGCGCCGGCCTCGAGGCATTTCTCACGGTCGCCCTTCATCGCCTTGGCGGTCAGCGCGATGATCGGAAGCCGGGCAAAGGCCGGGTTCTCGCGAATGACGCCGATGGTCTGATAACCGTCCATCTGCGGCATCATGATGTCCATCAGCACGATGGCGATTTCCGGATTGGACTCGACCAGCGTCACCGCCTCGCTGCCGGTGGTCGCCGTCAGCACCTTCATGCCGCGCCGTTCCAGCACACTCGACAGCGCGAAGATGTTCCGGGCGTCGTCGTCGACAAGCAGGGCGGTCTTGCCGATCAGGTCCTCGTCGGAACTGTTCAGCTTCTCCAGCATGCGCTGCTTCTCGACCGGGAGTTCCGTGATCACGCGATGCAGGAACAGCGCGGTCTCGTCGAGCAGGCGTTCCGGCGATTCCACCCCCTTGACCACGATGCTGCGCGCCATGGTGTGCAGCTCCGCGTCCTCCTCCGCCGAAAGCTCGCGGCCGGTGAAGACCACGACGGGAACATTCGACAGCGCCTCGTCATTGCGGATCTGGTCGAGCACCTCGAAGCCGCTCATGTCGGGCAGGCGGAGGTCGAGCACCACGCAGTCGCAAGGAGCTTCGCGCAGCATCGAGAGTGCGCCGGCGCCGGTGTCGGTTGCCACGATCTCGATGTCGTCGTGATGCAGCAGCTCGCGGATCGAGAGCCGCTCGGCCTCGTTGTCCTCGACGATGAGGAGCCGCTTGCGCCGCGGTCGCGCATATTCCTTGATCTGCGTCAGCGCCGCCGCGACGCCTTCGGTTGTGGTCGGCTTGTTGACGAAGGAGAAGGCACCGCGCGCCAGCGCATGCTGGCGGTCCTCGTCGAGCGTGATGATCTGCACGGGGATGTGGCGGGTCAGCGGATTGTGCTTGAGCTGGCTCAGCACGGTCCAGCCGAGCATGTCGGGCAGGAACACGTCGAGCGAGACGGCGCGGGGCTGGTATTGCTTGGCAAGCTCCAGTGCCTCCGCACCGCGCGCTGCGACCAGCACCTTGAAGCCCTTGTCGCGTGCGAGATCGACCAGCACGCGCGCGTAATGCGGGTCGTCCTCGACGATCAGGAGGATGCTGTCGCCGGGTTCGAGGTTGAGCCGGTCGTCGGGAAGCTGCTCGATGACGCGCTGCTGTTCGGGCACAGCGGGCTGCAGTGCCGGCGGCTGGCTGTATTGCTGGGGTGCAGTGCGGGGCGCGAGCGTCGGACCGGAATATTTCAGCGGCAGGTAAAGCGTGAAGCTGGACCCCTTGCCCGGCAAGCTGCGCAGATGGATTTCGCCGCCGAGCAGGCTTGCGAGCTCGCGGCTGATGGCAAGGCCAAGGCCGGTGCCGCCATATTTACGGCTGGTGCCGGCGTCGGCCTGCTGGAACGCCTCGAAGATCAGCTTCTGCTTCTCCAGGGGGATGCCGATGCCGGTATCGGAGACCTCGAAGGCGATCACGGCCGGCGCGGAGTTCAGCACCGGATGATCCGTGCCCCAGCCGCCGACGACGCCGGCGACCTTCAGGCGCACTTCGCCCTCGGCGGTAAACTTGAAGGCGTTGGAGAGCAGGTTCTTCAACACCTGCTGCAGGCGCTTGGAGTCGGTGACGATGCTGCGGGCGAGGTTCGGATCGACGTCGATCTTGAACGACAGGCCACGGTTCTCCGCCTCATGCCGGAATGGCCGTCCGACCGTCTCGAGCAGGTTCGCGGTGAGGATCTCCTCGGCGTCGACCGTGACCGTGCCGGACTCGATCTTGGAGAGGTCGAGAATGTCGCTGATGAGGTTGAGGAGATCGGTGCCGGCGCCGTGGATGGTGCGGGCGAATTCGACTTGCTTGCCCGTGAGGTTGCCGTCCGGATTGTCGGTGAGCTGCTGTCCGAGGATCAGGATCGAGTTCAGCGGCGTGCGCAGCTCGTGGCTCATATTGGCCAGGAACTCCGACTTGTACTTCGAGGTCAGAGCGAGCTCGGTCGCCTTTTCCTCGAGTGCGCGGCGGGCCTGCTCGATTTCCTGGTTCTTCCGTTCGACTTCGACGTTGCGTTCGGCGAGCTGCTGAGCCTTCTGTTCGAGCTGGTCGTTGGTCTGCTGCAATTCGCGCTGCTGCGTCTGCAGCTCGCCGGCGAGCTGCTGCGACTGCTTGAGCAGGCCTTCGGTCTGCATCGTCGCTTCGATCGAGTTGAGCACGATACCGATGGAGTCAGTGAGCTGCTCCAGGAACGTCATCTGCGAGGTCGTGAACGAGGTGAGCGAGGCGAGCTCGATCACCGCCTTGACCTGGCCTTCGAACAGCACCGGCAGCACCACGAGGTTCTTCGGCGCGACGCGCAGCAGCGCCGAGTTGATTGGCACCACATCGGCGGGAATATCGGCGACCACGCGCGGGCGGCGGTCGAGCGCGCATTGGCCGATCAAGCCGTCGCCGAACTGCAGCACGCGCTGATACGGATAGACGCCGTCGCCGGCATAGGAGGCGAGCAGCAGGAGCTGCGGACTGTCCTCGCTCTCGACCTGGTAGATCACGCCGGTATGGGCGTTCACCAGCGGCGACAATTCGGTCAGCAGCAGCCGGCCGACGGTCGCGAGATCGCGCTGGCCCTGGAGCATGTTAGTGAACTTGGCGAGATTGGTCTTCAGCCAGTCCTGCTCGGTGTTCAGCTCCGTCGTGAGACGGAGGTTCGTGATCATCGTGTTGATGTTGTCTTTCAGCTCGGCGAGTTCGCCGCGGGCGTCGACCTGGATCGACGGCGTCAAATCGCCCTTGGTCACGGCGGTCGCCACTTCCGCGATCGCGCGGACCTGCGAGGTGAGGTTGGCGGCGAGTAGGTTGACGTTGCCGGTGAGGTCCTTCCACGTGCCGGCAGCACCAGGCACGTCGGCCTGGCCGCCGAGGCGGCCTTCGACGCCGACCTCGCGCGCCACGGACGTCACTTGGTCGGCGAAGGTCGCGAGCGTCTCGGTCATGTTGTTGATGGTGTCGGCGAGCGCCGCGACCTCGCCCTTCGACTTCACGGTGAGGTTCTGCTTGAGGTCGCCGTTGGCGACCGCGGTCACCACCTTGACGATGCCGCGGACCTGCTCGGTCAGGTTCGCGGCCATGAAGTTGACGGTGTCGGTGAGGTCCTTCCAGGTGCCGGCCACACCGGGCACCTGGGCCTGACCGCCGAGCTCGCCCTCGGTGCCGACTTCGCGCGCCACGCGCGTCACTTCGCCGGCGAAGGCGTTGAGCTGATCCACCATCGTGTTGATGGTGTTCTTCAGCTCGAGGATTTCGCCCTTCACGTCCACGGTGATCTTGCGGGACAAGTCGCCGCGCGCGACGGCCGTGGTGACTTCGGCGATGTT
>JGI25160J50197_1000548_pt1 | contig 21264 bp, 19 predicted proteins | sample AraplaMF_Cvi_mMS_FD_50197 | JGI IMG/M metagenome (IMG submission 50197)
GTGATCTTGCGGCGGATCTTCTGCGCTTTCAGGTAGTAGGCGTCGTAGTAGCCGTGGCACAGGATGTAGGTGCCGACCATGATGCGGCGCTGTACTTCCGGGCCAAAGCCTTGGGCACGGCTCTTCTTGTACATGTCCTGCAGGTCCTTGTAGCCTTCGGCGCGGTGGCCGTAGCGCACGCCGTCAAAGCGCGACAGGTTGGACGAGGCTTCGGCCGGGGCGATCATGTAGTANGCAGGGATCGACAGCGCGGTGTTCGGCAGCGAAATGTCGACCAGGGTGGCGCCCAGTTCCACGAACTTGGCCAGCGCGGCGCGCACGGCTTTCTCGACGTCGGCCGCAATGCCTTCGCCGAAGTATTCTTTTGGCACGCCGATGCGCAGGCCGGTCAGNGGCTTGTCCAGGTCCCGGCTGTAGTCTTCCGCCACGTTGCCCTGTTCAGGCGTCAGGCTGGTGGAGTCGCGTTCGTCGAAACCGGTGATGGCCGACAGCAGCAGGGCGCAGTCTTCCGCAGTCTGCGCCATCGGGCCTGCCTGGTCCAGCGAGGAGGCATAGGCGATCATGCCAAAGCGGGAGGCACGGCCATAGGTTGGCTTGATGCCGGTGATGCCGCAGAACGCGGCCGGCTGACGGATCGAGCCGCCGGTGTCGGTGCCGGTGGCGGCAGGCGCCAGNCGCGCGGCCACCGCTGCGGCGGAACCGCCGGAGGAGCCGCCAGGAATGGCAGTCTTGTCCCAAGGGTTCTTCACGGCGCCGAAGGCCGAGTTCTCGTTGGCGGAGCCCATCGCGAATTCGTCGCAGTTCAGCTTGCCCAGGGTGACCATGCCNGCATCCATCAGTTTCTGCACCACGGTGGCGTCGAACGGGCTGACGTAGTTGGCCAGCATCTTCGAGCCGGCGGTAGCGCGCCAGCCCTTGGTCACGAAAATGTCCTTGTGCGCGATCGGNACGCCGGTCAGCGGGGTGGCGGTNCCGTTGGCGATGCGCTTGTCGGCTTCTTCGGCCTGGGCCAGCGTCAGGGCGCGGTCCACGTGCAGGAAGGCGTTCAGGTCGCTTTTTTCAATTCGGTCCAGGAAGTGGGTCGCCAGTTGGACGGCGCTGACTTCCTTTTTTTGCAGGAGCTCGGACAGCTCTTTGATTGTTTTGGTGTGCATTCGTTTTCCTCTTTAAACCGGTAAACCAGGGTCTGACCCAAGGGTCAGACCCGCTCGGCAGGCGGGGACTGNCCCTAGGTCCAGCCCCCGTCCCTCACTGCNAATTTCCCGGTTTTATTCGATCACCTTCGGCACCAGATACAGGCCATCTTCAGTCTTCGGCGCCACTTGCTGGTATTCCTCGCGGCGATTTGGCTCGGTTACCACGTCTTCGCGCAGGCGCAGGGCGACCTGCATGGCATTGGCCAGCGGGTGGGACAGCGGGGCGACGCCCTCGGTATCCACGGCTTGCATCTGCTCAGCCAGCGCGAAAATGCCGTTCAGCTTGTCCAGCATATTGGCTGAATGCTCNGCGTCCATCTCCAACTGGGCCAGTTTGGCGATGCGTTCAACGTCGTTCAGTGTCAGGGACATGGAATTGTCAAAATGTAATTTATTGGATTGATNGCCTATCACCAGTTAAATCGCGGCGAACGCCGCATAAATCAACGGTTGCGTGCTCGCACAATAGAGTGGATTTAGGGCAAATAACCTGTAGATTATAAGGTACAATCGCGGGTTAATGCGCTGCTGGTGCTGAACACCCGCCCGGCCGCATCTGACCGGATACCTCATATAACGAATTTTGCGCACAGCGCCCTACAGGACACTCATGTTTGGTTTTTTACGTCGCTATATCTCGTCTGACCTGGCCATCGACCTGGGTACGGCGAACACCCTGATTTACGTCCGCGGCTCCGGCATCGTGCTGGACGAGCCTTCCGTCGTGGCGATCCGCCAGGAAGGTGGCCCAAACGGCAAGAAAACGATCCAGGCCGTTGGTAAGGAAGCAAAACAGATGCTGGGCAAGGTGCCTGGCAACATCGAGGCGATCCGCCCGATGAAAGACGGCGTGATCGCTGACTTCACCGTCACCGAGCAGATGCTGAAGCAGTTCATCCGCATGGTGCACGATTCCAAATTCTTCCGCCCATCGCCGCGCATCATCATTTGCGTGCCTTGCGGCTCGACCCAGGTGGANCGCCGTGCGATCCGCGAATCGGCCCTCGGCGCCGGTGCATCGCAGGTGTACCTGATCGAAGAACCAATGGCAGCGGCAATCGGTGCCGGCCTGCCTGTGTCCGACGCGACCGGCTCCATGGTGGTCGACATCGGCGGCGGCACNACCGANGTGGGCATCATCTCGCTGGGCGGCATGGTCTACAAGGGCTCCGTGCGCGTGGGCGGCGACAAGTTCGACGAAGCGATCGTCAACTACATCCGCCGCAACTACGGCATGCTGATCGGCGAACAGACCGCTGAAGCGATCAAGAAGGCTATCGGCTCCGCCTTCCCTGGCTCCGAAGTCAAGGAAATGGAAGTCAAGGGCCGCAACCTGTCGGAAGGCATCCCGCGCTCCTTCACCATCTCGTCCAACGAGATCCTGGAAGCGCTGACCGACCCGCTGAACAACATCGTCTCCGCCGTCAAGAACGCGCTGGAACAGACTCCGCCGGAACTGGGCGCCGACATCGCCGAAAAAGGCATGATGCTGACCGGCGGCGGCGCGCTGCTGCGCGACCTGGACCGCCTGCTGATGGAAGAAACCGGCCTGCCGGTGCTGGTGGCAGAAGACCCTCTGACCTGCGTGGTGCGCGGCTCNGGCCTGGCGCTGGAGCGCATGGACCAGCTGGGGTCCATCTTCTCCTACGAGTAAGGTTGAGAAAAAGGGCAGCGGAAGCTGCCCTTCTTAATTGGAAGACATGGAATACAGTCCACCGCCACTGTTCAAGCAAGGCGCGTCCGCCCGTTTCAAGATGATGGTGTTCGCGTGCATTTCGATTGCGCTGCTGCTGGCCGATTCGCGCGTGAATGCGCTGACGGCAGTTCGGCAGGGCGTCGGCTTTGTCCTCTATCCCCTGCAGAAGATCGCACTGNTGCCGCGCGATGCAATGTACGGCATGGGCGACTACTTCTCCACGCTGTCGAAGCTGGAGAAGCAGGTCAGCGTGCTNCAGCAGCAACAGATCGCCGCNTCGCAGGCCTTGCAGCAGGCGCAGCTCTANCAGGCTGAGAANAACCAGCTGCGCAAGCTGCTCGATGCGCAGCAGCGCGTGCCGGGCAAGTCGCAGCTGGCTGAAATCCTTTACGAAGCGCGCGATGTGTTCACGCGCAAGGTGATCCTGAACCGCGGCATCCAGCATGGTGTCTCCGCCGGCCTGCCGGTGATCGACAACCAGGGCGTGGTAGGGCAGGTGACGCGCGTGTTCCCGTTCACTTCCGAAGTGACCCTGCTGACCGACAAGGAACAGGCGATTCCGGTGCAGATCCTGCGCAATGGCCTGCGTTCCGTGGCGGTGGGCCGCGGCCAGTCGGGCAACCTGGACCTGCGTTTCATGGCGCCGACTGCCGACGTGGTGGTGGGCGACATCCTGATTACGTCCGGCATCGACGGCGTGTATCCGGCCGGCCTGGCCGTGGCACGCGTGGTGCAGGTGGAGAGCAATGCCAGCGGCGCTTTCGGCCGCGTGGTGTGCGCGCCTTTGGCCGGCACCGAACGCAATACCGCGCTGCTGATCCTGATGTCGCTGCCGGAAATGCCGCCGCGTCCTCCGGAAGAGGAGCCGGTCACCAAGCCGTCGAAGAAAAAGGATAAGGAAAAGGCCAAGGCGGAAACCGCCGAAGCGCCGGCTCCGGCAGCCGCGCAAGCACCGAAGGAGGCGACCCGATGAACCGTCCACAATACATCCTGCTGCCGGTCAGCCCGCTGTTCATTTTCTTCAGCCTGTTCTGCGCAGTGCTGCTCAACATGCTGCCGTGGGGCCGCTTCTTCGCGGCGCCGGACTTCGTGGCGCTGACCCTGGTGTTCTGGGGCGTGCACCAGCCGCGCAAGGTCGGCATCGGCACCGCGTTCTTCCTCGGCCTGCTGATGGACGTGCACGACGCATCGNTGCTGGGCGAGAACGCACTGGCCTACACGCTGCTGTCCTACTTCGCCATCATGCTGCACCGCCGGATCCTGTGGTTCCGCGTGACGACGCAGATCCTGCACGTGCTGCCGCTGTTGCTGCTGGCGCAAACCGTGCAGATGGTGGTGCGCTTCATCGTGGCCGGCAAGTTCCCCGGCTGGTTCTTCTTCATCGAAAGCGTGGTGGCGGCCCTGCTGTGGCCACTGGCTACCATGCTGCTGCTGGCGCCGCAACGCCGCGCCGTGGATAAAGACCACACCCGCCCGATCTGAGCATGACCGAGTTCAAGAATACAGAGCAAGACCTGCACCGCTTCCGGGTGCGACTGTCCGTACTGGGCGGGCTGGTGTTCTTTTGCTTCTCGCTGCTGCTGGCGCGCTTCATCTGGCTGCAGGTCATCAAGCATAACGACTACATTGCCAAGGCCGAGGACAACCGCATTGCGGTGGTGCCGATCGTACCGAGCCGCGGCCTGATCCTCGACCGCAACGGCGTGGTGCTGGCGCGGAACTATTCTGCGATCACGCTGGAGATCACGCCGTCCAAGCTGGCNGCGCCNATGGAAGACGTGATCGACGAACTGGCCAAGCTGGTCGAGATCACCACCAAGGACCGCCGCCGCTTCAGGAAGCTGCTGGAAGAGTCCAAGAGCTTCACCAGCGTCCCGCTGCGCAGCCGCCTGACCGACGAGGAAGTGGCGCGTTTTGCCGCCAACCGTTTCCGCTTCCCCGGCGTCGATATCCAGGCGCGCCTGTTCCGCCAGTATCCGCTGGGCGAAGTCGCTTCGCACGTGGTGGGCTATATCGGCCGCATCAACCAGGCCGAGTCCAAGGCGCTGGAGGGCACCGAGTACGAAGCCAATTACAACGGCACCGAACATATCGGCAAGGAAGGCCTGGAAAAGAGCTATGAACGCCAGCTGCACGGCGTTACCGGCTACGAAGANGTNGAGCGCACTGCCGGCGGCCGCGCTATCCGCACGCTGTCGCGCACGCCGGCGACGCCCGGCTCCAACCTGATCCTGTCGATCGATATCGAACTGCAGAAGGTCGCGGAGGAGGCGTTTGGCGAATACCGCGGCGCGCTGGTGGCGATCGAGCCGAGCACCGGCGACGTGCTGGCCTACGTGTCGCGTCCCGGCTACGACCCCAACCTGTTCGTCGACGGCATCGATGCGCAAAGCTGGAACGAGTTGAATACCTCGCTGGACAAGCCGCTGATGAACCGGCCGCTGTCGGGTACCTATGCGCCGGGCTCTACCTTCAAGCCCTTTATGGCGCTGGCGGCGCTGGAAACCGGCAAGCGCACCACCGGCCAGGCGATTGCCGATCCGGGCTTCTTCTACCTGGGCACCCACAAGTTCCGCGACGACGTGGTCGGCGGCCACGGCATGGTCGACATGCGCAAGTCGATCGTCGTGTCCTGCAATACCTATTACTACATGCTGGGCCGCGACATGGGCATCGATTTGATCCATGACTTCATGGCGCCGTTCGGCTTTGGCCAGTTGACCGGCATCGACCTGGAAAACGAGAAGAAGGGCGTGCTGCCTTCGCAGGAATGGAAACGCCAGCGCTTCAAGAAGAATCCGGCGGCAGGCAAGTGGGTCGGCGGCGATACGATTTCGGTGTCCAACGGCTCCGGCTACAACAACTACACGCCGCTCCAGGTGGCGCACGCGGTGGCCAACCTGGCCAATAACGGCGTGGTAATGAAGCCGCACCTGGTCAAGATCATCGAAGACGGCGGCACCCGCAAGCGCGCGCTGACCGTGCCGAAAGAGAGCTACCGCATCCCGCTCAAGCAGGCCAACATCGACTTCATCAAGGATGCGATGGTGGGCGTCACCACCGAACCGGGGGCGACCGGCTACCGCGCCTTCCTGAACGCCGGCTATACCGTGGGCGGCAAGACCGGTACCGCGCAGGTGGTGGCAATCAAGGCCAACGAGAAGTACAACGCGGCGCGCCTGGATGAGCGCTTGCGCGATAATGCCTGGTTCACCGCCTTCGCTCCGGCCGACAAGCCGAAGATCGTGCTGGCGCTGATCGTGGAGAATGCAGGCTTCGGCGGCGCGGTGGCGGCGCCGATTGCGCGCAAAGTGCTGGACTACTGGCTGCTGGGCAAGCGTCCGACGGAAAAGGAAACGACACCGGTGCCGAAGGAAGATGCCGTCACCGTTCCGGTGGAAGACCTGCCCGAGGAGGACGTGGATGCGGCCGCCGAGCGCCGCGCACAGCAACAAGGCCAGGCGGCGGTGCCAGCGGCGCAGCCACCAGCCCCGGCGCCGCAGGCACCTGCACCGGCGGACCAGAAGCCGCCGGCAGGTCCGCCGCGCAAGAAAGATTAAGGAGGCAGCATGCCTATCAATGAAAGGCGTTCACTGTGGCGGCGCATGCGCCCTTATGTGACCGTATTCGACGGCCCGCTGATGTTGGTCATTGTGATGTTGCTGGCCACCAGCCTGGTCGCGCTGTATTCGGCCAGTATCGGCATTCCCGGCAAGATCGAGGACCAGTTGCGCAATATCGCCATGTCCTTCCTGGTGATGTGGTTCGTGGCGAACATCTCGCCGCAAAACATGATGCGCATTGCCTTGCCGGCCTACGCGGTCACGGTGTCGCTGCTGGTGGCGGTGGCGCTGTTCGGTACCATCAAGCTGGGTGCGCGGCGCTGGCTTAACCTCGGCTTCGCGCAGATCCAGCCTTCCGAATTCGCCAAGATTGCGGTGCCGCTGATGCTGGCCTGGTATTTCCAGCAGCGCCACGGCCATATGCGCTGGCACGCCTATGTGNTGGGCGCGGTACTGTTGCTGGTTCCGGTATTCCTGATCGCGCGCCAGCCCGACCTGGGCACGGCGCTGCTGGTGGTGGCCGCCGGCGCCTGCGTGATCTTCCTGGCCGGACTGGCATGGAAAGCCATCCTGGCGCTGGTGGTGATGGGCGCGGCCTGCCTGCCGGTGGCCTGGTCGATGATGCACGACTACCAGCGCGAGCGGATCATGACCCTGATCGACCCTACCTCGGACCCGCTGGGCAAGGGCTTCCACATCCTGCAGTCGACCATTGCGATCGGCTCCGGCGGCGTGACCGGCAAGGGCTGGACGCAAGGTACCCAGGCGCACCTGGAGTTCATTCCAGAGCGCACCACGGACTTCATTTTCGCCGTGTTTTCGGAGGAATTCGGCCTGGTCGGCAACCTGGTCCTGATGTTCCTCTACCTGCTGCTGATCGGCCGCGGCCTGATGATCGCGTCGGGCGCACCCAACCTGTTTACGCGCCTGCTGGCGGGCGCGATCACGATGATTTTCTTCACCTATGCCTTCGTCAACATGGGCATGGTGAGCGGCATCCTTCCGGTAGTGGGCGTGCCACTGCCGTTCATAAGCTACGGCGGCACTGCGCTGCTGACACTNGGATTGGCATCGGGCATCCTGATGTCGATCCAGCGACATAGAAAGCTGGTGCAAACTTGAAGAAGCACGCAATCCGACTCCTGCCGCTTGCGGCAGCCGCCCTGCTGGCCGCTTGCGGCACCACGCAGACCGACTCCGCTTCGCGCAAGCAGCCNTCGCCGGTGACGGCCAAGCCGCAACCCGGCATTCCGGTGCTGCCGGCGGCCGGCTCCGGGCGCGGCGCCTACTACCAGGACGANGGTCCGGGCGATAACCCGCCTGCCGGCCTGATTGAAACGCCGGATGCGGAAGTGCGCAACGATCCGCTGGCGCCTTACTCCAACCGTCCGTATGTTGTCTTCGGCAAGACCTACAAGCCGATCCCCTTGGGTTCGGACTTCAAGCAGCGCGGNCCGGGTACCTGGTATGGCAAGAAGTTCCATGGCCAGCGTACTTCGTCCGGCGAAATCTACGATATGTACAAGATGACGGCGGCGCACCCGACGCTGCCGATTCCATCTTATGCACGCGTGACCAATGTCTCGAACGGCAATTCGGTCGTGGTGCGCATCAATGACCGCGGGCCGTTCCATTCCACCCGCATTATCGACGTCTCCTACACGGCGGCGCTGAAACTTGGCCTGCTGGTCAATGGAAGCACCCAGCTCGAGGTGGTGCACCTGCCGCCGGCCGAAATCGACCGCATGATCGCGGCGCGCAAAGCTGGCGGNAGTGCAACGGCAACGGCTTCCGTGGCGAGTGCGCNGGCACCGCAGAGCATGCCGAAGGCGGCGCCGATGCTGGCATCTTCGAACGGCGACGAAGCCAAGCCTGTCCTGCTGGGCGGGGCGGGCGAGCAGGGCTTCTACCTGCAACTGGGTTCGTATGCGCGCGAAGATGGCGCCGACGGCCTGCGCAAGCGGCTGGAAGCCAGCGACGCCGGCCTGAAACTGGACGTGGAGCAGGCGGGCAAGTTCTATCGCCTGTTTGCCGGCCCTTATGCGAGCCGTGAAGATGCGCAGGCAGCCGGCAAGGCGCTGCCTTCAAGCCTGAAGCTGCGTCCGATCGTTATCGAGCGGTAGTACAGGAACGGCTTTCCTGTTCCGGGAACTTGGCGGCGACCTTGGCGATGCGCGCCTTGGCGTCCTCGCTGATATCGCGGAACTGGAAGTACACCTGCTTGCTGTTGGCGTAGCGCGGCGTCACGCGGGCCGTTTGCACGCCTTGCTTGACCAGCGCGGCCAGTTGCGCCTGCGCGGCCGCTTCAGTGCGGAACACGCCCAGCGAGATGCCCCACTTCAGCGGCGAGCTGTCGTTCAGGATGAAGAAGTTGGTGACCCCGAGTTCACGCAGCTCGTCGGCCTTCTTTTCGGCGGCGGCGCGGCTGGCCTGCGGCGGGATGTGCACGATGTAGCTCGACACTTCCTGCTCGGCCACGTTGCGGCGCTGCTGGCGGTCGCCCAATTCNAGCGGCGCCAGGCGGTTTTCAAACTTGCGCGCCTCGTCCAGCGCGAAGTTGCCCACTTCCACGCAGGCGACGGTGACCGGTTCGTCGCGCGGAACCGGCGGCGGCGGGGCGAGCGCTGCTACCGCGCTTTCGGCCTTGCTGGCGCTGATCAACTGGAGCTTGTCGGCATTCTGCTGCTTTTGCAGGCGCCCAGGTTCGTGCTCGTTGCCGCTGAATTGGCCGAGGTAGCCTTCGCCGTACGCAAACAGCGCAGCGTTAGCGACCAGCAGCAGGGCGAATATCAGTTTCAGCACGGGCACTCCATTCGGGTCAGGCGCTGCGCAGGGCAGCGTGCAGTCCTATCATCACAATGTTTTCGACGTGGCGGTGCGGCACAGGGACCGCTGGCGCAACATAAGGCGCAGCGCCGCCGGAAATAATACATTCTACGGCCTGGTGCAGCTCAAATGCGCGTTCAATCGCGCCGGCTTGCGCGGCCAGGCAGCCGGACAGGATGGCGTCGTCGGTNTTGTCTGCGAAGCCTTCCGGCAGCTTGCCGGGCTTGATCTGCGGCAGCTGGGCGGTGTTTTTCGCCAGCGATGTGGCCATCAGGCCCAGTCCCGGCAGGATCATGCCGCCCAGGAAAGTGCCGTNGGCGGTGATGGCGTCGATGGTGGTCGCCGTGCCGCAATTGGCAACCACGATGGCCTTGCCCGGGCACAGGGCATGGGCGCCGATGGCGGCGGCGAAACGGTCGCAGCCCAGTTGCGCCGGGTTGCGGTAAGCGTTGCGNACGCCGGCGCGCTGCGGGACCGAGGCGAACCATTCGATGGCTTGCANCGGGATCTGCAGCTGCGGCGCGGCCAGCCAGCCTGCCAGCNTGTCGCGCACGGCCTGGCCGGCCACGTTGGCGATCAGCACGCGGCCAATGGCAGGCGCGCTANCTGGATGCGCAGTGGCCAGNGCGGCAGTGAGGGCGGCCGGGAAATCGGCGGCATCGGCGTGCATATGCGCGCCTTGTGCGAGCCAGTCGCCAAGCGCGGCGCCGGGCGCGGCGAGNGCCCATTTGATGCGCGTATTGCCGGCGTCGATCAGNAGGTCGTAGTTCATTGGGCAAGCCTTAGTGAAACGTCGCCCGACAGCACGGCCACGCGGCCGGACGGCGTGTCGAGCAGGAGTCGCCCCTGGTCGTCCACGCCTGCCGCCAGGCCTTCCTGCTGNACTGCGCCCTGGTCGAGCAGGCGCACCGGCTGCCCGCGCCACGCCTGCAGCGCGTTCCANCGCTCGGTGAAGGCNGCAAAGCCGGTATCGTCGAACTCCGCCAGCACCGCGCACAGGCGGCTGAGCAGTTGCGCCAGCAAGGCATTGCGNTCCATCTGCGCCAGCCAGGGCGCGGAAGAGACTTCGCGGCCGATGGCCGCTTCCATTTCGTCCGGCATCAGCAGGTTCATGCCGCAGCCGATGACGGCCCAGATGGTGCCATCCGGCGCAGCCTGGGTTTCGACCAGGATGCCGGCCAGCTTGGCGCCATCCTTCAGCATGTCGTTCGGCCATTTGAGCTGGACCGGCACGCCCAGGCCATTCACGGTTTCGGCCAGCGCCACNCCGACCGCCAGCGGCAAGCCCACCATGCGGTGCAGCGGTGCGCGGAAGGGCCAGGCGACGGAGAAAGTCAGCGATGCGCCCGGCGCGGAAAGCCAGCTGCGGCCGGCGCGNCCGCGGCCTGCGGTCTGGCGCTCGGCTACGCGCAGCACGGGGCCGCGCAATGCCGCCGGCGACTGCGCGGCCGAAGGCACGCGCGCCAGCAAGTCGGCATTGGTGGAGCCGGTTTCGTCCACCACTTCAATGGCGACGTGGGATGCGCTGTCGGCAACCAGCGCGCGGATCGCCGGGACGGCGAGAGGTGTTGCATTCATGTGCTGCCCTTGCGCGCCTTGTGCGGCGCNTTGGCGAAAGCGCGGTCGAACAGCCAGTTCGGCAGCATGCGCAGCAAGCGTGCAATCATGCCTGCGCCGAAGGGAATNACGCGGTAGCTGTCGCCACGCTCGATGCTGCGCGCTGCAGCCGCTGCGAAANCGGCCGGCTGCATCAGGAACGGCATCGGATACTTGTTCTGCTGCGTCATCGGCGTATCGATATAGCCCGGCGCAATGGTGACCACCTTGATCGCGCTGCCGCGCAACTCGACCCGCAGCGCTTCGCAATATACACGCACCGCAGCCTTGGAGGCGCTGTAGGCGCCGCCGCCCGGCAGGCCGCGCACGCCGGCAACGCTGCCAATGCCGACCAGGCGCGCCGGCGATCCNTGNGCCCGCATCGCGGCGATGAATGGCGAGAAGGTCGCCACGGTTGCGGTGACGTTGGTGGCGANAATGGATTCGAAGACCGGCAAGTCTTCCGGCAATTCGGTGATNGTGCCGTGCGAGATGCCCGCGCTGGCGATGACGATGTCGCAGCCNCCGGCATNAGCGAGGAAAGCTTCTGCCGCGNTGCGCAGCGCCGCATGGTCGGTGACGTCGGCCGCGTAGCAGCGGTGGCGTTCCGGATTGGGGAGGGAGGCGGCAAGCGCCTGCAGCGCATCCGCGCGGCGTCCCAGCAGGCCAAGGGTGCAGCCTTGCGCGGCGTAGTGTGCCGCCAGTGCTGCCCCGATGCCGCTGGAGGCGCCGGTAATGAAAACGCGCTTCAAAGCTTTACTTCTTCTCCGCCTTTGCCTTGGACACGAGGAAGTCCAGCACGGTCAGCGCATTGGCGTGCTGCTGGGCCTCGTTAGGCACAGGCTTGATGCTCTTGTTTGCCTCGGCAGGGGANGTCATGTACTTGCCATCGACCACCAGCATCGGCCAGTAGTCGACGCGGTAATCGCCCATCATGCGTTCCGTGCGGCGCACTTTGGCAGCCACGCCGAAGCTGTTATAGGCATCGGTAAATTTCGCCTTGTCGATGCCGTTGCTGCCGGCCCAGGCAATCACTGCCTCATCGTTGCGCAGGGAATTGCCTTGCTCGTGCATGGCGTTGAACACTTTCGCGTGGTTCTGTTCGACCAGTCCCAGGGCCTCCAGTGCGAAGAACAGTTTTTGCTGCGGCAGCACGGACGGGCCGCGGCTCACATGGATGCGCTTGAAGACCACGTTGTCGCCCTGCTTCTTGACCCAGGCAGCCATGGCCGGTTCCAGCGCATAGCAGTGAGGGCAGTAGTAAGCGAAGAACTCGATGACTTCGACCTTCTTGCCGGTATCGACCGCTTGCGGCTCTGGCAGCACGACATAATCGGTGCCGGCTACCGGGGCTGCCGGAGACGCACCGGCACTGAAGGCCACACCGCACAAGACCACGGCCAGGATCTGCTTAAACAGTTTCATCGCTCGGACTTCCCTTATTTTTGATTGCGGACGACGGCAACATCGATGCCGTTCTCTGACAGCTTGGCGCGCACCTTGTTCATGGCTTCCACCTGGGTGAAAGGACCCATGCGCACGCGGTGCAGCACGCCGGCGTCGGTGGCGCGGTCGGACACCGTGGCCTCGAAGCCCAGCAGGGCCAGCTTGGCGCGGGTGTTCTCGGCATCGCCGACTTCGCGGAAGGCGCCGGCTTGCAGGTAGTACACGAATTTGTCTTCGCCAGGCAGGGCAGGCGCCGGGGCGGCTGCCTGCGCCGGTGGCGCAGCGCTATTGACCGGTGGCGGCGCTGCCGGCGAGGTGGTGGCCGGCGCCGGCGTTGGAGCCGGGGCTGGCGCGGCAGGCGCCTTGGCCGGAGCCTGGCCCTGCGCCTGGATGCTGTCCACTACCTTTTGCAGCTGATCGGCCGGAGCCTGCTTCGACGTTTCGCGCTCGAATTCGCTGTTCGCCTTCTTCACGGCATCCTTGCTGCCGTACATTGGCTTGTTCGGATCGGCGATCTGGCCCGACGCTTCATCGGTCGGCTTGCCGTTCTTCGGCGCCTTGTCGGTGAACGGCGTCTGGCCCTTGGTGATGCTCAGGGCGACGACGACGGCAATGACCAGGCCGATGACCAGGCCGATGATGAAGCCAACTAAGGTATTACCTTCTTGCTGACGCGGAGAAAAGCGCAGGGAGCGAAAAGCCATGTGGACCTTACATTTGGTTAGGAGCGGAAACGCCGATCAGTGCCAGGCCGTTGCGCAGCACCTGGCGGGTGGCAACCATCAGGGCCACGCGGGCCAGCTTGGTTGCTTCGTCTTCCACCAGCACTTTCTCGGCGAAGTAGAACGAGTGCAGGGCGGCAGCCAGGTCGCGCAGGTAGAACGCTACCTGGTGCGGGCCCAGTTCGGCCTGGGCGCGGGCCAGCACTTCCGGGTACTGGGCCAGTGCGGCCAGCAGGGTGGCTTCGGTTGGCGCGGTCAGCGGCGACAGGTCGACATTGGCCACGGANGCTTCGTCGCCGCCCCAGTTCTCCAGCATGCGGCAGATACGCGCGTGGGCNTACTGCACGTAATAGACCGGGTTTTCGTCCGAAGTCTTGAGCGCGACGTCGACGTCGAACACGAATTCGGTGTCGGCTTTGCGCGAGATCAGGAAGAAGCGCACGGCGTCGCGGCCCTTGGTGATGTCGCCGCCGCCGGACCATTCGATCAGGTCGCGCACGGTGACGTAGGAGCCCGCACGCTTGGAGATCTTCACCTCGGCGCCGTCCTTCATCACGGTGACCATCTTGTGCAGCACGTAGTCAGGGAAGCCCTGCGGGATGCCCAGGCCGACGGCNTGCAGGCCGGCGCGCACGCGGGCGATGGTGCCGTGGTGGTCGGAACCCTGGACGTTGATCGCCTGGGTGAAGCCGCGCTGGAACTTGACGATGTGGTAGGCGACGTCCGGCACGAAATAGGTGTAGCCGCCGTCGGTCTTGCGCATNACGCGGTCCTTGTCGTCGCCGTAGTCGGTGGTGCGCAGCCACAGCGCGCCGCCGTCTTCGTAGGTGTGGCCGTTGGCGANCAGCGCCTCGACGGCCTTTTCCACCTTGCCGTCGGAGTANAGCGACGATTCCAGGTAGTAGTTGTCGAACTTCACGCCGAAGGCTTGCAGGTCGATGTCCTGCTCGTTGCGCAGGTAGGTGACCGCGAAGGCGCGGATGTTTTCGATGTCTTCNACGTTGCCGGAGCCGGTTACCGGCTGGCCGTCGGAGGCGGAAACGGTCTTTTTGGCCAGGAAATCGGCGGCGATATCGGCAATATAGTCGCCGTTGTAGGCCGATTCAGGCCATTCGGCGTCGCCCGGCTTGAAACCTTTGGCGCGGCACTGGACCGAGGTGGCCAGGGTCTGGATCTGGACGCCGGCGTCGTTGTAATAGAACTCGCGGGTGACCTTGGCGCCTTGCGCTTCGAACAGCGAGGACAGGGCGTCGCCCAGNGCCGCCTGGCGGCCGTGGCCCACGTGCAGCGGGCCGGTCGGNTTGGCGGAGACGAATTCGATGATGACGTTCTTGCCCGCCAGGGATTCGCTCTGGCCGAAGGCGGCGCCTTGCTGCAGCACGGTCTTGACCACGGACTGCTTAGCGGCGTCGGTTACGCGCAGGTTGATGAAGCCAGGGCCGGCGATTTCGGCGGAAGCGACCAGCTGCTTGCCGGCCGGGTTTTCCTGGACGGCGGTGACGATCTTCTGCGCCAGTTCGCGCGGGTTCATCTTGAGCTGCTTGGCCAGCTGCATCGCGATATTGCAGGCGACGTCGCCGTGCGAGGCGTCGCGCGGGCGCTCCAGCACCACGTTGGCTTTAACGTCGGAACCTTCCAGGATCGGCGCGAGGGCGGCCTGGAACAGGGAAATGATCTCTTGCTTTTGTTGGGCGAGCATGTGAATAGCCGGGAACGTCTGAAAGAGGAACATTATACTTGTTTGCAAGAACGGGTAAATCAGGGGGAAACAAGGGGTTAGGGGGCTTAACCCGGGTACAATCTTGGTTTTCACAGATTTACCGCGATGAATACGGCCGCCCGGCCGTGCCGCCGGCTGGCGGGCGCGATGACAGGATTGCAATGACTAAGAAAGAGCGCCCAACTTTATCCCTCAAACCCAAGGCTAAACCGGCTANACCGGCAGCACCGGCGGCCAAGGCGCCTCGTGCGCAGGGGGATGGCGGACAGCGCTCCGCTGGTTCGGANCGCCCGCGTACCGCCGGCCCGCGTCCGGCCGGCCAGCCGCGCGGCGAATCAGCACCNCGGGCCAATACGCCGCGCCCAAGCGGCGAGGNCGCCCAGCNCGGCTTCGGNNCACGTCCNGACCGCGAAAANCGTGGCGAAGGCCGCAGCGAAGGCCGTGCCGACCGCGATCAGCGCAGCTTTGCGCCGCGTTCGGACCGGGAAAACCGCGGCGAGGGCCGCGACGACCGTGGCCAGCGCAGCTTTGGCCCGCGCGCAGGCGGCGAAAGCAGCCGCAATGAAGGCCGTGGCGAAGCAGGCCAGCGTGGTTTCGGCCGGCGCGAAGGCGCCGATTTCCGCAACGATTCGCGTTCGGATCGCGGGCAGCGTGATTTTGGCCGCTCGGCAGGCGGCGAAGGTGCAGCTTCCGGCTCNCCTTGGGCAGCCCGCAAGCCTGCTGCGCGTGGTGCAGACGCACCGGCGCCACGTGCGCAAGCCAAGCCGGCCATCCGGGAAAGCCACCATCGCGACCTGAAACCTCGCGTACAGACCGACTTCCAGTCCGAACTGAAACAGGACTCGCTGGCCTTTGCGATCCTGGGCGCAGCGACTGCGGCAGTGCAGGTCCAGCAGGGCACGGCATTGCCGCAGGCCCTGGCAGCCGTATTCGCAAACAACGACGCCATCCCGCAAGCCCGCGGCGCAATCCAGGACATCGCCTACCGCGCCATGCGCCAACTGGCCCTGAGCGAAATCCTGGTCGGCCTGATGGCGCCAAAGGCCCCGGATCCGATGGTCCAGGCGCTGCTCTCAGTCGCCCTGCCTCTGATGCACCCGGCCGACGGCAGCCCGGCCCCCTACGAAGCCTTTACGGTTGTCGACCAGGCCGTCACCGCCGCCGGTTCCCACCCGGACACCGCGCGCGCGAAAAACATGGTCAACGCGTTGCTGCGCCGTTTCCTGCGNGAGAAAGAAGAACTGCTGGANGAAGCCCTGCAGCAGCCGGAAGCCAAATATAACTACCCGCAATGGTGGATNGACTCCGTCATCACCGCCTACCCGAAAGACTGGGAGCAAGTGCTGGCCGCCGGTAACAAGGCCCCGCCGCTGACGCTGCGCGTGAACACGCGCCGCACCACGCTTGTCGACTACCTGGCGCGCCTGGCGGCGGAAGGCATCGAAGCCACCCAGGTCGGCGACTTCGCTGTGCGCCTGGCCAGGCCGGTGCCNGTGCACCAGATCCCGGGTTTCGACCAGGGCGACGTCTCGGTGCAGGACGCCGGCGCGCAACTGGCTGCGCCGTTGTTGGACGTACAACCCGGCATGCGGGTGCTGGACGCCTGCGCCGCCCCGGGCGGCAAGACTTGCCATATCCTCGAGCTGGCCGATGTCAATTTGATAGCATTGGACGCCGATCCGAAGCGCCTGCAGCGCGTGCAGGAAAACCTCGACCGCCTGCAACTGCAGGCAAAGCTGCAGCCGGCNGANGCCCAGGCCGANGNCTGGTGGGACGGNCAGCCGTTCGACCGCATCCTGGCCGACGTGCCTTGCACCGCCTCCGGCATCGTGCGCCGCCACCCGGATATCCGCTGGCTGCGCCGCAAGAGCGACACCCGTCAACTTGCAACACTTTCGTCGCAAATTCTCGACAACCTTTGGAAAATGCTCGCCCCCAATGGTAAATTGCTGTTCGTGACATGTTCGTTGTGGCCGCAGGAGTCCGAGGCGCAGGCGGCCGCTTTCGCGGTGCGCAACCGCGCCACCCGCCTCGATGCGCCGGGCCAATTGCTGCCTTTGGGCGGCGCCGGGCAGGATCACGATGGTTTGTTCTACGCATTGTTCCGGAAAGATGCGTAACCCTTTGACGAGCACCAGGCAAGTGATCCAAAGATTTCTCCGACTCCTTTGCTGGCAGTTGCTGTTGACGCTTGCGTGTGCGTTGCCGCACGCCGCCCACGCCTCCGACGAGACGGTGGAGATCACGCGCGCCTATATCGAGGCGGCGGAAGAGGGGTATCGCCTGTCCTCCGCCTACTCCTTTGAGCTGAGCCACGGCCTNGAAGACGCCGTCCAGTCGGGGGTATCGCTGCACTTCACCACCGAAATCAGTTTCACCCGCCCGCGCTGGTACTGGTTCGACGAAAAAGCCGTCACCGCCAAGCGCACCCATAAATTGTGGTACGACGTGCTGACGCGCCAGTACCACGTCAAGATCATCGGCTCGGTTGCCCAGCCTTTCCAGACGCTGGACGAAGCCCTGTTTTTCATCCGCCGGCCCACCCGCTGGGTAGTGGCACCGCGCGGCGCCCTGAAGGTGGGCGAAACGTATAACGTGACCCTGCGCATGGGCATGGACAAGGATTACCTGCCTAAACCGATCCAGGTCAACGCCTTCAACAACAGCGAGTGGCGACTCTCGTCAAGCAAAAAAACCTTCCAGTACAGGGCTGAGTAAGTGACATCGGCCCTCAGGTACCTGTTTGTCGTCGCGGGAGCGATCTGCAGCATTTTGCTGTTCCTGCTTGCATCGGCTTCCGACAACTCCGGCTTCTTCGACCGCTATTACGGCTGGCTGCTCGGCCTGAACGCTTCGGTCGCGGTGGCGCTGGTGCTGCTGGTCGGCGTCTCCCTGTTCCGGCTTTATTCGCGCTACAAGAGCGGCAAGTTCGGCTCGCGCCTTATGACGCGGCTGGTGGTGCTGTTTGCCGCCATCGGCGTGTTGCCCGGCCTGGTGATCTTCCTGGTGTCGGTGCAGTTCGTGTCGCACTCCATCGATTCCTGGTTCAACGTGCGCGTGGAAGAAGCGCTGGACGCCGGCCTGGACCTGGGCCGCTCGGCACTGGACGAATCGCTGGCCGAACTGGAGGCGCAGGCGCGCGGCACCGTGCGCCAACTGGCCGAAGACCCGTTCTATGCCGCGCCGGCGACGCTGGCGCGATTCGTGCGCCGTCATCCCGGCACCCAGAGCGCCATCATCGTCGATGCCGACGGCGGCCTGATTGTGTCCGCCATGGGCGAGCGCCGCATCAACCTGTCGGCCGACCTGCCGAGTGCGGTGATGCTGAACAAAGCCAAGGACGAGCCGTCCTATGCCGCCTACGAAGGCGGCGGCGAACTGCGCGACGATCGCATCGGCGCACCGCAACCGGCGCCGCTCGACGCCAACAGCGTGTGCGCCTGCGCGTGCTGATGGCCATTCCCGATCCGGTGCAGCCGTCCGGCGCGCACCTGGCGCCGCGCTACCTGCAAATCATCCAGGCCGTGCCGCAAAAGCTTGCCAGCAATGGCGAAATGCTGCGTACCGCCTTCTCGGAATACAAGGAACGCTTCGTGGCCCGCGTCGGCCTGCGCAAGATGTATATCGAAACGCTCACACTGACCCTGCTGCTGGCAGTGTTCGGCGCCATCGCGGCGGCCTTCCTGATCGCAAACGACCTGGCGCAGCCACTGCTGCTGCTGGCCGAAGGTACCCGCGCCGTGGCAGAGGGCGACCTGTCGCCGCGCCCGATCGTGGCCAGCTCGGACGAACTGGGCACGCTGACCCAGTCCTTCAACACCATGACGCGCCAGCTATCCGAAGCGCGCAGCGCCGTTGAACGCAATCGCATCGCACTGCAGAACGCCAAGGCCCACCTGGAGTCTGTGCTGGCCAATATGTCCGCAGGGGTGATGGTGCTGGACTCCGAATTCCGCCTGGTCACCTGCAACGACTCGGTCGAGCGCATCCTGCAGCATGCCGGCGTGACCCTGATCGGCCAGCCGCTGGCCGAAGTGGAAGGCATGCAGGAGTTCGCCGCCGCCATCATCAATGCCTTCTCGGCACAGTCGGCGCAGACCGCGGCCGGCCGCAACCTGCAGCGCCTGCACTGGCAGCGCCAGATCGAGATTCCGCGCCAGCCTGGCAGCCCGGAAGACGACGAACTGGTTCTGCTGACGCGCGGCTCGCGCCTGCCGCTGGAAACCGGCACCGGCTACATCGTCGTGTTCGACGATATCACCGACGTGATCTCGGCCCAGCGCTCGATCGCCTGGGGCGAAGTGGCGCGCCGACTGGCCCATGAAATCAAGAACCCGCTGACGCCTATCCAGCTGTCAGCCGAACGCCTGCAGATGAAGCTTGAATCCAAGCTGGCGGGCCCCGATGTGGAATTGCTCAACAAAGCCTCCACCACCATCGTCAACCAGGTCGCCGCCATGAAACGCATGGTCGACGACTTCCGCGATTACGCCCGCACCCCGCCTGCCGTGCTGCAGCCGCTCGACCTGAACACGCTGGTCGAGGACATCCTGCACCTGTACGTGAGCGGGGAGGGCCACGACATCATCCACGCCAACCTGGCGCCGGCCCTGCCCATGATCCTGGGCGACGAGACACAATTGCGCCAGGTGATCCACAACCTGCTGCAAAATGCGCAGGACGCGNTGCAGGAGCATCCTCCTGNGGACGGCGAGCCGCGCATCGACGTGGTCACGGAGGGNATCATCTANCAGAGCGCGGACGGCGGNACACGTATTGCAGTGCGGCTCTCAATCTCGGACAATGGCCCCGGTTTCATGCCGAAGATCCTGGCCAATGCGTTCGAGCCGTACGTGACGACGAAGGCCAAGGGCACCGGTTTGGGCCTGGCGATGGTGAAAAAGATTATCGAGGAACACGGGGGCCGGATCGATATCCAGAACCGTGACGATAGTAGTGGTGCGTCGGTGCTGATTTTGCTGTTAAAGTTGGCGTCGGTGTAGTTGGCATAATATTGTTGGACTAATAAAATCATTGTCGTGCCGACAGGTATAGAATGCCTGCGTAGAGAGCGATAAAAATGAGGGAAGGGGCAAGGGATACATGGCAAACATTCTCGTAGTTGATGATGAAATGGGCATCCGGGAGCTGCTCTCGGAAATCCTGGGCGACGAAGGTCATGCGGTCACGCTGGCGGAGAACGCCCAGCAGGCGCGCCAGGCCCGCGCCGCCGGGGCGCCCGACCTGGTCCTGCTCGACATCTGGATGCCGGACACGGACGGCGTTACGCTGCTCAAGGAATGGCAGCGCGATGGCTTGCTGACCATGCCGGTGATCATGATGTCCGGTCACGCGACCATTGATACCGCGGTAGAGGCGACCCGCATCGGCGCCATGAATTTCCTGGAAAAGCCGATTGCGATGCAAAAGCTGCTGAAGGCGGTGCAGGCTGGCCTGAGCCGCGCGCAGGAAGCCGTGCGAGCGCCGGTGATGGCGACNCGNCCGGTGATGCCGGCGCCGGTCGAGGAAACCAGTTTCGGCCAGGCGCAGGTGACGCANCAGCCGGTGGCCCACAACCTGGGCATGGCGCGCGCCGTCAACGGCGACAACCCGATCTTCAACCTGTCGTTCGACNTGCCGCTGCGCGAAGCACGCGACGCCTTCGAGCGCATGTACTTCGAACACCACCTGGGCCGCGAAGGCGGCAGCATGACCCGCGTGGCCGAGAAGACCGGGCTGGAACGCACCCACCTGTACCGCAAGCTCAAGCAGCTGGGCGTGGAGCCCGGCAAGCTGTCCAAGAAAAACCAGGCTTGATTCCGACCACCCTGGTAACAGGCCTGACGGCCGCAGCGCGTGAAAACGCGATTGCGGCCGTTTTGTCGCCTGGCCACGCCACGGCCATCATCCTGGAAGGTTTGGCCGACGGTAATTCTCCTTTGGTGTATGATGAAAGTGACCCTGCAGCATGGCAGCCGCAGGTTCACCGCATCGCCCCCGGCTGCCTATGCTGCGCCGGTAATCTTGTCTTACGTGTTACATTGAATCGTCTCTTGCGCCGTCCCCCGGCGCAGCTCTTTATCAGCCTGGCTGATGCCACCCACGTGGACAGCCTGCGCGCCATGCTTGCCACGGCCCCTTACGACGCCCTGCTGCGCCTGGAGCCGGTACTGAACGCTTGAAAATGGCCAGGACAGCCCCATCTCGGTTTGGAAACGAAACGTGAAGGAAGCCATATGAACCTCATTTACAACAGCGAGCAATACAGTGTTGTCGAATTTGGCGCAGACCGCAGCCTGGAAGCCTTGCGCTTCGGCGGCTACGAGATTGTCGACAAAGGCGGCAANCGCGAAATCTTCATTGCCGGGGTCATGGCGCAGAACTTCCGCCGCGACGTTAACGAATTGATTGCCAGCGAGCCCACCATCGAGGAGATCGATGACTTCCTGGGCAACTATGAAGCACTGATGAGCCAACCAGTGCTGCTGCACTAAGTTCT
>JGI25160J50197_1000560_pt1 | contig 21094 bp, 21 predicted proteins | sample AraplaMF_Cvi_mMS_FD_50197 | JGI IMG/M metagenome (IMG submission 50197)
CGTCGAAATCGATGCATCGCGATCTCTCCGCGCTGCTCCTGATCGATATTTCGCAGTCGACAAGCGACCGGCTGCCATCGGGCGCAACCGTTCTCGACATCGAACGCCTTGCCGTCGCGGTCCTCTCCGAGGCCATGGATCAGCTCGGCGCCCCCTTCGGCTTGCTCGCCTTCGCCTCCGACGGCCGCGAGGATATCAGGATGACCAGCATCAAGGGCTTCGATGAGGCTTACGACCGGGCCTTGCCGGGCACGGCTGGCGGGGCTCAGCTCCGGCCTGTCGACCCGGCTCGGCACGGCGTTGCGCCATGCCGGCGAAGTGATGGCGACCACCTCGGCAAGCCGCAAGCTTCTGATCGTGCTCACCGACGGAGAGCCGTCCGACATCGACATGTCCGATCCGCTCGATCTCGTCGAGGATGCCAGGCGCGCGGCGGTCAATCTCCACGGTCGCGGCATCGACGCCTATGGCGTCGTGCTCGGCACGGCCGGCATCGCATCCGCCGCCCGCATCTTCGGACGCGGCAACACCATGCCGGTGCACCGGGTCGAGGATCTGCCGACACGGCTGTCGGAGCTGTATTTCCGTCTGGCGCGGCGCTGAGCCTGAGATCGCCGAAATCGGAAGAGAAGACGGCGTGCCGTCCTGCGCGCCTGCGCGGGAAGCGACGGCGGAGCAGGCATCACTTCCTTCGACGCGCCAGGGGTACATCGAGCGCGGCATGGGCCGCGACATGGAACGCCGCGTCGAGCGCGCGCGCCAAGACGCCACCATCCGGGGCAAGGATGCGCAACACCAGGCCTGCACCGTTCGGCGCCAGCGAACATCCGGCCAGCGCGCCGCAGCGGCCGGCGGTCTGCTCCATGTCGGCCAACGCCGGCAATCGGTTCGGCGGCGCAATCAGCACGAAGTTTGCCACGGCGGCCATCGGGCCCAGTGCCCCGTTGCGGGTTTCGTCGCCGTCGATCGCGCCGATGTCCTTCATCAGCAGCCTGCCGCCCGGACGTGCGACGCTCAACCGGCTCTCGAAGCGCGCGAACGGCCTCGCCTTCGCCTTGGGATCGTGGACCGCAAAACCGTCGGCAAGACACAGCACGGCATCGTCGGCAACCACGGCTTCCGTTTCCAGGGTGAGATCGGCACCGGGAAACAGCACATAGGGATCGCTGGTCAAGGCGCAGAACGCGCCCTCTTCCACCCTCACAGCCTGTCGCTGGATCGCGCCGCTCGCGCGGCCGTCATGCACGACGGTCGCGGCCTGGGTCGTCATGTGAAACGCGGCCTGGTCGGCAACGCGCACGTCGAGCTTGATGCGGTCGCCGGCGTACAGACCGCCCGAGGCGGATTGCAGATAGAGCGTGAGCAGATCGGGCCTGGCGGCATCGAGATAGAACCCGCGGGTGATATGGAGGGGATAGCCGATCTGCTGACGGCGCAGGACGCTGCGACCGCCGGCGCGATCGACGACCAACGCGCCGTCGAGCGAGCGTCCGGTCTCAGACCCGGAACAGGACTGCAGCAGAGATCGCATCGACGACCGCCTCCACACCGACGCCACTCTTCAAATTGGTCGGTATCACCGGCTTTGCGCCCCGCACCTGCCGCGCATCCGCCAGCATGCGATCGAGATCGACGCCGACATGAGGCGCGAGATCGACCTTGTTGACGACAAGCAGGTCGCAACGCAGCAGGCCGGGCCCTTTCTTGCGCGGAATGTCGTCGCCGCCGGCGACGTCGATCACGAAGATCCACCAGTCGACCAGATCGAGCGAGAAGGTCGAGGCGAGATTGTCGCCGCCGGATTCGAACAGGATCAGCTCCAATCCCGGGAAGCGGGCCTCGAGCTCGTCCCCCGCTGCAATGTTCAGTGTGGGATCCTCGCGGATCACGGTGTGCGGACAGGCGCCCGCCTCGACTGCCGAGACGCGGGCAGGATCGATCAGTCCGGATCGCCGCAACCGCTCGGCATCCTCCTTGGTGACGAGATCGTTGGTGACGACGGCAAAGTCGATGTTGCGCCGCTGAAGCACCGGGATCAGCGCCTCGATCAGCGCCGTCTTGCCGGAGCCGACCGGGCCGCCGATTCCGACCCGCGCCGCACTGGCGCCGCCGCGGGCCTCGTTGTCGGATATACGCAGGGCATGGAGCATGGCTCACCTCAACATGTAGCGGCGGGCCAGCGGCAGTTCACGGGCCGGCTCGCAAGTTGCCAGAGCACCGTCGACGAACACGTCGAAGGTCTCCGGATCAACGGTGATGCGCGGGCATGCGTCGTTCCACAGCATGTCGCGCTTGCTCAATTTGCGTGTGCCCTGCACCGGCAGCAGCTTCTTCGCCAACCCGAGCTCGGCGCCCAGATTGCGCGCCAGCGCCAGCGGATGAACGAAGCAGGCCGACAGCGCCGACGCAGCCTTGCCGAACGCGCCCCATTGCGGCCGCATCAGGATCGGTTCGCAGGTCATCAGCGACGCCGCGCTGTCTCCCATCGCGCCCCAGGCGATGAAGCCTCCCTTGATGACGAGCTCGGGCTTGATGCCGAAAAAGGCCGGCCGCCACACCACGATGTCGGCGATCTTGCCCGGCTCCAGCGATCCGACATGGTCGGCGATACCGAACGTCTTGGCGGCGTTGATGGTATATTTGGCGATGTAGCGCTTGATACGCGCGTTGTCGCCGAAGCCCGGCCTGTCCTCCGGCAACGCGCCGCGCTGGTCCTTCATCTTGGAGGCGAGCTGCCAGGTCCGGCAGATCACCTCGTGGATACGGCCCATGCCCTGGCTGTCGGAGCCCAGCATGGAGATCGCGCCGATGTCGTGCAGCACGTCCTCGGCCGCGATGGTCTGGGCACGAATGCGGCTTTCCGCAAAGGCGACATCTTCGGGAATCGCCGGATTGAGGTGGTGGCACACCATCGTCATGTCGAGATGTTCGTCGAAGGTGTTGACGGTGTAGGGATTGGTCGGATTGGTCGAGGACGGCAGGCAATGCATCTCGCCGGCGACGCGGATGATGTCGGGCGCATGACCGCCGCCGGCGCCCTCGGTGTGGTACATGTGAATGGTGCGGCCACCGATCGCTTCCAGCGTATTTTCGACGAAGCCGGATTCGTTGAGCGTATCGGTATGGATCTGGACCTGGAAATCGTAGTCATCGGCAACCTCGAGGCAGGTGTCGATCGCCGCCGGCATCGAACCCCAATCCTCGTGCAGCTTCAGCCCCATCACCCCGGTCTCGAGCTGCTCGACCATCGGCGCCGCGCGATGGGCATTGCCACGGCCGAGAAAACCGAAATTCATCGGCCAGGCCTCGGCGGCCTGCAGCATCTTTCCGGTGTTGAACGGTCCGCCGGAATCGATGCCGACCGTGATCGGTCCGAGCGAGCCGCCGATCATGGTGGTGATGCCGCTCGCGATCGCATGTTCGACCAGGCCTGCGCTGTCGAAGTGCACGTGAACGTCGATGGCGCCGGGAGTCGCGATCAGCCCCTCGCAATCCCGCACCGTGGTGCCGGTGGAAACGATCAGGCTCGGATCGACGCCATCCATGATGGCGGGATTGCCGGCTTTGCCGAAGCCGACGATGCGGCCATGGCGGATACCGAGGTCGCCCTTGACGATCCCCAGCACGGGATCAATCATCAAAACGTTGCAGAGCAGGAAATCGAGCGCGCCCTCGGCGCTGGTGATCCCGGCCATGCCGATGCCGTCGCGCAGGGTCTTGCCGCCGCCATGCAGGCATTCGTCGCCATAGACCGCATGGTCGTGTTCGACCACGGCATACAACGACGTATCGCCGAGCCTGACGGCATCGCCCGTGGTCGGGCCGTAAAGGGCGGCGTAGTCACGCCGTTCGATCATCGCCACGTCGCAGTCTCCTTCCAGATTTCAGGCGCCCTTGAAGCCGCGCGCACGGGCTCGCGCCAGCGCCGCCGCTTGAACAGCGGGATCGGACGCCGCACCATCGGTGAGATTGTTGAGTCCGGTCAGATGCTGGTCGCCGCCGAATTCGACCAGATTGACCTCCTTCGAGGCACCCGGCTCGAACCGCACCGCCGTGCCGGCCGGAATGTCGAGCCGCATGTTGAAGGCGCTGGCGCGATCGAACTCGAGCGCCTTGTTGACCTCGAAGAAATGAAAATGCGAGCCGATCTGGATCGGGCGATCGCCGGTGTTGACCGCAGTCAAGGTCAGCGTGCGTCGTCCGGCATTGAGCGCGATCTGGCCGTCCTGCGCCAACACGGCACCCGGACGTTCGGTGTCGGCCTCCGTGCCCGGGGCGGGCCGGATCGGCTCGTGCACCGTGACGAGCTTGGTACCGTCGGGGAAGACACATTCCACCTGGATGATATCCATCATCGCGGCGATGCCGGGCAGCACGTCCGCAGACGACAGGACGGTCGAACCATAGCCGATCAGGTCGGCGACGGAGCGGCCGTCACGCGCCCCCTCCAGGATCTCGTCGGTGATGAACGCGACGGCTTCCGGATAGTTCAGCTTCAGTCCGCGGGCGCGGCGGCGGCGCGCCAGCTCGGCGGCATTGAAGATCGTCAGTCGCTCCAGTTCGGTTGGCGTCAGCAGCATTCGAAATCACCCTCAATTGGCGAACAGCCGCAGATCGGCCTGGGCGTGCCGTGCCGCGGCAATATCGAGGAAAGGCACGAAACTGGACAGTTCGACGTCATCCGGAACCTCCTGAGCAGCGAGTTGCTCGATCAGCGGCAGGCATCGNTGCAGCACGCCCTGCCCTTGCAGCGCGCCTATGGCACCCAGCCTGATCGCGGCGGTGANCACGCCGGACGCCGCCGTATAGCCGGAGCAGAGTTGCGCCAGCGCCTCGTCCAGCCCGAGCTCCGACCACACCGCGCCCTGCATGACGGCGATATGTCCCAGAGAATTCCCCGCCTGCACGTCATCGCGCAGCGCGATTGCCAGTGGCTGCCCCAGCCGTGCGTGCGAAGCAAGATAGGCGCCCCCATTGCGGCGCGAGCCCGTGCGCAACGTCTCGATCAGCGTGGAGGCCTCGACCTCGCGATCGACCGCCGCGATGGCCTCCAGATCGCCTGCGGCACGATACGACCTCAGCAATGCGACCCTGTCGTAGCTGGCCCAGCGCTGCTTCAACATCGCAGCGACCAATGCCTCGAAGTCGCCCAAAGTCATGTCGCGGCGAAGCGCGAGAGCGCCCTCGATCCCATAGGAGAACGCGAAGGCCCCGCTCGGAAACGCGCCGTCCGCCTGCCAGATCGCCTGCAAGACCGGGAGCATGACTCAATGATCGTGATGATGGTGATGGCCGCCGTGGGTGCCATCAGGCTTGGGCGGCTCGACGGCTTCGGCCGCATCCGCCGTGTCTTCGTCGAGTATCGTGACACCGACCCGGCGGGCGCTGATCAGGTTTTCCAGGCGCGCAGTGTAGTCTTCCGGNCGGCCTTCCAGCGCGACCAGCAGCACCTCGCCGCCAAACCGCACCCGCCAGTGCAGATTGCCGACGTGGTAGCCGAGCTCCACGGCGTCGGCGATCGAGCGCGGCTCCAATCGCAACCAGCGCTCGGTCGCAGCGCGGACCACGATCGCACGGTCGGACTCCAGCAGCAGCACGGCGCCGTCGAACAGCTTTTGATGGCGAGGCAAGGCGATCGCCAACTCTTCACCGCCGCGCGTGGTGATCAGGAGACGCCGCCGCGCCAGATCGGTCGCCGGCACATTGGCGATATCGACCGCCCCCTCATGCTCAAGACGGTGAAGCGCCTCGGACAAAGCGGGCTCGACCCGGCTCCCCAGCACGCGTTCGATGCGCAGCATCGCAGATACCTCGTGAAATTTCATGATCAGGCAGGATGGGCGGCGGATATCAATCCGCCGCCACCGACGACAGGCGTCCTAGCGGTGCGCCACCTTCTTGTTCGGGATGCCCTCGATCGGACATTCCTCGGTCCCCACCGTGGTGCGCGTGAAGGACTCGACCATCTCCCGCGTGCCTTCCGGATCGGCGATCCACTTGGCGTAGAAATCGTACGGGCAGGCCGCAATGCCGCGATCACCCTCGCCGGAATTGATCATCCCCGTGTAACCGCGATGCACCAGCTTGAAGAGATGGTTCTGCGACTGGCCGTTCTTGCGGGCGTCGCGGATCAGCGACTTCGACAGCTGGGCATAGTTGACGCCGTATTCTTCCTCGCCGCATTCGCCGAGGGTCCGGCCGTCGAATCCGATGATCGCGGAATGGCCGAAATAGGAATAGACGCCNTCGAAGCCCGTGGCGTTGGCGACNGCCACNTAGACATTGTTCGCCCAAGCCATCGCCTTGGCCATGACGACCTGNTGGTCCTTGGCNGGATACATATAGCCCTGGCACCGCACGATCAGTTCGGCGCCCTTCATCGCGCAATCGCGCCAGATCTCCGGATAGTTGCCATCGTCGCAAATGATCAGCGAGATCTTCAGCCCCTTCGGTCCCTCGGAGACATAGGTGCAGTTGCCGGGATACCAGCCTTCGATCGGCACCCAGGGCATGATCTTGCGATATTTCTGCACGATCTCGCCCTTGTCGTTCATCAGGATCAGGGTGTTGTAGGGCGCCTTGTTCGGATGCTCCTCGTGGCGTTCGCCGGTGAGCGAAAACACGCCCCACACCTTCGCCTTGCGGCAGGCCTCGGCGAAGATTTCGGTTTCATCGCCCGGGATCACCGAGGCCGTCTCGTACATCTCCTTGGAATCGTACATGATGCCGTGAGTGGAGTATTCCGGGAAGATCACCAGATCCATGCCGGGCAGACCGGTCTTCATGCCGACGACCATGTCGGCAATCTTGCGGGCGTTGTCGAGCACCTCCGCCTTGGTATGAAGGCGCGGCATCTTGTAGTTCACGACGGCGACGCCGATCGTGTCGTTGCTTGACGTGATATCACCGTGCAGCATCTCACTCTCCTTTAAGAAGTTCTTGCAGCCTCAGCTCACACCGCCATATGACGGTGAACCATCTCGTCGGTCAGTTCGGAAATCGCGCCGGCCACGACCACACGTCCCTTCTCCATCATGGCGAAGCGATGCGCGGCACGGCGCGCGAACGAAACGTTCTGCTCGACCAGGATCACGGTGAGGCCCACCTCCCGATTGAGGCGGATGATGATCTTCTCGATCTCCTCGACGATCGACGGCTGGATGCCTTCGTTCGGTTCATCGAGCAGGATCACCTTGGGATCGGCGGCAAGCGCACGAGCGATCGCGAGCTGCTGCTGTTGCCCGCCCGAAAGCACGCCGCCATTGCGAGTCAGATTGTTCATCAGATAGGGGAAGAGCTCGGCGACCAGTTCCGGGATCTCGCGCTTGCCGTCGTGCCGGGCGAACGAGCCCATCAAGATGTTTTCGCGGATCGTGAAATCCGGAATGATCTCGCGCCCCTGCGGCACATAGGCGATGCCGGCCCGCGCCCGCCGGAAGGTCGGCTCCTTGCCGATCTCACGCTCGTTCAGCCTGATCTGCCCGTCTATCCGGTCGGTCAGGCCCATCAGCGTCTTCAGCAACGTGGTCTTGCCGGTACCGTTACGTCCGAGCACCGCCGTCACCTCGCCGTCAGGCACCTCGAGGCAGACGTCGTGCAGGATGTGGCTGCGATCGTAGAAACTATCGACATGCGAGAACGCCAGCATCAGGAAATCCCCTTCGAGCCGAGGTAGGCTTCCCTCACTTTCGGATTCGTCTCGATCTCCGTAACGCTGCCCTCGGCGAGAACCTGGCCCAGATGCAGCACGGTGATGCGTTCCGCGATCTCGCGCACGAAGGCCATGTCGTGCTCGACCACGATGATGGTGTGGCGGCCCCGGAGGTTGTTGACGATCAGGGAGGTCTTGTGCGTCTCCGCCTGGGTCATGCCGGCGGTCGGCTCGTCCAGCAGGATGATCTTCGGATCCTGCGTGATCAAAAGGCCGAGTTCCAGCCATTGGGTCTGGCCGTGGCTCAGATAGGCCGCGACGCGGTCGGCTTCCTCGGCCAGCCCGATCAGCTCGAGCACCTCGTCGACCTTCGCCTTGGCCGGAAAGCCGAAGCCGAGATTGGCGAATACGCCGGGGTTCTTGCAGCTCGCCACTTCGAGATTGCGGCGAACGGTGAGCTCCTTGAACACGCTCGGAATCTGGAACTTGCGGCCGATGCCGGCGCGCGCGATCCGATGCTCCTCCCAATTGGTGATGTTGGTATCATGCAGGAAGACGCGGCCTTCGGTCGACTTGGTCTTGCCCGAGATCAGATCCATCAGCGTGGTCTTGCCGGCGCCGTTCGCGCCGAGCAGAACCCGCAACTCCCCCTCCTCGATGATCAACGACACGCCGTTGACGGCCTTGAAGCCCTCGAAGTCGACGCCAAGCCCGTCGATGGTCAATGCTGCCTGCGCCATGGGCTACTCCGCGAGCTGTGAGGTGGCGTCGCGGACACGCAGCGCGGGTGACGCATCCGGCGTCTTGCGCGCGACCACGCGATCGATCAGGTCGTGAGCAAGGCCTGCGATGCCGCGCGGCAGATAGAGCACGACCAGCACGAAGATCAGTCCGATGATGGCCTTCCACGCCTCCGCAAACCCCTCGGTCTCGCTGACGGTCGCCGAAATCATGTTGATCGCGATTGCGCCGATGCAGGCGCCGAGGATCGAGGCGCGGCCGCCGACCGCTGCCCACACCACCATGGTGATCGAAAAGCTCAGATCCATGAAAGTCGGCGATGCGAATTCCGAAACGATGACATAGAGCATGCCGGCGAAGCCCGCGATGGCCGCCGAGACCGCGAAGAAAAAGGTCTGGTAGGCCGGCACGTCGAAGCCGAGATAGCGGGCGCGGTTCTCGTCGTTGCGAACCGCCTGCAGAATCACGCCGGCGCGGGTGTCGATCAGCAGCCGCGCAGCGAGCAGCACCAGGCTCAGCGACCCCGCGATCAGGTAATAGGTCGGCACGATGTAGGGATCGAATTCGAAATCGCCGATCTTGAACCAGCCCAGATCGGTCAGGCCGTTGAAGCCGTTCGTGAGCGGCTGGGCGTCGATCATGACCAGCCGGACCAGCAGCACCAGCGCCAGCATGATGATGGAAACGAAAACGCCGGAGATTCGCTTGCGGAAGACGATGAGGCCGACGACCACCGCCATCAGGACCGGCAGGATCAGACCCATGGCAAAGCCGAACCATTGGCTCTGAAATGGCAGCCACAGGAACGAGGCCTTGGTGATGCAGCAGAGCTCGGTCTTGGCCCCCGGCTCGGCGTTCCACAGCATGAAATCCGGCACCGGCTTGTCGGAGCCCTGCTGCAGACTGGTGGCGCTGGCCAGCTTCAACGACATCGCCAGCATGTAGGCTCCGGCGCCGAAGAACAGGCCCTGGCCGAGATTGAGGATGCCCGCGTAGCCCCAGGACAACGCGACTGCGATACCGAGCATGCCGAACACGAGATATTTGGCGATGCGATTCAGCCAGAACGGCTCCATCACCAGCGGCACCAGCATGATCAGGATCACGAAGCCGGCGTAGATCGCCCAGTCGATGCGGCGCTGCGACGACATCTCAGCGCCCCTTGAGGGCGAACAGGCCCTTCGGCTTGAGAATGATGATCGCGATCACCACGCCGAACACGACCGCGCGTGCCAGGATATCGTTGGTCCCGGCGGCAACCACACCGTTGATCTCGCCGAGGATCCCGGCCGACAGCACCGAGCCGAGCAGGCTGCCGACGCCGCCCATCACGACGACCAGGAAGCCGTCGACCACCATCGGCGTGCCCATGTCCGGAAACACCGTCTTGAAGCCGGACATCATGACGCCGGCGACGCCGGCAAGGCCCGAGCCGAACGCGAAGGTCAGGGCGTTGACGCGATCGACATCGATGCCGCACGCCGCGGCCATCTTCGGATTGCGAATGATGGCGCGAACCTGGGTGCCTGCGACGGTGCGGTAGATCAGGAACCACGTGGCGAGCGCGAGGACCGCGGTGACGAGGATGATGAATGTCCGGTAGCGATTGAGATCGGCACCGGCAATGTGAAAGGTCCCCTGCAATATCCCGGGCACGTCGACATTTTGCAGGCCGGGGCCGAGNCCCTGGATATGAATGCCGAAGAAGGAGAGTCCGAACTCCAGTCGCACGGCCTGCTGAATCAGGATNGCGACGCCCCAGGTCGCCAGCAGCGTGTCGAGCAGCCGTCCGTACAGCTTGCGTACCACGATGCGCTCGATCAAGAGCCCGAGCAGGGCCGTCACGATGAAAGCGAGCGGGATCGCGACGAAGATGTTCGTCCCGAGCCAAANGCCCGACAGCACCGTCACATAGGCGCCGACCATGACCATCTCGCCATGCGCCATGTTGATGACGCCCATGGCGCCATAGGTGATCGCAAGGCCCAGCGCGACCAGGAGAAGGATCGAGCCCAGGCTGAGACCGATGAACAGAACTTCGAGCATGGCAGCACCTCATCGTCCACCGCACGGGAGACCGTGCGATGGACGCGGTTTCCTTGGCGTCAGGTTTTCAGCTTGAGCGCGTCGAGACCCTTCGACGTGCAGAAGAGGTTCGTCGGGGTCTCGCCATAGGCGACATAGGGCAGCGGCATCACCGGCTCCTTGTAGGCGTCNATGATCTTGCCCTGGCCNTCCGGCTGCCACTGCGCGATGCGCGGCGTCAGGTAGGTGTGCAGGTTCTCGGCCTCGATCTTGACGTGGCCGTTGGGCGCGTCGAACTCCTGACCTTTGACCGCCTCGCGGATCGCGGCCGGCGTGATCTCGGCGGCCTTCTCGACCGCCTGCTTCCACAGGAAGACCTGGAAGTAGGACGATTCCAGCGCGTGGTGCGTCACCGCCTTCGGATCTTTCACGAAGGCCCGATAGCGTTCGATGAAGGCCTTGTTGCGGTCGGTGTCGATGGCCTGGAAGTAGGGAAACGAGGTGTAGGAGCCGACGGCGTAATCGGCGCCCATCGCCGCGATCTCGATCTCGGAGGTCACGGTCGCGCAGATCGGAAGCTTGTCGTGGGTGAGGCCCTGGTTCTTGTACTCGCGGTAGAAGGCGATCACGGAGTCGCCGACCACGTTGGACAGCACGACGTCGCAGCCCGAGTTCTTGATCTTGTTGACCATCGAACCCCATTCCGAATGGCCAAGCTCGAGATATTCATCGGCGATCCATTCGCCGCCGTTCTTCTCGATCAGGATCTTGGAGACCTTGGCCATCTCGCGCGGATAGATGTAGTTCGATCCGACGATGAAGAACTTCTTCTTGCCGAGCGTCTTGATGATCCACGGAATGAAGTTCGAGAGCTGCTGGTTCGGGACGGCGCCAGTATAGACGACGTTCTTCGAGCACTCGAAACCTTCGTAGTAGGTCGGATAGAAATAGAGGTTGTTGCGCTTCTCGAACACCGGCAGCACGGCCTTGCGGCTGGCCGAGGTATACGAGCCGAAAACGGTCGGCACGCGATCCTGGATAACGAGTTTCGACGCCTTCTCGTTGTAGGTCTTCGGATCCGACGCGCCATCTTCGGCGATCGCCGCGATCTTCATGCCCTTGACGCCGCCAGCCGCGTTGATCTCGCTGATCGCCATCATGGTGGCGTCGTGCAGCGACTTCTCCACGATCGACAACCCGCCGGTCAGTGAGAACAGCACGCCGACCTTGACCTCGCCCGCGGCTTGAGCGCCCGTCGAAAACACCCAGGGGGATGTGATCAACGCGCCGCCCGCCAAAGCGCCGCCCTTCAGAAATTTACGCCTATCAACTGCCATTGCACACTCCCCGTTAGCTCCAGACACGGATCTCCGATCGCGCCGAAGCACGCTGTTTCCGTCAGACAATCGCCAAGACTCAAGCGGGCGTCGTCAACACGAAGGTGGCGACAACGCCATGCGCCCCGAAAAACAAAAAAGCCCGACGGACCCTCGCGGGTCCTTCGGGCTGCTCAGCCAGGGCCGAACCAGCATCATCGATGGTTCGGCAAAGTCGCAGAAGAGTTTCTCTTCACGACGACAAAAGCTAATCACCTTTGGCGCGATATTGCAACAGCTCGTTTGCGTGAATGATCGCGGACGCCATGTCGTCCATCGACAAGCGCTTCGACATGGCTTGNCGCCGGATGCTTTCNTAAGCATCNGCCTCGCTCAATCCCTGGCCGTCCATCAGGATCGACTTGGCTTTCTGGATACGCTGAATGCCCGCGAGCTTGCGTTCGAGCTTGCGTACACGCTTGTCAGCTTCGCGACGCTCCATCCACAGGCTGCGCGCGATGGTGATGTTGGTCAGCAAGCCGAACGGCCGGATNGGACGCTCGATGACGGCGACGGCGCCGGCCTCGAGCACGAGTTGCAGCGTNGACGGATCCTCGTAGGACACGACGGCGATCAGGGTCGGCCGGCGATTGACGTCGGATTTCAACAGGCGCTGCATCTCGGCCCGCATGTCGTGCTCGATCGCGAGCAGCACGATGTCGGCCCCTTCCTGCCAACATTCCGGCACGGGCCATTGCATCTCCACCATGCAGCCGATGCGACGCAGATGCTCGACCAGCTTGGTCCGCTCCGAATCCGGCGGGTGCACGACATGAACCCGCAGACCACGCAGATCGCGAAGAATTTGAATGGCCACGCCCGGTTCTCCGTCCAACTAGGCAACCACGGGGATCATGGACGAATCAGTTGCTGGTCATCGACGGACCAATCATCGAGGCGCTGCACGACACAATAAGGATCCGGTTTCACGCGCACACCCGGATTCCACACGACCTGGAATCGGCCGTTTCGATCAAGCCGCGCGATCCGCGGCCAAAGATAGGTGTGGTTGTTTTCGGGATCGACGCGCACTCGTCCCTGCGGCGCGTCGAACTCGAAATCCCTGAGATTGCCAAGCACCTGCTCCGGATCGTCGGAGCCGCACTTTGCGACTGCCCGCATCGCCAGATGCACCTGGAAGTAGGACGCTTCGGCGCCGGCCGTCACGGGCGCGTCGTCTCCGTATTTCTGCTTGAAGCTCGAGACGAAACGCCGCGCAGCCGCCGAGGACAGGGTCTCGAAGAACGGTGCCGCGGTGATGTGTCCTTCGGCAACCTCCGCGCCCATTTCGGCAACCTCCGCCTCGTTGGTGGAGAGACTTGCTATCGGCATGCGTGCGGGGTCGAACCCTGCCGCCCGATAGGCACCGTAGAACGCCGCAGTGCCGGTCCCCACCACGGTGGAGAAGATCACCTCCGGCGAAGTCTTCTTGATCCGCGCGATNACCTTGTCGAAATCCCCCTGGCTGGCCTGCAGCGGCACATAGATCTCGTCGAGCACCTTGCCTTTGCTCTGCACGACGAAGTCCGCCATCAACCGGTTCGATTCATAGGGATAGACGTAATTGGAGCCGACGAGCAGAAAGCGGTTGCCGTAAGTGGAAAGCAGGAACCGTGCGAGCTGAATCGAGTTCTGGTTGGGCGCCGCGCCGGTGTAGATGCAATTGCGCGAATACTCGAACCCCTCGTATTGCGTTGGATAGAACAGCAGGCCGCGGTGGCCTTCGACGACGGGGAGCACGGCCTTGCGCGTGCTGGACATATAGCAGCCGAACAGGATCCTGATGCGATCGAACTGGAACAGCCGCTCGGCAAAAGCGCGGAATTTCTTCGGGTCGGAAGCGGGATCGTAGATCACGGGTTCGACCGGTCGGCCGAGGACGCCGCCATTGGCATTGATCTCATCGATCGCGAGCAAGGTCGCGTTCAGCTGCGTGCGCTCGATGGCCGAGGTCACGCCGGTCTGCGAGAACAGCACGCCAACCCGCCAACTGTCCGAATGGTCTTTGGCTGACACCATCAAATCACGATCGTCGGCTGCATCCGTCAACGCCGCCCCTCTTCTCGCGGTGCCGTAGCGCGCCTTTGCGGCATCTCCAGTCTATGATGAATAATGGGGATGACGTCAACGGCCGGTTCGACGGCCGGAACGGCCTTGGGCACGACACATGTCGTTCGGACATCAACAGTCCAGGGTGTTGTCTCGCTCCCATTGGGTCAGATGGCGTGCGTAGTCGTTCCACTCCTCGTGCTTCAGCTTGAGATAGGCGGGTACGAACTCCCCGAGATGATCCCGCAGCACGCTCGAATGTTCGAGCGCGCGCAAGGCATCGAGCAGATTCATCGGGAGCCGCTTGGCCGAGGTCACGGTGTGCCCCTCGGTATACATGTTGATGTCGAGCCGCTTTCCGGGATCTCGCTTGTTGCTGAGGCCGTCGAGCCCGGCGGACAGGACCGCGGCCTGCAGCAGGTAGGGATTGGCGGCACCGTCGGCGAGCCGCAGCTCGAAACGGCCGGCCTCGGGAATTCGGATCAGGTGGGTTCGGTTATTTCCGGTGTAGGTGACCGAGTTCGGCGCCCAGGTCGCGCCCGAGACCGTTCGCGGCGCGTTGATGCGCTTGTAGGAATTGACCGAAGGATTGAGGATGGCGGCGAGAGCGTCGGCCGAATTGATCACGCCGCCGAGGAAATGATAGCCGAGCTCGGACACGCCGAGATCGCCGCCTTCGTCCTCGAACAGGTTTTGCTCGCCTTTCCACAGCGACACATGCACATGACAACCGCTGCCGGTCAGCGAGATGAATGGCTTCGGCATGAAGGTCGCGCGGAGGCCATGCTTCTCGGCGATGGAGCGCGCCATGTATTTGAAGAAGGCATGCCGGTCGGCCGTGACCAGCGCCTCGTCGAACTGCCAGTTCATCTCAAACTGGCCGTTGGCATCCTCGTGATCGTTCTGATAGGGCTGCCAGCCCAGCTCCAGCATGGCATCGCAGAGCTCACTGATGACGTCGTAGCGCCGCATCAGCGCCTGCTGATCATAGCAAGGCTTCGTCTGCCGGTCGGCGGTGTCGCAGACTTCGCGGCCATCCTCGGTCAGCAGGAAGAACTCGCACTCCACGCCGGTCTTCATCGTCAGGCCGGCGTCGGCAGCCTCCGCGATCTTGCGCTTGAGCACGTTGCGCGGCGCGTGCGCGACCGGTTTGCCGTTCATCCAGGGATCGGCGGCCAACCATCCGACCTCGCGCCGCCAAGGCAATTGGATGAGCGTATCGGGATCCGGCACGGCAAACAGATCCGGATCGGCAGGCGTCATATCGAGCCACGTGGCGAAGCCGGCAAATCCCGCCCCGTTCTTGGCCATGCCGTCGATCGCCGCAGCCGGCACCAACTTGGCCCGCTGCACGCCGAACAGATCGGCATAGGAGATCAAGAAGTATTTGATCCCCTTCTCGCGCGCGATATCCGAAAGCTTCGTCGACATCATTGTCTCCAGGCTACTCGTCGTTGAGCAGGTTCACGCCAGATCCGTCTTCGAAGCGTCATGACCCGGTATCCACGAAGTTCCGGCCAAGGGGACGCGCGCCATGGCCGCGGCTTCGATCGTCAGCGCCACGAGGTCCTCGGGCTCGAGATTGTGGACGTGGCTCTTGCCACACGCACGGGCGATGGTTTGGGTCTCGAGTGTCAGCACCGAGAGATAATTTGCCAGACGCCGGCCGGCCTTGACCGGGTCGAGCCGTGCGGCAAGCTCGGGATCCTGCGTCGTGATACCGGCGGGATCGCGTCCGTCCTGCCAGTCGTCATAGGCCCCTGCAGTGCTCCCCAATTTCCGATATTCGTCTTCGAGTGCGGGATCGTTGTCGCCGATCGCGATCAGCGCGGCCGTCCCGATCGAGACAGCGTCCGCTCCCAACGCGAGCGCCTTGGCCACATCCGCACCATTGCGGATGCCGCCCGATACGATCAATTGGACCTTGCGATGCATGCCCAGGTCCTGCAAAGCCTGTGCCGCAGGCCGGATCGCAGCGAGGATCGGCAAGCCCACATGCTCGATGAACACATCCTGCGTCGCAGCCGTGCCGCCTTGCATGCCATCAAGGACGACGACGTCGGCACCGGACTTCACCGCGAGCGCCGTATCGTAATAGGGCCTGCTGGCACCGACCTTGACATAGATCGGCTTTTCCCAGTCGGTGATCTCGCGCAATTCCTCGATCTTGATTTCGAGATCATCCGGCCCGGTCCAATCCGGATGCCGGCAGGCCGAGCGCTGATCGATGCCTTCCGGCAACGTCCGCATCCTGGCGATGCGCGGCGAGATCTTCTGGCCCAGCAGCATGCCGCCACCACCAGGCTTGGCGCCCTGCCCGATCACGATCTCGATCGCATCCGCGCGCCGGAGATCGTCCGGGTTCATGCCGTAACGCGAAGGCAGATATTGATAGACCAGGATCGACGAGTGCCCGCGCTCCTCGTCAGTCATGCCGCCGTCACCGGTCGTGGTCGAGGTACCGACTGCGGATGCGCCGCGCCCCAAAGCCTCTTTCGCCGGCGCAGACAGCGCACCGAAGCTCATGCCGGCGATCGTGATCGGAATCTTCAACTCGATCGGCTTGCGGGCAAAGCGGCCGCCCAGCACGACATTGGTGCCGCAGCGCTCGCGATAACCTTCCAGCGGATATCTGGAGATCGACGCACCGAGAAACAGCAGGTCATCGAAATGCGGCAGCTTGCGCTTGGCGCCGCCGCCGCGGATGTCGTAGATGCCGGTCGCCGCCGCGCGCTGGATCTCGGCGATGGCCTGCGGATCGAAGGTCGCGGAGAATCGCGGCGGTGTGGCGGCTTTCGGACTCTGTGCGCTCATCGGGAAGCCGTCCTGCCTCAGTAAGCATCGACGTTGTCGACGTGGAAATGATAGAGCTTGCGAGCCGATCCATAGAGCCGGAAACCGTCCGGGCCGCCGTCCGCACCGGCCGACAGCCCCGCCCGCTCCAGCACACTGCGAAGAATGGCCTTGTCCTCGTCCGACAACGGCTTCTCGATGCAGTCTGCACCGAGGCTTGCCACCGATCCGCGCACGAAAAGCCGCGCCTCGTAGATGGAATCGCCGAGCGCCTCGCCGGCATCGCCGAACACGACGAGAGTGCCGGCCTGCGCCATGAACGCACTCATCGGACCGATCGAGCCTTTCACGACGATATCGATGCCCTTCATCGAAATGCCGCAACGCGCCGACGCATTGCCCTCGATGACCAACAATCCCCCAACGCCGGTCGCCCCCGCTGCCTGGCTGGCGTCACCCTTCACCCGGACCTCACCGGAAACCATGTTCTCGGCAACCCCGACGCCGGCATTTCCATCGATGACGATCGTGGCATGCTTGTTCATGCCGGCGCAGTAGTAGCCGACATGCCCCTTCACCTCGACGGTCACGGGGGCATCGAGGCCACAGGCGATGGCATGCTTGCCCTGCGGATGCTCGATCACCCATCGCGTCTCGTTGGTCTCGCGTGAGCCGGTGCAGCTCGCCATTGAGTTCACGGACGCTGCTTTCCTCGAGATCGACCGAGCGCATCAACGCAATTCCCACGCATAGACCCTGGCCGGCTCCGGCTCGAAGACCCGCGCCTTTGCGGCATCGGGAAGTACGGCGAGGGCGCGATATTCCGATCCGAACGCGACATAGTCGTCGGTCTCCGCCATGACGGCGGGCTTGCAGCTGATGGGGTCGCGGAGCACCGCGAAACCACTCTCGGTTCCGACCACGAATGTGAAGAACCCGTCGAGATCGGCAAGACTGTCCGTCAATGCCTGCTCCAGCGACGCGCCCTGCTGCATGCGCCAAGTCAGGAAACCCGCGGCAACCTCGCTGTCGTTGTCGGTTTCGAACGTCAGTCCTTCCCGGCTCAGAAAGCGCCGCACGCCGCAATGATTGGAGAGCGAACCGTTATGAACCAGACACTGGTCCTTTCCGGTCGAAAACGGGTGTGCGCCAAGCGTGGTGACGGCGGATTCGGTCGCCATCCGGGTATGGCCGATGCCGTGCGTACCGTTCATCCCCGACAATGCGAACCGCTTGGCGACTTGCTCCGGAAGACCGACCTCCTTGAACAGCTCCATCCGGGCGCCAACGCCAACCAGCGTCACGCGACTGTCGCGCGCGATCAGCAACCGCACCTCTTGTTCACGCGCCAACGGCACCGAGACCACGGCGTGGGTGTCGTGAAAAACGGAGTCCAGATCGCCCGCGCCCGGTTTGCCGAGAGACGCGACCGCCTCACGAATCTCGACGGCCGACGCTGCACGCAGCGTAAGCTTGACGTGATCCGCTTGCTGGCTGCCGTAGACCGCGAACCCCGCGCTGTCGGGACCGCGATCGCTCATCACGCCGAGCATGGCCGCAAGGTGAAACCCGAGTTCGGGATACAGCCCCGGGTTCTTGAGGAATAGACCGACAATACCGCACATGCCTGCTCTCCATCGGGCGAACCATGCATATCGCCCCGCGTGGATTGNTGTCAACTATCGAGAACAATGTTTTCTTGTCAGGAAATATCNATTAGTGTGGTCCAGGCTCGGCNTCCATCAACNCNANGCNATCCTGTCCATGCACTACTCGATCTTCAGTCTCGCTCATCAAGCCCTGCGCGGCCATCGCGGCTGGCGCGCGGCCTGGCGCGACGCGAGCCCGAAACCCTCATACGACGTCATCGTCATCGGCGGCGGCGGGCACGGCCTTGCGACGGCGTACTATCTCGCGAGACATTTCGGCATCGCCAAAATCGCCGTGCTGGAAAAAGGCTGGATCGGCTCCGGCAATGCCGGCCGCAACACCACGATCATCCGCTCGAACTATTTGCTGCCCGGCAACAATCCCTTCTACGAATTCTCGATGCAGCTCTGGGAGGGCCTGGAGCAGGATCTGAACTACAACGCGATGGTGAGCCAGCGCGGCGTGCTGAACCTGTTCCACTCCGATGCCCAACGCGACGCCGCAGCCCGCCGCGGCAACGCGATGCGGCTGCATGGCGTCGACGCCGAACTGCTCGACCGGACCGCCGTCCGGCGCATGCTGCCGTTCCTCGATTTCGACAATGCCCGATTTCCGATCGAGGGCGGCCTGCTGCAGCGACGCGGCGGAACGGCCCGTCACGACGCCGTCGTATGGGGCTATGCGCGCGCAGCCAGCGACCGCGGCGTCGACATCGTCCAGAATTGCGAAGTGACCGGCATGATCCGCGAGGGCGATCGCGTCGTCGGCGTGGAAACGACGCGCGGGACGATCCGCGCACCACGGGTGGCGCTGGCGGTTGCAGGGAATACCTCGCGGCTGACGGCCATGGCCGGCCTGCGCATGCCGATCGAAAGCCACGTCTTGCAGGCCTTCGTCAGCGAGGCCGTCAAGCCGCTGATTCCGGGCGTCGTCACCTTCGGCGCAGGACACTTCTATATCAGCCAGTCCGACAAGGGCGGCCTCGTGTTCGGCGGCGACATCGACGGCTACAATTCCTATGCGCAGCGCGGCAATCTGCCGACCGTGGAGGATGTCTGCGAAAGCGGCATGGCGTTGATGCCCATGATCGGACGGTTGCGGATGTTGCGCTCATGGGGCGGCATCATGGACATGTCCATGGACGGTTCGCCCATCATCGACCACACGCCGCTTGACGGACTCTATCTGAATGCCGGCTGGTGCTATGGCGGGTTCAAGGCCACGCCGGCATCCGGCTGGTGCTTCGCCCATCTGATTGCCCGCGACGAGCCGCATCCCGTGGCACGCGCCTTCCGGCTCGACCGTTTCGCGAGCGGCCATTTGCTCGATGAAAAGGGCCAGGGCGCCCAACCCAATCTGCACTGAAGGTCCATCGGCATGCGCATTCCCTGCCCGTTCTGCGGCAATCGCGACGTCAGCGAATTCGCCTATCTCGGCGATGCCGGCGCCGCGCGGCCGGCTGCCGACGCCCCCGACGCCGGCCGCCAATTCTTCGAAGCGGTCTATCTGCGGGACAATCCCTCCGGGCTGCATCGCGAACTCTGGTATCACGCGTCCGGCTGTCGAAGCTGGCTGGAAGTCGAGCGCAATATCAGAACCCATGAAATCACCAAAGCCACCTTTGCCCGCGACCGGGTCCGTGCATGAGCGACATCAGCGCCCCGCAACCCAACCGGATCGACGGCGGTCTGATCGACCGCAGCAGAGCATTGCGCTTCGACTTCGACGGCAAGCGCTACCGAGGCTTTCAGGGCGACACGCTGGCATCCGCTCTTCTCGCGTCCGGCGTCAGGATCGTCGGCCGCTCGTTCAAATATCACCGTCCGCGCGGCATCATGACCGCCGGCTCCGAGGAGCCGAATGCGCTGGTCGAATTGCGGAGCGGCTCACGTCGTGAGCCGAACACGCGCGCCACCACCGTCGAGCTGTTCGATGGGCTCGAGGCCCGGAGCCAGAACCGCTGGCCATCGCTGCGTTACGATATCGGTGCGGTCAACTCGCTGCTATCGCCCCTGTTCGTCGCCGGTTTCTACTACAAGACCTTCATGTGGCCCGCTTCGTTCTGGGAACGGGTCTATGAGCCTCTGATCCGACGTGCCGCCGGCCTCGGCAGGGCCAGCCTGCAACCCGATCCCGACCAGTACGAGAAGGCGTACGCCTTCTGCGACGTGCTGATCATCGGCGGTGGCCCCGGCGGTCTCGCTGCGGCGCTGGCAGCGGGACGAGCGGGCGCCCGGGTCATCATCGCGGATGACGACTTCATCCCCGGCGGCCGGCTGAACAACGACGTCCACACGATCGACGGCGTCTCAGGCGTTGAATGGGCCAAACACGCCGCCAAGGAGCTGAGCGCACTTCCGAACGTCACGATGATGCTGCGGACCACCATCTTCGGCGCCTATGACGGGGGCACTTTCGGCGCGCTCGAACGCGTTTCCGATCACCTGCCCGTTCCCCCCGCACACCAGCCGCGGCAGCGCCTGTGGAAGATCGTGGCGCAGCGATCCATTCTTGCGGCAGGCGCCATCGAACGGCCGATCGTGTTCGGCGGCAATGACCGTCCCGGAATCATGCTGGCCTCCGCGGTGCGCACCTATCTCAATCGCTACGGCGTGGCGCCGGGCAAGGCGGCGACCCTGTTCACGAGTTGCGACGACGGCTGGCGCACGGCGCTCGACCTCGCGCGTGCCGGAGTCAAGGTCCAAGCCATTGTCGATGCACGATCCGAGATCTCCCCAGCGCTGGTCGCCTCCAGCCAGACGATCGGCGCCAGACTGCTGCAGGGCGCACACGTCGTCGACACACACGG
>JGI25160J50197_1000571_pt1 | contig 20796 bp, 19 predicted proteins | sample AraplaMF_Cvi_mMS_FD_50197 | JGI IMG/M metagenome (IMG submission 50197)
ACGCGGTCGAAATCGGATGTGGCGGCATGATTGCGTATGGTGTGGATACAAACGTCCTGCTGAGGCTTATTGTCGACGACGATCCGGAGCAAAGGGCTGCCGCGCTGAAGTTCGGTGAAGGTATCGGCAGGGACTATCGTGGATTTCTCTCGCTTCTGAATCTCTTGGAACTGGATTGGGCGTTGCGCGCCCGGTTCGGCTTCAAGAAAAAGGATGTTGTCGAGGCAATCGGCAAATTGACACGCGTCAGAGGATTGGACATCGAGAACCAGACCCTGGTGATCAAGGCCCTGAGGGCCGTGGAAACGCGAAACGCAGATTTTGCCGATGCCTTGATTGGCTACCGCGCCGCGGATGAGGGATGCCAGGCGACCAAGACATTTGACCGGCATGCGTTCAAGACTGTGCCAGGTATGGAGCTTCTGACATGAGCGAACCCGCCCGCCTGATATCACCGGAAAAGCGGGGCGAAGACCTTGATATCACCTTGCGCCCGCAATCGCTGGACGAGTTCACCGGCCAGGCGGAAGCGCGCGCCAATCTCAAGGTCTTCATCGAGGCGGCGAAAAACCGTGGCGAAGCGCTGGACCACGTGCTCTTCGTCGGCCCGCCCGGCCTCGGCAAGACGACGCTGGCGCAGATCATGGCGAAGGAGCTCGGCGTCAACTTCCGTTCGACGTCGGGTCCCGTGATCGCCAAGGCTGGCGATCTCGCCGCCCTGCTCACCAACCTCGAGGAGCGAGATGTGCTCTTCATCGACGAGATCCATCGTCTCAACCCCGCCGTCGAGGAAATCCTCTATCCGGCCATGGAGGATTTTCAGCTCGACCTGATCATCGGGGAAGGCCCTGCAGCTCGCTCGGTGAAGATCGACCTGTCGAAATTCACGCTGGTGGCAGCCACCACTCGCCTCGGACTGTTGACGACGCCGCTGCGCGACCGCTTTGGCATTCCGGTCCGCTTGAGCTTCTACACCGTCGAGGAACTGGAACTCATCGTGCGCCGCGGCGCGCGGCTGATGAACCTGCCGATCACCGAAGAGGGCGCCCGCGAGATCGCAAGACGCGCCCGCGGCACCCCGCGCATCGCCGGCCGGCTGTTGCGGCGCGTGCGCGACTTTGCCGAGGTGGCAAGGGCAGAGGCCGTCACCCGCGAGATCGCCGACGAGGCGCTGACCCGCCTGCTGGTCGACAATGTCGGCTTTGACCAGCTCGACAAACGTTACCTCAACATGATCGCGGTCAATTTCGGCGGCGGCCCAGTCGGCATTGAAACCATTGCCGCCGGCCTTTCCGAGCCGCGCGACGCGATCGAGGACATCATCGAGCCCTACATGATCCAGCAGGGTTTCATTCAGCGCACGCCACGCGGCCGCGTTCTGACCGCAATCGCGTGGAAACATCTGGGAATGCAACCACCTAAGGATATGGAGGCTGCGCAGTTCCGGCTGTTTCAGGAGGATAACTGAGTGATCACCCGCCGCGGATTTTTCAAGGTTCTCGGCGGCGGTGTCGCAGGCATCATGTCACTCGGTGGTTATGCCTTCGCCTATGAACCGCTCGCGCGGCTCGCCATCACCCGCTACCGGCTGACACCGCCGGGATGGACACCGGGGCTGAAGCTCCGCATCGTCGCGCTCGCCGATCTGCACGCCTGCGAACCCTGGATGTCGGCAAGTCGCATTGCCGCGATCTGCCACAGGGCAAATGAACTCGAAGGCGATATGACCATTCTGCTCGGCGATTATGCCGCCGGCATGAACATGGTGACCCAATACGTGCATTCGGGCCAATGGTCGAAGGCGCTCGCCACCTTGCGGGCTCCTCTCGGAGTCCATGCGGTCATGGGCAACCACGATTGGTGGGAGGACCGCACCGCCCAGAAGAACGGCGGGATGGAAACATTCGGACACCGGGCTCTCGCCGATGTCGGAATCCCGGTCTATGGCAACCGCGCCGTTCGGCTCGAAAAGGATGGCCGCGGCTTTTGGCTCGCAGGCCTCGAAGATCAGTTGGCGCTGCTGCCCGGCCGGAAGTGGGGCCGCACGCATATGCTCGGCCTCGACGATCTCGAGGGAACGATGGCTCAGGTGACCGACGATGCGCCCGTCATCCTGCTCGCCCATGAACCCGATATCTTCCCGCGCGTGCCAGAGCGCGTCTCGCTAACGCTATCGGGCCACACGCATGGCGGACAGATCCGGCTGCTGGGCCGTTCGCCGGTCGTGCCCTCGCGTTACGGCAATCGCTACGCCTATGGCCATATGGTTGAGGAGGGGCGTAATATCATCGTGTCCGGCGGTCTCGGCTGTTCCATTGCACCGGTGCGCTTCGGCGTGCCGCCGGAAATCGTCGTGATCGATCTTGGATAGAATGGCATGACCAAGCGCACTCTCATCCGCCTGAATGCGGGCGCCGAGCGTTTCAACTATCGCATCGCCGGCCTCGGTTTTCGCAATGGCCATGTGCTCGTTCATCGCGCCGTGCATGAACCCTTCTGGACCTTTCCGGGCGGCAGGGCGGAAATAGGCGAGACGTCGGAGGAGACGCTGAAACGGGAGATGATGGAGGAACTGGGCGTCGACGTCACCGTCTCCCGCCTGCTCTGGATCGTCGAGAATTTTTTCCACTATGAGCAGCGCGACTGGCATGAGCTCGGCCTCTATTATCTGATGGAGATCCCGCCGGACTTCCCTTTTCAGTCACACGAAATTATCCATCGCGTCGAAGACGGCGACAATCATCTCGAATTCAAATGGGTGTCGGCGACGCGCACGGCCCTGACCGCGCTCGACATCCCGCCCTATTTCATCGCCGATGAAATCGAGAACCTGCCTGCCGCGCCCCGTCACCTCGTCTGGCGGGACGGCAATCTCGATGACGAGGATTGACGCAAACATTCCAGCACGTGTGAAGAGGAGATGTGCCAATGCCGACCTTCGATCCCGTCAGGCCGTTTCGCAAACTTGCCTATAACAATGCGCTTGCCAACCGCCGGCTGCTTCAGGCCTGCGCGGCATTGAAGCCCGGTGAATTCGAGGCACCGCGCACCAGCTTCTTCCCCTCGCTCAAGGAAACCTTGAACCATATCATCACGGTCGATTGGTTCTATGTCGATGGCCTGGAAGGCGGCACGCTCGGGTTCCAGGCCTTCGAGGTCGACGAACCCTTCGATGACGTTTCCTCGCTGGCAGAGGCGCAGGCGAAGGTCGATCAGCGCCTGATAGCGCTTTGCGAGGCCCTGACGCCGGAGAAGCTGGCCTCCACCGTCCGCCTCCATCGCGGCGCTCGCATCCAGGAGGAGCGGATGGAAGACGTGCTCGCCCACCTCTTCCAGCATCAGACCCACCATCGCGGCCAGGTGCATGCGATGCTTTCCGGCACCAGCGTCGCTCCGCCGCAACTCGACGAGTTCATCGTCGCCGACGATGCGCGATTTCGTGGCACAGAACTCGCCGAACTCGGCTGGAGCGAAGAGACGCTGATGCGCTGATAATCAGCGTCCTTAGCGCGTCCTGTCGGACGCGCCGCGCTTTAGAGCGGTTCGGTTTTTCGCAGAAGCGCAGAACCGCTCCAACTTTTGTTTACACAATTCCGGACGGAAAACCGCTTCGCACTTTTCCTGGAACTGCTCTAGTCCTGCAGTCGCCTCTTCAGCCCGTCGATGATCGTCTTGGTGAGAAGGTCGTAATTCTCGTCGAAGTGATGGTCGCCGGGCAGTTCGATAACTTCGGCGCCGCTATCCTTCAGCGCCGGGCAGGCGACATCGTCATCGTCGTCCTTGCCGTAGATGCATTGCACGAGCTTCGGATCGATGTTCTTCACATCGCTGACGGGATCGCCTCCCGCCCCTTCCGTCTTCTGGCCGAGCCAGCCGAGAACGGAAATGACATAGTCGACTTCGTGCGACAGCGACAGCAGCGACAGTTGCGCCACCGCCGACTTTTCAGCCGGCTTGAGGAGCTGATAAGTGGCGGGTACGACATCGGCGCCGAAGGAATAACCGACGAGCAGCACATGCTTCACCTTCCACTGCTTGCGGTAGAAGTCGATGATCTTGGAAAGATCGCCGGCTGTCTCCTCCGGCTTACGCTCGGACCAGAAATAGTGGAGCGAATCCACGCCGACGACAGGAATGCCCTCCTTCTGCAGCGTGCCGCCGACCTCCTTGTCGATGTCGCGCCAGCCGCCGTCGCCGGAATAGATCACCGCCATCGTATCGAAGGCGGGCGTCGCCTCGAGCACCGCCAACGGCAGGCCGAGCGGGTTGCCGAAGGCACCGGAGGCGGTGACGAGATCGTCGAGCGTATCGGCAAACACCGTCTGCGCATCATCGGTGGAATCGCGGATTTCTATCTCGGCATGAGCCTTCTTCAATGCCTCGGCATGCGCCCGGCCATCCTTGTTGGCATTAGGCGTGAAGACGGTGATCACAGGGTCCGGCAGAACGCCGTCACTGAGTCCATAGACTGTGCGTTGACCAACCACCTGCTTGGAAGCCGGCGTGCAAAGTGCCTGGGTGAGCGGAATGCCGGCGACCGGATCGACGGCAAGCGTCTGGCCGATCGTCGCATCCGGCGTTTGCGCCGCGATCGCCAGCGCCAAGGCTCCGCCCTCGCCGATCCCGGCGACGATCGGCAGATGATAGGCGCTGTTGCCGGTCGCGCGCTGCACCTGCTGGCTCAGCGATTCGATATCCGAGACCATGTAGATGCAGCCGTCGTTGAGGCTGACGTCGTACCGGCTGAGCGCCTGGATGTAGGAGGGAAAGTCGACGCCGATGACGACGGCGCCTTCGGCGACCAGCCTGTCGGCCTCGGCCTTCTCATAGTCGCCCCAGCCGGCGGCATCCGAGATCAGCATCACCGTGCCTTTCACCTCTCCTTCCGGCAGGAAGATGTGCGGCGACGGAATGAGCCCGGTTTCGAAGCTCTGCTTGGTTTCCTCGGCGGCATTAGCCGGTGCGGCCGCGAGCATGCAGGCGCATGCCGTGGCAAGAAGGATTGTCCTGATCATTTTCTCACTACCCCTTTCAATCCGCCCCCGATCAGAAATGTCGCGTCCATCAACGCGATCATCGGATTGCCCCCTCCTGAGACCGCAAGATAGCGCGGTTGCCAGTGCGGATGAAACTTGGATTTGAATGCCCGAAGGCCTTTGAAGTTATAGAAGCGCTCGCCGTGTTCGAAAACAGTGCTGCCGATGCGGTCCCAGACGGGCGCCGCCTCGCGTTTCGACATGCCGGAAAGAGGCGCCATGCCGAGATTGAAGTGGGTGAAACCCTGTCCGCGCAGATATTCCATGATCTGCACGAAGAGAAAGTCCATCGAGCCCTTCGGTGCGTCCGGCGAGAAGCGCATCAGATCGATCGTGCTCTCCTCCCTGGATTCGGTGACAAGGATATTGGCGAAAGCGACGATCCTGCCGTCCTTTTTCAGGATGCCGACCGGCTGCGATGAAACGTAATCGGGATCGAAGGCGCCGAGCGAGAAGCCTTTTTCCTTGGCGTTGTGATGCTCGAGCCAGGCTGCGGAAACGGCGGCGAGATCATCGATGACCGAGGCTATGTCCTGCGGCTCGACGACGGCGAATTCCAGCCCGTCGCGCTGGGCGCGGCTTGCCGTCTGGCGAAGGTTCGCCCATTTGCCGCCCTTCATCTCGAAGGTCCTGAGATCGGCAACCGCCAGTTCGCCGAGCTTGAAGGCGCGAAGGCCGGCATCGGCGCAATGGGAAAGCAGCGCCGGTGAGATCTGATAGAACACCGCCCGGCAGCCGGCGGCGCGCGCCGCTTCGACGAAACGCCAGACGAGCTCCTGCACGGCGCGATGCTCGCCGACCGGGTCGAACAGCGCGATCCAGGAGCGCCCCTGCCGGCCATACATGATGAAGGCGTCACCCTTTTCCGAGAACATGATGCTCTTGTCGCCCATGCGCACCAGATTGGCGTCGGCATTGCCCTGCTTCATGACGATATCGACGGCACGCGCCAGTGCCTCGTCCGTGGCCGGTTCCGGCCGGAAGGCCGCCGGCCGAAGCAGGCTGAAGATGGCGATCGCCGACGAGATGATGGTGATGCCGAGCACGGCGCGCAGCCCGCGCGGCGCCTCGGCGGTAAATTCGAACTGCCACCAGAGCTGGTTGCTGTATTCGACGTCACGATAAACGAAGAGCAGGATGACGACGGCGCCGACGACAATGACGGCAATCGCCATCAGCCAGGACGCCGTCAGCGCCTGGTTGAGCAGCGAGGCATGGCGGGTAAAGAGCCGGCGGCTGACGAAGAGCCCGAAGATGAGGAAGGCGAGAAAAGCGGCTTCAACCAGCGCGATCGCCTTCAACAGCGACAAGGTCAGCGCGGCGACAGCCGAGAACACCGCCACCCACCAGGCGCCGTCGAGCCGCTGGCCGAGGCCGCGTGCGGCGACGACGAGCGCCAGCCCCAGCAGGCTGGAGAGGAAATGCGCCCCTTCGACCATCGGCAGCGGCAGATAGTTGGAGAGGAATTCTAGGTTCTGGTCCGGCGTCGGCGTGACGCTCGAAAACACCAGCATGACGCCGAGCAGCAGCGCAAGAGCCGAGAGCAGCTGCGGCATCAGCCGTCCGCCGATGCGCCGCACGCTGGAGGCGGCCGGATGGTCGACAAAACGACGCAGCTCCGCCGCCGACACCGCGAGCACGGCGATCAGCAGCGGCAGCACATGGTAGACCAGCCGGTAGAGCACCAGCGATCCGAGCACGGCATCGATGTTCACCGCGCTGCCGAGCGACGCGATGATCACGGTCTCGAACACGCCGAGGCCGGCCGGAACGTGGCTGAGCACGCCGAGACCGACGGCGATGGCATAGACGGCGAGGAAGACCGGCCAGCCGATTGCCGTCTGCGGCAGCAGCACGTAGAGCACCGACGCCGAGGCGGCGATATCGAAGGCGGTGACGAGGAACTGGCGCGACCAGGTGCGCGAATCCGGCAGGCGGATTGCCACAGGGCCGAGATCAAGCACGCGCCCGTCACGGCCGATGATCATCACCGCGCCCAGGATGGCGACGATCGAACCGGCGATCAATCGCAGGAGGAAGGCGCTGACACCGATGAGCGGGCCGATCTCGTCGGCGATGATGATGAGGGCGATCGCCGCGACGCCCGCAAGCCCGAGACCGAAGGACAGCGTGACGAAGGCGATGATGCGGCCGATATCCTCCGGCGAGAGCCCGAGACGCGTATAGGCACGGTAACGGATCGCACCGCCTGAAAGCGCGCCGAAACCGGCGGTATTGCCAACCGCATAGGCGCTGAACGCCGTCAGCGCCACATGCGGAAAAGGCAGTTTCTTGCCGATATATTCGATGGCGTTGAGGTCGTAGAAGATCAGCGAGAGAAAACTCAGCCCCGTGAAGAACAGAGCAAGCAGGATGGCGCTCGGCCGGGTTGCCGCCAGCGCGTCGACGACGTCATCGTAGCGCACCTCGTTGGTCAGCTGCATGATCGCATAACCGACAAGGCAGAAGACCACGAGTGTCGCCGCGGCCGTCAGCGGCGTTCTGTACCGTCTGAATAGCCCGCGAAAAGAAAACCCGCCGTCCGATTCTTCTATATTTTCCAAATTGCCGTGACCCGACATCTCGTACCTGTCGCAACTGCTAGCGTGGCGGGAATCATTTTTGAAAGACGTAACATAGGAGGCATGGAAGCTCTATGAAGCCATGCCGCCGCTACCCCGCCCCGCCCTTTGCGCCTCAATCATCCTCAATTGGGGCGAATTTGCGCAGGCCGGCGTCGCGGCACATTGCATTTTCGTAAGCTTCGAAAGAACTTGGCCCTACGATGGGATTTGAGATCCGGGAGAACGGTTCGATATGCAGGATAGTCCGGCCCTCATGATGCTTGTCCTCGGACGCCTATTGCTGGGCGGCCTCTATGTCGCGGGCGGCATTCATCATTTTTTCGTCATCGTGCCGCTAACCGCGGCAATCGAAGCCCGCGGCGTTCCCTTTGCAAAATGGGTACTGCTCTCGGGCAGCCTGGTCCAGATCGCGGCCGGCCTCCTGCTGATGCTGGGACTTTTCGTCGCGGCGGCGGCATTCGGCCTCATCGTCTTCACCCTTGCCGCCACCATCATGCTGCTGAATTTCTGGGACATGCAGGGTACGGCGCGCGACAGCGCGATCAATACCTGGAAAACCAACATGGCGATCATCGGTGGCCTGCTGATTGCAGCCGCCGGGGCGATGTGAGGGTTTACGCCGCCGGCTCGCTGCCCGCCCGTGCATGCGCGGCGTAGCGCGCCACGGCGGCATCAACCTCCGCGTCGCGATCGCCCGCCACCTGCACGGTCGGCACTGCGAATTCGATGTCGTTTTCCTTGAAGGCATTGCGGATCATCGCCAGCGCATTGCGGCGGATGACGAATTGCTCGCCAGGTTTCGTCATCATCGACAGCCGGATTTCGATTGCGAATTCGCCGAATTGTTCGACACCTTTCATCTTCAGCGTCTCGATGATGTGCGGACCAAATTCCGGATTTTCGAGCAGCGTCTGGCCGATCTGCTTGATCACCTTCTTCGCCTTGACGAGATCGGTGTCGTATTTGACGTTGAGGCTGATCTTGTCGATCGTCCAGTCGCGGTTGAGGTTCTTGACCGCCCCGAGTTCGCCGAACGGCACCGTCGTCAGCGGGCCGCGATGGTGCCTGAGCTTCACCGAACGCAGGCTGAAGGCCTCGACCACGCCCTTGTGGTTGCCGCTCTCGATATATTCGCCGATACGGAAGGCATCGTCCCAGAGATAGAACATGCCGCTGATGACGTCCTTGACGATCGTCTGGGCGCCGAAGCCGACCGCGACGCCGACCACACCGGCGCCGGCGATCAGCGGCCCGATCTCGATACCGAGGCCCGACAGCACCATCAGCACGGCGATGACCGCGATCACCACGGCAAGGATATTGCGGAAGATCGGCAACAGCGTATGTATCCGCGCGCGTTTGGCCTTCTCCTCATCCGTTGCACCGCCATCCACGGATGAATCGAGCAGCTTGCCATTGATATAGGCCTTGATGACATGCCAGAGCAGGTCGGCGGCCAACAGGATGACGATGCCGCCGATGACGCCGCGCGCGATCTTGTCGACCATCGTGTCGCCCGCGGCCATCGTATCGGCGCCGACGCCGAGCATATGGCCAAGCCAGATGGCGGCAACGGCAATGATCAATGCCCGCACGCCCGGGTCGAGCAGCACCGTCGCAATCCGGCGCGTGGCCAAGAAGCTCGCTTCGGTCTGCTGCAGCGATCTCACCGCAAGCGTCGAAACGGCGAGTACGCGCGGCAGCAGCACATAGATGCCGAGCCAAAGCAGCCAGTTGAAGCCCGCAACCCAGATGCTCCACAGCAACAGGAAATAGACGGTGAGCGCCCAGGAGGTCCCGTGACCGCGCTTCTCGTCCTTGTGCGGCCGTGACCAGACCGCCTCGATCGCGATCAGCAACAGGCCGATGCCGAGGATATAGCCGACGAGAAGCCGGGCGCTCGAGCTATAGCCAAGCGGTTCCATCGACTGGATCGCCGCCCAGCCGAAGATGAAATAGATGACGAAGGTCGCACAGCGGCGATACCAGAAGAGCGCGACGTCACGTCCCGGCATGATCGGAGCGGTGATACCCTGCCGTTCTTCGTCGGCCCGCGCCAGCCCGATGAGATCGACCAGCACGCCGCCGAGGCAGATCGTAAAGCGCTGGACGATGAGCGCGACGACGCAGACGATCGCGATGCTTTGGCTGAACGGCGGCCAGCTGAGGCTGAGAAGCGTGAGCATGGTCGCCGCCGCGAAGATCAGCGCCGGGATGACGCGCGGCGCCAGATGCATGCCCGCCATCTCAATCAGCCGGCGGCGACGGCGGCGGAAGGCATAACGGGCAATGCTTTCGACGATCGCGCCGAGCAGGAAAATCGCCAGGAATTGCGCCACCATCCGCGGCCAGCCGGTGACGGCGATTTCACCGAAGAACAGTGAGGAGGCATTGCCGACCTGGGAGGGCAGCGTCATCGCCGCATCGGAGACCATCGAGACATGCCGGCGGGCATGCTGCAGCAGACCTGACAGAACCGACATCTGGTTTTCAGACGCTGCGTTGGCCGCAGGCGTCGCGGCCATCTGCGTCGACATCCACTGCTTGACCCCGGGCGTCTGCATGAGCTCCATCATCTCACGCACCTGCGCCGGCGGGGTNGCCGCGGCAGGCACTTGCGCCGGCGGCGTNTGGGAAAAGCCAGGCGAAACCGCCGAAAAAAGCGCAAGCAATGCCAATATGCCGAATAGGACGGCCTTCAAGCCCCCTGCCATGCCACGCTTCATGACCGCCTCCGATGAAAAGTCGGCCGCCTGGATGAAGCAGCCCCAACATTTTGCAATGGATACCTGCGACCGTTGCCGCCAGCAAGCAGTAGGAAAACCATACCGATGGCTAGGAGATGCCGACATCGCCGCCCTCGAACGAAGCGCTGCGCTCGCTCTGTCAGGATGACGGCTTTGTCGGAACGGCGAGTGAAACCGCCTGCCTTCAGGATTTCGGGACCGGTTTTTCCACGTGGCCACCAAAGCCCGCGCGCATCGCCGACAGCACCTTGTTGGCGAATTCGTCATTGTCGCGCGAGGAGAAGCGGCCATAGAGCGCCGCACTCAGCACCGGCGTCGGCACGCTTTCGTCGATTGCCGCCATGATCGTCCAGCGGCCTTCGCCGCTGTCGGAAACGCGGCCCGCATATTTCGATAGTGCCGGATCGGCATGCAGCGCATCGGCCGTGAGATCGAGCAGCCAGGAGGTGATGACGCTGCCGCGGCGCCAGACTTCGGCGACATCCTGCAGGTTCAGGTCATACTGGAAGTGCTCCGGATGGGCGAGCGGGGCGGTTTCCGCATCGACCTCGTGCGAGGCAGCGCCGATATTGGCGTGCTTCAGGATATTGAGGCCTTCGGCATAGGCGGCCATCAGACCGTATTCGATCCCGTTATGCACCATCTTGACGAAATGGCCGGCGCCATGCGGGCCGCAATGCAGGTAACCCTGTTCGGCGGTGCTGGCCGCCGCCGCTTTGGCGCTCCGGTTCGGCGAGGCTTCCGTCGTGCCGGGGCCGGGCGCCAATGTCGCGAAGATTGGGGAAAGATGCTGGACGATGCCCTTCTCGCCGCCGATCATCAAGCAATAGCCGCGCTCGAGGCCGAAGACGCCGCCGCTGGTGCCGACATCGACATAATGTATGCCCTTGGTGATGAGTTCTGCGCCGCGGCGGATATCGTCGTGGTAATAAGAGTTGCCACCGTCGATGACGATATCGCCGTTCTCAAGCAGCGGCACCAGGCTCGCCAGCACCTTGTCGACGATCGCCGCCGGCAGCATCAGCCAGATCGCCCGCGGATGGGTGAGCTTCGAGACGAATTCCTCGAGAGAACCACTGCCGGTCGCACCGAGGCCCGTGAGATCGGCGACGCTTTCCGGCCTGGCGTCGTAAACGACGCATTCGTGACCGCCTCGCATCAAGCGCTGGACCATATAATTGCCCATGCGGCCCAAACCAACCATGCCAAGCTGCATATGAATCTCCCGGAAACCGAAGTGAAGTATCGAATCCGGAAATTAGCACCCGCAGTGTGACAGGCAAGCGAAGTCTCGGCGATATTGGCGGATGCGACGATTGCGCCGCCGGTCTCCTGCAGATCAATGCTTCGTCAAGCGTCAGGTGCGCTGGCCGGCTCACCCTTCATTTCGCTAAGGAACATGCCCTCGCGCAGGTTGATGCCATATTCGACGAAGGCCTTCATGCAGCAAAGCATCTGCGTCCAGCCTTCGCAGTTGAGATAGGTGCCGCGCCGGCCGGCATCGTCTTCGCGCCAGCCGGTCTCGGCGATGGTCACCAGCGTGCCGCCATCCTCCAGCGGCTTGAAGTTCATCTCCACCAGCGTCTTGTATCTTGCCTCATCCTCGCCGGTGCCGCCGTCCCATCGCAGCACGATACGGCTTTCCGGCACGAGTTCGATCACTTCGACTGGCGCATCCTTCCACCAAGTCACCGTCGTGCCCTGGACGAGCGGCGCGCTCGCCCCGCCGATCGTGGTGAAATAGCTGCTGAGTTTCTTCGGGTTGACGACGGCGTCGAATACCTCCGCCACCGGGCGGCCGATACGGCCGGAAATGCGGATTCCGAGAGACATGGCACTTCTCCTCTTCTCCATTGTGCTTGGTCCATTGTACTTGGCTTCATTATGTTATAAAAACATAACATGTCAAGCGAATCAACCGACGACCCTGTTTTCAAAGCGCTGGCGCATCATCGCCGCCGCGAAATCCTCGATCTGCTCAAGGATGGCCCCCGCACCACGGGAACTCTCTGCGAGATGTTTCCTCAGATGGACCGCTGCACGGTGATGCAGCATCTGAAAGTGTTGGAGGAGGCAGACCTGGTCATCGCCAGGAAGGAGGGCCGCGAACGCTGGAACCACTTAAACAGCCTGCCGATCAAGCACATCTACGACCGCTGGATCAGCGCCTATGCCGGCCATGCGCTCTCTATACTCGACCGGCTGAGAAGCGATCTCGAAGGCCAGCCCGAATAAAATGCCGACTGTCCAACCGCCTTGTCGCCCGGCCCGCCACAGCCCTATGCTGGCGGAAAAACATGGGACAGGACAGATGACGATAACAGGGGCCGGCATACGCCGCATGCGGCTGTTGCGCAGCATGAAGCAGGAACATCTCGCCGAACTCCTCGGCGTCAACCAGGCGACGGTCTCACGCTGGGAGCGCGATCAGCTCGCCCTCTCATCCGAACAGGCCGTCAAGCTGGAACGGATTTTCGCCGCGCCTCGACATGCGGCAGTCGATGCAGCGCTGAAGCGGCTGGTCGAGGATTCCGTTCGCCCGGTGCATCTGATCTGCGACCGCACCCACCGGCTGCTATCAGCCTCCCGCCCGCGGCAGGTGGAATGGCGGGCGCCGCTCGCTGCCTTTCTCGGCCGTTCCCTTTTTTCTTATGCTTCCGCCGAAATCGCCGCGGCCGAGCAGTCGCTGGAGGAGCGCGGCTGGCATGCGGGCAGGCTCTCGTCGCTGATTCTCGAGACCGGCGCCAACGGCAATGCGCTGCTGCCCATTGCGGCCGGGCACGTGAGCTGGGAAAGGATCATGCTTTCCGATGGCAGCGCCGGCCGCCTTGTCACGACCATCGGCTGAGCCTGCAGCTTTCCTGCATTCCCATGCATAATTTATGCGTTGTCCGGAAACCTCGGTCTTTATAGCGTCGGCCGCCAAAACGCTCAGGAGACGATGTGATGACGATACTGGTGACGGGAAGTGCCGGCCATCTCGGCGAGGCGCTGATGCGCACTTTGAGGGCACAAAGCCGCTGGGTGCGCGGCATCGATATCAAGCCCTCGGCTTTCACCGATATGGTCGGCTCGATCGGTGATCGCGTCTTCGTCCGGCAGGCAATGTCTGGTATCAGCCAGGTCATCCATGCCGCAACATTGCACAAGCCGCATGTGGCGACCCACGACAATCGCGATTTCCTCGACATCAATATCGCCGGGACGCTGAACCTGCTCGAAGAAGCCGTCGCCGCAGGCGTCGCAAGCTTCGTCTTCACCAGCACCACCAGCACGTTCGGCGCGGCATTGACGCCGGCTGCCGGCGAACCGGCGGCATGGGTGACGGAGGACGTGCTTCCGGTCGCAAAAAACATCTACGGCGTCACCAAACTCGCCGCCGAAGGCCTGTGCGAACTCTTCGCCCGCAAATCCGGCCTGCCGGTTGTCATTCTCAGGACATCGCGTTTCTTTCCCGAAAACGACGACGATCCTGATATTCGCAACGGCTATTCGCCGGAGAATGCCCAGGCCAACGAGCTTCTTCATCGCCGCGTCGATATCAGCGATGTGGCCGACGCCCATATACTGGCGCTCGAAAAAGCTCCGGCCATCGGCTTCGGCCGCTACATCATCTCCGCCACAACGCCGTTTTCATCAGGCGATCTCGCCGACATCAGACGCGATGCGCCTGATGTCGTCGAACGCCTGTTTCCGGGTGCGAGCGCCCTCTATGCATCACGCGGCTGGAAGATGTTTCCGGCGCTCGACCGTGTCTATGTCAACGCGCGCGCAAAGCGGGAACTCGGCTGGCAGCCGCGATATGATTTCCGTTTCGTGTTGGAATGCCTACGCGAGAATAGGGAATGGCGAAGCCCTTTGGCGCTGGATGTCGGCTCGAAAGGCTACCATGACCAGGCCTTTGTCGAAGGGCCTTATCCGGTCGGATAGAACAACGACCTGGAATACGGATAGGCGAAAGCCCTGCATCCTCGCGGCATGGCCTTTTCGCCGAAAAGCGTCATCCAGATATTATGATCCCGTCATAGACCGTCTGACGGGGATATGGGGCGACGAAATCCGGGGCGTGTTCGGCCATCGGGAAATCGAATCCAAGTCGGGGTGTCATTTGAAGCGGTGTCCAGCCTGCGGGCCGAGCCCGTTTTGAGAGCGCTTTTGACCGAGAGGGTATCTCCATGAAGAATGTCAGACCATAGCATCGCGGCTGTTTGCCGCGGTTCTCGCGGCATCCGCCGCCATTCCGGCCGTCGCAATGGCCGAAAATTCCGCTGTCGGCGGCGGCCTCACCTTCGTCAACAAGGGCCTGGTCGGCGTTCGCCCGCCGGATGCGACGTCCCTGCCGACGATGAAAGGGAAAGGTGCGATCCACGACCACCGATGGATGTTTACGATCCTGGGTGCCTACAAACGTAGGTGGGCGCCGTGTGTCCAGGCCCACGGGCCTGGACAGGGACAGCTCCCTTTGGATCGAGTATGGCCCCAGGGATTGTGGTTCCTGTCGAGAGGCGCAGACCGCATCGCGATATATAAGGACGTTTGCGCCGGCGCGCCAGTGGCGGCGGCAGACCGTCCTGATTTAATTGAGATCAGTTCAGGTCCGGGGCGGAGCGGCCGTTCAGCTTGTCGGTGATGCCACGGATGCGGCTCGAAACCTCACTGAGTGCTGCCGCAAGGTTTTCTTCAGTGCGCGCGGTGGCTGCAAGCACCGTGTCGCGGTTGCCGCGCAGCGACTCGAGTTCGGATTCCAGCCCGGCGACGCGGCGCGTCAGCTCGGCAATCTCGTCCATGACCATGATGCCGGCCATGACCGTGATCCTGAGATCGCCGATTTCACCGAACTGTCCCTTGAGGTGGCCGACATAGCCGTCGAAACGGGTAGCGAGATCGGACAGGTGATCCTCCTGCCCCTCCTCGCAGGCCATGCGATAGGCCTTGCCGTCGATCGTTACCGTCACCTGCGCCATGCCAAACTCTTTCTATAAGAGCATGATGCCGAAAAGTGTGAGCGGTTTTCGGACGACATCATGCTCTAACTTTTTAAATCAGAACAGGATTCAGGTTTTGGGCCACAGCCCAAAATCATCCTGTTCTAGCGATCCAGAACCGCGCGGATCGTTTCCATGGCCGTCACCAGCCGCCGCGATACCTCGCGATTGACCTCTTCCAGGCGGTTGGCGCGGAATTCGGCCTGATCGAGTTCCTGCGCCAGCCGGGAGCGGTCGGCGTGCACGCGTCGTACTTCGCCCTCGATCTCGCCCTGCTCGCGCTGCCGCTCGACGCGCATGTCGACGGCATTTTCGAGGCTCGAAATCGCCTGTCTCAATTCGTTGAGCGCTGCTTCCATGGTTTTGCCTGTGGGCATCATGTCTTTCCGATTCCCGCACAGAATCCGCGAATCGGCACGCCGCGCCGATCCTGTGATTTCAAAAGGATATGCCGCTCGCAAACGGCCCGTCAATAAATCCTGTCACTTGCCCACCGGCCTATCCTGTGGATGAGCACTTTACACGTGCTCGCCGCAGCAGATTCGTCATTTGTATAATCGCGCGATCAAATGTCAAAAATCGCCGCTGTCCGCCCGGATTTAGCCTGCCATTTATTGACTTGCCCGTTCCAACTGCTATGTCTCTGCCGCTTTCACACGATGGTCTTGGAGGCTCGAGGCCATCCCCCCGACACCCGGAACTTGCGGAAAAGCCATGACCTCTCCCGAACAACACGACCGGATGGCGAATGCGATCCGTTTTCTCGCCATGGACGCCGTCGAAAAGGCGAACTCCGGCCACCCGGGCATGCCGATGGGCATGGCTGACGTGGCAACGGTCCTGTTCACCAAATATCTGCGCTTCGATCCAAAGAAGCCGCACTGGCCGAACCGCGATCGCTTCGTGCTGTCGGCCGGCCATGGCTCGATGCTGCTCTATTCGCTGCTGTATCTGACCGGCTATCCCGACATGACGGTCGAAGATCTGAAGCAGTTCCGTCAGATCGGTTCGAAGACCGCCGGCCATCCGGAATATGGTCACGCGACCGGCATCGAAACGACGACCGGCCCGCTCGGTCAGGGCATTGCCAATGCCGTCGGCATGGCGATTGCCGAGCGCAAGCTGCGCGAGGAGTTCGGCTCCGACCTGCAGGACCACTACACTTATGTCATCAATGGCGACGGCTGCCTGATGGAAGGCATAAGCCATGAGGCGATCGCGCTTGCCGGCCACTTGAAGCTGAACAAGCTGATCCTCTTCTGGGACAACAATTCGATCACCATCGACGGTGCCGTTTCGCTGTCGGACTCCACCGACCAGATCGCTCGCTTCAAGGCCGTTCACTGGAACACCATCGAGATCGACGGTCACGATCAGGCCGCCATCGCCGAGGCGATCGAAGCCGCCCACAAGTCCGACCGCCCGACCTTCATCGCCTGTAAGACGATCATCGGCTTTGGCGCCCCAAACAAGCAGGGCACCCACAAGGTACACGGCAACCCGCTCGGTGCCGAGGAAATCGCCGCCACCCGCAAGGCGCTGAACTGGGATTACGAGCCCTTCGTCATCCCCTCCGACGTCCTGGACGCATGGCGCGCAGCTGGCACTCGCTCTGACAATATCGTCAAGGCCTGGGAGGAAACTCTCGCCAACGCCGCCGCCAAGGCCGAATTCACGCGCCGCATGGCAGGCGAACTGCCGGAAGGCTTCGACGCCGCGATCAGCGCATACAAGAAGAAGGTCGCCGAAACCAAGCCGACGGTTGCGACCCGCAAGGCTTCGGAAGATGCACTCGAGGTCATCAACGGCTTCCTGCCGGAAACGCTCGGCGGCTCCGCCGACCTGACACCCTCGAACAACACCAAGACTAGCCAGATGCACTCGATCACACCGACGGATTTCGCCGGCCGTTACGTGCATTGGGGCATCCGCGAGCACGGCATGGCCTCTGCCATGAACGGCATTGCGCTGCATGGCGGTCTCATTCCCTATAGCGGCGGCTTTCTGATCTTCTCGGATTATTGCCGCCCGCCGATCCGCCTGGCGGCGCTGATGGGCATTCGCGTTATTCACGTCCTGACGCATGACTCGATCGGCGTCGGCGAAGACGGCCCGACGCATCAGCCGGTCGAACAACTCGCCGGTCTGCGCGCCATCCCGAATCTGATGGTCTTCCGGCCTGCCGACGCCACGGAAACAGCGGAATGCTGGCAGATCGCCATCAAGACGCACAACCGTCCTTCGGGCCTTGCTCTGACGCGCCAGAACCTGCTCGCCGCCCGTACCGAATACAGCGAAAAGAACCTCTGCGAACAGGGCGCCTATACGCTGGCCGGCAATGCCGACGCCAAGGTGACGATCTTCGCCTCCGGCTCGGAAGTCGAAATCGCCGTTGCCGCTCGTACGGCGCTCGAAGCCAAGGGCGTCAGCGTCCGTGTCGTATCGGTTCCCTGCACGGAACTGTTCTTCGAGCAGCCGGACGCCTATCGCAAGGAAGTCCTCGGCAATTCGCCGGTCAAGATCGCTGTCGAAGCCGCTGTTCGCGAAGGCTGGGATGCGTTCATCGGACCGGAAGGCACTTTCATCGGCATGAAGAGCTTCGGCGCTTCCGGCCCGGTGAAGGACGTCTACAAGCATTTCGGCATCACCGCCGACGCCGTCGTTGCGGCCGCCGAAGCAAAGCTTTAATGAGGGCGCCTTGAGGCGCTCTCCATCTCCTCAATTCCAGGCCCTGCCTTATCGGGCCCTACTCTATCGGGAGTGAATGCACATGACAGTCAAGGTTGCCATCAACGGTTTCGGCCGCATCGGCCGTAACGTCCTTCGCGCCATCGTCGAATCCGGCCGCACCGACATCGAAGTCGTTGCCATCAACGATCTCGGCCCGGTCGAAACCAACGCCCACCTGCTGCGCTACGACTCGATCCACGGCCGCTTCCCGGCGACGGTGAAGGTCGAGGGTGACACGATCATCGTCGGCAACGGCAAGCCGATCAAGGTCACGGCGATCAAGGATCCGGCGACGCTCCCGCACCGCGAACTCGGCGTCGACATCGCGATGGAATGCACCGGCATCTTCACCGCCCGCGACAAGGCCGCCGCTCATCTGACGGCCGGCGCCAAGCGCGTCATCGTCTCGGCTCCTGCCGATGGCGCCGACCTGACGGTCGTCTTCGGCGTCAACCATGACCAACTCACCAAGGAGCACCTGGTCATCTCCAACGCGTCCTGCACCACCAACTGCCTGGTGCCGGTCGTGAAGGTTCTCGACGACGCCGTCGGCATCGACCACGGCTTCATGACGACCATTCACTCCTACACCGGCGACCAGCCGACGCTCGACACGATGCACAAGGACCTGTACCGCGCCCGCGCGGCCGCCCTTTCCATGATCCCGACCTCGACGGGTGCCGCCAAGGCAGTCGGCCTCGTTCTGCCGCATCTGAAGGGCAAGCTCGACGGCACCTCGATCCGCGTTCCGACCCCGAACGTTTCCGTCGTCGACTTCAAATTCGTCGCCAAGAAGGCGACCAGCGTCGGCGAAATCAACGAAGCCATCAAGGCTGCGGCAGACGGCAAGCTGAAGGGCATCCTCGGCTACACCGACGAGCCGCTGGTCTCCCGTGACTTCAACCACGACAGCCACTCCTCGATCTTCGCAACCGATCAGACCAAGGTCATGGAAGGCAACTTCGTGCGCGTCCTGTCCTGGTACGACAACGAGTGGGGCTTCTCCAGCCGCATGTCCGATACGGCCGTCGCCTTCGCCAAGCTCATCTAAGAGCCTGACGATCGACTCTTGCAAACGGCCCGGGAAACCGGGCCGTTTTGTTATACACGCTCACGCCGCATCATTTCCCATTTCCAGCACCGGATCTGGTAGGATAGGCGGCCTTGGGCATTCGACATGCACAGACCGTCAGTACCGGCTCGGTTCCCAAGTCGGTCACGGCGTCATCCATAACCCCTGCAGCCGCATCGTCGTCTCGGGGAGATACAGAGAGAGTGATGGATTACTTTACCGTTGAAATCGCTGGCCGTGCCGTTGCCAGTTTCCGCTCGGAAAACAGTGAGGAAGCGACGCATTTCTTCGAGGCGGAAGACTTTCGCGACGACCTGACCATCCTGGAATCCGAAGGCAAGCCTCTTTGGGACCGCAAAGCGGCCCTGAGCTTGCGCAAGGCAACGGCCGAGGAAGCAAGCGAAGTCGAGCACGCCTATGAATTCGACGACGATCCCGAACGGACGATCGAGGACGAGTTCGTCGTTTTCCTGGTCCCGGTCGCGGATTTGACCGACGAAGGCGAGGACACAGAAGACTGAGCGAGTTGGCAATCCGCCGGCCGAGCGTGCTAGATTGAGGAAATGCGCAGCGCTGCACAATGGCTGAATGAGCCAAGTGGAGGTGATCAATGGCAGAGGCACAAAAACGCTTGTCCCACACCACCCTCAAACGGCGGCAGCGGTTTCACCCCAAGCGGGACGTCAGACCTGCCGTGTTGGCAAAAGCCAATCGTCTGGTCATCTGGGTTGCCGCCTTCATTGGCCTCTCGTTTCTCGCCATCGTCATACTTCAGGCAGTGTTGGGATAGCAGAGCAAGGCCGGCCGCTTCTGGCACGAAAGACGGCCGGCTGCTCTCGCTGGGCGGCCGGCATTTCCTACCCGATATCGAAAAATCTCCGCGTCCATTTTCCCCGCTCTCCGCATCCGCGTCTGCAATCCATTCTTCCCGTCATTGAACAGGGCAAAGGGGCAGCGTGAAAGAAGGAGCGTGTCTTATCCTGTTGCCATTCGCAGATACCGGCAGGAAAAATCCGTGCCTGTCTCTTTCGCCCTGCTCTTGCCTGATTTTCCTATACATTCTTTATAGAGAGTTTCTCCCGTAGCATTCCGTGTCGGTTGGCCGTCCGGCAGCCGTTCAGCAGCATGATGCAGCATCGCGACGAGGTTAAGCCGCAAGGCCTACCCTTCTCTGGCGTTTTGCCGTTTACTGAAGGATCGCCGCGCGTGTGGAGGGGTTGAAACGGGACGGCTCGGTCGGGGGTGGCCGTGTTCGTGAAGCAGTCGATGGAAAGGGGTGGGCATGGAAGCGTTCTATATCGTGGTGCTGGTCTCGACGGCGCTCGTGCTTCTTGCCGCCTTTTCCAGCCTGCTCGCCTTCCGCTTCGGCGCGCCCCTGCTGCTGCTCTTCCTGATGATCGGCCTTGCCGCCGGCGTTGATGGCCTCGGCATCGAGTTCAGCAACAATTATCTCGCCTATATTCTCGGCTCCATCGCGCTGGCCGTCATCCTGTTCGATTCCGGCTTCGGCACGCCGATGCAGGCTTTCCGGCTGGCGGCCGTACCCTCTCTGGCGCTCGCCTCGGTCGGCGTGCTGATCACCGCCTCGCTCTTTGCCTTCGCCGCCATGTGGCTTTTGAACTTCACCTGGCTGGAAGGTCT